>Ga0169931_10000566_pt1 | contig 61253 bp, 71 predicted proteins | sample Kivu_15m_20L_FD_129675 | JGI IMG/M metagenome (GOLD analysis project Ga0169931, IMG submission 129675) | Freshwater microbial communities from Lake Kivu, Western Province, Rwanda to study Microbial Dark Matter (Phase II) - Kivu_15m_20L... | ecosystem: Environmental > Aquatic > Freshwater > Lake...
AGAACCACGTCTCGTCCCCATCCAAGTTGTCGTAGAGGAATCGCTGGTATACCTTTTGCGAGTGGTGCCTCTGTATGGACTCGTGTATTTTTGAGAGCGAGTCTACGTTGCTGGACGTGCACATAGCAGAGTACGGATCGACTTTGAGTTCAAAGTTTTCCAGGATGTTTGAGAGCGCCTGGGATACCTTCCCCGCATCCTCAGATGGGTTTATCTCGCAAACAGCCTCCACCATGCAATCAACGTCTGGAATCATCTGAGCCACTTTGCTATTATTTGGTATGCCGTGTCCACCAGCTGCTCCATCGTAAGGTTGTTGTTGGATATTGTCTCGTCCGCAAGCGCGATGGATGCGGAGATGCCAACCCCTATCTCGCGGTTGTCCCGGTCGTCAAAGGTTTGCCTGTCTGAGGGATCGTCCGTCCTTCCTCGTGAGCTCAAAAACTTGAATCTTGTGTTGGTAGATGCGTGAATTGCCAAGAGCCTGACGGGTGCGATCTTTTTTAGCACCTCGATCTCTGCGTTTGATCTTACTCCGTCGATCACGACAACGTCGGACTTTGAATTTGTTATTTGGTCCTTGATGAGTTCTGCAACTGCGCCCTGGCCGCTCATCTCCCGGAGTTCCAGCATGAGCTTACCAAGGTTCTGGCCGGTTGGTTCAAGGTCCCGTCTTTTTGCCTCCGCCCGTACAGCATCGCCCATGTTGATGCTCGTATACCCTTTATTCTGCAGCCCGGAGGCAATTGTCGACTTGCCTGCGCCGGGCATTCCGGTGAGACACACTATCAGCTTTGGCATTTGGAAAAACTCTTTCTGCCTGCTCTATGAAGGTAACGGAAGCCATTAAAAGACAGAGATGGTGGTTGTTGTAATGCGCACATTTGTTGCAGTGGAAATAGGAGATGGGGACGCTCTTGATTCCATCAAAAAGGTGCAGGGGGAGATAAAGATTAACGCAAAACCGGTGGATGGTACAAACATGCACTTTACACTATTGTTCCTAGGCGAGATAGCAGAGGAGATGGTAAGCAAGGTTTCAGAGCAGCTAAAGGGGCTAGAGTTCTCCCCGTTTGATGTCAGCTTTGAGGGGGTCGGCGCCTTTCCAAAGCCAAGATTTCCAAGGGTGGTGTGGGTCGGAGTGAAGGAGGGCTCTGCCGAGCTTGTCAACCTGGCAAAGGCCGTCCAAGAAAGGCTTGGAGGTTTGGGATTCAAGGCGGACAAGCCGTTCAAACCGCACATGACAATATTCAGGATTAAGGGGAACACGGGCGACATTACCGACCAGCTGTCAAGACATGCCGGAGAGAAGTTTGGGACTGCGAGGATATCTGAAATAAAATTCAAAAAAAGCGTTCTCACCCCGCAGGGGCCGGTCTATTCGGATCTGGAGGTAGTACCTGCAAGATGAGCCAGATTCTAAAACAGGTTGAAAAAAGGATAGCCCCCGGGGAGGCGTTGAGACGACGTAAGGAGAATCTTGCCGAGAGCGTGCTGCAAATGGTGCGAGCAGAGACTGCAAACCGGCCGGAGGTAGTTGGAGTCGAGCTTGGCGGATCCTTTGCAAAGGGGACGTGGCTTGCCAAAAAGGCTGACATTGACGTCTTTATCAGGTTTGATGCTTCGGTTGGGGAAAAAGAGTTTGCAGAGCTTGGAAAGAAGGTAGGGTTTTCTGCGCTAAAAAAATACAAGCCGTACATAAGGTATGCCGAGCACCCGTTTGTCGAGGCCACCATAAAGGACACCAAAGTAAATCTGGTGCCATGCTACGATGTGGAGGAGGGAAAATGGAAGTCGTCTGCAGACCGCTCGCCGTTCCACACAAGGTACATGACAAAATCGCTTACCGACCGGATGAAAAACGATGTGAGGATTCTCAAGTGGTTCCTCAAGTGCAACGGGATTTATGGCGCCGAGATTGCAAGGCAGGGTTTTTCAGGGTATGTCTCGGAGGTGTTGGTGCTCAACTTTGGCACCTTTGAGGGGGTCCTCAGAGCCATCTCACAGATAAAGCAGGGCCAGGTCATCGGCAGTGCCACAAAGGAGTTCGACTCCCCTCTGGTCATAATAGATCCCATCGACTCAAACCGAAACCTCGGAGCAGCAATATCTGTGGAGAACATCGCAAAGTTTGCTATGCTCTCAAGGGCGTTCTTGAAGAAACCCTCCGGCCTGTTCTTCAAGGAACAGAAGAGGAGGCAGGTCAGATCGGGCATCCTCAAGGATGTGTTGGTGGTAAGCTTCAGGTACAGGAAGAGAAGCCCGGACATCATCTGGGGCCAACTGAAGCGGGCCGCAACATCCATTGCGACGCAGATAAGCGTCGAGGGGTTTACTGTCCTAAGAAGATCCGCCCTTGTGTCCGAAGACAACGATGCGCATTTGGTGTTCTTGCTCAAGTCCATGACGCTTGATAGAAACCGCCTCAAGACGGGGCCCGAGTTTTTCGTAGCAGATCATGCGGACAGGTTCATCGCGTCAAACAGGAAAAGGAGTGTGATGATGTGGATAAGCGATGAGGGAAAGATCTGCTCCCTGCAGAGCAGGTCCCATACGGACGCAAGGGAGTTTGTAAAACACCTGATCAGAAAAAACCTTCAAAGCGCAGGCATATCTGCCGGGCTCAAGGACGACATCAAAAGGTTCAGCATAGTCAGGGGGGACAAGGTCGTAGGCAAATCCATTAAAGAGGCAATCTCCGAGCTCGTCTCAACTGATGAAGCAGTCTTTTCTTCCAATTAGCGCCCTTGCGGCGGAGCCGCACGCGCACATTCTCGGATATCCCAAGGCGACCAGCTCGCAGATAAGATCCAGAATGCGCGAGCTCAGAAGGCTCGGAATCACAGGTGTTGCGTTTTCCGGCCCCATGCTGATAGGCAAGACCTGCGTTCTTGGAAAAGGGTACACCGGCATCGTCGTCCTAGCAAAATACGGAACGAAGAAAGTTGCGCTGAAGATCAGAAGGACCGACTCGCCCCGCAGAACCATGGACGATGAGGCCCTGCTACTGAAGGCAGCCAACGGAGTAAAAGTAGGCCCGAAGATGATTGCAAGCAGTAGGAATTTTCTGGTCATGGAGTTTTTGGACGGCAAAAAAATCCACGACTGGCTGTCTGAGCTGAAGGGAAGGGGCAGATCCTCGCGCCTCAAATCAGCAATAAGAAAGGTACTCAAAGACTGTCGCAGCCTTGACGGCATAGGCCTTGACCACGGCGAGCTTAGCTACATCTCAAAGCACGTGATTGTCGGAAGGAAGGTAACCCTTATTGATTTTGAGAGCTCAAGCCTTGAGCGCAGGGTATCAAATGTCACCTCCGCAACGCAGGGGCTCTACATCGGCTCCGGACTTGCACGCATGGTTCAAAGGGCGTACTCTGTTCCGCCAAAGCAGAAGATAATCAAGGCCCTGAGAGCGTACAAGGGGGAGCAGACGCCGCAGAGCTTTGAGCGTGTTCTTGAGGTGCTAAGGCTTGTCTAAAAAGGCAACAAGGTTTCTCAAAAAGGATGCAAGGCTTGCAAAGATAATAGAGTCTGTGGGGCCATACAGGATAGCCCTTGTGGAAAATCCCTACGAGTCGCTCGTTGAGGCAATCATAACACAGCAGCTTTCCGGAAAGGCTGCCGAGTCAATTTCAAGGAGATTCAGGGGCCTGTACAAAAGATATCCAAAGCCGGGAGAGGTGCTAAAGACGCCAAACTCAAAGCTGGCAAGGACCGGCCTCTCAAAGATGAAGATAACTTACATCAAGGATCTCTCAAAGAGGATAGCTGCAAAGGAGCTCAACCTAAGGTCGTTCGAAAACATGTCCGATGAGGAGGTTGTCCAAGAGCTCACAAAGGTGAAGGGCATAGGCAGGTGGACTGCAGAGATGTTCCTGATTTTCTCGCTTGGCAGGCAGGACGTCCTGCCGGTGGGGGATTTGGGATTGCGCAAGGGCATACAGATGCTATATTCGCTTCCGGAAATCCCAAAGGACGGAGCCATTGAGGAGCTTGCGGAGGGGTGGAGGCCATACAGGACTGTTGCCACATGGTATCTGTGGAAGGGGCAAAAGCAGTTTGACAAAATAGGATAACCCGTCTGTTTTGGTAGAACTGTTTTATTAGAACGGAATAGATCTTGGAGTGATTTGATGTGGGTTATTGCGGTTCTGGTTTTTGTGTGCACATTCCACGCCGCATACGCTGCGCAGGTTCCAGATCATGTAAGGGAGAAGATAGAGTCGTGGGCGTTGAGAGGCGGCACCGACAGCCAGTTTGGATCAGCCCTGTATGAGCTCAGCGAGCAGAAGATCCTGAAAACGGGCATGGTGCAGGACCGAGTCTGGCACCTTCCAAGTTATGGGCAAACCACCCTAGTGGGCATTGCCGGAAAGACTGGCGATTACCGGCAGACAAGCCCTGTTTTGCTGACCGTGCTGGCCCCTGACGGGACAAGGTCGAATTACACTGTGCCTGTTCTTCAAAGCGGGGCCTACCACACCGTAATCCCCATTTCCCACGATTCCCCCACCGGGACGTACGAGGTGACCGCGAATCATGCGGGAAAAAAGATTCAAGGTCCATTCTTTTACGTGGAACACCCAAGCGTGTCCGTCCCCAGGTGGGTGGCAGGTGCGGCAGAGCTGTGGCTCGATGGAAAAATAACGGACAGGGAGTTCTTTGCGGGGCTTGAGTTTTTGCTCAGAAACGGCATAATCGGAGTTTCCGTCCACGACACGGAAACGCCTGCGCTGGACGTAAGCGTAAGCGGCCACAAGGCAGTAAGGCGCGGCACAACACAAGACATTACAGTGCACGTCTCCGGCACGCAGGGGGCAGTCGATGGTGTCACCGTGTTTGTCAGGGTGGAAGACTATGGGCAGAGCATCCTCAAAGAGTTCAGGGGGGCCACAGACTCGAGGGGAGATTACTCTGTGTCGTGGGAGATAAGCGACGACATTGACAACCTTGAGAGGCTTCTCGTCTATGTAGACGTGACGGACGGCATCTTATCTGGCAGCAGCCTGTTTACGTTTGAGGTATACTGCCTCTGCGGCGAGCTGAACTGCAAGTGCCGCACCTGACCTAGCGCATGTGGTATACCTTTTCGGGGCGGATTTTCAGTATGATCCTTTTTTCAGCCGGATTTCTGAACGGATACTTGTCAACACCGAGGTACTTTTTTGCCAGCTTGTCAATGTGATCGTCTGCGCCTTCAGCTGTCTGCTCAACAACGGTTCCCTGGACGCTCACCGTGTTGTAGGGGTTTTCGGAATCTATTATGGACACTGCAACGCGCGGATCCCTTGCAAGGTTCCTCTGTTTTGTCCTCCCCTCGGCAGTATTGACCAAAAGGAGCGTTCCGTCGTAGTCAATCCAGACCGGCGTTATCTGCGGAGAGCCGTCACCCATAAGAGACGCCACAAATGCAAAGTTTTTCCCCCTAAAGAGGCTCTCAGTGGCATCAGTGATTTCCCTGCTTATCTGCATGAGAACAATTGGATTGTAACTTACTTAAAGATCACACAGAGACAGACATCGTGAGCCAAGATTCACTGTTTGGGCCAGAAAGGTTCTGGAGGCTGGCAGTGATCACAGTTGCCTCGGGAGCCATAGTAATGGCCTTGGAGATTGCCGGCAGCCGCATAATCACGCCAATATTTGGGAGCACCACGTATACATGGGGCATCCTGATAGGCGTGGTTCTGTCCGGCCTGACAATAGGGTATCATCTGGGCGGCAGGGTGTCCGGATTCTCGCCGGACTTTGGAAAGCTGTGCTCGATAGTATTTTCCACCGGGATTTTCATTGTCTTCATCCCGTTTATCGCAGACGGTATCATTGAGGTGTTTGTATCTGCGTTTTCCAGTTCCGTGGCGGCCAATTTTTTTGTCACGCTGGCGCTTTTCTGCCCGCCATCCATTCTTGCCGGATTTGTATCGCCGTACGCAATAAAACTTGGAACGGCAAACCTGCAAAAGGTAGGAAACACCTCCGGCAACCTTTATTCGCTCGCAACCCTTGGGAGCATTTTCGGCACTTTCTTTACCGTTTTCGTGCTAATCCCGTTCTTTGAGATCAACCACATAATCATAGGGCTCGGAATCTCGCTGATGCTGATTTCGTCGCTAGGGCTCAGAAAGGCCCCAAAGATAATACTCGGCATGATCACGGCGATCCTGATTCTCAGCTATTTGTCTGCCGGGTCCGGCATTCCGAGCGTCACCGGAGTCTTGTTTGAGCGGGAATCACCGTACAGCAGCATAAAGGTAACGGAGGAGGGCGATTTCAGAACGCTGTATGTTGACGGCGTGGTCCACAGCACCATGGACCTACGCGATCCTAACGGGCTGGAGCTGCAGTACACAAGGTTCTTCCATTTGGCCAAGCTTCTCAACCCGGACTTGGAGAGCGTCCTGTTTGTGGGTGGGGGCGGGTTTTCTGGGCCGAAAAACTTTGTGGCCACGTACCCCGGAATTTCTGTCGATGTTGTTGAAATTGATCCGGTCGTAGTCGATGTGGCCAGAAGATACTTTCTGCTGCCGGACGATCCTGCCCTCACTGCATACACTGAGGATGCAAGGCAGTTCATGACCAATAACAAGAAAAGATACGACGCCGTCATCTTGGACGCATATTCTGGCAGCTCAATACCGTTCCACCTTCTGACGCTGGAGTACTACCAGCTGCTCAATGAGCGGCTGAACCCCGACGGCGTGGTGGTATCAAACTTTATCGGCACGATAGAGGGAAGCAATGCGCAGCTCTTCAATGCAAACTACAGGACGATGAGCGAGGTGTTTGCCGCAGTGCACGCGTTCCCAAACAACATCAACAATGTTGATTACAGGCAGAACATCTCCATCGTGGCACTCAAAGACGGCAACATGGACGACATTCTTGCCGGAAATGTCGAATGCACAATACACGAGGAACTAACGTGCGGGGAGATCGCCGAAAACCACTTTGTCCCCAGCATAAATGAGAATGCCCCAATACTGACGGACCAGTTTTCCCCGGTGGATCACCTAGCAGGATACTTCATACAGACTCCTGCTGAGATCCAGCAGAGGTGGGAGGGCTCAGAGTTGTTTGAAGACCATCTCTTGGTGAAGGTTGGCATGCTTGTCGTAGTTGCCGCGTGGATTGCCATCATCAGGCAGATTTGGAGGGGTGGCGCTCTTGCGGGGCCAAAACTCACGGCAGGCGCTTAAGGCAGGTAAAACATGGTGGGGCCGGTGAGATTTGAACTCACGATCTCTAGCACCCCAGGCTAGCATCTTAACCAAGCTGGACTACGGCCCCCAAGGAAAATCAAAGTGTGAAATTATTAAATCGTGGCCCCGCCCTAGGCAGGTATTGAAGATCTGCTCGATCTGCCGCAAAATCTCTGGAACGGATGATGATCACACCGACTGCAAGGAGAAATTGAGAATCGAGATGGAGGACGAGGACTTCAAAAAGAGCATACCCGAAAAGCTGGACATTATGAAGAACATGAACGAGGTTCAGCCCGACATTAAGGCGCTTTTGGACCACATGTCAAAGGAAAAGAGAAAGGAATCATAGCCACTTTTGGAGCCGCTCCTTCTCAAACTGCTCCTTTTCTTCCATGTGTTCCGGCGCCGGCTTGTCAAGGCGCGTTACCAGATTTGGTTCCGCAAACATGTCAACGTACACGTAACCCGCAGTGTTTCCCATCTCTACAAAACAGCCGCCCTTTCCGTCAAATTGCGGCGGCAGGCCACCCTTTTTGATTTGCGTTATGATATCCTGTGCCACTGCTACCCCCTCACCCTCTGCAAAAATTCCAGCCTTTGGTACTGCAATCTTGTCTGTGACCATCATGTTTGTCACGTCCCCAATCGCGTACACCCTCTCAAACTGCGTCTTGCAGTCTCTTTTTACCGGTATGAACTGCCCCTCCGGAGCTAGGCCGCTTTCATGAATTATTTTTGGGGCCTTGTGCGGCGGTACCGCAACAAGTAGATCAAACTCTGCGGAGCTTCCGTCCTCAAACATTATTCTGTTTGCTTCTACTGAGACGGTCTTGCGGGATCCGTGGAACGCTATCCCTTCAGACTCTAGCATGTCCAGCAGCTGCTTGCTTACCTCCGGGCCTGCAGCGGGCAGCGTGATTGGTCCAACGCTGTAAAAGTCAACTGATATCGAGTCACGCGTTCCTATCTCCTGTAGCATCGAGTTTATGATCAGCGCGGCCTCAAACGGTGCCGGAGGGCATTTGTACGGCATGCCTGTGATAGCGAATGCGATTTTACCTGACTTCATGGAGAGTATCTTTTCGCGGATTTTCAGGCCGTGCTCAAGTTCATACAGAATGAGTCCGTTATCTGCGAGTCCGGGGATTTTTTCTGGTGCAAGTTCGACTCCCAGCGCCACAATCAGGTAGTCATAGTGGAGCTCTTTTGTTGCAGTGCTCACCTTTCTCTGCGATACGTCTATTGCAACTACTTGCTCGTTTACAAAATCAATTCCCTTTTTTGTGACGGTGTGTAGGGGCTTTTTCGAGGTTTCAAATTTTCTCGTCCCCTTGATGATCCAGAGCTTGACAAGGTCCATCATAAAGTAGTCTTTTTTGTCGACTATGGTGATCTTTACTTTGGGCAGGTTTGCTCGCAGTTCGTTGGCTGCTGCCAACCCTCCAAAACCGCCGCCCAGAATCACAACGTGCTGCATTTAGCGCTCTTGTGTTGTTGGCCTTATCAAAATTTCGTTTACGTTAACGTGCGCGGGCGACTCTACCGCATACAGAATCGCGTTTGCAATGTCTTCTGCCTTGAGGGACTCCATCTTTTTGACCGACTCCACGAACGCCCCCAGCGATTCGTCCGTTATTGTGTTGGTAAGCTCCGTTGCCACCACTCCCGGTTCAACGCACGTGACGCGAATGTTGGAGCGCTGGCTGAATTCCTGCCTCAGCCCCTCGCTTAATGCAGTTATTGCGTGTTTTGTGGCGCAATAGACAGACCCTGCCGGAAAGACTACCCTTCCTGCAACCGAAGAGATGTTGACTATGTGCCCTGATTTTTTGGCATGCATGTGAGAGATTGCAGCTGCCGTACAGTAGAGAACCCCCTTGATGTTCACATCTATCATCTGGTCCCATTCATCCACCTTGCGGTTTTTGAAAAAGCTCAGAGGCATCAGGCCCGCATTGTTTACCAGTATGTCAACAGATCCCCATTTTTTCACCACCTCACCAACGAATGCGTCGCAGTCAGACTTTTTTGTCACGTCCAGCTTTTGTGAAATGACCGCCCCCCCGTTTTTTGTAATTTCGTTTTTCAGTGATTCTAATTTGTCAACTCTTCTCGCACCGATTGCCACCTTGGCTCCAGCCTTTGATAGCGCCATCGCAGTGGCATACCCGATTCCGCTTGATGCTCCGGTGACAATTGCGACCTTGTCTTTTATCATAATGCGCTGCATGCGTTGTCAGTTTTATGTTTTTGGAGACGAGTTGAGAGTTTATTAGTGAAAAAAATCATAATGATTTAGTGAAGAAAGTAAATTGCGCTTATTGCGGCGATGAGACGGACATGCCGTTCCAGTGCAACTATTGCAGGGACGAGTTCTGTGCCGAGCACAGGCTTCCAGAAGAGCACCGGTGCGTAAAGCTGACATCGATTCGCGCCAAAAGATTCGGAGAAAAAAAGGTCATAAGAGAAGAAAAGGGCGGATTCTTCAACAAAGTTTTCAAGAAGAGAAGGGGCTAGTAGACCGACTTGCCCGGCTTTATCTTCGAAAGTCTTGCCTGGTAGAAGAGGGCAACTGCGAGTGCGAAAAGCACAAGCGAGGTAAGCCAGTGGGCCGTAATTAGCGTCACATATGCTACTGCAAATCCGATCGAGATCACCCCCTGCGCCACTAGCTTTGTCCAGTTAGGCGCCTTGACTGCCCTGCTGATCATTTCAGTTATGAAGAGGGCTGCTACCGGGTAGATTGTAAGCAATAAAAAATCAATAACGTCTACGTCGATATGGGACATTTGCTCGCTTTCCACTAAAAGTTGGTATAACTGTTATTCTTCCACAGATAGTTTGACCGAGATGTCTTTTGCTATCAGCGCCTGGGCGTTCTCGTTTGGCAGTGTGGCAACGTCTTCTGCCTTGTATGGGCCGTACTTTGCAAAGTCAGCTCCGACGAACTGGTCAAAGTCTCTGAGGAACCGCACCGTGACCGGCTTTGTTTTGTGCTTTTTTGCCATCGTCTGCAGGAGCTTTGTTCTGCCGTTCAGCGTTGCGGAAAGAACCGTCTCCTTTCGCTCCTCAAGCTCCTGCCTTGATTCGAGTATGTATTTTTCCTCGTCGAGCAGATTTGTGAGGTCAAGTCTGGTGTCGCCGGCAGCCTTTTCTATCCTGGTCTTCAGGAGCAGGTTTGTTATCTGCGTGACTATCTCGACGAATCTTGTCTTGATTTTGTTTTCAATTCCGTCGTATCCTTCGCTTTTGAGCTTGCCAAGATTTTCCGAGATTGCTCTGTAGAATTCCGGATCAATCTCTTGGACCAGATCGTTTTCTATTTCTCGAACTAGTGTTGAGTACAGTGAGAGCAAATCAATTTTTTTCGTTTCCGACATAGCCTAATCCTTAAATGCGAGGGTTTTTCGTCTAAACATGAAGGGACAAACTTGCCATATAAAGTAATTCACGGAGAAGCAACTCAGATAAAATATTCCTCTGATGAGATATTCGCAAAAATTAAACACGAAAATATTCGATTTATCGATCTACAGTTCTCAAGCCTTGTGGGCAGATACCACCACACGACCATTTCTGCCGATACCTTCACCCCGGAGCAGATGAAGGACGGTCTGCCCAAGCTTGACGGCTCCTCGATAGTAGGATTCACAAGCGTTGATGACTCTGATCTTGTATTAAAGCCGGATCCGAACACGTTTGCCATCATACCATGGGTGACCGAAAAGAAAACGGCAAGGCTCATCTGTGACATACACTGGGGCCGCGGGAGAGGTCGTCTTGAGCGGGATCCAAGGGGCATTGCGCAGAGGGCGGAGGAATACCTCAAGACCCAAGGGTTTGATCACAGCTTTTGGGGCCCCGAAGTAGAGTTTTTTGTATTCGACAAGGTCCATTGGGACGTCCTGACGCCATACAAGGGCCAGTCATATTCCATAGAATCCGTCGAGGCTCCGTGGAGCAAGGAGGGGAACGGATACCCGATGGGGCTTCAGGAGGGATACTATCCGAGCACGCCTTCAGATACGCTTACCGAATTTAGGAATGAGTGTGTTGACATTCTGAACACGCATTTTGGGATTTTGTGCGACAACCACCACCACGAGGTGGCGACTGCGGGGCAGTGCGAAATCGACATCAAGTACGACTATTTGACAAACGCTGCCGACGCAACCCAGACGTACAAGTTCGCCATAAGAAACGTCGCGAAAAAATTCGGCAAGGTGGCAACGATGATGCCAAAGCCCATATCCATGGATGCCGGCTCCGGCATGCACACAAACGTCAGCCTGTGGAAGAACGGCAAGAACTCTTTTTACGACAAGGACTCCAAGGACGAAATCAGCCAGGTCGGCAGGTACTTCTGCGGAGGAATTTTGAGTCACGCAAGGGCGTTGTGTGCAATCACAAACCCGACAACAAACTCATACCACAGGCTGGTTCCCGGATATGAGGCGCCGGCGTACATTGCGTGGAGCCCAAGCAACAGATCAGCTGCAATCAGGGTTCCGGAGCATTTTAGAGGAGAAAAATACGCCCACCTAAAGAGATTCGAGTACAGGGCGCCGGATCCGTCGGCAAACCCATACCTTGTGTTCTCCGCTGTCCTCTCAGCCGGACTTGACGGAGTAAAGAAGAAGATGGACCCTGGAGACCCAGTACTTGAAAACATTTACCACATGACAAAAGAGGAGAGGCACAGACGGGGCATAAAGATGGTCCCTGCAACCCTTGGAGAGGCGCTTGATGAGTTAGAGTCTGACAGAAAGTTCCTCAACCCCATCTTCTCAAACGATGTAATCGACAAGATAGTCGAGCTTGAGAGGAAGGACCACCGCGAGATCTCAATCAGACCTCACCCGCACGAGTTCTATCTTTACTTTGATGTCTAGGCCAGGGGCCTTCCGGTAGTCTGCAGAATATAGAAAAGCGATATTGCCACAAGTCCGAAGCCTATCCCAAAATAAAACCCGCGCTTTTTTTCCGACGTGACTGCCTTGTACACGAGAATTGCGCCGGCAAGGCCGACGAACAGGATCACTACCCCCATTATCAGGTAGTCTATTGAGCCACCCTGGATGAACGGGTAGAACAGCCCGGACAAAAGCGCGAAGAAAACGCCAAGATAGATGTACTTGACGCCGGTGATTATCTTAGTTGAGGAGCTCAACGGATTTGGTAGACGGAGTTGGGAAATAAACGTTTGATGGCCGGGCTAACTACATCTCGCCCATGCCGCCCATATCCATTCCACCCATTCCAGGCATTCCGCCCATGCCTCCCATGCCGCCCATTCCAGGCATTCCGCCCTCGGGCATTGGTGGTCCAGATTTGGCAATAGCTATTACATCGTCAATTCTCAGAATCATGCACGCAGCCTCGGTTGCGGCCGACACGATCTGGTTCTTGACCGCAAGCGGCTCTATGATGTCGCTGGTCTTCATGTTTCCAACCTTTGCTTTCATTACGTCGATTCCTGTCCATTTCTCTCCCTTGAGCTGCTTTGATCTCAGGTTTGTAAGGGTGTCTATCGGATCCATTCCGGCGTTTTCCGACAGCGTCAACGGTATTACCTCAAGCGAGTCCGCGAATTTTTCCACGGCAAGCTGCTCTCTTCCCTCAAGCGACTTGGCCCAGTTCCGAAGTTTGGTCGCAGCGTAGGTTTCAGGGGCTCCTCCACCTGCCACAATCGAGGGGTTTTCCATCACATCCTTTACTACCATTACCGCATCATGCACGGACCTTTCAACTTCGTCGACAACTCTCTGTGAGCCGCCGCGCAGAAGCAGTGTGACTGCCTTTGGGTTCTTGCATCCCTCGATGAAGACCCACCTGTCCTCTTCGATCTTTCTTTCCTCCACAAGCTCTGCGGAGCCGAGATCCTTTTCAAACAGGTCGTCCAGATTCGTCACGATTCTTGCTCCCGTTGCCTTTGCAAGCTTGGCCATGTCGCTCTCTTTTACGCGCCTTACTGTCAGAACTCCCGATCTGGCAAGATAGTGCTGGGCCATATCGTCAATTCCTTTTTGGCAGAGCAGTACTGTAGCGCCGGAGCCTACTACCTTGTCCACCATGTTTTTGATCATTCTGTTTTCCTCGTCAAGAAACGTCTTCATCTGTTGCGGGTTTGAGATGTTTATCTTTGCGTCAAATTCGGTCTTGTCAATCTCAAGTGCTGTGTTGATTAGTGCGATTTTTGCATCGGTTATCTTCTTTGGCATTCCGCTATGCACCACCTCTTTGTCCAAGACGATGCCCTCAACTAAGAGTGAGTCCCTCATGGAGCCGCCGGCCTTTTTCTCGACTTTGACATCGTCTGTGTCTACTGTGAACTTTGTTCCGTCCTTTTCTGCCACGGCCGTAACTGCCTTTACGATGAGGTCGGCCAGATGGTCAGAGTCCTTTCTGACAAGCTTGGTTTGCATGGAAGTTCTTGCAATCTTTGAGAGGATTGTTTTGTCGTTTGCTGTGACCTCCTCCGCGATTTCTTTTAAAAAGTGTAATACCTTCTTTGAGGCCTTTCTGTAGCCGTCAACGATTATTGTCGGGTGTACGTCCTGGTTGATCAGAGATTCCGCGTTCTCCAACAGCCCGCCTGCAAGTACCACCGCCGATGTGGTTCCGTCGCCGACCTCGTTGTCGGTCGTCTTTGAGATTTCAACGAGCATCTTTGCTGCTGGATGCTGCACGTCAATCTCTTTGAGAATCGTTGCGCCGTCGTTTGTGATTGTGACATCGCCTAGCGAGTCTACTAGCATCTTGTCCATTCCACGTGGGCCAAGACTGCTGTGGACTATCTCCGCGATGATCTTTGCCGCCGCAATGTTGTTTTTTTGAGCCTCACGGCCCTTGCTTTCGGTTGCTCCCTCTTTTAGCAAAACTACAGGTAAACTGCCTTTTGGTACTTGTGCACTCATAACGAGGAAAATCCGTTTTTTCCCTTTTTATACTTTGCATATTGCCAAGCGTTGTTTTTAAATTGGGAAATTCTACTGCAAAGCCATGGGGAAATCAGCCTACAAAGAGTCGTATAAGAAGATTCTGGCCGATCTAGTAAAGCACAACAAGTGGTTTGAGAATTCCATACCCCTGATAGCCAGCGAGAACGTGCCCAGTCCAGCCGTGAAAGAGGCGCTGCTCTCGGATTTTGGGAACAGGTACGCCGAGGGCTGGCCAGGCGAGCGCGTCTACGCAGGCTGCATCTATATCGACAAGGTCGAGATTCAGTGCATGGAGCTTGCAAAAAAGCTCTACAAGGCAGAGTTTGCCGACGTCAGGCCGATCTCAGGAGTGGTGGCGAATTTAGCCATATACTCTGCGTTTAGCAGTCCGGGCGACGTCATGATAGCACCCTCCATTCCAGCAGGAGGCCACATATCGCACGGCAAAAAGGAGCACTCTGGAACTGCGGGCCTTGTCCACGGGCTGGATATCGAGTTTTACCCGTTTGATGCCGACGAGATGACAATAGATGTTGATAAGACGAAGGAAAAGGTCGAGGAGCTCAAAAAGGCAAACCGCCTGCCAAAGATGGCCATGTTCGGCGGCTCGCTGTTTTTGTTCCCGCATCCTGTTAAGGAGCTTGCCGATTTTCTAAAGGGATACAACGTGCACATCAACTATGATGCTGCACACGTTGCGGGCCTGATTGCAGGCGGGCAGTTCCAGGATCCCCTAAGGGAGGGAGCGGACACCATGACGATGAGCACGCACAAGACCCTCTTTGGGCCGCAGGGCGGGCTCGTGCTGGGTTCGGAGAAACATGCAGATGCAATCAAAAAGGCAACGTTCCCGGGGCTGACTAGCAGCCACCACATCCACCACATGGCGGCAAAGGCCATAGCCTTTGCAGAGGCGCTGGAGTTTGGAAAGGATTACGCAAAACAGGTCATCAAAAATGCCAAGGCGCTTGCAGAGGCCCTGAGCTCCGACGGATTCAAGGTCCTTGGGGAAAAGCGCGGGTTTACAAAGTCGCACCAGATTGCCGTAAACGTTCTCCAGTATTCCGACGGCGGCAAGGTGGAGGCGGACTTGGAAAAGGCAAACATCATAGTAAACAGGCAGCTCATCCCAGGAGACATCAAGGCGGGAAGGAACTATTTCCATCCTGGTGGAATCAGGCTCGGCGTGTCGGAGATCACAAGGCTTGGCATGAAAGAGCCCGAGATGAGAGAGATCTCCTCGTTCATCAAAAAAATAATCGTCGACAAAAAGGATCCAAAGAAGATGGCAGCCAGAGTCAAATTATTCAGAAAGGACTACCAAAAGGTGCGCTACTGCTTTGACAACAAGCTTGGCGCGTACGAATACGTAAAGCTAAGATAGTCACTGGTAGTCGGTAAGCAGTAGCTGGTCACCTGCCCTCTTTCCAAACACAAGGTCTATCTCGTCTGACAGTGTGGCGATTCTCCCCTTAAGATACGGCCCGACATCGTATTTTTCCACCAGCCTCTTTGCAAGGCGGAGGTACTTTTCGATTGAGGGGCGCGTGATTGTCTGGATGAGGTTTTTTCCGCAGACGCAGTGCTGCATGAGCGGAACGCGCCTGTACTTTCTGCCGCATGAGGTGCACCTGAACTTTTGTCTCCCGTATGCCCGCAGGTTGCCTATTATATCTGGCACAAGGTGCGTCGTAATCACGTTAGTTACTATCTCTGTTGTGTCAACTGCGTTAATCAGCTCAGCGTTCCTGATTTGGAGATCAAACTTGTCCAGCATGGAGCCAAGAGTGGAGTACGCGCTTCTGGACCTGGAGGTGGTGAGCGTGGTTGTCGAGTGAGTATAGTGGTATCCGTAAAATTGCGCCTCGGTTTCAAGCCGTGATTTTATTATGTCTACTGAGCTCACCTCGCCTGCCTTTTTTCCCTGTAGCGTGTCCTCGAAGAATTCTAGAGGGAGCGATTTTGTCACCTCAAAGTTGTGTGCCTGCGGCTGCGATTCGTGCGGAAGTACAACCGGCTGGATGAGAAGCGGCGCGTCCATTAGCCCGCCGATTTTGTCTGAGAGGAACCGCCTTGAAAAGTTCAAGAGCGCGTCCATTAGCAGCATTATAGAGTCGGCGTCCCCGTCTGCGTCGCGTCGCTTTGCGGAATGCCAGTTGGGGGTCCCAAAGCACACGTGCGTTTCGGTGTACCCGATTATTCTCCCCACTATTCCAACTGACGTATGCGGTGCAAGCCCGATTACCAGTTGTCCTACCAGCTGATCCGTGTTTTTCACGTTGTAAAAGGGCTGCTTGTCGTAGATCTTTTCCAGCTCCAGATCAACGTACTTGCATATCTGCACCAGGTATCTGCCGCTCTCGTACGGAATTACCACGTCCTGCATTTTTATCTCCACCATCTGGTCGGGGTCGGTCAGAGGGTTGCCGTCTGCGTCGTGGGTGTACCCAAGCTCGTGCAGTTTTTCAATCGGGGTGCCTATCCATGCGGGCCTAAAATGGGTGATCGGCGAGTTTGTCGCGTCAAACCGCACCGTGCCGTCCTTAAAGACCGTAAGGTCAAGGGACTGCCTTATCAGGCCCTTTTCAAAGGGCTCAGCTATCCTGTCCTGCCCGATGAGATCTATTACGCCCTTGAACGGCTCCTGCACCCTTATGCCGGTCTTTTGCTGTGCTGCAAAGATCCTCTCCTTCAGCGGGAAGGACTTGAAAGTGTGTGTGGGCGCCTTTTTCTTGCATTTTTGGCAAAAGGGCTCCTCCAGCGTATCCCTGCATATGGGACAGACAAACTCTATCGAGGTCTTCGTGCCGCATTTTTGGCAGACTATGCTGACCGACGGCTCTTTGCAGTTTTGGCACACCCTGTTGAAAATGTTGCAGTAAAAGCTTGGTGATGCCGATGCCTTCACCAGGTCACGCGTGCTTCCGCCCTTGTCGCCCACCGGGAAAAGTATGTGCACCGGCGGCTTCATCATCCTGGCTGCTGCCTTTTCTGGTCTCCCTATTCTAACTCCTATTGAGGTGGAGAACTTGGGACGGATTATGATTCCGGATGACTTTGTTACAGTTTCAGGCACCGTGCCGCAAAACTCCAGCTGGTTAGCAAACAGCAGTTGGTAAAAGATGTCCGCCTCCAAGCCCTTGAGTAGGATCTCGCCGTCGTGGACCTCGTGTGGAACGCCGAGCCTTTCCAGAATACCCTTGCATTCTGAAGGATACCTGATTGCGCTATCTTCTATTTTGAGCGGCTGCGCCAGTTGCTTTAGTTCGTCAGGCGTTATCTGCTCCCAGTAAAACAGGTACTCTGGATGCAGGGGGATTTTGAAGTTTAGCGATATCTCCAATGCCTCATCAAACGTGGGGGTCCTGCCCAGAAATTCCAGCAGGTCCGCGTTAGGCTCGTACTTGAGGATCTTCTGCTTCAACTCCTCCGTCCAGAACTCTTCAACATATCCTGACGGGACAAGCTGTGCGTTGTTTTCAAGAAAATCCCCAAATGATATCAGAATGTCCCCAAGGTAGAGAATCTTTTCTATCTGATCCTTGATCCTGATTCCTTCCTCAACGTCCCTTATCTTCACAACGTTGCCTCCTTTGAGCCTTACAGTGGGGGTCTCAAGAGAGTCGACAAAGGCTATGGTTGCCCCCTTTCCTGGAATGTCTATCTTTATCTGTGTGCCAACGGCCACGGTATGATTCAGAATCTCGGCTACGACCGGGTGGATTCCAACCGAGGCAAAGCCCGTATTGCATGCCCTCCCATACCTTAGCCTAAAACCGCCTATCCTGTTCGGAAGCGAAAGAACCGACCTTCCTGCAATGACCTCCCTGAGCCTTTTTGCGGCAGAGTCGTCGCCGTCCCCCTTTTGTACGCCTCCCTTTAGATCCCCGAGCCAGTCCCAGCCGTCAAGCTTGTACAGCTCGATTCGCTTGAGCAGCTTCTTTGCCCGCCCAATCAGCCCGTCGTTTAGGACGCGAAGGGCGCCGCCCCTCACGCGGTCCGTCTTGATCCTTGCCATGTTTTTGTGGTTTACTACCTCGTTCGGATCCGTGTCAACTCCGTCAAGCTCCACAGGCAGGTTGGAGATTACGGTCACGATGTCTTCGTCAAGGACGTGGTACTGGAAGCTGCCTACGTCGCGCTCGTAAATACGAAGCTCCTCAACAAACCGCCCCGTCTCGTCGTCAAACGAGTTTGCCTGGTATTTTTGCAGTCCCGCCGTCTGCCTTACGTGGTCGGCTATGAGCATGGTCACGGCAGACTCGGTTCCGCCGGCAGAGCGCATTGGGCCTGCAATGGACACCGAAAGATACTCCGTGCCGTCCCTGTTTTTCTTGATTGTGACGCTGCTGATTCCCTGCAAGGGGGCAATCGTCACACCCTCGGTCACTATGGCAAGTCCGACCCTTACGGCGTTTTCAAGGCGCTCCTCAAGCGTGGCGTCCTCTGGAAGATACTTGCCAAGGGCGATGCTTTTTGATATCTCAAGGGCTGCAAGCTCCTTTCCCATGGTGTTTAGGAGTTCCCTTAGCGGCTCGGCTATGTCGATATCGTGCATCTTTGCAACGCGGTCAGATAGGTCGAACGCCACCTTTGGCTCCACGTTTCCGGAAGAATCAACCAGTGTGGACTTGGCACGTGCCGCATGCTCAAATATGCGGTATACGTCCTCCGAAATCCGGCCGTAATAGTCAAGATAGTAGTCCGGCATTGGAATCCCCTGAAGTCGGGATATTGCCGCGTTCTCAGACATTAGTTTTCCTAGGGTTTTTGAGACTATTTGCTATTTCGGCCAGTTTTTTGAGGCTGCCCCTCTCCTTCTCAAGCATGGTCCCTATCACAAGCGCGTCTGCTCCGGCCTTTACAATCTCCGATGCCGTTTTGGGGTCCTTTATGCCTCCCCCCACGATGAGAAAGCCCTTGAACACCTTCCTGACTGCCTGAACCATCTCAGGCTGAACGTTCTGTTTTGCGCCAGAGCCTGCCTCAAGATACACGAACCGCATTCCAAGGAACCGCGCAGCAAGGCAGTATGCGGCCGCAATTCCAGGCTTGTCAAAAGGTATTGCTCTGGCTGAGCCGACAAACCAGGCCGTGGTTCCCTCCCCAATTATGATATAGGCCGTAGGAAGCGGCTCAAGGCCGAACTTTAGCACGGTCGACGCACCAAGTGCCTGCGCCTGGGTGATATAGTACGGGTTTTCCGAGTTCATCAGAGAGCTGAACAGGATTGCGTCGGCCTTTGGCACCACGCCCGTTACGTTCCCGGGGAATAGGATTATTGGAATTTTTACAGATTTTTTTATAGATTTTACAACCTCTGCCATCTCTATCTGGTTTATTGCGGAGGAGCCACCGATTAGTATTGCCGCGGCACCTATCTTCTCAACGTCTTTTGCAAGCTTGACCGACTCTTTGATCTTGGAAACCTCGGAGTCTATTAGTACAAAGACAAGACCGCCCCTCTTCTTTCGTGCGGACAGCAGGTATTGTTCGATTTTATCCATGGGGGTTGGTTTATCTGGATTGCTTTAAAGTTTAATTTGGACGCGGTATACAGATCTGTATAGCTATGGGAGAGTTAGAGGATTCCAATTTTAACAACATAATTAGGCAAATAATAAAAAAATCACTATTTACTGAACGGCAAATTCAAATTATTTTAAATCACAAAAACCTTGACCAGTTCGAGTTTAACATCAGCAAAGGCGCCTACTTTAGGCAGGTGTCCCAGTCGCGGGACAAGCTGATGGGGCTTTACTACTCTATAATCCTGCTTCGTGGCTTAGGCATACTTCTTCCCGATGACATTGATGTGATATCCAGGCTTGCGCAACAGGTTTCTGTGATAAAGGACAGTGATGTTTTCCCAGAGAGGGAGGAGGAAGTGATGAATGTCATAGAAAAGCTTGTTCGTCAGGCGTGCGGAATGTGATGCGTCACGGTGCCACGGCAGGCAGATTGTGGGTGTTGGTGATTAGTCACGATGTTTTTGTTGACGCAAAGTGTGAAGATATGTTGTCCAATCACAATAAATCACAACTAATCATTCGTGTTAGTGATGTTGGTAGAGATTCCCGACCCCCAGATTATACTCAGTGTGATTGTTGCTTTCGTTGTTGGCGTGCTTGGCATGATAATTTATGGTAAAATCAAGGCATTTTCAAGCCAAAAGGGTGCAGATCCGGCATACGTCTCACGCCTAGAGTACTATGAAAGGCAGCTTATTGACATGAAGATACGCCTAGACGCGCTGGATTTGGAGGAAACCACGCCTCCGGAGCCGGTTGTGCAGAGTGTCAAGGCCGTAATAGAGGAAAGGAGGGAGGAACTGGTCGAAAAGGAGCCTGTAAAGCCGGCTTCAAAGCCAAGAATGCCCAACATGGACTTTAATGGCATAGTAGAACATGTGTTAGGATTAATCACAGCCAAGGAAATGACGTCACGTGACATCCAAATCACAATAGGCAGGAGCAGGGAGCATACGTCCAGGCTAATGAAGAGGCTTTTTGAGGAGGGTTTGGTTGAAAGAAACACAAGGCAAAAGCCATTCACCTACAAAATTACCGACAAGGGAAAGGCCAAGGTTGGCGGCCTGGAAGCGGCAATTACGGCCTAAGTCTGCAGCGCCCTCAACCGCTCAACTCCCCCACAAATGTAACACTGGCTGATCATAAGGGTTGTTTTTGTCAAATTTTCCCCCTAATTTCTATTAATTTTATAATCTATAAAATATATATGAACTTAATTTAATAAATTAATTATGTTAGGCGAAAATGAGGAGCTAGTCAAGATAACCGCCGTAGGCACAATATCCATACCTAAGCAGTTTCGAAAGTATTTGGGGGTGCAAAAGGGCGACTATGTCAAAGTCGGGCTTCAGGGGGACACCCTGATTATAAAAAGGGCTACCATATCCTAGTCTGCCCGCTGTGGTATCTTTGCTATCTGATATACCCACTCCCTACCGTTTCTAAGCCGGTTAATTCGGCCCTTGGTGTTAAACCTAGACAGGTATGTGGATATTATGCTTAGTTTGACCGGTTCGTTATACTCGTCCTCGTATTTTTCGAGTATCTCGGTGGATGTAAAGCGCCCCATTGGGAAGTATTTGTCAACTATATGCCATATCTTGGCTCCGACCGAGTCAAGCTGTGGCGCCTCCTCCTGATCCTCTATATTCATCAAGTCCATTAACTCAAATATCTTTAGGACTTTGTCTCTAGTGATATTTCCCTCTAGATTGAAGTTGTACTTTGCACCGTCTGCATCCTCCAAGTCTATTCGGATCTTCTTCCTAGCCAACGTGATCGATCGTCTTAACAAGTTAACAGTTGAATGGATCCAATGATATTTGTTAACTAGTTGGGTTGTTAACGTTGACTGTGTGGCCCGTGCCTAGCCGGTTTTTTGATATTAACAACCTCACTACGTCCGGCAACCCCGGATCACCCCGATTTCATGCGTGGAGTGGAAATAAAGGGGTCAATTCTGGGTTATTAACAGTGTTAAGACCCACCTTCACGCCTAGAGTGGAAATAAAGGGGTCAAAATTGGCCTTTTTTGCTCCCATCTTAACACAAAGTTAACTGATTGTTATCAGTTGAATCCCACCCATCATACAAAACTAGAGACACACCAGTGTTTCCAATCAATTCTTTTTCAAAATTTTTTTTAAAGAGAAATCAATCATCATCACCAAGTCAATACTAGTTGATTTTTTGACAATAGACTCGAAACATAGGTCTGTCTCTATTTATTAGTGGGGGGTGTAAGTTAGCCTCGTGCCGAAGAAGGGTGATTTGGATCATAATAAAGCGCTTGGCGTGAAGGTAAAGGAATTAGAGTTGGAAGGGTGGAGGGTTGTAAAATTGAACGGCAAGTCACCGGACGCCATAGCTGTTAAGGATAACAAAATCGTTGCAATAGAGATCTTGAAAAAAATCAAGACCAAAAGGAAGAATCAGGCAATGGCCAAAAAGAAGGGCAGCTTCAAATGGAGTTTTGCCGGTGGCTACACGCTTACAAACAAACGGCTGACATACAACATGTTTGATGATGTTATCTTTGGCTTTTACAAGGAGGAGAGGGTTTGAGCAACCACGACCCAATCGATAAACTGCTTGACGATGCCATAAGCGGGCACTCCATACTAAAGGACCGCCGCGTGCTGCAAACAAGCCACGAGCCAGAGACGATACTGCATAGGGACGGCGAGCTGGCAAAAACAACCCAATCACTTTTACCCATACTGAAAAAGTCAAGGCCCTCAAACCTGCTGATTTATGGAAAGCCGGGCACTGGCAAGACCCTAGTGGTCAAAAAGGTGCTGGAAAAGATCGAAAAAAGGGTCGAAAAGAGCGAATTTCCCATAAAATTCGTTTATGCCAACGCAAAGGACGAGACGACGATTTACGGCCTGCTTGTGAGCTTTGGCTCGAAAATAGGCGTGGATCTACCCACCACGGGCCTTTCGATAAGCACCATATTCAAAAAAATCCTGGATCACATAAAGCAGAACTCGATGAACGTGGTGTTCGCAATTGATGAGATTGACTACCTTGTGGAGCTTGCCTCAAAAACGGGCAGGGACATCCTCTATAACCTGACGAGGGCGAACGAAAACCTAGGCAAGGACTCATCACTTACACTAATTGGAATATCGAACCTGCTAAGCTTCAAGGAAAGGCTGGATCCTAGGGTAATCAGCAGCCTTGGGGAGGAGGAGATTGTCTTTACGAACTATACAGTTGACCAGATAAAGGAAATACTTGCCGAGAGGATAAAGGACGCGTTCGTTGACAACGTAATAGACGCCTCGGCGCTTAACCTGTGCGCTGCCATGGCAGGACAGGAGCACGGGGACGCAAGGAGGGCAATCGACCTTCTGCGTGTTGCAGGGGAGCTTGCAGAAAGGGAGGGGTCTAACAACGTGACGTCCGATCACATAAGGAGGGCGGCTCAGAAAATGGAGGAGGACAAGGAGGTAACGGCGCTTAACGCCTATCCGCTTCACGAAAAACTGCTCATCGTTGCGGTAATGAGAAGTAACGGGGCCTCAACAGGCGAGGTCTACCACACGTACAAAGAACTCTGCAAGACGATCCGGCAAAAAGAGGTCACCCAGAGAAGGGCAACCCAAATCCTAAGCGACATCGAGCTCTCAGGCCTTATCACGGGAAAGATAGTGCATCAGGGCATACATGGCAGGACGAAAAAATACAACCTGACAGTTCAGCCGGAGACGATAAAGAAGGCGTTCCAGAACGACGTCATTCTGGCAGACGTCTTGTGATTTATGCGAATTCCTTTGTGTAGACCTTGAAGGTCTTTAGATTCACCAAGACCGCCACAGCCGAGGTGGGGGTGATTCCAACGCCCGACTGGAACGGCGTCTGCGACTGCCAGGCACCGGAGTTTATGAGAAGTACGTTCCTATACATGTCAAGCCCGATAACGTGGACGTGGCCTGTCAGGAAGATGTCGGGCACCTCATCTATCACCAGAAGATCCTCAAGCTCTGGGGCAAGGGGGGTCTGGGCGCCATAGATGGGGCTCATGTGCCTTGCCTTCAAAAGATACTGCATCACCTTTGCCGGGTTGTCGTAGCTGAGGCCGGGCGTTGTCTTTACTATGTCGTCAATGCTTTGGCCATGGAAGATAAGCACCTTGACGCCGTTCAGCGAGATCAGGGACGGGTTTCCTATCATGAAAAAGTTCTTGCGGCCCCAAAACTCAGGACCGTATTTTGCTGGGATTGCGGGCTGCGGCAGTGCGCGCCTTCCAGGATCGTGGTTTCCGGGGGAGATGAACACCTTGATGTGCTTTGGTATCCCGTCCAAGGCCTCATAGAGAAGCTTCATCTGCTGTGATGCTTCAAGCGCGACAAGCTCCTTGTCCTGGTTTGGGTATATTCCGATTCCGTCTACTACGTCGCCACCTAGGACTATAAAGCGTACCTTGCGGGCAATCGGGTCCTGGCTTGAGAGCCAGCTGATCATCTCTGAGAACTCTTTTTCCATAAAATACTTGCTTCCTACGTGCAGATCCGACAAAAACAGCGCATATGCCTCGCTCTTGGAACGGTTTGCCGCGTGGTCTGGCACGTCGGGCAGGATTATGTCCTTGACTATAAAGCCGCCATTTTTACTTGCCACAATCTTTTCCATTACAAACTGGTCCATCAAAAGCGACGAGGCAACCTTCTGAAGATCCTCGTCGATCACTATGGTTTCAATCGCGCCGGTCGTGTCGTCAAGGGAGATCTTTGTTATGTTCCTGTCGGTCTTCCTGTCCGTTACGAGGCCGCAGACGTATATCTCCTCCTTTGACTTTACAGAAATCACGGCGGCGATGGTTTTGAGCATTTTTGCCTCCGGGCGGTTCGAGATTATCCTCTTCATTTTGGAAAACCTGTTTGCAAAGAGCGCATTAAAGCCGTCAACCCCCTCCGCAGAGGCTATCTTTGGGGTGGGATCGAAGAGAATCTCGTGGTCGTCCTCAAGCACCCCGTCATCCGATATGCCCAAGAAAACCTCCAAATCCTTCTGAGAAATAAGGTAGAGCCGCTGCCTTTCCTTCTCCCGGACCACCTGCTTGATTATCCGTTCAAGCTCCTTGACATCTATCTGCTCTAGGATCTTGAGCGCGTCGGGGTGTACCTGAAAGCCCCTGTTCAACGCAAAGTCAAGGGCCGCGCCCAGATCCTTAATCATAACAAAAACCACTCCATCAAGTTTTAATTAAATCTGCTTTCAAAGCAACAACTCAAATATGCTCCGCAGGAACCGTGGCTGTGTTAAAAAAGCGAATTCTGTTCTTTTTTGCATTTCTTGCAGTTTTCTCTATAGCGTTCTCCCTTGGGGCAGAGATGGAAGTGTCGGAGGAGGAGGCCAGCCTGTTTGTAGAGGAGTTCAACAAGCTTCTTGCCACGCTACAGGACGGACATTTCGGCCTTGAGATCTTCCTCCACAACACGGAGATTGCCCTGCCGATGTTCATTCCCGGATTCGGCGTGGGTTGGGGCGTCTTTTCCGCATTTTCAACCGGGTATGCCTTTGCTGCTCTCTCAACAACATCGCCCCTGCTGATGCAGATCCCCCCACTTGCCCTGATATTTGCAACGCCGTTTGGGATAATGGAGATCGCCGCATACTCTATTGCCATGTCGCGCAGCTACACCCTGATAGCCGCGCTTGTCAAAAAAAGACCGGTAAGGCCCCAAGCAAAACACCTACTGATTGAAGTTGGCATAGTGATGGGGCTTTTGCTTGCGGGGGGAATTATCGAGGCATACATGATAGAGTCGTTCTCTGGCGCAAACGGCCCACTTGAGATATCTTGACCCATGAGAAAATTTAGGGGGTTTGCCAAAAATAATTTAGTAGTAAATTATAAACAAAATCAAGAGATTCCCTAATTGTGAAGCTAGCACTGATCGTTCTATCTGTTATAGCCTTTTCAGCCATGATGGCCTCTCAGAACGCCGAGGCTCAGGTTGTTGCAGGCGAGGCGTTCCTGCTCTCAGGAAGCGGCTATTCCATAACGCCTACCTCAATTACAGACGCAACAATCGAGCTTTTGTTTACCACTGCTAGGCAGGGAAACAGCGTCACGTTGGACCTGTCTAGGGGCTCAATAGTGTTTGATGAAAAAGAGTTAAAGATTTCAGATTTTACCAGCACGGCACTTCGTAACGGCCAGATCATAATAATCACCTCAAAGGCCTCTGATCTGGGAGGGGAGCAGTATACATTCAGAGCGTCTGCAAGAATTGTTGCAAAGGCCGCCGGAGACTCTGTGTATACGCTTACGGGTGCAATCACCGACTCGTCGCAAAAAACCAGCAGGGTATTCTATACCGTGCTGGTATCTGAATTTGCGGATCAGGCGCCGCAGACTGCCCAAAAAGAGATCACGATAAGGTTCCTAAAGGGCGCCTCAAGTCCGGGCGAGATCACGTATAAGGAGCAGATAGGCGGGGCAAGATTTCAGTTTCTATCTGAGCCAAGAATTACAATAGAGCCTGGAACGACGATAACCTTCCTTAACGAAGATATCGTGTCACACTCGCTCAAAAGCGGCACCGGCGAATACAAGGCAAACAAAAGAACATTCACACCGGACGGAAAGATCTCAAGCGGGGAGATTCCACCGGGGCAGTCGTGGAGCATCACGTTTGACACCCAAGGATTCTACCGATTGTTTGATGAAAAGTATCCATGGATAGACACGTCGGTCTTTGTCATTGACAAAGCAAAGCAAGAGGCGTCCAAACTGGGCTAGACTTTGATGTTAACGTATGATTCTAGCTTGACCTGATTTATCACCATGACGGACAAGTCAGAGAACTCTCTTCCCTCAAGGTCCTGCACGGTTCCGACAAACTCTGTCTCTTTTTCAGTTGTAAGGAACTCGTAGACGTGGACCTTTAGCCTAGATGTATCAAAGCCGTTTTTCCTAAGGTATGCGGCTATCTCTGACTGCATGAAGTGTTTTTCGGGGATCCTTGGCCACGGCCTTGGAACCAAAACCACACTAAAACCGTCAATTATGGCCTTTTGCAGTTCGAGCTTTTTCTCCTCAATCGATGTTGTCACATGCATTGTGATCACCTTGGATTTGTCAAGCGGTACCTTGGCCCTTGAGGCCGCAACCTGGATTGCGCTTATCCCCGGGATGATCTCCACATCCCCAAAGATCTCAATTAGCCTGTCCACCACCTCGGATTCTGAAAAGTTGACATCGCCGGTGAAGGGTATCACAAGCTTTTTGCCGCCCAGTGTTTTTGCTACTTTTTGGTAGGCCTCCTCCTGGTCACTCATTGTTATCTCGAACACCTGCTTGCCTGCCAGCAGGTCCTCTATCGTCTTGAGGGTGTACTTGTAGCCTATCACTATGTCGCATCCAAGAATGACATCCCTGACTATGCCGGTCACATACTTGCCTGAGCCGGGACCTACGCCAACTGCAAAAACGTTTGCCAACTAGCCTGCAGCCCTTTTGCTTTGAATGTATTCCACAATCGGACTCCAGTCCACCTTGAGAAACTTCATCGGATCCCTTATCGGGTATCCCACCCAATCCCTCACTATTGAGAAATGAAACGTCTTTTCCTTGCCGTCGGTTTTTATCTTTAGCTTAAGAAGCGAGCCCCACGCCTTTTCTTCGGATTCTGCGGATATTATGTCTGATAGTGCATACACCTCGTTTTTCTCGTTCTCCAGATCCCCGTGCAAACTCTTCTCATCATAGCCGTCGTGAGTCAGCATCGTGTTTGGAGATTTTGCAAGCAGGAGGGCCTGGCGGTCGACTGCCGCCTTCCACCACTTTATTTTTGACTCTGTCTTTGACACAAGCATGATGTGTTTGCTGGTAAGAAAAAACATGCACTCCTTGCCACGCGAAAACAGCTTTTTCTCCTGTCTCCAAACCGAAAGAAGATGCGCCAGTATCTTCTCGTCAGGTTCCATATTCTCAACCAAGACAGCAACTCGTTAAAAAACTAACCCCATTAGCTTTTATTTAACGGTGGAAGAACGACCCACATGCTGAATCTAGGCGTTGCAGCAATTCTCATTACATTTCTAGTCGCGTTCGGCATTCCGCACGCATCTGCGCAGACAGAGATATCGGATACGGTGGTGGTTCTACACACAAAATCGGGCGAGATTGTGATAGAGCTGTTCCCAGGCGATGCGCCGAAAACGGTGGAGAATTTTCTAAACCTTACTGAACACGGATTTTACGACAGGACCGTGTTCCACAGAGTGATCAAGGACTTTATGATTCAGGGTGGCGACCCAAAGACAAAACCAGGCGGATACAAGGAACTCCGCGAGTGGGGCTCAGGTAACTCTGGCCATAACATCCCGGGCGAGTTCAACACGATCATGCACAAGCGTGGTATTGTGTCCATGGCAAGGGGACTTGACCCAGACAGCGCAAGCTCGCAGTTCTTTATAGTGCACAAGGACACGCCGCATCTTGATCAAAACTATGCGGCCTTTGGCAGGCTTGCGACAAACTCTAGTTATGTTACGCTTGACACCATTGCAAACCTGGAAACCGGGGGGCAGGAAACCAACGACATACCGTACACGTGGGGAGAGGCCGAGATTCTAAAGGCAGAAACAAGAGCTCGCTCTGAGATTCCGGATCTGCTAGATCTGGGAGAGCCAGATAGGGTTCAAACCCCCTCTGTGGAGGTTCCCCAGAAATACTCTAACGACAAACTAGGGTTCTCATTTAACACGCCGACTGGCTGGCTCGTGCAAGAACCGCAGAAAGCGAACCCCGACACGCCAGACGTGGTGGCGATAGGATCAAAGATTGGGGGGTTCACTCCCGCAATATCGGTATCAGTAGAAGATACGAGCGGGATGTCGCTTGCCGAGTATGCAGAGTCCATAAAAAAGAAACTGCAGCCGGCAATTGCAGCGGGAACGCTTCAGATTACCAAGGAAGAGAACGCAACTGTCAACGGCAATCAGGCGTTTATCAGGGTGGCAAAAGGACAATTTGACATGCCGACTGGGATGATTAACGTGATGTTCGAGGAAACAACGCTGAGCCTTGGTGACAAGTTCTACGTCATAACATACACCAACAGCGAAAACGATTTTGAAAAGACAGAGCCAAAATATCAGGCACTGGTAAGCTCGTTCCAGGTTGTAGAGTCTACAACGGTTGTGCCCCCGGAAGAATACAAAGAGGCCAATAATGGAAATGAAGATGGCGGATGCCTTGTTGCAACCGCGGCGTACGGAACTGAGATGGCAGATCAGGTGCAGCTGCTAAGGGAAATACGACAAAACGTCCTGATGCAAACGGGTTCCGGGGCGTCATTTATGACCGCATTTAACCAGTTTTACTATTCATTCAGCCCCGCCGTGGCTGACTGGGAACGACAAAGCCCTGCCTTCAAGCAGGTTGTAAAGGCCGCGATAACGCCCATGTTGCTCACCCTTTCCGTTATGAGCCATGTGGACATAGACTCTGAGCAACAGATGGTGGGGTATGGTGTTGGGCTCATTCTGATGAATGCTGCCTTGTATTTTGTGGCCCCGGCTCTAGTCATAATTCAGGTAAAAAGGCTGCTCAGAAAGTAAGCCGGAAAAAGCCTAGTGTAGGAATCTTGGAATCCTTTTTGCTATGTGGGCAACCGACACTCTTCCTGGGCCCGCAACTATGATCACTAGATTTGCAGCCAGCAGTATCAGGTCTATCTCGTATCCTCCCTGGCCCATCAGGTTTTCGGCATGTTTTACATGGAATATTGCCCCCAGCATGACGATGGAGAGAAGCGAGGATGCAAGCCTACTCAGTACCCCGACAATCAACAGGATTCCGGGAACCGTCTCTGCAAGCGCTATGGGAATCTGCATTTCCGCAGGTATGCCAATGCTTGATAGAAAACCGGTAAATCCGGGATTGAACTTGGCTACTCCGTGCGCAATAAAGATCACGCCAAGGGCAAGTCTTAGCCCCAAATGCGCAATATCGTGAAGCTTGTTTTCTTTAAAACCTGCCTCCATACAACGTGATCATTTTACGATATAATAAAGTCTATCTGACACTAACATTTGTTGGCACGTAATTCGGACTCGGCAGAGTACAAAAAAAGGCTGATAAGAACATGGAACGAGATCGCTCCAAGATACCACAGGAGGTGGGCAAAGGACGGTACGGGCCCGTTCAAGAGCACGTCCGAAGTTGTCAAGTTGGCAGGAATACATCCGGACTCAATAGTACTTGATCTTGCCTGCGGGACGGGCGCCGTTACAAGAAGCATCCTCCCAAAGATCGGCCCGACAGGACACGTGGTGGGAGTTGACGCCTCGTATACTGCAATCAAAATAGCGAGAAAGCAAAACAGGGGCGCTAACGCGGACTTTGTCTTGGCCGACGCAGAACAGGTTCACTTTAACGATAAATTCGACGCAGTAATCTGCCAGTATGCGCTGTTTTTCTTCCCCGACGCGCAGAGGGCACTAAGAAGCGTAAGGCGATGCATGAAAAAAAACGCCACGCTCGCGCTGGCGGTGCACGGAAACGGCAACACGGTACCGTTCTTTAGCAGCATAACCGATGTCGTGACGCAATACGTTCCAGATTATTTTCCGAAAAACGCCCCCTCGCTTGACAGGTTTGGAACAAAGACTGAGCTGAAATCGGAAATAGCCCGGGCGGGGTTTTCTGGCATCAAAATCAGGCAGTACTGCTTTGAGTACAGCCCTGGCACGTTTGCCGACTACTGGTCGGGCTACCTGAGGTACCTTGCCACACCCATAAAGCAAAAGCTGCATGATCTTGGGAGGAGTAAGCTGGCTCAGATAAGGGAGGAGGTTAAGCAAAAGACTGCGTTACACACCAAAAAAGACGGCATCGTCGTGTTCCCATGGAAGGTGTTAATACTCACGGCAAGGGCGCCGTAACAAAAAATGTTGGGGTCTTTCCAATTTTTATTGGAAGCACACACCCAACAAATGACTCCACAACACATGGCACGAATCGCAGATAATATTCCCGCGTGTGTGGAAAACGAACAGTCCGCGTTTGGCTAGATGGTGATCAGTTCTTTTGTAAACTTGTGCATGACCAGCGGGCTGCCTTCTTTTACTATCACGGAATCTTCGATCCTGACCCCGAACTTTTTTGGTATGTAGATCCCCGGCTCCACGGTCACTGCCATGTTTTTTTGCAGGGCCGTTTGGCTCCTTTGGCTTATTGTTGGCAACTCATGAACCTCAAGCCCTATGCCGTGTCCGGTTGAATGTATGAAGTAATCGCCAAACCCCTCCTCACAGATGATGTCTCTGCACGAATCGTCCACGGACTTGCATGATGCACCATGCTTGACGGACTTCAGTCCCGCCTTTTGCGATTCCCTTACAATATCGTAAACCCGCTTTGCCCGCTCACTTACCTTTCCAAGGCCAAAGGTCCTCGTCGCGTCGCTGACGTATCCCCTGTAGCGCAAAGTAAGGTCAACTACGATCATATCGCCGTTGGCAAACCTTCTCTTTGTCACCTGAGCATGCGGCAGGGCCCCGTTAGGCCCTCCTGCTATTATTAGCGGGTTTAGAGTCGACCTGTATCCGGTGCTGAACATCTCATGCTCCATCGCAAACGACATCAAAGATGCCTGAAGCTCAGACTCGCGCATTCCCTTCGCTATTTTGTTCGTGCAGACCTCGTACATCTGGTCTATTATCTTTGACGCCTTCTTTAGGGTGGACACCTCTGATTCGTCCTTAACCTCGCGGGAACGGTAAAACGGGTCGGTCGAGTGCTTTATCGAAGGTATGGATTTTTTCAACGCCATCATGGTCGGATACGACTGGCAGTCTGTACACACGTCGCTGCCCTTTATCTTCTCTACAAGCGATGAGACAAGGCCAGTTCCTCGCTCAGACGTTACCACATCACAATCGATGGACTCTGCCTTTGCGCGGCCCACTTCAAGCTCAGGTGCGATTATCGTCGCCTTGCCATCCTTTAGAACGCCTATTGCCTCCCCCCAAAAGCCGGTCATGTAGAACAAATTTTCCGGCTCAAAGGTCACCAATGTGTCGCATCCGACGCTGCCTGCATGCTTTAGCAGTTTTTTCCGTCTTTGTTGCACGGCTGACTTGAACTAGCGCGTCTGATTTATGGTTTTGCAACATTTGTATAGTAGAATCGGATCTTCCTGTTGTTGGAAGAAAAAAAGAAAGTTGTTGCGCTGTTGTCGGGAGGGCTTGACAGCCAGCTTGCTGTAAAGATGATGCAAAAGCAGGGATTTGAGGTATCTGCCGTCGCGATAAAGACTCCGTTTTGCGATTTTGACTGTGGACGGGGATGCGGATTTGAGATAAGGGAGCGGGCTGATACGCTCGGAGTTAATCTAAAGACCGTATACCTTGGTGATGAATACATAGAGATGCTCAAGCACCCAAAGCACGGTTTTGGAGCGGGCATGAACCCGTGCATAGATTGCAGGGCAATGATGTTTGATGCTGCAAAAAAACACATGGAGGAGATCGGTGCAGAGTTTATCATCTCCGGGGAGGTTCTGGGCCAAAGGCCCATGAGCCAGCACGGCCCGGCACTCAGAACGATAGAAAAAGAATCAGAGCTTGAAGGATTTATTGTGAGGCCGCTGTCTGCGGGTCTGCTTCCACAGACAATTCCGGAGAAAAACGGCCTGATAAAAAGAGAGAACCTTGGAATGATCAAGGGCCGTTCAAGAAGAATGCAGTTGCAGATGGCAAAAGAATTCGGAATTGAAAATCCGCCGAACGCGGGTGGCGGATGTCTTCTGACCGATCCTGCTTTTGGGAAGAGGGCAAAAGATCTTTTCTCCCATACGGAGACGCCGACAACAAATGACATAGACCTGCTGAAAATCGGCAGGCATTTCAGATTGGACGAAAAAACAAAGCTGATCGTTGGAAGAAACAAAGAGGAGAACGAGATGATAAGGGCCCTGGCACTGCCGAACGATTTGATATTTTACGCAAAGGATCACATGGGCCCAATTGCAATCTTGCGCGGCGACACTACGCCGACCCATACGCAGTTCTGCGCCGCAGTAACCCTGAGATATTCCGATGCGCCAAAGGAGGCGCAGGGGGGCGTGATAGTTGAGAAAAACAACGGCGCAGAAAAGTCAGAAATTGCCACCAATCGCGCAGAAGAGCAGGACTATCTAAAATACAGAATCTAGGGACCAAAGTCCTACTTTAGGTTCAGTAAAATGCGAAAGACTTTTTGAGGGAGTAAATAACATCATAGTGGATGCAAAAGCAGGAAAGTCCTACGTACCTTAAGGCAATAACAATTCGTGACCCAAGCGACATTCACTCAATCAAAGAGGACATGAAAAAAGACATGATACTCATACTGCGAGTTACGCCGCTTGCGCAAAAGGACGTTGACCAGCTGAGAAAGCTTGTGGAGGAACTATACGCGCAAGCAAAAAACTACAACGCCGACATTGCAAGGCTGGGCGAGGAGAGAATCATCGTTACCCCCCCGGGCGTGAAGATCTGGAAACCCGAGTACGATCTGAAATAATATTAAAACAAGACGTATCATTGGTACTCAAATTTAATATTGCGTGATTTGCGTCAATCTCTCTAAATTGAAAAAAGTGTTGGCTGTATCTGCTATAGTGTGTATTCTGTTTGCCACAAATGGTGCCGGCTCTTTTGCGGAGGTGGACCAACAAAAGATGGCAATAATAAAAAACTGCGAGCAGATCTATCACGACCTTGAAATGCTTGGAACAGAAAAATTCAAGCAGCGATACATGTACAACAAGGATCTGCGAACCTGTCTTCAGCTGTACAGCAATTTTGCCTGGGCCTCCAATGATCCAGATCGCCTCGAAAATCTTGCCGACGCAATAGTTGAGCTGACGTACCCAAAATCACTACGGGACAGACATGCGCAAAGTCAGGCCATACCGAAATGGATCAAGGACGACGCGACAAGATGGTATAAGGGAGAAGCAAAGGACAGTCTGCTCTCATATGGAATCCGCCACTTGATAGAATCAAAGATGATCCAGGCCCAGCCCGATCTCCCAAGACCGGGCCAGTGTCATGATGAGCTCTGCGTTTTTGCCGGCGACTATATGGCGTATTCTGTTTCTGAAGACGGCAAGGACAACGTCACGTTCAAACATACAATACAAAATGTCAACTCGGAAATACTGGTGGTGTCAAGCCAGATAACAAAGGAAGGCAGGACGACGGAGTACCTTAGTGTGGGCAAGACGGGTCTTCTCAAAAGCGGGGCGGGCTGTTGTTCATTTTACCAGTTTGCCCACAAGATGCCGCTTGAGATGGGCTCGGAGGTTGACTCTATTAAGAAGCTCAAAGTGACGCACGAAGTAATCTTCCCAATCAAAGATTTTGAAAGGCCCGCATTCATTGCAAAGGACAGCCTTGGATACTATCAGGAGGTAATCGACAGGGATACGGGGATAGTCCTGTTTGCAAAAAACCAGGACAACATACGCAAAGTCACAAAAATCACTGCACTGACAGACACGAACGCCTTCTCAAGGGAGGTGCCAATAGATTACGAACGAATACACATACCCTCTTGGTTTAGGGAGCCGGCTAAATGGTGGACGCAGGGGATAATTACCGACGGCGAGTATGTCTCCAGCCTGAGTTATCTTATAAATAACAACATTCTGAGAATTTAAAACAGCCTTATCGCTTCTTGCACCTGCGGGTAGTGCGCAGGAATCCTGAACGTTCTGCGGATGTTTGTGGCAAGGTTTTCGCACTTTCTTCGCTCTCCGTGGTTTACCAGAACGCGCCTCAGCTTCGGCCTTAGCTTGTGCACGAACGACATAAGCTGGTTGTAGTCGCTGTGGCCTGAAAATCCGTCGAGCTTTATCATGGAGCAGTTGATGTTTACCACTTCCACCTTGCCTTCGCGCCCAAGCAGTGAGACCTGCCTTGCGCCGTCAAGGACCCTCCTTCCAAGCGTGCCGTTGACCTGGTACGAGACGAAGATGATCTTGTTCTTGTTGCTTGGGGCAATGTTCCTAAAGTATTCGAGCACAGGGCCGCCCTCAAGCATGCCGGATGTTGCCAAGATGATGCACGGCGTTCCGTCCCTGAGCGGCTCCTCCCTCGCGTCTGAATGTTCTATGTTGGTAAAGTACTCTGAATCGAACGGGTTGTCGTCGGTCTCCAAAATCTTCTGTCGAAGCTCTCTTGCAAGGTATTCTGGGTGCGCCTCGTGAATGGCACTTGCCTCAGATATCATGCCCTCCATGAATACCGGCGCCTCGACCATCTGCCCCGCCTTCATGTAGTAATCGATCACCATCATTATCTCCTGAGCCCTGCCTACTGCGGGGATTGGAATGAGCACCTTGCCCCCGTCAACTAGGGTGTTGTTCACGGCGTTGATGAATGCGGACTCCACCTCCTGCCTTGTTGGCTGTATGTCCTCCCTTGCCCCGTACGTGCTTTCGATAAGCAGAGTCTCCACGCGCGGGAAGTTCCAGGACGCGCTCTCAAAGAGTATGCTCTTACCAAACTTTAGGTCTCCGGTGTATACGAAATTGTGATCGCCGTTTCCAATATGGAAGTGGCATGTTGCTGATCCTAGGATGTGTCCTGCGTTTGAAAATACAAGCTTGATGTCCGGGGCAATGTCGGTGACCGTCCCGTATGGTATGGTGATGGCGTGCTTCATTATCTGTTTCACATCGCGCTCCGCATACATGGGGACTCTGCCTTGAGCTGATGCTACCTTTATGGCGTCAAGCTGAATCAAGTTCATCATGGGTAGCGTGGGCTCGGTACAGTAGATCGGTCCTTTGTATCCGTACTTGCATAGAACTGGCAAAAATCCAGTGTGATCAAGATGCGCGTGGCTGATTACTATGGCGTCTATCTCGTCAGGCGTGACGTTTGCCCAGTCCAGCCTCGGAAATGACTCCATCGGGGTTCTGGCTCCGGGGTTTACGCCGCAGTCAAGGAGTATCCTGCTTTCCGGGGTTGTCAGGAGCATGCACGACCTGCCTACCTGCCCAAACCCGCCCAAAGTAAGCAGCGAGACCTCGGATTTTTGCGCAAGCCGCGGCCTGAAGATGTTCTCTCCTACCTGCTTGAGATGCTTTGCCCTCTCAGACGAGGATACCTTGAGATTGTAATTGATTGCCTGGATTGTGCTTGATTGGATGGTTGTGGCCTTTCTTATGCGCAGGCGCCATCCTGCAGCCTCGGTGATTTGCGGTATGTTGAACGCCGGATTGTTGTGCAAAAGCCAGGGGCGCTTTACCTCTACTGCGACCTCGCCCGTAGCGCTGTCAAAAAACGTCCCCCCAAGCTCAGCCTCCTTTGGAAGCGCCTTTGCAATAATCTGCCTTGCGTCCTCCTCGGTCTTTCTGATGGACTCTTCGGTTCTTACCACGATGCGCTTTTTTATGACGTTCACAAGATCCGATATGATCTCGTTGTGTTCCATAAGGTATAGCGGGGACTTTGTGTAGAGCGCAATTCGCGGTCCCTCGTAGTCTATCTTTGATACCTGGGCCTCCTTGGGTATACTTTGCAGTATGGCAGCCATTACAGATTGGGCTGATGATTGCGAGTCTTTCTCCTGTTGTTTTCGTTGCATTAAATCACTATAGCGCGATTATGGCTTTTTTCTGCTCCCTTGTCAAGAGCTGGAATCCGTCCTTGTCCATCACTGCGACGTTGATGCCGTCGCCAGTACCTATGTTTCTTACAATTGCGGCTTTGACTGCTCGCAACGCGATGACTTTGGCTTCGCTAACCTTTAGGTCGTTGCGGTACTCGTCCTCTAGCAGGCCGTACGCTACAGGTGAGCCGCTTCCGGTAGTTACGTACGTCTTCTCCTCGACGGAGCCGAACATGTCCACATTTATCAGTGCTGGACCTGTATTGTCATATCCGCCGATTAGGATGTCCGCAATGAACGGATACCCCCTGTTTTGGTGGAATAAAAGAGAGCACAGCCTTGCAAGCGTCTTGATCGGAATGTTCTCGTTCTTCTGAACCTTGTGTATGTTCGCGTGGTATCGCAGAATGTCCGTGATGTTCTGGGCATCCGCAACTCCTCCGGCCATCGTCATGCCTGCATGCTTTGCGATCTGCTGGACCTTCATTGTGTTGTTGTTGGCAATAAAGTAGCCCGCACTTGCACGCATGTCTGCGCACAATACGACGCCGTCTGATGCCTTGATACCTACAGTGGTCGTTCCGTGCAGAATCTTCTCTTCTATATTAGATGACAAATAAAATCTCCTAGATAGTGTAAAGTGATTCGTCCCCTTTTAAATAACTTTTTGTTCGAGGGGAGGTTGATAAGGAGTAAACCATCAGGCACCTTATGCCAAACACTCCATCCCATACAATGGAGCTTCCCCGGCTGATCGTGGTTGGAGAGAAAAACATTGGCGAAATAGGGGAATTCCTCCGATCGCTGGACTCGCCAAAAAAAATCTCCGTTGTGGCCGGAAGACACGTTCAGAAGATTGTACAGGACAAGATCCATCAATCGCTCTCGCAATCAAAAATCCGATCCTTCTGGCACACGCCGGAAGGCAACGACGAAAAGTCGATAATGTTAATCCAGAACAAGGTCCGGGCAGACAAAAGTGATCTCATAGCCGGGGTCGGGGGCGGCCGCTCGGTGGATGTGGCAAAGATGATTTCGTTCAACCTGCAAAAGCCCTTCGTCTCAGTTCCGACGGCTGCATCCCACGATGGCATAGCGAGCCCTTTTGTGTCCGTGAGGGGGGACAAGCCGCACTCTATAGTCGCATCTGCCCCTCTGGGCGTGTTCGTCGACATAGATGTGATAAGGAAGGCCCCCAAGAGGCTCTTGGCAAGCGGCTGTGGCGACTTGGTTGCAAAAATCACGGCAGTAAGGGACTGGGAGCTTGGACGCGACAAAACCGGGGAATACTATGGAAGATATTCTGCAAACCTTGCCTCCATGAGCGCAAAGATCCTGCTTGAGGCAACAGAAAAGAGAAAGCTCCCCGACGTGCGGGAGGTGGTGGAGGCGTTGATCAGTGCAGGTGTCGCATCATGCATTGCGGGAAGCAGCCGCCCGTGCTCCGGCTCAGAACACCTTTTCTCACATGCACTTGACAAGATTGCGCCAAACGTAGGTCTTCACGGAGAAAAGTGCGGCATTGGGGCAATACTCATGGCCAAGCTGCAGGGACAGGACTGGAAGAAAATCATAAAGACGCTCAAAAACGTGGGGGCGCCAACAACTGCAAAACAAATCGGACTCAAAAGAGAATCTCTTGTGAAGGCCTTGATGGTTGCGCAGTCCCTCCGCCCACAAAGATACACTATACTCAAGGAAGTAAAAATGACTAGCAAAAAGGCAGCAGATCTTGCAAGAGCGACAGGCGTAATTAGTTAGGGTGTCTTCTCTGCTGCCTCGACCGGCTTTTTCTCTGCTACTTCGGCTACCTTTTTTTCGGCCTTTTTGTTGGTAAAGGTCTCGATAAAGTTAATCTTCTCAAGAGACGGGACGAACTTGAATATGTCTGTTTGAATAAAGTGCTTTATTATCCTCAGTCCTTCCGCTCCGAAAATCTCCTCTGGTATGTTTACATCAAGCGCTGTTCCATTCAGCTTTGATGCGATCTTGGAATCCTCTACCGGCATGTGGCGCTTGAGAATGGCGTTTATTTTGTCATCATTTGATTCCAGTGATTTTATTATGTTTACGTCGTAAACTATGGTCTTTCCTGCGAACCTGTGGTTAAAGTCGACTTGGACCCTTCCGGAGCCGATGAATCTGACTATGCCGGTTCTTTGGTCTACTTCGATCACGTCACCGACAGTCACCTTCTCTGCATCCTCACCGAGCTTGCGAAGCGGGATCATTCTGACTTTGCCTGCGTCTCGTTCCCCGAATCCCCTGTCCGGAGTAACCTCTACTGTCATCTTCTCGCCAGGCTTTCCGTTTGCCAGGGCCTCGTCAAGGCCCTTTATGACCCACGACTCTCCGACCGATATCAGCTTTGGCTGATACTTTACGTTTGCCTCAAAGAGCGAGTGCTTTTTTGCCTCCTCCTCAATCGTGGTCTCAAACACCTCGTTTGTGTCCTTTACCTTTGCGGTATAGTCAACTAGAACAAGTGAGCCTTTAGTGAAAGTCAACGCGATCCATCCTCGAATTTCCTAATATTAAGTTAAAGGCTGAGAACGGTATAATCCCCGACCACAACGCAAAACAAAAACTAGCCGGTACTCAAAACCTAGAAGAATCTTACAGCGACTTTAGCTTATCTTCAGCAATTTTCAGAGCGTCTGTGGAATTGGTCTTGTATCCCATCATGTCAAGAGTTGAGCCTATCGCAGAGATGGTCCTCATTACGTGATACCCTTGAACCTCGCCCATGCATCCAACCCGGAACACCTTGCCTTTGAGGTTGCCAAATCCTCCGGCAACAAGCACGCGGAATTTGTTTGCAAGCGTGTTTCGGAACGTCTTGTCCTCAAGCCCTTCGAGGTAGTTCAGTGCCACAACGACAGTTGACCTTGCGTCCTCCTTTGCAAACGGAGTCAGGCCTATTGCACTCAGGCCGGAATAGAGGGCCTCTGAGCATATCCTGTGGCGCCTGATCCTGTTTTCAAGGCCTTCTTCCAAAATAACATTCATCGCCTCTCTGTACGCGTACAAAAGCGGCAGAGCGGGTGTAAAGGGCGTATGCTTTGCCTCCTCGTAATACTTGAAGTATCTTGAGAGGTTAAAGTACATCGTCTTTGGAGGATTCTCGTTCATGTATTTTTTTGCCCGAGGGTTTACTACAATCGGAGATATTCCCGGCGGCGCTGCAAATGCCTTCTGGGCTCCGGTCATTGCGACATCAACTCCCCACTTGTCCATCGGGAAGTACTCGCCGCCTACGATGGACACTCCATCAACAACATAATACGAATCGTTACGCGATGTCAGGTCCTTGATTCTGTCCAAGTACTTTATCATCGTGCCAGTGGAGGTCTCGTTCCAAACACAGTAAAACGCCTTGACGTCTTTGTTGTTGTCAAACGCCTCCTTTACCTGCTCAAAGCTTGCGTTCTCTCCAGGCTTTGTTTCAAGTTTTATGACGTTTGCACCTGCCCATTCGAGCATCTGAGCCAGTCGCCCGCTAAACTCTCCGTTTACTGGGATTATCACCTTGTCTCCGCTTTTTACAAGGTTGACAACGCTTGCCTCTACGGCGCCTGTTCCGGAGGCGGACAGTAAGACGGCCTCTCCATTGCTTTGGAAGACCTGCTTTGTCTTTTCCACAGAATCCTCGTACAGTTCTACAAAGTCGTCACTTCTGTGGTTTATCATTGGTGTGTACATTGCACGCATTACTCGCTCCGATACGTTCGTCGGACCTGGGAGCATGACTAGATATTCCAAATAATTCGCCTGTTGGGGTGTTTTTCTAGCCGTATTTATAATTACAGGTTTTTTAGCCGTGATCCGGCATTAATTTTTAACAATACTTTTCGCGTCCCCTCCGGAACTAGGTCGTCCCATCTCTGCCCGCTTGCAATTTTTTCACGAATGTCCGTCCCTGAGAGAATATCTCTTTGCATTAGCGGCACGGCTATTACCTTGATGTCGCGTTTTTTGTACAGCTCTTGTGTGAAATCGTCGTTTGAAAAGACCACGTCGTACTTTGGTACCAGCGAGTCAACATGGTGCGTCCATCTTGCATGGTCGTCCACATCTGGAATGTAATAGATTGCAATTTTTTCCAGATCGGATTTTTCAACAGACGATGTGATCATCTCCTTTCTCTCATCCGCAGTAAACGGATTTCTTTTTTCATTGGATTTGTTAGAGCTGCCAATTCCTATTGAGAGGTTGTCAACTTGGCCAAGGGCAAATTTTACCGCGGCCAAATGTCCAAGGTGAAATGGCTGAAACCTTCCTATGAGGAGACCGTCCATGCACGCACTAGATGCAATTCATTTAAAAAACTATCATGAGTCTGGAAATAGCGAAATGACTCCATTGGAAATAGACGGATCGTTTGGAGAGGGAGGAGGGCAGATACTTCGCAGCGCCGTCAGCCTCTCGTGCATCACCGGAAAACCGATTAGAATCAGAAACATCAGAAGTAATAGGAAGGTTCCGGGCCTGCAGGCACAACACCTACTCACAATCAAACTATTAGCCAAGATATCCGGGGCCAAAGTTGAGGGACTCTCGCACGGTTCTACCTCGGTCACCTTTGCCCCACAACAAATGCAAGACACATCGCTTACAGAAAACGTCGGCACGGCAGGCAGCATCCCGCTTATCTTGCAGGCCCTGCTCCCCGCGGTGGCACTGTCCGGAAAAAAAATGGATCTTAAAATCACCGGCGGCACGGACGTTCCGTGGAGCCCAACATCAAATTACACAAAGTACGTTCTGGGCGAGGCATATTCCAGAATCGGAATAGACTTTTCCATGAATGTTCAACGGCGCGGATACTATCCCCGGGGTGGCGGGCAGGTGCAGGTGACGGTAAACCCGTGCTCTAACGTAAAGCCCGTTCACCTCTCCAAAAGAACGCAGAAAACTGCAAAGATCATCTGCAGCTGCACTGACCTGACAGAACAGATCTCAACCTCGATTGATTCCACGAAAGAAACGCTACAAACAAACGGATTCTCAGTTCAAGCCGAGACACGGCAGGAAAAAGCATCAAACGCGGGTGGCTCGCTGCTGGTCTTTTCCTCCGATTCCAGTTCCATCACCGGAGCGGACGAACTTTTGGACATCAAAAACCCGGCACAGTTTGGCTCAAAGTCGGCATCCGCATTTTTGCAATGCGGCTTTGGCGTTGACACCAACCTGTCCGACATGCTTGTGATGCCGCTTAGCTTGTGCAGGGAGACATCCGTCATTACAGTAAAGCAAATATCAAAACACCTTGAGACAAACCTCTACATCACCTCAAAGATCACCGACTGCAAGTACGGCATAGGCAAGGTGGACGGCGGGTATGAGGTAAGAATTCGGGGCCCTTAGATTCCGGCGTCAAGAAGGGCGGCTACGAACAGGATGGCCACGGAGATTACCACCGTGACCTCGCCGACGATTATTATCTTTCTTCGGAGCCTTGCTATCTGGGCCTCGGTAAGCTGTTTTTGCATTATCTTTTCCTCCACTTCCTTTCTTATGATCCTCACGTGCGCTGCAAACGAGACGAGAAGCGCCGTCACCAGAACTATCTTGATCACCACAAGCATGCCATAGCTTGTCGAGAACAAAAGGTCCGGCCTAGTTATCAGATGATGCGCGTTGTACGTTCCGGTCGCGATTAAAATTATCAGCGCAGGTACTGCTACTTTGTTAAACCTTCTTCCAACTTTGATCATCAGCTGAAGCCGCTCTTCTATGGAGGGCGCAATCGTCTTCAGGAGGGGGGCAAAAACGATTGCGATAAACAACGATCCGCCGACCCATATGGCGGCGCTGAGAAGGTGAATCCATGTAATGAGTGCCTGCTCAAACGTCATCGACTCGTTATCGGCCCGTTCAAATATTATCTATTGTACTGGAACGTTTTTTAGTTGTCAGACAGTTTGAGATGTAATTGGTCGCCCAAGGCAAAGTTATCATCTACGCAGCAATTGCAGGCTTGCTAGCCATGCTGGGGGGTTTCACATGGTATGCCAGCCTTGACAACCCGAAGCTGGACATGGCAGAGATCCAAATTGGCGAGATAAAGGTGATAAACACAAACAGCCTAGAAAATCGGGCGACCCTTGAGGTCGGGCTGAAAATAAAGAACCCAAGCGATAAGCCATTTACAATTTCAAACATTGAATACGAGTTGCTTGCAAACGGCAGGTCTCTTGGAAACGGCCAGTATTCGGCTCAGGACGTACCGCTTCCTGGAAGGCCGATATTTGGATCAAACGTGGAAATTGAGCTGCCCAGCACGCTGAACCTTGTCATAACGCCGGACAACAGCGAAGTGTATGATGCGATAATCGGCGGCCAGGACGTGAGCTATGCGGCAAGGGGCATGATGGTCGTAGAGTCCTCGTGGAGTCTGGTCGAAAAAGAATTCGAGATATCCAAGTAGCCTCTTAAAATAATGATCAAATGGGCCGAGAGAGATTCGAACTCTCGATCACCGCCGTGTCGAGGCGGTATCCTAACCAACTAGACTACCGGCCCAATGAACACAAGACTTTGCGCCTATGTTATTAATCTTGGTTCTAGGCGCGCCGCGAACTTGTGGCGATGCAGGCATTAGCCAACAAAAAGAGCCCGACCAAGGCGGCACTGGAACACCTAATCTTTAAACTACAACCAAGATACGGTATAGTAAAATGAGCGAGTTTTCCACCCAAGAAAAATCCGGCCTGTATAAGGCGATCTACACAAGGCGCGATGTAAGATCGCATTTTGACTCCAGACCGATAAATGACGAAGTTCTTGCGAGAATCCTAAATGCGGCGCATCACGCCCCCTCGGTAGGGTTTTCACAGCCTTGGAACTTTATTCTGATCCGCGACATGGCAACGAAACTTAAAGTCAAAGAATCATTCGAGCAGGAAAAAAACAGATCCTCCTCACAAGTGAAGGAAGAAAAAAAGGACAAGTACATCTCACTTAAGCTTGAGGGGATTCTGGAATCCGATGTAAACGTGTGCATAACGTACGATCCGTCGAGGTTCGGCCCGTTCGTCATAGGAAGATCAAGCATTCCGGAAACTGGAATCTACAGCGTCTGTTGCGCGGTGCAGAATCTCTGGCTTGCCGCAAGGTCTGAGGAGGTAGGCGTCGGCTGGGTTAGCATACTCTCAAACGAGACCCTAAAACAGGTGCTCGGGCTACCGGAGCACATAATCCCCATCGCATACCTGTGCCTTGGGCACGTAAGCGAATTCGCAGAAAAGCCCGACCTTGAGACCGCAAAGTGGCTTCCAAGGCTTGAGCTAAAGGACGTAGTATACTTTGAAAAGTGGGGCAGCCAGGACGGCTCCGACTGGAACCGAGTTTATGATCTGATTCGAACAAACCTAGAGTACGCTTTTAAGTAAATGCCCGCTGAAATTTGCTGGGCTTGTAGCGCAGAGTCAAAAACTGACGCGAAATCTGGATAGCGCGGCAGCCTCCTAAGTTGCAGGTCGAGGGATCGAAGCCCTCCAAGCCCGCTTTACTTATCCCGACGTGTTTTATAATGAGATCTTGGTTGATGCTTGATTCTGCGAGTTCTACACGGCTGCATTTTGATATCGACGACTCATTCCAAGTCTATAGACTTGGAATATGATTTTGGAATAAAAATCTGGAATGTGACCTAATTATAAATAAGATTCATTGGGTGCTTTCAATGAAACAGGTTGGCAAGCAACACAAAATTTGCAATAATCGGAATTATAGTTGCGGTGGCAATAGTGGCAGGCGTGGCCGGCTTTGCAGCAATTTCAAACGATAACGTTCCAGAGCAGGCAGAAACTACCGGCGCCCCCACAATGGAAACACAGACACTTACAATATACTCTGGCAGATCAGAAAGTCTCGTCGGCCCCATAATCGAAAAATTCGAGCAGGAGACCGGCATTAAAACCGAGGTAAGGTATGGTGACACGGCAGCTATGGCCCTTGCCATAATCGAGGAGGGACGGAACAGCCCTGCCGATGTTTATTACGGCCAGGACGCAGGAGCACTTGGTGCCCTTGCCAAAGAAGGCCGCCTGCTAAAACTTTCAGATCCATTATTACAAAAGGTTGATCCGGCACTTCGTTCACCGGACGGCGAGTGGATAGGAATATCCGGCCGCGCCAGAGTGGTTGACTATAACACTAATCTAGTTGACAAGTCGGAACTGCCAGACTCTATCTGGGGATTCCTTGATCCAAAATGGAAGGGCAAGATAGGCTGGGCGCCGTCCAACGGCTCGTTCCAGTCGTTTGTAACTGCGCTTCGACTCATTGAGGGTGAAGACAGAGCAAGAGAATGGCTAGTTGGAATAATGGCCAATGAGCCGGTTGTCTACTCTGGAAACTCTCCGATAGTGGAGGGGGTCGCCCGTGGGGAGGTACATGTTGGATTTGTCAACAACTACTACCTGCACAAGTTCCTTCAAACTGATCCCGCATACCCAGTAGCTCACCACCACACAAACGGCGATGCCGGCTCTATGATAAACATAGCAGGCGCAGCCGTAGTTGATACTGCAAATAACAAGGAGATTGCGGAGCGATTCATAGAGTACATGCTAAGCGAGGATGCACAAACATACTTTGCGACAAGCACCTACGAGTACCCGCTGGTGGAAGGCATAAAGGCAGTAGGGCCACAGCTCCCAATAAAGGAAATCAACAAGCCTAACATCGATCTTAGCAACTTGGCTGACCTTCAAGGCACGCTGGATCTACTAAGGGATATAAGGGCACTTTAGAGATCCACCCTGATTGAATCTGTCCACCAGATCACGTTTCAAATTAGGTAATCTAGGACCGGCAAGAGCATCACTTCCACTTATCATAATTGGCATAATCGTCTCAGCTGCCATGGTGCTGCCTTTGGCCTATCTTGGAATCAGGGCATCAGAGGCAGGTGCAGGAATAATGGGCATCCTTACCTCATACCGCACCTTTGAGGTCTTTGCAAACAGCGCCATACTTGCATTGGTCGTTACGGCCCTGTCCGCCATAATAGCGGTAGCAGCTGCGTTTCTTACTGTAAAGACCGATCTTCCCGCAAAAAAATTCTGGTCGGTGATTCTGATAATGCCTCTTGCCATACCAAGCTTCGTAGGAAGCTTTGCATTGATTGCAACCTTCGCCCCTAGGGGCAGCGTACTTCAGAATCTGCTTGCCGGCCTTGGGGTGGAGGCACTGCCATCCATCTATGGCTGGCCTGGGGCCATACTGGCGCTAACTCTATTTACATATCCGTACGTGTTTCTGACCACCAGGGCAAGCCTGCGCGGAATGGATCCTGCCCTTGAGGAGGTGTCCAGATCCCTAGGTTGCAGCACTCTGTCCACAATACGCCGCGTTATCCTGCCCCACCTCTATCCGTCCATCGCAGCCGGATCCCTTCTTGTGGCATTCTACGCATTAAGCGACTTTGGCACACCAGCTCTGATGCGCTTTGACTCATTCACACGAATTATCTATGTGGAGTATCAGCTCGCATTTGACCGCAGTTCCGCCGCGATACTCTCTCTTCTCCTTGTCGCACTTGTGACCCTCATACTGTATCTTGAACACCGGGTTAGGAGCAAGGCAGCCTATTACAGTCTGGGCCCCGGAACAAAGCGTGATCCGACCCTCATCAGCCTTGGCCGCTGGAAGTGGGCAGCACTGGCATTCTGCGGCACAATTGCAACCCTTGGGCTATTCATTCCAGTGGGCGTACTGCTCTACTGGCTCTTGCAGGGTGTTGCCGTGGGTGCATCATTTCCAAATCTTGGAGTGATAACTTTGAACACCATTTATGCAGCAGTCGTGGCCACCGCATTCATAGTCGCACTCGCCCTGCCGATGGCGCTTTTAGCAGTAAGGTTTCCAAGCAAGTCGTCTACTATCATCGAGAGGCTGTCATACATCGGGTTTGCCATGCCTGGAATAGTGGTGGCACTTGCATTGGTCTCGTTTGGCGCAAACCACCTCCCGATGTTCTACCAGTCTATGGGAATGCTGGTCTTTGCGTACGTGGTGCTCTTTATCCCGCTGTCAATAGGCGCAATCCGCTCCACCCTGCTTCAAATAAGTCCGAGAATGGAGGAAGCCGCAAGATCACTTGGCCTTGGTGCCGGCAGGACTCTGCTGTCGGTAACCATACCTCTGGCAAAAACAGGACTTCTTGCAGGCTCTGCACTCGTGATGCTTACCATAATGAAGGAACTTCCCGCCACGCTCCTGCTTGCACCCACGGGATTCAAGACCCTCGCAACGCAGGTCTGGACCGGCGCCGAGTCGGCGTCCTTTTCATACTCGGCCGCGCCCGCGCTCATACTCGTGGCAATCTCGGCGATTTCCGTAACTATTATACTGTCACAGGAGAAAGAAAGCGGAAGGAGGTAGGCAGGATGTCTCAGAAAAAGCAGTACGGCGTATACGGCATGAAGATAATAGGCATCCATGATGTCAAAAAATACCTCGGCGCAGAAAAAATCGCCGCAGTCAATGATCTGAACTTGGAAGTCAACCGCGGCGAGATAGTCACAATTCTTGGCCCCAGCGGCTGCGGAAAAACAACCACCCTCAGGCTCATAGCAGGATTCGAATCCCCGAACACCGGCCAGATACTCATTAACGGTATGGTGGTGGCAGGCGATGGCGTGTTTGTATCCCCTGAGAAGAGGAACGTGGGAATAGTCCTGCAAGAGTTTGCGTTGTTCCCCCACCTCAACGTGAAACGGAACATCGCATTCGGACTTAGGGGCAGCAACAAAAAGGAAGTGGAGCAAAGAGTCAGGTCCATGATTGAGCTGACCGGCCTTCAGGGACTTGAGGAAAGATACCCATTCCAGTTATCCGGGGGACAGCAACAACGGGTTGCCTTGGCAAGGGCGCTAGCGCCCGCGCCGCTTATAGTCTTACTCGATGAGCCCTTTGCAAGCATAGACCCGGATCTGAGATCACGAATGAGGACGGACTTGAAAAGAATTCTAAAGGAGGCAGGAGTCACAGCAATATTTGACACCCACGATCAGGAGGAGGCGTTTTTGATTGCCGATAGGGTGGTGGTGATGAACAAGGGCAAGATACATCAGATAGGAACTCCGATGCAGGTTTATCACAACCCCAACGACCGGTTTGTGGCAGAGTTCGTCGGCCACGCCGACTTTATACCGGGCAAAGTAACACTTGCGAATATAGTCACCGAGATAGGCGAGTTTGCCCTGAAAGGCAACAACATTGAGAATGGATCTGAGGTCACCGTAATGCTGCGACCGGGGGACGTCGATGTGATTCCCACTGAATCGGGTATAGGAGTGATTGAAGTTATAGAATTCAAAGGCAAGGACACAATATACTCAATCAAGCTGAAAAAATCAGGACAGATATTGCACAGCTCCCGAAGCTCTTCGTACATACCCGCAGTTGGAACCGAAGTCAACGTGGGAATAAACCCGGCACATCTGATTGTGTTCAAAGATGACGGGATATCTGCCAAGAACGAAATGCCTGTTACGCTATAATCCGTATCCTCAGGCCAGTCCTCAACTTTGGTTTAAATAAGAAATCGACTTGGCAAGATTATGAAGGTAGTTGTAATATCCGGCAGCCCAAGGAAGGACGCCAACACCCAGATAATGATGAGGTTTGCTTATGACTATGCCAAGACAAAGAACCAGGACATCAAATTCGTCAACCTGTCAGAGGGGGGCATAGACTACTACTGCGGGCCTAATCAAAACTATAGCCCGACTACCGTCCAGGCAGCAAAAGACATCATGGATGCGGACGTCTGGCTTGTGGGAACCCCGATCTACAACTCGTTTTTCAGCGCCGCGCTCAAAAACCTCTTTGAGTTCATCAATTACAAAAGCACCGCGGGAAAAACAGCAGGGCTTGCCATCATGGCGTCGGGAAATATCGGGTTTATCGATGTGCAGACGCTTCTGACCCAACTGATGAGTTATTTCCGTGTCGTGACAAACCCCAAGGCAGTCTACATGACAACGGACGCAATACAGGACGGACAAATCAAGGAGGATTCGCAACAAAGGCTAAAAGATCTGGTGGACGAAACGATGCAGCTGGCGTTTAGACCGAAGTAGAGGCTTTGTCCAAATACACCACTTTGAATATCTTGACGGTGTAGTCGCCCTCGAAAATTTTGGTTACCTTTCCATCCGTGTTGTCTCTTACACGGAACTTGTACTCGTAGCTTCCGTCCTCGTTGACGCTGGTCTGCGCAAAGTGGACCGCCTCGCCGTTTTTGAAAATCTGGATTATCACCGGGTGGCCTTCTACAGGATTTGCTATTTTTCCCTCAACAAACCCCCACGGCAGCTTGTTGTTGGCAGGCGCATGGAACGGGACTGTTGTCTTTTCAAGTCCCATTGAGGAGTTCATTGGAGTGACTGTAGTTTCCGCAAACGCAGCGGTGGAAAACGCCGCAACTAGGACAAGACTTGCAACAACTGCCTTTAAAATCATCACGGTGACTCCTCAATAGTCAAATATTAAGATGACGTATCAATTATTCTAAGATGGAAGACTCACAGTTAAACGACGGGTGCGTCTGCAAGTGTCATTTCGGCGGGGCGGTAAGCTGCCCTGGCTGCAAGCAGAGTCATCGGATGGGAGGATGCAAGCACTGTCACTAGTCACTTGCGCTTTCTTTCTTTTGCCGCCAGCATCTTAAGATTTGCAAGCTCTGCCTTTAGGGCCTCTATCTGTACGAGCGTCTCCAAGTTTGCAATCTGCTGGCGCAGCTTGGAAATCTCGTCGTCCTTGAGCTTTACCTCGTCCTTTATCTCGTTTAGATCGGCAGTAAATGACTCTTTGAACTGTTTTAACTCGTTAATAGACACTGTAGAGCTTGAAGCGTGAGAAACTAGGCTAGGTGAGCTTTTTTTTTCGTCGTGGCTCTGATGGCTACCCGCTCCATGTTTGTGGGCATAGTCTGCGCTTTTCTGCGCCATCCAGCAGATAAAGGCCAAAAACCACGTTACAATGGCGGAAACCAGAAGCAGCTGGTGGAGCGCTTCAGGCATGATAAAGTACATTCCTGACAGGAAGGCTGCAAAAATCGAGACGACTACGGTAGCTAGGTGATTGCCCAGATAGCCCATATTTTAATGCAACCTACAAGTCGAATATAACAGTAGTGTTAGTTATCAACTAATAATAAAAGAAAAGATAAACCAAGCTTATTCTTGGTCTGCAGATAGTTCTGCCTGTGGTAGCTCGGATTGTAAAATCTTTATCTTTGCCAGCAACTCGTTTCTAAGATCGCGTGCGACTCTTCGTACTGTTGGTCTTGGAACGCCAAGCTCTTCAACAACCTTTGAGTAAATGTCCTGTTTGTCAGTGAGTCCCTTTTCAAGATAGGAATTGATTGCTTGTTTAATCACGGTGCTTTGATTGGTGCGATTCACAACCTGTAATTTTTGTCGTTCTATATAAGACTATAACTTTCCATGTTGGAAAATTGTGATATAATTTGAACTGCAAAAAATTATTATACATAAAAAAATTTCTGGCAGGGCTCGAGTCCCAGCAAAATCCGGCTCGCCATTTACAACTCGGACTTTGAAATTCTTGAAACCCGATTCCAAACATTTCACAAAAAGAATAGCAAGACTCTTATGGTTATGAGGAGTCTCCTGCTGTAATTGACCGCTATTGCTATTGAGACAAAACTGGGAAAGATTGTATTTAAATTACTGCCGGAAATCGCGCCTGAAACGGTGAGAAACTTTACCAGCTTGGCGCAGGCCGGATTCTACGACGGCACTCTATTTCACAGGGTGATACCGGGATTCATGATTCAGGGTGGCGACCCAAACACAAAGACCCCCGACAAAAGCAAGTGGGGCTTTGGCGGTCCGGGCTATACAGTCAAGGCCGAATTTAATCCGCGCTCCCACCTAAGGGGGATAGTCTCGATGGCAAGGTCCTCAGACCCAAACAGCGCCGGCTCGCAGTTTTTCATCGTCACGTCCGACAGCACGTTCCTGGACAGACAGTATACTGTGTTTGGGGAGGTCACCGAGGGCATGGGAGTTGCCGACATGATAGTAAACCAGCCAAGAGACAGGAACGATTGCCCCCTGGACGAAGTCAGGATGACCAAAGTCTCCGTGATCCCGTAGGTATCTGAATTGAAACAGCTGATGTTTGCACTGATCGTAATAACTATGATGCTTCCTGCCGCCTTTGCCCAGGAGATCAGCTTTGGAACTCCTGCCGTGCAGACAGTAAAAATCCAGATCGATGAAAGCGGCAACGCACACGTCACGCACACCATCAAAGAAAGCAGGAGTGCGCAACACCTGACTGTTATAAGCAACGACTTTGCCAATCTAAAGATCTACGACGAAAACGGAAACTCTGCAGAATACGCGGAGACTGGCGGGGAGAAGATGGGGCTGCTCATACTACCGTCCGAAGACGACGTAATCGTAGAGTACGACCTAGAAGACGCGGTAACGCAGACAGGGAAACTCTGGAGCTGGAATTACTACTATCTTGCAAGCACGATATTCTATCTTCCCGAGGGCACCAGCCTCATATTTGCAAACTCAAACCCAGTCCTACTCAATACCGTGGACGGAGTAAGGTGCCATGGATGTCTTTTGAAGCTGGAATACGAGCTGCAAAGCGACGAGAAGGTGCAGCAGATAACATGGGAGGACAAGACCTTTGATGTTAGAGTCCTGACAACAGGGCAGACCTCAGAGCTAAAATTTGATCAGCCAAACAAAATGATAAGCATAGACATACTGGAAAAAGACCAGTACGTTACGCTGGCAATTCCAAAGGAGCTGCTGTGGAACCCCTACGAGGTGTTTCTGAATGAGAAGAAGGTCTTAAAACATGAATTCTACCAGACAGAGGACCTTGTGTGGCTTAACTTTAAGCCAAACGAGACTGGTACTGTCAGCATCATAGGTGTTTCTGCGGTGCCAGAATTTCCCTTGGCCACGGTACTGGTGCTAGGAGCTGCAATGCTTGTAGTTGCAAAGCTATCCGGACGATTCAGTCGCCGCTAGAGCCGCAAGAGCAAAAGCCATACTCGTCAATTCTTACATCGCAAAGGGGGCACTTTTCACCATAGTCCACCTCCCACGGCTCCTTGCCAAACAGCCTGTAGTGATCGTCAATTTCAAGCGGTATCTCGCGTTTTTTTGCCACCAGTCTGGTAAAGCACATTTGGTATAATAGTATTGGAAAATCTAAAATTATTTAACGCGAAAAACTCTGCACAACGTATGGAATGTGACTGCGGGTGTCACTGCATAAAGTGCAAAAGTGTCGACCTCGAATCGTTTCAGGTCGGCAAGGTAGAGCAGGACGGATACTTTGACATGCACCATACCTGCAACAACTGCGGGACACACTTTGATCATCTTGACGGAACCGTTTTTAAAAAATGTCAGACTTGTAAATTCCACATTTAGGTGGCTATCTGTTCTTTGAAATAATACGTCCTGTTCTCTTGGGTGTTCTTTGCCAGTCCCTTGTGGAACGCGCGCTTTGCCAGCGCCTTTGAGACCTCAAGCTGACCTGCAATCCATCCGTGGTCGCGCAGCTGCTCTACTGTCTCTACGACGGTTCGGGGTTTTACAAAGAAGGAATCCTGCTCCAGTATCTCTATTTTGCCTGGCAGCTCAGCCTCCGTTACGGGAACAGCCGCAACAAACTCGGGCTCGTGGAATTCTACATCCTTTAGCATCTTTAGGTAGTCAAGATTATTCTGGTAAGTGGCAGCGATATCCTGCTGCGGCGCAAAGGAAGGCCCCTCTTCAATGACCCTTGCCGTATTCTCGTCTAGAGTCCGCGCAAGATCTGAGATCACCTGGCCTGCAGTATCGTTATCTATGTAAAAGTCCCTGGACTCGATCTCTACTTCCCTTTCCCCAGATCTGAGGCGAATCTTTGCCATTTATAGTAAAAGGACGGATTTTGATTTATTCTACTAGCTTAAAGTCGCTTGAAGAAAGGATCAAAACTTTTACACATGTTATGAGAAAATTTTTCGCAACGGGGCACAAAAGGCGATTTTTCACCTAAAGAACGTGGGAAAAAAAGTACTTATCGCAATATTGGTAGTTGGAGCCATTCTGGTCTTCGGATACACCCAATACGCGTCAGCAATGCAGATAAACGCCAAAATCACTGAAAGCAAGCTGCTTGACAAGTCAGAAAAGGGCTCACTTTACAATCTCCAACTGGAATTTAGCAACCCCTCTCTTTTGATGCTCAGCGCGGGGAAGACCGAGTTCATAATAATCGCAAACGAGAAAACGCTTGGAGAGGGCGTGCTTGATCCTTTCATGCTTCCGGCACTCGGAAAGGCCACAACCAGCGGAACTTTTCTTAAAGACCAGCCGGCTGGCGAAAACCAAGAGGTCATGATCTCCGGTGTAACAAAATACCAGCTGCTCTTCGCGTCAGTTGACGTTCCGTTCACGTATTACCCGACACAAGAGCAGACTAGAGGATTTATACAAGACTCTTAATTTTTTCTAGTCGATGCTTACAGTTTTTGGTTCTACCGCTCTAGACACGATAAGAACTCCGAACAAGGTGCTCAAAGACGTTCTGGGAGGGGCTGCCACGTTTGCGGGAATCTCTGCCAGCTTTTTTGTGGACACGGGACTGATTGCAGTAGTTGGGAGCGACTTTCCAAAAAAATACCACAACCTGCTTTCCAAGTATCTTGATCTGACCGGGTTTGTCACACAGAAGGGAAAGACATTCAGATACGACGGAAGTTATGACGAAACCCTGAGCACGAGAACTACTAACAAGACGGAGCTGAACGTCCTGGGGCAATTCAAGCCGCAGGTGCCTGAAAGATACAGAAAATCCGAGTTTGTCTATCTTGCAAACAACGACCCGGATCAAAATCACGAGCTGATCAAAGAGTTTGACAGGGTAAGATTTTCAATGTGTGATACCATAGAGTACTGGATTGCCACAAAGCGGGCGTCCGTCATAAAGATGATCAAGGCGGTGGACGCGGTAGTCATAAACGACGAAGAGGCAAAGCTGCTGACAAAGGAGCACAACCTGATAAAATGCGCCAAAAAGATGATGAGCTGGGGGGCAAAGTATGTGATAATCAAAAAGGGAGAGCACGGCTCGCTCCTCTTCTTTGAGGATGTGATATTTCCCTCGGTCGCGTTCTCGCTTGAGGATATAGTGGACCCCACAGGCGCAGGAGACTCGTTTGCAGGCGCAATGATCGGCTACCTTGCAAGCAGACGAAAGACGAGCCTGTCTGAAATCAAAAAAGCGGTAGTGTATGGGAACGTCCTTGGCTCCTTTGCAGTTGAAAGGTGGGGCATCGACGGCCTTACCAAGATCACAAAACCCAAAATCGAAAAGAGAATAAGGCAATACCAGAGCATGATTGGTTTTTGAAAAGTTATAGAGTAGGACTTTGCAACCCCACTCATGGACAGACTCGACCTGATATTTTCTATGCAAAAGGGACTTGCGGAAATGATGAACCTTGACAGATATCCAAAAGACACCGAAGGAAGGGTGTCCTCTCTTTGCACGGCAATAATTCACGAGGCAGTTGAGCTGCAGCGCACGACAAACTGGAAGTGGTGGAAAAAACCCACTCCCTTTGATGCCGGGGATGCAAGGGAGGAGCTCATTGACATATGGCATTTTGTGGTGCAGGCATCGCTTGAGCTGAACCTGACCCCGGACGACATAGTGGAAGAATACAAAAGGAAAAACCAGATAAACCGGGAAAGGCAGAAGAACGGCTACTAGAGAACCTGGAGCAGGCTCTCAAGGCGCGTAATTCCAATCATGTTGATAATTTTGATGCGCTTTTGGAACTGTTCAACCTCTTGTTGGGAAACAGAAAGCACCGGATCGGGGCTAACTGAGTTGATTATTCTCCCCTCCGCATCAATTCCATGGCTGTAAAGGCAGAGCAGCGCGTGCCCGGCCCTGTGACCCGATACTTCATTGCCGCATAAAATCAAGGTGTCAAGATTTGGGTTTTTGTTTACATATCTAATGAGGGCGTCGATTCCCTTGTTCTCGGAAAGCAGCCGTCCGACGATGGCGCATTTTTCCAGAACTGCAGGGTGCGAAGCATCCCTGAGCAGACTCATGCTTGATAGTGTGCACACGGCAACCGTCGAGCGGGGGTTCCCATAGGCGATGTCTTCTCGTATTGGCAGCACTATCTTGCAAATCTCGCCTGCAATCTCTCCCAGTGCGTTCATAGCGACTTGCGTATTATTTCTGCCATCATCTTCAGATGAGCAGGCTTTACCAGAGGCTGTACCGGTAGTGAGAGCACGCTTGCAGCTGCCCAGTCGGTGTTTGGCAAAGAAGTCTTTTTGCTGTAGAGGGGCGTCCTGTGCACCGGCGTTGTATAGTATGCCGCAGCCCCAATGCCGCGGTCATTTAACAATTTCATTATTCTATCCCTGCGTCTTGCAGCTATTGTGTAAAGGTACCAGTTCACCTTGACCCCCTTTCTTTCGTGGGGAAGGATGAGGTCTAATCCTGAGAGCAGTTCTGATAATATCTTGGCATTCTTTTGTCTTATCTGCAGGAATCGCGGCAGCTTTTTCATCTGCACCTTGGCGATGGCAGCGTTTATCTCCGGCATCCTAAAATTCAACCCCAGCACACACGAGTCATACCCGTGCACCATTCCGTGGTTTCGTATCATCAAAAGCCTCTCCCAGAGCTTTTTATCCGAGGTGACAACTACGCCGCCCTCACCCGACGTCATGACCTTTGCAGCGTAAAGAGAAAAGCAACCTAGCCTGGAAAGTGTCCCGGTCTGTCTTCCGCGGTAGGTTGAGCCCATGGACTGCGCTGCGTCTTCAATCACATTCAGGTCATGCTTTGCTGCAATCTCGGAGATCTCGTCCATGTATGCGACATTTCCATACATGTGGACAGGCATGATCGCCCTAGTCCTCTTTGTAATCTTTTTTTTCAGATCCGACGGATCCATGGTGTAATTCTCGCGAAGTATGTCAACAAAGACTGGCTTTGCCCCTACTGAAACTATGGAGTTTGCGGTGGCGACAAAAGTAAACGATGGGAGCAGCACCTCGTCTCCGGGCTTTATTCCCAGGGCGTACAAGGACGCCTGCAACGCAGCAGTACCCGAGTTTACCGCAACGGCATACTTTGATTTGACAAAAGATCTGACGAGCTTCTCGAACTCCTGCACGTTCCTTCCACCAAGGTTTGCAGACGACGTCAGGGCCCCGCTTTTAAGAACTGCCAGCACCTCGGAGATCTCATCCCTTCCAAGTACCGGCAGATTTACGGGAATTTTCACGAGTTTGTCTTTTGGCGCAGCTCTAATAAACCTCATCTGGCGGTATTGATAATTTTTATACCTATGCGGCAGATTCGTCACGTACGATGAAACCAAGGCACCTTCAGGAAAGCGAGCGCGGATACAAGATATTTCTCTACATCTTCTACGTGTGCGCCTTTCTGATGGCCTCGATTACCGGCTATGGCGCCTACGCCATGATCTTGGAGTGGCAGCAAAACGGCACGTACGTGATGGGGGAGGTGCTGGTGAGCACAGAAGTTCCGTTTCCCAACTTTGCGAAACTGATAACTTGGCTGTTCTTTGCGTGCATAATCGGCTGGTACTGCGTCTCGCGAATTGGCTGGAAGAGGACGGTACGCCTGTATTCTTGGAGGATGGCACTCTTGCAGCTGATGCTTTTGGGATTTTGCATAATATGCCTGTATGAGGTGCTGTACAACTTTACCGTCCTTAACGCGCAAATCACCGCAGGGTACGTGGAGGGAAAAACCCCAGACATAGACAGGCTGACAGTGGCATATCCGGATCCTCAAAGGCCATGGAACCTGATATTTGCGACAAAGATCTTTCTTGTGGGGTTCGTTATCTCAGCCCACGCATTCTACCTTAGCACCAGGCCGCGCAAGTCGCTTGAAGAGCTAGATTCATCCTCAGAATAGACATGGGATCCTGAAGCTAGCTTTATACGCTTTCAAATAAAAGCCACAACGAATTGGACGTATCAGAAAAGGTTGAACTGGTTGCAAGACCTCCCACCGAAGAGATCGTCACACAGGAGGAGCTTACACGTCTTTTTGAGACAAACTCAAAGCCGAAACACTACATCGGCCTTGAGATATCGGGGTTTCTGCATCTTGGCAGCCTCATAAGCACCGGATTTAAAATCAACGACTTTATCAGGGCGGGCGTCCAGTGCAACGTCTTTCTTGCCGACTGGCACACGCTGATCAACGACAAGCTTGGAGGAAACTGGGAGACGATAAGAAAAGTATCGGATTATTACGAAAAAGCATTCAAGATAGTCTGCCCAGGCGTGCAGATAATACGCGGCACAGAGCTGTACGAGTCCAAAAAGGACTACTGGAAGGACTTTGTCCTGTTTACAAAACACATGACTCTTGCGAGGACCATGAGGACGCTTACGATAATGGGTAGATCGGAAACCGAGGAGAAGATAGAGCTTGCCAAACTGCTCTATCCGCCAATGCAGGCAGTGGACATCCACGCCATGGAAATCGACATTGCGCACGCCGGAATGGACCAGCGCAAAATCCACATGCTTGTCAGGGAGGTGTTCCCAAAGATGGGCTGGAAGGTTCCGGTCGCCGTGCACCATGGCCTCCTACCCGGTCTCGCAGAGCCAACATCATCTGATGAGGAGGGTGCGGGCACAAAAATGAGCAAGACAAAACCGGCAACCGGAGTGTTCATCCACGACTCCGACGAGGAGATCAGATCAAAAATCAAGAAGGGGTGGTGCGAGGTGGGAAACGTCAACAACCCCATACTGCAAATCGCAAGGCACATAGTGTTCCACCAGTTCACGGAGGTTACAGTAGAACGACCGGAAAAATTTGGCGGAAACGTATCGTATGCTAACTACCAGCAGATGGAGTCTGATTTTGGCGCAGGAAAGCTGCACCCCACGGACCTAAAGCAGACAGTCGGGAACTATCTGGTAAAAATCATGGCCCCCATAAGGGACCAGCTGAAAATGGACGAGGATCTGTATAACGCGATAAAAGGCAGCGCCTAGGCCGGGGCCGTCTCTAGGTTGTATTTTGAGGTGTAGCCCCTTGGGTTTATCATCATGTTTTTGAAATTGTACGTAGAAGAGTTCCCGACTATAACGGTGCTTATCATGCCAAGATGGTCAGAGTATTTTTCCATGTTTTCCAAATCCGTGATTATGATCTTCTGGGAGTCTCGGTACGCCCCTTTTATGATTGCCACCGGAGTGGACGGCTTTCTATACTTTAGCAGCAGCTTCCGCGTATCCTGAAGCTGGTGGATTCGCTTCTTGCTTGCGGGGTTGTATATGACAATGACATAGTCTCCTTGGGCCGCAGCCTCCACCCTTTTCACTATGATCTCCCACGGGACCAGAAGATCGCTCATGCTGACAACTGCAAAATCCGTCATAAGTGGCGAGCCGATAAGGGACGCACAGGAGTTCAGCGCCGACACGCCTGGGACTATCTCGACGTACAGCCCGTTCTGCGGCTCCCATCCCGACTCTGCCAATACCTCGTAGATTAGGCCCGCCATCCCGTAAATTCCCGGATCCCCGCTCGAGACAAGAGATACCACCTTGCCCTCTCTGGCAAGGTCGATGCACTGCTTTGCGCGCTCTACCTCCTGCGTCATCGCGTACCGGTGGATCTCCTTTCCCTTGATGAGATCCTCCACCAGAGTGACATACGTGTCGTATCCGACTATGGTGTCGCTCTCCTCTATTACCTGCTTTGCCCTAAATGTCATGTGATCGTGGCTGCCAGGTCCGACGCCGACGATGTAAAGTTTCCCTTCCAAGTGATCCTGCTTGGCTGCAAAGTAATTTATCCTTTATCTGCACACGGTGTACAAAAAACCGAGGCTGAACATTATCCAAACCGTTCTCCTTTGCCTAGCTGATTTGACAAACGGATTCTAAAATGGAAGCCCGATAATGCCGTTTGCTGACGCGACTTCAAACATTATGTGTGCTCCAACGCCAATACTGATCGCTGCAACTATGTAACGTAGAATGCGACTTATACTGCTTACGCGCGAAGACAAGGTAAACGGCAACGCTATGACCCCACTGACGAGCATCATTCCTAGGACGGATCCTACTCCGAAAACCAGAATAAACGACAAAATAGTTTGTATGTCGCTAAACGTAGACGCCACAAGTACCACCAAGCCGCCGCTTCCGGCAAGTCCATGAATGCACCCGATGAGGTAAGAGCGGTGCCCGTGTCTGTGTTCGTCATTGTGTCCGTGCGGGTGGGCGTGAACCGTTCCATCACTGTGAGCGTGTGGGTGTGCATGCTTTCCCTTTGCAATTCTTTTTGTTATGTATGCGGAAATGCCTAAGAAAACCAACATCATTCCTACTCCAAATTCAAGCCCGCTGAAGACCTCCTCTGATATCTCCAATGAGAACAGGAACACAAGTGCCCCAACCAGAATCAAAGTTGATGTATGACCAGCTCCCCACAGGGCTCCAAGCACGGACGTTCTAAGCGTATTTGAACCAATCCTTGTGGTTAGTGACCTTGACTGCTTGGTTTTGTATCCTGCCACTTGGGTCGACACGGCAGCCATGTGATCCGGCTCAAAGGCGTGTAGCAAGCCTATCACAAACCCCGCAGTTAGAACAAAGAGAGGCGTTGCCATCGGCAGCTGTTCTACTAACTCATCAATCAATTTGCCCACTCCGTGATTTTTTCAAATGCGTCATAATCAGGCCCACATGACATACTCGCTTGTTGGAATAGGCGTATGCACCATTATGTTCTCATTGACCTTCTCATCTAGGGTTATCGCAAATGTTACCTGCCTTAAGCTCTCGGGGACTCCAATCAGAACCTCTTCCGGAGATAGGACTTTTGACAAGCTTTTTCCTATATCGTCAGCTGGTTTGCCTTTTCTAAATTCTGTCACTATGTGAGCGATAAACATCGTGACAGTTTCATTTATGTTGATTTTCAAGCCCTTTGCAATTCTTTCTTTGATCATCTTTACAGACTCAAAGAAAACTACCTCGTCTGATTCTGGATAGTGTACTTCTATGGTGTGCGACTCTGTGTCTGGCTCGCCTTGTATGGCGGCCTTGATGTGAATCATTCCCTCTTTGGAATCTCTGCACGTGGTCCGTCACTAAAGTGATACGTGTTTCCCCTGCCGCGATAGTCGTGCGGTCTTACCGGGCTGCCGTCCTGCAAACCTCTCTTTGTAAGCGAGAGCCCTGCTAATAGCTCCACGATCAGTCTTTGTCCCAAACCGGATGTGATTCCGCCGTTGTACGAGCTAGAGTCACTTACATCGTAGGCTGGAGCAACTTCGACAAGATCCATGGAAAACCTGTCCGGATCAAATGACTTTGATAATAGCCTGACCATCCTCATCCCCTCCCTCGACGTAAGGCCGTTTGGCTCAGGCTCTCCAGTGCCCGGTGCGTATGCTGGGTCAAACGAGTCGATATCCCAGCTGAGGTATACTGCGTCCGTGCCGTCATTTGCCCTGTCGGCTATCTCCTTTGCAATCATGTCTATTCCCAGTTCCTCTACATCCAGCATGGTAAACCACTGAAAGTCCTGATCAGCCATCCACTTGTACAAGTCAGGTCCTGGCCAGTATCCTCTTGGTCCTACAAGAGAATAATTCTTACCCTTAAGGCACCCCATCTCCATTATCCTTCTGATGTGTGCGCCGTGATCATACTTGTAACCGGTGAGGCCCTGAGGCGCGCAATCCGCATGGGTGTCAAAATGAATCATTCCAATGTTCTTGTATTTCTTGGCAAAAGCTCTCACGTTGGCGTATGTTATGGAGTGATCGCCTCCAAGCATGACCGGTATGCCGTCTTCATCAAGAACTTCTTTTACCTTCTGCGTCATTCTCTTGTGGGACTCTATTACGTCTCCTGGAGAGACATGGACATCTCCATAGTCTATTGCCCTGAAGGTCCCAAACGGATCCGCTCCCGTCTCGATGTTAAATCGCTCATATGGCGGTGAGGGTATCGTGGATGCTGCACGTAGTGCACGCGGTCCATAGCGGGCACCAGGACGAATCGTGGTTCCAAAATCAAAAGGCTCGCCGATAAACGCAACATCTGGCTTTACCCTCTTTAGCTCCTCGTGGGACCTAAGCCAGGGTAAGTGCAAGAATGTATTGATGCCCACAAATGGCGCTACGTCAGCACCTCTGTAGTCATCACCATAAAACTCCATTCCCATTTTAATCAGATCTGATATTGTAATTTAGTTATTAAACATTCCAAGTAAACTACGTTTTTCAAATTTCAAATTATAAAAATTGATATTAAAAATCAAGACGCAACGAAGACGAGTATGTGTAATATACGATACTATGATTTGACAACACAATGTTCAGACTCGAAATTATTTGGATCTATTCCTATCTTACTACCAAAACGGAAATCTTTGATTTGTGCACTACCGCATCAGAGACGCTTCCCAAAATTACCTCTTTTATCTTGCTCCGTCCCTGGGAGCCTATCACAATGAGGTCGTACCCGCCCTTCTTGGCATAATCGACTATTTTTGCGGCTATCGGCCCGCCCATCACAATCTCTGATTTGAATGGAACCCCCTTTTTCTCAACTTGGGCTTTTGCGGATTTGATGCTCTTTTCTGCCTGCTTTGTCAGATATTTCTGGTAGTGCGTTACGGCTGCTGCCAAGGTGGGATAAACCGAGATGACAGTAAGCAGAGTAATCTCCGCTCCGGCTAACTCTGCAAGAAATATCGCCTTTTCCAAACCCTTGCTGGAGCTTTCAGAGCCGTCCGATGGGACAAGAATTTTCTGCAGCTTCTCAGCCATACAACTATTTCTCAACTTGATAAATAAACATTCCAAGTAAACTACGTTTTTTGTTTTGGATCTGAAAACTTTCAC
>Ga0169931_10000567_pt1 | contig 61248 bp, 49 predicted proteins | sample Kivu_15m_20L_FD_129675 | JGI IMG/M metagenome (GOLD analysis project Ga0169931, IMG submission 129675) | Freshwater microbial communities from Lake Kivu, Western Province, Rwanda to study Microbial Dark Matter (Phase II) - Kivu_15m_20L... | ecosystem: Environmental > Aquatic > Freshwater > Lake...
ATAGAGTGAAACTTCGAAAACATCGCCCAAATCCTCAATCGCCAACGTCCGCTAATCGCCCGTGCCTCACCTCATCACGAGGCACTTGTGAACGTGCGTTTTCGTCCGTGGGACCATAATGAATCTACTTCAACGAATTCGATCCCAAGCCAGTCGCACAACTCGCGGAGTTCGCTCGCCCAGTGGCCCAGCGCGGTAGCGGCGTGGTGCACAGCACCCGCCTCCATCCAGCGGCAGTAAGAGCGCGTCAAGCTCGTGCCCGCGAACCGAAAGAAGCCTGCAAGCGCTCCGGCATCGGGCAGGGTCTCGCCGAGAACATCGCCCTCCGCAACAATCAGCCGGAACCCACCCCGGACCGGAGTGAAGCTTGCCAGCGTGGCTGGGCCGTCGGCCAGAGGATAGCAGAACGAAGCGCCGCGGCCGCAGCAGCCCCGGAAGTTCATATTGGCGATAAGGGTCGAACGATGCCCTAATCTCCGAATCGCATCCTCTCCCTCTCCCGAGTTGGCGATTACGACCGCCGCGCGGCGTTCGTCCATGACTTGGACCTCCGTATACATCGATCCCCCGGTAAGCTTTTTCAGGATCAGCATGGCAATCGCCGTAGCCAGATCTCCGGTGCAGGTGAACGGTCGCCCGTGTGCGTTCTGCTCGCCATGGGCGAGACAGCCGGTGATGCCGATTGCAGGATTGCGCAAGCAAACACCCCCGTGACAGTTGAATGATCCGGCATCCGCTCCATGGTCCTCAACCAAACCCGCAAACGCAGCACTAAGGCGCGCCGATCTACTGAGTTCGTCGTCGGTCAGTCCGATGACTGCATGCGCTGAGCGAAGGTGTGCGACTTTGCACGCGACGGTTTCTTCCGCGACTGCGAGATACCGCCGCGTAAGTTCCTCCGTACTGACATGCGCCACCGTGGGCCCGAGAAGAACACGCAGTTCCTTCTCATCGATGAGGATATCCGTCATGAGTTCAAACGATCCGCCGACCGCCAACAACCGGGCCTTACGCAGCGCCGCCGCGACGGACTGAACGCGGAAGAAACGGTCCAACTCCGCGGCCATGGATGCACTTCCAAGATGGCCGGTGATGACCCTGAAGCGGCGACCCTCCCTGACCAAGGTGTTGGCAAGGGCCTGCGTGCCGATCTGGCCAGTATTGCGAACAATGTCCTCCATCGAGTACCCTTCGTCAACCGACTCGATGAGCTGCGGATTCCAAATCAGGATGGGGACATCGATGTGAGTGAGAGCTGCCCGGCAGATCCCTCCAAACACGGCAATCGTAGTCACTACAACCACGCAGTCGGGCTTCCAGTGAGCCAACGACGCACCGGCCTGTGCCGCCCCCTCAAGATCACGAACGAGAGACTTGTCCCAACCGACGTCACCGAAGCGCGCTAACTCTTTCGCGCAGACCTCTGCAACCGCCGCTTTCTCCCTTGGGAAGTTCGCGCAAATGCCCTCGTAGTAATCAACGTAAAAGGGAAGGAATCCGATCCTGAGGCTGCTCATATCATTAGCCAGCCACCATTGATGTCAAAGGTCGCTCCGGTGGCATAGCTGCATTCCCTCGAGACAAGAAACGCGATGCAGTGCGCCACTTCCTCGGGCCGACCGAGTCGCTTGAGAGGAATCTGCTCGCAGAGGCCTTGCCGCTTCTCCTCCGGAATGCTCCACATAAGTCTGGTGTCCAAAACCCCCGGAGCGACGCAGTTGACGAGGATGTTGTCCGATGCGACTTCCCGGGCAATGGACTTGGTGAACATGGCGATTGCTCCCTTGGTGCCGCTGTAGATGCTCGCGTTTGAAACCGTACCGGTTCGGCCGGCGGTCGAAGCGACATTAACAATCCGACCACCGCCGACCCGCTTCATGAACGGGCACACCGCCTGGATCAGGAAAAACTGGCTCCGGGCGTTGATGTTGAACAAATCATCCCAGTGCCGCACCGTCGACTTCATGAACGGCAGACGGGGACAAATCCCCGCAACATTCACAAGAATGTCAATACGGCCAAAGTCCCGGGCTATTCGCTTAACCGCTCGTCGACAGGCGCCGACGTTAGCGACGTCCACGACATAGGCCCGAGAGCCTGATCCCAATGACTTGACCGCGAGCGCCACCCCTGCTCGATCCGAGTCGATCGCGGCGACTCGAGCGCCTTGGGCCGCCAGTATCCGCGCAGTTGCGGCACCGACGCCCTTGGCTGCTCCTGTCACAACCGCGACCTGCCCTTCGAGTCGAAAAAGTGTCGAAGCGGCGCTCATGTCGGCGCCCCCTCGGAAGCGCACGATAAGCGAAATGGAAGGGACGTTAGGAAGTCTCGGAAAAGGATGATCTCCGAAAGATTGTCGCACTCATTGCAGCGCTCCCACTCAATCCAGACATACTCGATGGCGTGGAATCCAGAGTATCCGACATCGGCGAGTTTCCGCAGCGCTCTGGCGTAGTCGACCGCATTTTCTTTGAAGGGAGCCTGGAGACGACCGCGACAGGTTCCGCGGATGTGGAAGTGGCTGGCCCACTTGGCCAAAGGCTCAATCTCCCCGTCAGAGAAGCCGGCCCGGGTGAAATGACTGTAGTCGAGGGAGTAGGTCAGCCTGCTTGCGCTCTGAGCCATCCGCAGAGCCTTCTCCGGAGTGTCGATGATCGAGCCGGCGTGCGGCTCGACAGCGAACGTAATTCCTCGCTCGGCAGCACGACCAGCCCGCCACTCCAGTTCGGAGGCCGCACGCGCGAACGACCGTTCATATTCCTCCTCGGGGAAGGAGACCCCCGGTAATTGAGTAAGGTGACCGGCTTCAGCTGCAGATAGGTAGTCTAGGGCTCGCTCGAATACATCCCTCGACCGACGGTTATCTTCGCCAGAAGGATTGTTCGGCGCCAGAGCCTCGCGGCTGTTCGCGCCGACGAGGAAAACGTCCGCTATGTCTAAGCCACGACGCCGAACGATCTCCCGGAGACGACGCCCGTTCTCTTCAGGCCGAGCGAGCTCGATTGACGGAACCAAGTGACGATGCCCCTCGAAGAGACACACATCAACCGCCGATAACTTGATCGCTTTGATGAGGTCGAGAGCCTCCTCGAAACCGAGCATGGGGAAACTGAAGTCTGATCCGGCGAGTCGTAGCATCATGATTGCCTCCCGAGACGGATGTTCTCAGCCAGTTGCGCCGAGCGACACGCTGCATCGATTACGGTCATGGCGTAGTGACCCAGTTCGCCCGGCGAGCCGTTACCGGCAAGACCGGCGACCACGTCGACCAAGTTGGCTGCGGGCTGGAACATCGGATACACATCCTCAGGGGCGAGCTTCGGAAAAACCTGCACCTCACCCCGTCGCGGGTGAAACTCCATGGACCCCTTCCAGAGCTCCATCAGGATCATGCCTTCCGTACCAAACAAGCGCACCTCAAACTGGCGGTCGGTAAGCATCGTATCGCCAGTGCTCGCAAGGTTAACGAGGCAACCGTCCTGAAGCTTGATGTTGAGCGCGTCGTACACATCGATGTCGATCTCGGCTGTATCGAAGCGGGCGAAGACTTCGGAAGGCGGGGCTGCCCCCAGGAAACCAAGAAACGCTGCAGCGTGCGAAACCTGACAGTAAATCTGTCCGCCACCGGCTATGCGGGGATCGCTGTACGACTGGCGCTCGGGTACGATATAGGGATCGCGATAGTTCGAATCGCCTCCCTCCTCCATCAACTCCTTCCACGAGCGGCCACGATAGAGACCACCGGAGAAATTCGTGAATAGGATACTTACCAATTTCAGTCTGCCGAGGTGGCCACCGCCGACGAGCCTCTTTGCGGCCAGAGCATGGGCTGTGTAGTGCCAAGGACATCCGATCATCAAGTGCAGACCCTTGGTCCGAGCGAGCGCAACCAACTCGGATGACTGCTCTGCGGAGAGTGTCATCGGCTTCTCCGAAAGAACGTGCAAACCATTCTCAAGGCACACCCTGGCATTATGGTAGTGCATGTTCGGGGTGGAAGCATCCACGACCGCCTCGATTCCGGCCACCCCCACCATCTCCTCCACCGTCTCCACGGCATGGTCGACACCGAAATCCTGCGCCACGCGGCGCGCATCGGCTAGGCGCATGCTCTGCACGGCGATCACCCGGGCAAGAGGGTGCTTCTTCAACGCGGGCAGATGCGACGTCGTGGCCCACCACCCCGCACCAAGGACTCCACATCCCACCGACTTCATGACCAAGTCCTCGTCTGGCGTCGTCGACCTTGTTCAAGTCTCGAAATTAAGTGTTTGTACAACAAAACTTTGAAAAAGGATACTGCTGGCCGTCGTCCCGTATGAGCATGTTCGTAGCGCCGGCGGACTCTTACCTTAGGTGCAAGTTGTTGCAAGCGGATACTGAGGAGTTCCAAGGCCATAAGCGCAACCGCGAGCGTCGTTCCACTAGCGACCGCTGGCAGCCAAAATGCCGAACGCAGTGATAAAGGTCCCAGCACTCACAAGCGCCAGCCGTCGAGCTGCGGAACTCGCGCCCTTCCAATCGCCGGAACGCAGCCCCCACGCCGCCGAGACGAGGATCGCAAGTCCCCCGTTTACGGCCCAGCCATAGACCGTGCCGGCGTTGCCCAACGCCAGCGTGCTTAGGCTGTAGATCACGATGCTCAAGAACCAGATCAGCCCGAGAGAGGCCGCCTTTAGCCAGTCAGCCAGCGGCGCCTCGCGGAATTCGATCCAACCGCGTGGTTGCCGGGAAACACGCCAGGCGATGACGGCAAAGTTCACGCAAAAGCCGGATCCGAGAGCCGGGACCCAGACGGCCATGCTCGCGGCGGAGCGCGGAACGCCGATCTCTTCCGCCCGAGCAATCAGAACGCCGCCGTATGCAAAACCAGTGTTGAGCAACGACGACAGGGCTCCTGCCGCAACGGCGACGAAGATGCCTAATGCCGCTCCGGAGCCAAGCCCGGGCCGCGACTCGTGAGCCGCCCCGGTCGGCCGATCACGCAGGATTGAGGCGAAGGCGCTAACCGCAATCGCCACGATCAAGAGTGTGAGGCCAATCCATAGTCCAAGCCGTTGGCCCTGCTCGACCCGAGCAACACCGACGAGGAGCGGTCCTAGCGATCCAAGAAGCGTTACCACACCGGCCACGATCGCAAACGCTATGGCAAAACCGAGATGCGGAATCGCGAGACCAAAAAGTGATGCCCCCAATCCCCAACCTGCTCCGCAGAGGGCCACGACGAGGGCAGTGTCTGGATGTTCCTTGAGGACCACTCCTCCCAACTCCGGTGCTACCCCGATCGCCAAACCAACCGGCAGCATGACCATCCCGGAGGCGCAATAGATGAGCCAAGTCTGATCCCAGCGGAGTCGCCGGATGGTCTTGGCGGGCACAACGTAGGACCCGCCAAGAATTCCGGCCAAAACAATCCCGAGCCAGGCGTAGAACATCGGATTGGCTCGGAGGTACAAACCTTACCAGCGGTACCGGGCCGAGAGCTTCCATTTCACCCCCGTGTCAACCCAGACCGCGAGGTTGGAGCCGCCGAACTGCTTAACGAAGATCTCGTCCGAAATGTTCACGCCGTTGAGTTGGAACTGCCAGTTGCGGTACGCGTAAGATACCGTCGCGTCGTAAGTGGTGACCGCCGGAATCATCCAACCTGTAATGGTGCCGGCCGTTCCCGAGGGCGCGACCTGCGGCACCTTGTCACCAACGTGGCTGAGGCCGAATCCAACACCAAAGCCTTTGGCGGCACCCGCGTTGAACGTGTACTTAGTCCAGAGACTGGCAAGGAACTCCGCCTCGTTCGCTGACCGAACCCCCGTCGAGGAGTTTACGATATCTGCCTGAGTAATGGCACCAATCAGATTCCATTCGTTGGTCAGAGCGGCTGACACCTGCAACTCCATGCCCTTGTTTGTGTTGTCTGGCAGAAGCACAATAGGCTGGAAACTGCTGGAACCGCCGCCAGTGCGCCCAGTCTGCTTGAGTTCGTAAAATGCCGCATCAACGTTCAAACGCTGGTTAAGAAAGCTGAATCGGAGCCCACCCTCCAGACTCTTCGTGCCGGGATCCGGCCGGTAGTTGCTCTGAGTGATCTGGGAGCCCGCGGGAATGAAACCCAGCCCCGTGTTGACCGAAAAGGTTTCGCTGTAACCCACAAAGGCCGTGATGTTACTGGTGATACTCGCAACTGCGCCGGCTCGATAAAGGCTCTTGGTGCCTTCCTTGGCTGGGCGCGAAGCCGCCGGATTGCGCTTGTTGTTGATTTTCTGATAATAATCCAAATACCTGCCTCCGCCGATCAAGCTGATTCGGTCGCTGAAGAAACTGGCCCGCCAGTTCACAAACGCGGCCTTCGACTCGAAATCAAGCGACTCAAAGGTCTGCAAGGTGTTGTTGGGCGATGCGACGTTGAAGGCGAGTCCGCCCCGCTTGGGATTGTAACGGGTAAAATTGCCATAATCGAAATTGGGCCCGTAGTTCACCATCTGCTGACTATCGCGAGCTAGTTCGGTATACTCTGCCCCGAAGTTCACGATGTTCGAAACCGCTTCGGAGAACGCGAACTTCACAACACCATCGTAAAAGAGCGAGCTTCTATCCACCAATTCTTTCCGGTAGCGCGCCCAAAGCGGATCAGGCGCGGCGATGTTGTTGATTGGGAACAGGGCATCATCCGTCCAAGGGCTGTCGTTGTACTGGAACGAAAGCCGGGAGGCTATCGGGCCCATCATCTTCTCCGCGATAAATCCGGCACGGAGATCCTTCGATTTAACGACAAGACTTGCGTATGCAGAATAGGTTCGATGGAGGCGAGCGTCGAGGAGCCCCGTTACCGGGTCGGCTGACGTCACCTCGCTGGCGGGATTCCACTCCCGGTTATCGTAGTCGATAAAGACGAGGACGCTACCGCCGGTGGGAATGAAATACTTGCCCTGGAGGGAATAAACCTGCTCCGGATACTCGGTAATCAGATTATCCTGTCTCCCGCCGCCGTAGCTGAAAGAAGAAATCGCTCGGAATGCAAAGTTCTCGCTACCCTTGAACGGGACCGCGCCGGTGACGTCAATTGTGCTGGAGAAAAAGTCGTAGCTTCCCATCTCGCCCGACACATTGAGGCCAAACTTCTTTTGTGGTGCCTTGCGGACACGATTCACCACGCCACCTCCCGAAACGGAGCCGTACATGACACCTTGGGCGCCTTTGATGAATTCCACCTGTTCGACCAGCGCCACGGGCACATAGGGCGTGGATCCGGTGACGGCGAAACCATCGATCAGATTGGTCCCGCCCTCATTCGAGCGAAGGCGAAAGCCATCTTGGGGAGTGTAAAAACCAGGGGCGACGCCGGCAACGTACTTGGCGACGTCGTACAAGTAGGTGGGGTTGACGTCCTGCAGGAGCGCCTGATTCACGATGAAGGCCGACCCATCCATCTGATCGACGGGCACAACCATTCGATTGGCGCCAAAGATCTTGGTCGACCGGTAGCCTCGCGCATCGGGATCCGCCAATACGTCAAAAGCCGGAAGCGCCACGGCCTTCTCCTCATCACTCCGGTCCTTTTCAGACTCGGGCGAGGTTGGAGCTTTCTGGCTGAACGCTAGAGATGACGAAAAACAAAGGAGCAGCGCCAAGGCGCCCCTTCGGAGCAATGTTGTGTCGGTGCGGTTCATGGTGATGTTTTTACGAGGGGAAATAGGGGTCGCGCAGGACAACTCCGCGGCGCGTGCATGGACGTTACTCAAGATCTTGCATAACATGCATGGCAAGACTCGCAGCGCCTGAGCCGCTGTTTGTCAACCCCTAACTTGCGAAAGTCTTGAGGTCCCCGCGAAGGGACCCTCTGGGGCTTGACTTTCATTCAAAACAAGTTTTTGCAACACATGCAAGCCATGAAGACAACGTCTTTGCGCACCCCCGTAGCATCAACGCAGGCGTTTTCGACGCTCCGAGCATACGTGCCCGATCGGGTTTGGGATGGCGTTTCCGCCAACGCCGTTGAGGATGCGGCTCTGCTGATCGATGGTCCCCGGATTGTCTGCGTTTCGCACACTTCAGCGGTTCACCCCGAGATCGAACGCATTCATCTGCCTGGTTGCACGATCATCCCGGGCCTGATCGATTCCCACGTTCATTACTACGCCCACTCGGGGCCCTCCTACCTCGCAGCAGGGGTCACGTATGTGCGGGACGTCGGAAATGACCTCGACTGGATTCTGCAGCAGCGAGACGCGCTCAGCGTGATTGGTTCCCTCGGTCCGAGACTCGTATGCTGCGGATTCGCGCTCGACGGTTCGAACGGTCTCTGGAACCACATTGCCAGAAGACATCACGATGCTGAGAGCTTGCGCGCCTCGATCCGCGAAGGCGCTGCCCGCGGAGTCGATGCGATCAAACTCTACGCGGGGATCACACCCGAGTTGATGCGCGTCGGCGTCGCGGAGGCGCACGCCCAGGGCAAGTTGGCTCTCGCCCATCTCAACGAAACAGTGGCGGAGGAAGCAATAGACGGCGGGCTGAACGAAATCGAGCACTTCAGTCGCTGCGACGTCGCTTGGCGATCTGCCACCCCTGCGGAGGATGATGTTTTGATCGACCGCTTTCTCAAGCGCGGCGCGATCATGAATCCCACGCTAAATGTGTGGGATCGCTTGGGACGCGCCTTGGAACACTCATTCCTGCGCGACTCTCGACGCGAGTGGGTTCATCCTGAACTGCTGGCAATCTGGAAGACCATCCCTTACCGGCGCTGTGAGCCTGCCAAGAGACTCCGATTCCAAGCGTTGATGCCTCATCTCAAGCGGTTCCTCTTGCGCTGCCACGAGCGGGGGGTGGACCTGATCGCCGGCACGGATACACCCTTCATCAATCTGATCCCAGGATTCGGGCTTCACGACGAACTCGCCCAGTACGTCGATGCCGGAATCCCCGCCGTCGACGCACTGCGATATGCCACGTCCTCCAACGCACGCGTCCTCGGACTAGGGGAGCGGGTTGGCCGACTGGCACCCAACCTCGACGCCGACTTTGTCGCCGTACGGGGGAATCCCTTGGCCTGCATCGACGATCTGGCTGAGGTACGATGCGTTGTGCGAAAAGGCATTCAGCACGATATCACGGACCTCCTCGATGCTGCCCGCGCAGGACACGGGCAACCACTAACGGATCCAATCATTCGAGACCTGCGCGCGTATGCCGCAGCAGATATGCCGAAGTACGCTCAGAAGGGGGACGCAGGCTGATCTCTCACTCGTCGTTTTCCTTCAGTAGCCTCGTAATGTCTCCGTGGAATAGGTAACTTCTCGAGGCAACCACAGCCAGGACGGTGCACTCTCCACCGCCGATGGGCTCGGCTAGGTGCGGAATCCGAGGATCGTAGTAGACCGAGTCACCCTTACCAAGACGTATTGAGTCCTTACCAAAGTGGAACATGCACTCGCCTTCAAGAACGTAGAGAAACTCATCTCCGCTATGCGTGCTGCGTTTCTGAGGCTCCATCGACGACGTCAAGTCCACGACGAAGGGCTCCATCAGTTTGGAGCGTTTCTCTGCCGCAAGCATCTTGATGAGCAGCCCCTTCGAATTGCTCAACCGAATCGCCTTTCCCTTTCCGGCACGGCATACTGTCAGCGGTCGGTCGGTCACGGCCCCCTCGAAAAAGTAGGTCACCGGCACGCCAAGAACGAGCGCGGCGCGATTGAGGTTATCGATGCTGATCGCGGACTTATGGTTCTCAATTCTTGAGACATAAGACTCCGACAAACCGCATCGCTGCGCGAGTTCTCTGAGGGTCAGTCCCTGTTCTCGACGCAGGGAGGCCAGGCGATCCGCTACCTTTACTGCGACAAGTTTGGGCGTTTCCGCATCCGGCGAGGGTTTGGGGGTCTTTACCATGGGCAACAAACTGATGTCTCTGGGTTTGCTTGAGGATTCGCCAAACGAGGACTCACACATACGCGAAGGGAAAACACAATCAGAAAACACGCGGTTGACGGGACGCACGGAAACTGGGCCATTGCGGCTGAGAGTCTGGGAGGCAAAAAGGAGACCCAGACATGCCCAAAGGAAAGAAGCACACGCCGGAGCAGATCGTCGCCATCCTGCGCCGGGTCGAACAGGGGGAGGCGGCGGAAGCCGTCTGCCGCAACGTGAACATCAGCGAAGCGACGCTGTGGGATTACCCTCGAATTGTAGACTTCGACAAGTGCTTAATCGATGGCGCGGCGGGTCGATGTAGTTCCAGTGATCGCCCAGATCCCCACGTCCCGCGCATCCTGCCCCGGTTCAGGCCGCCCTGCGGTCCCGTCGGGGGCTCGGACACTGGCCGCATCCGAAACGGGAGGACCGGCTTCGTGACGACCTTTGAGCGCATCCGCTACTCGCTGTCGCATCCCGTGCCTTTCGGCACCGAGGAAGTGATGGAGTCCCCGACCGGTGAGGTCCTCACCGACGCGCAGATTTTGGATCCCATCTTCCGGCGTGGGGATGCGTGGATGCGGCTTTTTCTTGGTTTTCGCGCCTTGCTCGCGCTGGCACTGGCGGCGGTGCAGCGGACGTGGCTCGAGGCCATCGTCGTGATCGGCCTGAGCGTCCTGCTGTTCTGGCTCCCGGCGCAACGCCATCCCGGTTCCTTCTTCGCGCGGGCCGGGGGCGGGATTGCGCTGCAGTTGTTCGCCGCTCTTCATGTCTATCAGGTGCCGGTGCTGCCGGAGTTGCACTTTTTCTTCCTGACCGCGGTGGCGATGCTGGTGATCTACGCGGATTGGAAGTGTCTCTGGCCCGCAACGCCGTGAACCAGAAGGTGGCATTGACGATGCTGAGCCGCCTTGGCTACGCCGCAGACGTCGCGTTCCACGGCGGGGAAGGTCTTGCTGCGGTTCGCGACAAGGACTATGGCATCGTCCTGATGGATTGGCACATGCCCGAGATGAACGGGTTGGAGGCAACCATCGCCATCCGTCGTGAGTTGCCCCCTGGGAGGCAACCGTGGATCATTGGGCTGACGGCGAACGCGATGACGGGTGACCGCGAGAAGTGTCTGCAGGCGGGCATGGACGACTATATGACCAAGCCGCTGCGCCGGGAGGAACTGGTCGCCGCGCTTGCGCGATCGGGTTCCCACCGTGAGTCGACGCCGCCCTCGCTGACGGCCTTCGGCGGCTCGGCGACCGCCTAGCTAGCGGAACCCGGGTCGGCGGCTCGTCCGCTTTTCGCCGTGCCATTCCGGCCGCGGACTGTCACGTTCGGCGTCGATCATGAACTCCGAGTCGACCCCGGCAGTGCGCTCTCATTACAAGACGACGTGGCAGAATCTGGCCCTTGGCGCCGAGGGGGCGGTGATCTACGTCTCCGGCTACGATGATGAGGACCAACTGCACGCCACGATGGAGGATACCCTCGGGATTCTTCGTCGGACGGTCGGGATCCGACCGGATGACGTTTTCCTCGAAATCGGGTGTGGCGTGGGCCGCGTCGGGCGCGGGCTCTCGCCGTTCGTCCGCGAGTGGATCGGATGTGACGTTTCCAGCGAGATGATCCGTCAGGCGCGGCGCAAGACCCTCGGCCTGGACAACGTCCGTTTCGTCGAGGTCTCGGGCTATGATCTCCAGCCGGTGCCGGACAACTCTGTCGACGTCGTTTACACGACCGTCGTGTTCATGCACCTCGACGAGTGGGATCGCTACAATTACTGCCTTGAAGCGTTTCGGGTGCTGAAACCCGGCGGGCGCTTCTACTGCGACAACGCGAACATCGCCTCCGACGAAGGGTGGGAGATGTTTGAAAGCGTGCGCACGCGGTTCCCTTCGGCGGAGCGTCCCCCGCAGTCTTCCAAGTGCTCCAGCGTGCCGGAGTTTGAGACCTTCCTGCGGCGCGCCGGATTTGTGGACTGGCACGTGGCCACGCGGCCGATGTGGGTCTACGGCTGGGGAACCAAGCCGGGGGCGGCCTGACCTGCAGCGGGCGGGACGGGCGTTGCGTTTGTCTTGGCCGCCTCGAGGGCCGCCTTGCGCTGGGCTTCCTCGTAGGCCTTGCGCTGCTGCATGCCGATTTCCAGTAAATCGCTGACCAGCATCCGCGCCTCGCGCTCCGCCTCCGCCGGAGTGGACGGCGGCGGCAGGGGGACGACGGGGGAAATGGAGACGGTCGCAGCGGTGTTGCCCGAACTGGCTGCCACCACGGGTTGCTTCATCACGAGGCGTCGGGTCTCGCCGCGCACCTTGACCGTCGCGGCATCCTGACGGCGGTCGTAGTCAACGGCCTCGACCCCGTCCTCCGCCTTGCCCAGCCCGATCCAGAAGCTCTTCTTCGCCTGCGGATCGGTGAGGTTGAGCAGCACCGTCTTGCCCGTCACGATGACACCCGTGAACTCAAGCGCATCCTTGGCTGCGGCCGGCGTGGCGGCCGCCGCGGAGTCACCGGCCGGCGGGAGAAAAGGGGACGGATGGGCGCGCGGATCGGAGGGGTTCGCGCGGAGCGGGAGGCTCGCCGCGAGCAGTCCGATCAGTCCCCACGCAGTCCCCTGCGACAGGAGTCGAGCGCGGGAGGCACGGCGTCCCGGGTGCACGATCAGCGGGGCAGGGGAGGCGGCGGCTTGATCTGGCCGGCCTGAGCCTGCTTGAGCAGATTCTGGGCGTTGTCCGGTTGCTCGGCGTCGAAGAAGCCGGTCAACTGCCGGAGCCGCGTCGGGTGGCGCATCTTGCGGAGCGCCTTGGCCTCGATCTGGCGGATCCGCTCGCGCGTGACCTTGAACTGCTTGCCGACCTCCTCGAGCGTACGGCTGTAACCGTCGACCAGTCCGAAGCGGAGCGAGAGCACGCGGCGCTCGCGCTCGGTGAGCGAATCGAGGACGTCGATGATCTTTTCCCGCAGCAGGGAGAACGCCGTCATGTCGTACGGATTCTCGGCGCTCTTGTCCTCGATGAAATCACCGAAGCTTGTGTCGTCGCCGTCACCGACGGGCGACTGGAGCGAGATGGGCTGCTGCGCCATCTTCATGATCTGCTGCACCCGCTCGACGGGAAGATTCATCTCGTCGGCCACCTCGTCGGGCGTCGGTTCGTGACCGTACTCCTGCAGGAGTTGCTTCTGGACCTGCATCACCTTGTTCAGCGTCTCGATCATGTGGACCGGGATGCGGATGGTGCGGGCTTGGTCGGCGATGGAACGGGTGATGGCCTGCCGGATCCACCACGTGGCGTAGGTGGAGAACTTGTACCCGCGACGGTACTCGAATTTCTCGACCGCCTTCATCAGGCCCATGTTGCCTTCCTGAATCAGGTCGAGGAACGAGAGTCCGCGGTTCGTGTACTTCTTCGCGATCGAGATGACGAGGCGCAGGTTGGCTTCGACCATCTCCGTCTTGGCCTGGTGTGCTTCGCGCACGTGCACGTTGGCCCGATTCACGAGATCCAGCAGGGACTGGGGGGCGATGCGTTGACCGGCCTCGATCGCCTTGAAGCGGGCGTGAATGACCTTCGTGTCGATCGCGGCATCCTTCTTGGTGCGCGGGTGCTTGGCGCGCTCAAGAAGACCCTGCAGTTCCTGAATCTCCGTCAGCAGCGGACGGATTCCCTCCAGGTACTCCTCGTAGACCTTGAGCTTGAAAAAGAACTTCGCGAAAAGGGACTTCAGCGCGGTCTCACGCTTCCGATGCTTCTGGGAAATGCGTTTGCGGTCCGCCTCAGTGCGGGCAGCGAGCAGTTCCTCCCACGATTCCGCCACGGAGCCCTCGTCCTTGGTCGTGAGCTCCACGAGCGGCGGCAGGCCCTTGAAGTAGGCGTCCCGGCTCTCGATCTTCTTGTCGATGACGATGCGATCGAAGCGCTCCTCGCGGTTGAGGAGCTTGGTTCCCAGCGAGATGATGTGCCGGGCGATGATCGATGCGTCGAACAGCACGTCCTGAGCCTTCAGCTCCGCCGCTTCGATGCGCTTCGAAATCTCGACCTCCTGCTCGCGCGTCAGCAGCGGGACCTGGCCCATCTGCTTGAGGTACATCCGGACCGGATCGTCGAGGATGTCATTCTGCGACGAACGGGTCTCCTCCTCCTCCGCCTCCTCCTGACGCTGCTTGAACGATTCGACCTCCTCGGACTCGATGATCTCGATGTCGAGGTTCTGGAGGATGGACAGAACGTTATCGATCTCGTCCTGATTCTCGACGGAATCCGGCAGCGCCTCGTTGATGTCGTCGAAGGTCAGGTATCCCTGTTCCTTGGACTGGCGGATCAGGTGACGGATCTTTTCGTTGATGCCGCCCGCCGGTCCCTCGGGAAGGCCGTTGCCGGGCGTCTTGGCGAGGACCTCCTCCACGGCTTCGGACTGCTCTTCGACGGTGGCGGACTTTGCTTTGCTGCTGCGGGCCATGAATTAAGGGAAAGGTAAGATCGGTTCACTCATCCGACGGATGCGAGCACGACGGGCGTGCGCAACTGTCGCTGGAGTTCAGACCGGCGTTTCAAGAGAGAAATTGCGTCAAGCGTACTGTCCGCACGTAAGTTAGCTAAATCAAGGTCGATTTTCCGCAACTCCGTCTCCAACGCCCTCGAACGAAGCCGCATCAGGCCCTCTTGCAGGGCTTTTGCTGGATCATCGAGTTCGGGAGGATCGAAGGCGAGGGAAGCGACCAACGCTTTTTGGTCGGCGGACTCCAAGAGACTATCGAGATGATCCCGTCCTGGCCAGTTGTCCTGTTCGAATTCCGCGAGAAAACGGTTCAGCAGGGCTCCGGCGGGGTGGCTCAGATCGATCCACTGGTGAGGAAATGAGGCGGCGAGGGCCTTGCCGAAGGTTTCCCAGTGCAGGAGGAGGAGGAGGAGGTCCTGTTCGGGGGCGATGCTTCGCGTATCGGGTGCCTTGGAGGGGTTGGACCTAGCCTTGGGTTCAGGTGATCGGGCGGCCGCCCGGGCCCCTTCCTGGGCGCGCAGGCGTTCAGCGGTGCGAAGGAAGTCCTTTTGGAGTGCGGCCAGCGGCAGACGCAGGTGGGAGGCCGCTTCGGCGAGGAACTGGGAGCGGGCCACCTCTGACTCGGCCGAGCTGATGACGCGCTGTAACTCTTCGGCCGCGCGGGTCTTTTCCTCCGGGGAGGCATGCTCCGCGTCGGGGAGGACCGAGCGGCAGGCAAACCCGATCGCTGAGAGTGCGCGGGTACGAAGCGCTTCGTAACCTTGGGTCCCCTGCTCCAACAGGAGAAGATCCGGGTCAACCTTCCCGCTGGGTTCTTGGGCGCCGAGAATCCGCACTTCAAGGCCCGCCCGCAATGCCAGTGGGATGAGTCGGAGAGCCGCTTTCTGACCGGCCGCGTCGCCGTCAAAGAGGCACTCCAGCCGCGTCTGGTAACGCCGGAGCAGGGCGAGTTGCGCGTCGGTGATCGAGGTGCCCTGAGGCGCCACGGCGGACTTCAAGCCCACGCTCCAGCACCGGATCGCGTCGAGTTGGCCCTCCACGAGAATAAAGGGCTGGTTTTCCTTTCCGGCCGGTTCACGCGCCCGGTCGAGGTTGAACAGCAGGTTGCCCTTGGTGAAGATGGGGGTTTCCGGGGAATTGACGTACTTGGCCTCCTTCGCGGGATCGTCATCCGGGGTCAGTTGGGTCTGCCGGGCCGTGAAGGCGACGACGCGGCCCTGGTGATCCCGGATCGGGATCATCAATCGGCCCCGGAAACGTGGCTTGAGGGAACCGATGGTCAAGGGTGCGCCCTCCCGCACGAAGAACAGTCCGGATTGCCGGATGGCGTCCTCCGAGAAACGCTTGCGCAGGAGCGCGGTGCCCAAGCTGTTGTCTGAAGGCTCGGCGGCCCCGATACGGAACTCGTCGGCGATCGCCTCGGAGAAACGGCGCGACTGCACCCAGTAGTTCCGCATGAACTCCGCCGTCGCACTCCGGCCGCGGAACACCTGGAAAAAGTGCTCGGCCGCCTGCTCGTGCAGGTCGAAGAGTTCCTGGCGCAGCGAGCGCTGCTCGGCAGTGGGGCCGGCACCTTCCTCGTACTCGATCACGACCCCGAAGCGCTTGCCGAGCGTCTCCACGGCCTCGGTGAACGACAGTTGCTCGGTCTCGCGGACGAACGAAATCGCGTCCCCGGCCTTACCGCAGCCGAAACACTTGTAGAACCCCTTGTCCGGATCGACGTGGAAGGAGGGCGTCTTTTCTCCGTGAAAGGGACATAGCCCCTTGAAGCGGGAGCCGGCCTTGCGCAGGGCGACGGCCCGCGAGACCACGTCCACCAGGTTCACCCGCAGCTTCAGGTCGCGGACGCAGGTCGGTTTGATGGCGGGCATGGAGGAGGGAGCCGGGATGGCGGATCAGGGCATCGGCGGCGCCGGGAGAAAATCCTGAGAAATCGACTTTCGGCGCGGCGTGGGGTGTGTCAAGTGTCACACCCGCCTGAGTCCGGTTGGAACCTCCGTCCGGCAGGGGCCACTCACTCTCCATGTCCGTCCTTTCCTCCTTTTTTCCGACCCGCCGGGGCTGGTGGACTTTTTTCCTCGTCTGGGCGCTGGCCGCCTTGCGGGTGGATGCTCAGGAGGACGGTGGTCGTCCGGGCTCGGGGTTGCCGCCGCCGGCGCCGCTCCTCCCGGTTTGGGAGACGAGCCTGCAGAATTTCGACCAGCCGATTTATGAACGCGAGGTGGAGCGCCTGATCGTGCAGTTCGAAGCGTCCACGGGTCGCCCGCTTCGACCCGGGGTCAAGCGCAAGGTCGGGCTGAAGGTTTACGCCGATTCCGGAGCCGGCCTCTCCACCTCGCATGCCTTGGTTCATTCCGTGATTGCGGCGCTGGAGCGCCGCGGCTTCGCCAAGGCTGACATCTTTCTGGTTGGTCTGAACCAACTGCGCCTGAGGATCACGGGCTTTCTGCCCTCCCTCGTCACTGGCAAGTCGGCCTACGATGGCCACCCGGTGTTCGTGCTGGAGTCGGGCCGGTTCTTTGATCCGGTCTGGTTTTACGACAGTCCGCTGCCCACGCGCTTCGATCCGATCCTGGCCGACAAGCAGATCGAGGGGGTTCCGGGCGACTCGACGCTGGAACAGGACCGCAAGAGCTTCCTCGCCACGCCGCTTTTCCTCGACGCCGACTTCTGGATCAATCTCCCGGTCTACACGGACCACCCGATCCTCGGTGTGAACGGGGCGCTGGTGAACGCGACCCTGTGGAACGCCTCCAACACGTCGCGTTTCTTCCGCTCGCCCGCCAATGCCCCGGCGGCGGTGGCGGAGATGAGCGCGATCCCTGAACTTCGTGCGACGTGGGCGTTCACGATCGCGACCCTGGAGCGTTACCAGTTCATTGGTGGTCCCTTCTTCAACTCGCTCTACACGGTCTCGGAACCCCGACTCTGGCTGAGCGCGGACCCGGTCGCGATGGACACCCTCGCGCTGCGGAAGATCAATCAGTGGCGGAAGCGGACGGGTTTCCAGCCGGTGGCCGACGAAATCCGCACCCTCGAATTCGCCGAGACGCTGGCGGTTGGGACGGCGCGGTCGCTGGACACGCGCCTCCTGCGGCTGAACGACGGCTCTCCCTGAGCGGAGGAAAAACCCCTTGCACCACCCGGCGATCGCCGCGATTCTCCCCCTCATGCTGGCTGTCCTGAACTCGTCTTCCGATTACCTTCCGGTGCTGATCCAGGTGCTGCTCGCTGCGGCGCTGGCGGCGGGGATCATCGGGGTGAGCCACCTGCTGGGTCAGCGCGCCCGTGGCGGAGCAATCAAGGACAGCGCCTACGAGTGCGGCGTGAAGCCCGAGGGCATCGCGCATACCCGCTTCTCGGTGAAGTTCTACGTCACCGCGATGCTCTTCATCCTCTTCGACATCGAGGTGGTCTTCCTGATTCCGTGGACGTTCATCTACCGGGAATTCCTCGCGGCCGGGATTCCGATCCTCGCCCCCATCGGTTTCTTCCTCTTCGTGCTCGTGCTGGGCCTCGTGTACGAGGTCAAGAAGGACGCGCTGGAGTGGGAGAAGTGAACAGCGCCCCGGCATGGACCTCCGCCCGGTTCCTGCCGCCCTCCTCGACTGAGTTGCCCCGGTGAGACTCGATCGAATCATTGCCCGCAGTCGCCTGGTCGAGCTGAAGAGCACGGACCTCAAGGGGGCCTTGGAGGAACTCCTCGCGGTCTCGGTCGAGAAATTCCCCGATCTCCGCCCGGAGGCGTTGCTGCGGAGTCTCCTGCAGCGGGAGAGCACGATGACGACCTACCTCGGGCGCGGTGTCTCGCTCCCGCATGTGCGGGTCCGCATGCCGCGGCCCTACGTCGTGGCAATCGGCCGGAGTCGCGTCGGCATCCGCCACGATGGCGTCGCGGGCGACGAGCGTGTGCACTTGATCGTCATGCTGCTCGCCGGGGAGAAGGCCGGCAGCTACCTGCAGGTGCTCGCTTCGCTGGCGCGGTTGCTGAAGGAGCCGGAGTTCATCGAGGGTCTCCTGCTCGCAGCCGACCTCGACGTGCTCTACGAGCGGCTTCTCGCGGGCTTCGGCGGCATCGCCGGCCGTCCGCTCCAGGCCCAGCAGAACCGCATCAACCGGCTCATGTTGCGCGAAGCCGAGCGGGTCACCCGGGGAGCGGGCTGCAGCGCCCTGATGGTTTTTGGTGATACGTTCGTCGGGGGCATCGAGGCCCGGTCCTTGCAAACCAAGCTGAAGACGATCCTCGTGACCCGCAACGTGATCGACGCCGGCGACGACCAAAACGAGTTCGCTGAAACGGTTCAGGTCCGTTCGTTCTCCAACCGTCGGCTCGCGCAACTCCGCAGCGCCGTGCTGGTCGCCCTCACCCGAGGAGTCATTTCCTTTCAGGATCGGATCTGCTGCATCGGTGGAATCACGGGAAGCAACCAGTTCGACACCGTCGTCGTGGTGGACGTGGAGCGTGAGTTCCAGACCTTGCTCACCGGTCATTCCGACCTCCTGCCGGCCGACGTGAAACCGGAGGTCCTTGAGCGCGTGATTGGAGTCGCGACTGAGCTTTCGGTCGAGGGGCGGGAGGGTCGCCCGGTGGGCTGCCTCTTCGTCGTGGGTGACACGCCTCGGGTTGAGCGCCTGATCAAGCCGTTGGTGCTCAATCCTTTCTACGGTTATAAGGAGGAGGATCGGAACATCCTCAATCCGTTCATGGACGAGACGGTGAAGGAGTTCTCGTCGATTGATGGCGCGTTCATCATCCGGGGTGACGGCGTGCTCCTGTCGGCCGGCAGCCTGGTCCAGGCGACGGATGTCGAGCACACCCTGCCCAGCGGGTTGGGGAGTCGGCACGCCGCGGCGGCCGCGATCAGCGTGGCGACGGACTGCATCTCGATCGTGGTTTCCTCCAGTTCCGGACAGGTGACACTCTTCCGCCGCGGAGAGATGCTCTCCTTGACCGACCGGGCCTTGGTCGCCGGCTGAAGCGGTTCCGCCGCGCCGTGCTTTTGTGGTTGCGGGCCGTTGACGGCCCGGTTTTGCTCTTCGGTTCAACCTTTTCACCACCATGCACGAAGTCGTCACCCTGGAATGCACTGAGGCCCGCAAAGAGGGCAAGCCGGTGTCGCGTTACCTCACCACGCGCAACAAGAAGACCGTGACGGAGCGCATTGAGAAGAAGAAGTACAATCCCTTCCTCAAGCGTCACACCGTCCACAAGGAAATCAAGTAAACCGAAAGTCGGAGGGTTCCCTCCGGTTTCGATCGAACGACGGCCGAGCTTCTTCGCTCGGCCTTTTTTCGTGCCCCGATCCTGACCTCGACGCTCGAGTGTCCGGTCGGCCGAGGCCGAGACGGCCCATCGAACATCATCCCCTCCCCGAGGCGATCCAACTCGGGGGCATCTGGACTGCGGCGGTTGCTGAACGACGCTGGCTAGGAACTCGGTGGGGTGGCGGTTGGCGAGGAGGGAGGCGTTCCTGCCGCCTGCGCCCGGCGGGCCGCCCGCCACTTCTCGCGATGGCGGCGAATCCAATCGAGCAGGGCTCGCTCGAAGCCGATGTCGTAGCCGAGGCGCTCGGATTCCAGCCATTTGTGACGGAGGATTTCCTCCCGCTCGGCCAGAAACTCCTGATAAAGGGAAGACTGCCGTGCAAATTCGGCCGATCCGCCGCTCGCTTCGGGCTGAGGCGACTCCGGCTTCATGGCTTTGCTCCGCCTCCACTCCGGAGCGCGTCAGTCATCGGAACCGGTCCGGTTCCGAAGGCCCCGGCGGGAGAGCCGGGACGATGAGACCCGGGGAATAAGGTGCAGGAGGGCACGAGGACCATGCGACAGGCTCCCTGTGCATGCCTCGGCCGCGGTCGACTGTCAATTCGTCGCCGGCAGCTGCGCCGCGGCCTTGCGGGCGACCCGATCGAGGAGATCTTCGGCGATCTCGCGGAAGGTGATGCTGGCCGGCGCTGACGGCTGGCTGACCACCAAGGGCTTCCCGGCATCGCCGCCGGCGCGGATATCCGATACCAGCGGCACCTGACCCAGCAGGGTGGTTCCGAGCGAGTCCGCCGTCTTGGCGCCTCCCCCGGCCCCGAACAAGGCCTGACGGGTGCCGGAAGAGTCCTCGAACCAACTCATGTTCTCAGCCACGCCGAGAAGCGGCACGTTGACCTTCTGGAACATCAGACCGCCCTTCCGCGCCACGTGGGTCGAGGCGGGCTGAGGGGTGGTCACGATCACCGCGCCGTCGAGCGGCAGGGTCTGGACCAACGAGAGCTGGGCGTCCCCGGTCCCCGGCGGGAGGTCGATCAGCAGCACGTCCAACTCGCCCCACCGGACGTTCTGCACGAACTGTTGAATGGTCTTCATGATCATGGGTCCGCGCCAGACCACCGGTGTATTGTCGTCCACGAGGAAACCCATGCTCATGACCTTCACCCCGTGGGCCTCCAAGGGCACCAGGGCCTCACCATCGAGTTCCGGTCGCCCTTGCAGACCCATCATGAGGGGGACGCTCGGTCCGTAGATGTCGCAGTCCATGAGTCCGACCCGTCCCGGACGACCCTGCGCGGTCAGGACCTGGGCCAGGGCGCAGGCGAGATTGACCGCAAAGGTGCTCTTGCCCACGCCGCCCTTGCCGGAACCGATGGCAATCGAGTGACGGATGCTGCGCGGTGCCGCAGCCGTGCCCGCTTGGTTGGCGCCCGGAGCGGGCGTGCTGGGGGAACGGACCGGTTGGACCGCCACGTCGAGGATGATGTCCTTCACTCCCGGGATTGCCCGGAGGCACTTCTCCACCTCCGACTTCACCGTCAGCGGTGTCTTCGGATCGTGCGTGGTCAGCAGCAGGCTCACCTTGATCGTACCGTCGATCCAGGCCGCGGACCGCACGAGGCCGAAGGACACAATGTCCCGGCTGAATCCCGGGTACTTGACCTGCTTGAGATGTTCCTTGATGGCTTCGGGTGACACGGTAGGGGAAATGTCTAGTCGGAAGGTTTTGACGTTGTTAACGGCGCTTCGGCTGTAAATAGAAATGCCCGTCGGACCAGAGTGGTCCAAGAACTCGCTCCATGCAAAATTCGTCGCGTTTTTTCCTGCTGCTCCTCGCCCTGACCCTGCCCGCACTGGCGCTTCGCGCCCAAGTTCGGGACCTCGGCGACGTCTCGATCAAGATCGATGCAAAGACCATTTCGGTCACGGTCTCCGGTGCGACGCCGGAACTCGATCAACTCGCGAATGTGGCCTTCAACGCGCATGGGCGATTCCGTCGCGTCTCGAGCGGCGGTACCTTCGACATCCGCTTCGCCCCCGCCGCCGGCGGGCAGGTGGAGGCGCAGATCCGCAAAGGGGGAACGGTCGTGGCGACCCAGGCGTTTTCCGGCAGTTCCCAGCGCCAAGCCCTCTTCCGCGCCGCGGATTTTGCCGTGGAACGGGTGAGCGGTCTGAAGGGCTTCTTTGCGAGCAAGCTGGCGTTCATCGTCGAGCGCGGCGGCAAGATGGAGGTGCACACCGGCGACCTGTTCTTCGGCGACGTGCGCCAGATTACCCGGGACAACTCCCAGGCCCTGAAACCGCGGTGGTCGCCTGATGGGCGTAAACTGCTCTACACGAGTTACTTCAAAAACGGATTCCCTGACATCTATCAGATCGATCTCAGCAGCCTGCAGCGGACGTCCTTCGTTACCTTTCGCGGCACGAACAGCAGTGCGCGGTACAGTCCCAATGGGCAGCAGGTGGCGATGGTGTTGAGCGGTGAGGGCAATCCCGAGATTTACGTGAGCAACGCGCAGGGCCGCCAGGTGGCCCGGCGCACGCGGACGGCTGCGGTGGAGGCTTCGCCGTGCTTCTCGCCGGACGGGGCTCAGTTAGTCTACACGTCAGACGCGGCAGGCGGACCGCAACTCTACATCATGCCCGCCGCGGGCGGACAGTCGCGTCGCCTCGCCACCAACATCAGCGGCTACTGTGCGGAGCCGGACTGGAGCCGCGGCAATCCCGACCTGATCGCCTTCACCGTCCGCGTCGGGCGCGGTTACCAGGTTGCGGTGCACGACCTGAGCGGTCGTACGCCGACTCGCGTGGTGTCCAAGGCTCCGAGCGACGCCATCGAGCCGGTCTGGCTCGCGGATGGGCGCCACCTCGTTTACACGCAGCGGTCCCCGAATGCGCGGCGTCTGTTCATCCTCGACACGGAGACCGGTCGGTCGACGGCCATCAGCGCCGCCGGCGTTCAGGTGTCCTCCGCCAGCGTGCACGGACCCTGAGGCGGACCGCCGTGGGCCGCCTAGGAGCGAACTTGCCCCGCCTCTTGGTAAACGCCGAGGTGGCGGAGGCGCTCGTAGCGTAGATCAACGAGCTTGTCTGGCTTGATCGCCCGCAGGTCGTTGAGGTGTTTTTGGAGCGTGTAGCCGAGGGCGGCCGCCGCCTGCTTGGGGTCGTGATGCGCGCCGCCGAAGGGTTCCTCGATCACTTCGTCGACGATCCCGAATTTCTCCAGATGCTGGGCGGTGATCTTCATCGCCTCCGCCGCCTTGGGTGCCGCCGCCGCATCCTTCCACAGGATCGCCGCACAGCCCTCCGGCGAGATCACCGAGTAATAGCTGTTCTCGAAAATGAGCACGCGGTCCGTCACCCCAATCCCGAGCGCACCGCCGGATCCGCCTTCCCCCACCACCACCGCGATCGAGGGGACGCGCAGCAGCGCCATCTCCCGCAGATTCACGGCGATCGCCTCCGAGACGTGGCGCTCCTCGGAGCTCAGCCCGGGGTAGGCTCCCGGCGTGTCGATGAACGTCAGGACCGGCAGACCGAACTTCTCCGCCGTCTTCATCAGTCGCAACGCCTTCCGGTACCCCTCCGGCTGGGGCATGCCGAAGTTGCGCGCCACCTTCTCCTTTGTGTCACGGCCCTTGTGCTGGGCGATGATCATGACCGCCTTTCCTTGGAAGAAGGCGGTTCCTCCCACCAAGGCGCGATCATCGTTGAACTGCCGGTCACCGTGCATCTCTCGGAAGTCCTCGCAGATTTCCGCCACGTAATCCAAGGCGTACGGACGTTTCGGATGCCGCGCGATCTGCACCCGCCGCCAAGGGGTTAGGTTGGAGTAGATCTCCCGCTGCGTCGCCGCGATCTTGCGCTCAATCGCCGCCACTTCCGACGTGACATCGACGTTGCTCTCAAGGGACTGCTGCTTGAGTTGGTCCAACTGGGCGCTGAGTTCCCGCAGGGGCTTCTCAAACTCCAGCGTGTACGTCGGCTTATCCATCGGATCACGGTAGCGGGGGCCGAATCCGCCTGTCAACGCACCCGCCAGCCCCCAACGTATACCAATGCCATTCGAATGCGTCAGGAAGCGGGCAAATCGAGCATCGCGCGGTAGAGCGCGATGGCTCGCACGAACTGGTCGCGTTCCAGCCATTCGTCCTTGCGGTGCGCTTGCGCGAGGTCGCCCGGGCCGATGACCACGACCTGGGCCCCCGCAGCCGCGTAGTGGCTGGCATCGGTGGCGTACGGCGCGCCAACGGCCGTGGCTTCGAGTCCCTGTCCGGTCAGCGCCGAAATCATCCAGCGGTGCAGCGCTGCCGAGTTCTCGGGCGGCAACGGCGGGGCCAGGTACTCGTCGTCATGCTCGACGTCCAATCCCTCGAGCGCCCGCTCGCGCTCGGTTATGACCTGTTCAAGGGTCTCACCCGGGACCAAGCGGCGGTCGCAGAGGATTTCGCATCGGTCCGGGATGATGTTTTGGGCGGATCCGCCGCGGATGACGTTGATGCTCGCGGCCGCACGTCCGGTGAAGGGCGACTCCCGGTTCGCGAGCGGAATCATCCGCTCTTCCAGCGCCGCAACCACCGCCATCATGGCCCGGATTGCCGAGCGTCCCTTCGTCGGGTCTGCCGAATGCGCCGCCACGCCGCGCGTGACGCTGCGCCAACGAAAGGCTCCGTTATGGGAGACCACCGGCCGCAGCCGGGTCGGTTCGCCGACGATCACGCCACGCAGGGGCGCATACCGAGCGAGGTCGTCCCGTGCGAACGCCTGCGCCCCGGTCATGCCAGCCTCTTCGTCCACCACGAAGGCGATCGCCGCGTTGCGGCAACGGCCCGGCGTGGCCGCCCACGCCTGCAGCGCCCAGAGCATCGCCGCCCCAGAACCCTTCGTATCGCACGCGCCGCGACCGAAGAGCCGTCCATCCGTCTCCGTCAGGGTCAGCGGCGGCACCACCATCCCGGCGTAACTAACCGTATCGAGGTGGCTTTCAAAGATCAGCCACTCCGCGCCCGCCATCTCCGGCGCCGCCACAATCAGGTTGAAGCTTCCGTCGGTCCCGACCGGACACCGCCGGGTCCGCAGGCCCCAAGCCTGCGCCAACGTCTCAAGGTGTGCGGCCAGATCGGCCTCCCCGCCGACCGGACCGCCGTAGCGCGGGTTGACGCTGTCGATCGCTACCATCTGGGCGAGCAGCTGCTCGCCGGTTTGAGGCAAGGTGGGCATGGACATCGGGGGTGTGACTCAGTTCAGCCAGCGGTCACGATGGGTCGCCACAAAGCGGTCGTCGATCCATTCCGGGTAGTCCCGCGACACCCGCGTCAACTCCTCGGCCTGCCCCGGCGAAAGCGTCTCCGCCGGGTTCAGGCAGAGAATTGACTCCACCAGTCCCTGCCGTCTCAGCACCTCCAGAATTCCCGGAATACAGCCGTGGAACCGGTTCGCGGCGTCAAAGAGCGCCGCGTTCATGTCCGTGACCGCCACCGCGCGGTCGAGCCACTGCGCGTCGAGCGTCGAGCCGCGATTCACCCCCTGAATCTCCGTCAGGAGCCGGACGGCGGCGTGGGTCCAGACGCCCCAGTGCCCGAGGAGGCCGCCGACGATCCGGCAGGTCCGCGGACCGGCCGGCGTGGCGAAGGTGAAGGGCGTCAGCAGGTCGGCCACGATCGTGTCGTCGTTCCCGGTGTAGAGCGCGATGTCCTCCCGCCCGGAGAGCGCGAGGGCCCGCACCACGTCGATCGTCTGGTAGCGGTTGAAGGGCGCGATCTTGATCGCGACGATGTCCGGGATGTCAACGAAGCGTCGCCAGAAGTCGTGGCTCAGCACGCGTCCGCCGACTGCGGGCTGAAGGTAGAAGCCGACCACGGGAATGATCCGCGAAAGGGTCGCGATGTGATCGAGGATCACCGACTCGGGCTCCTCGCGGAATGCGGCCATGCTGACGAGGCCGGCGTGGTAGCCGAGGCTGCGGGCGAGTTCGGCCTCGGCCCGGGCCTGACCCGTCTTGCCGCAGATGCCGGCGATCATCGCCACCGCGCGCCCGCCGGCGGCCTGATGTTCACGCTGGGTGTGCGCCGCCAATTCAAGGACCGGACGGTAGAGGCCATGGGCCGGATCGCGGATCTCGAACTGCGTCGAATGCACGCCGACTGCCAGGCCGCCCGCGCCGGCATCCAGATAGTAGCGGGTGAGGGCACGCTGGTGGCGTTCCGAGAAGCGACGATTGCGATCGAGCGCGAGGGGGTGCGCCGGAATGACGTGGCCGGCGAGGAGATGGGTGCGTAGGTTCATGCTCAGAATTTTCCGCTGCGCGCCTCGAAGTGGGTCGGCTTGCCCAGGAGGCGACCACCCGCCGAGAGGTGCTCCACGATGAGATCCATCATCTGGTCGACGCTGACTGTTGGAGGACCAAAGAGGGCAATGGAGCGGCTGGCGTCGGCGAGCCAGGCGGTGGGAGCCTCTTGCCCCACGACGCGAGCCTCGCGCCCGAAGCGGCGGCCGAACTCAGCCGCCACCTCCCGGATCGAAAGCTTCTCTGGCCCGGTCACATTCAGGCGGCTGGCGGGACTCGCGGTGTGTTGCAGGCATTGGATCGCCCGGGCGCAAGCATCCCCCTGCCAGATGCAGTTGAACCACCCCATCGTCGCATCCACCGCCTCACCCGCCACCACGCGCTGCGCGATGTCGACGAGCACGCCGTAGCGAAGCTCCACGGCGTAGTTCAACCGGTACATGAGTTGGGGCGTGCCATGGACCTTCGAATAGTAGCTGAAGACCCGTTCCCGCCCGACGCAGGTGCTAGCGTATTCGCCGAGAAAGGCCAGGTCGTCCTCCTCCCGTGACCCCGTCCCGTCGACGGACGTGAAGGGATAGACGCACCCGGTGGAGAACACCACGATGCGGGCACCGCAGAAGTGCTGCGCGACGAGCGACGGCACGACCGTGTTCTGGATCCAAGTGACTTCCGGAGCCGATGAGGTGCCGAATTTCTGGCCGGCGAGGTACAGGACGTTCGGGAGCTGCGGCAATTGCGCCACTTGCGCGGCGTCGGCGAGGTCGCAGGAAAGCGTTTGGACGCCGAATGATTCCAGTTCCCGTCGCGCCTCCGGTCGGCTGAACCGCGACACGCCCACCACCCGCGCCTCAGAGCGCCCGGCCTCATCGAGTGCCCGGCGCAGCATCACGGCGGTGGTGGTGCCCATCTTGCCGCCGACTCCGAGCACAAGGAAGTCGCCGGGCAACTGCCGCACCGCCTCCGTGGCACCGGGCGTGGGCCGGGAAAGGAGGGACTCGATCTCGTGGTCCGTCTTGGGCATGGGTGCCAGTTTCAAGGTCAACCCGCGCTCCCGTCAACCGGAGCTTGTCAGCGATTTCGCAGACCCCAAACTCATCCTCGCTGCGTCTCCGCGTGGCTGAATTTTCATGACTGTCCTGGATGCCCACACGCACCCGCATTTCCGCGAGCATCAGGCGGGGCGTGAGGCTGCGGACGCGTTCCTGCGCGAGGCGCAGCGGCATGGCATTGAGCATGTGGTGGCGCTGGGCGACGTCCTGGCTTTCGGGCGGAACCCGGATGAGGATCAACTGCGCTCGATCAACGATGACACGCTCTGGCTGGTGCAGCGTCACCCGCGGCGAGTGACCGGGTTCTGCTACCTGAACCCGACTCTGGGTGAGCGGGCGGTTTGGCGCGAGGTGGAGCGCTGCGTGGCGGTGCCGGGCATGCGCGGCCTCAAGCTCGAGGTGGCGAACAACGCCCGCGATGCGTGCATGCGGCCGGTGATGCAGGCGGCGGAGCGCCATGGACTCGTGGTGCTGCAGCACGCCTGGAGCATGACCAAGATCCGGCAGCGGAGCTTTCACACGGATCCGGAGGATGCGGTCCTGCTTGCCCGGCGCTTTCCGAATGTCCGCGTGATCATGGCCCATCTGACCGGCTGCGGCGTGCGGGGCGTGCTGGCGGCGCGGGATTGCGACAACCTCGTGGTTGACACCTCCGGCGCCGCACCCGAGGCAGGGATCGTGGCTTATGCCGTGGAGAAGCTGGGCGCCGAGCGCGTGCTGTACGGCTCGGACGCGCCGATCCGCGATTTCGCCGTGGCGATCGCACGCATCACGGGTGCGGGGTTGGGCCGCGACGCGGAACGTCGCATCCTCCGCGAGAACGCCCGCGAACTCCTACGCCTGCCATGAAGGTCTTCGACGCACTTACGTGGCTGGGCCACTGGCCCTTCGCGTTCCTCGCCCAGCGCAACGCCGCTGGACTCGCCCGCCACCTCCGCGCGCACGGCATCGATCGCGCGCTCGTCTCGCCGCTCGATGCCGCGTTCGCACCGGAGCCGGGGCCGGCCAATCGAGCGCTCTCCCGCGCGGTTCGCGGAGTCCCCAGCCTTGAGGTGGCACCGGTGATCAACCCGGCGGTGGCGGACTGGCGGGATCAACTGCGGGACTGTCTCGACCGCGGCCCCGTCCGTCTGGTGCGGGTCCTGCCGTCGTATCATCGCGTGGTTCTGACGGGTCCCGCCATGCGTTCCCTGATGGCCGAGTGTCGCCGGCGGGGCGTGAAGGTCGCGATCCAGGTACGGCTGATCGACGAGCGACACGAGCATCATGCGGTGAGCCTGCGTCCGCCGAAGGTGCCGGCGTTGGCGCGCTTCCTCGATGCGTTCCCCGGCGAGCCGGTGCTCCTCTCCGGCGTGCTCCGGACCGAGGCCGCCACGCTGACCGCGGGTCGTCCGCAGGTGAGGGTGGACCTCGCGTTCGTCGAGTGGCTGGAGACGCTGCGCACCGCGCTGGCGGCGGTGCCCGCCCGGCAGGTCGTGTTCGCCTCGCACACACCGATCCTCGAAACCGCGGCGGCGCCGGCGAAATTCGCCCGCGCCCGCATTTCGCCCTCAGCCAAGCGCGCACTGCTCGGTGCCAATCTGGAGCGCTTCCTTAACGCATGACTATGCCGCCGATCCCGATCGTCGACGAACCTGTTCCCCGGCCCCGTCGCTGGGGGGAGGCCGAGTTGCACCGACTCACCGAGATGGTGCGCCAGGACTCCCTTTTCTACTGGAAGGGCCCGCAGACGACCGCCCTGACCCGTGAGTTCCAGAATCACACTCCGCTGCGCCACGTATTCCCCACGTCCTCGGGCTCGGCGGCCTTGCATGTGGCCGTCGCGGCCCTGCGCCTGCAGCCGGGCGACGAGGTCATCGTGCCGCCGATCACCGACATGGGATCGGTCATCGGCCTTCTGTACCAACAGGGCGTTCCCGTCTTTGCCGACGTCGATCCCCGCACGTACACCCTCGATCCCGGGTCCGTCGCACGTGCGATCACGCCGCGCACCCGAGCGATCATGCCGGTGCATCTGGCGGGCAATCCTTGTGACCTGGCAGCCTTGGTCGCGCTGTGCCGCCCGCGCGGGATCGCCGTGATCGAGGACTGCGCCCAGGCGTGGGGCGCACGCATCGACAACCGACCGGTCGGACTCGCCGGGGACTTGGCGTGCTATTCATTCAATGACTTCAAGCACGTGAGCTGCGGTGATGGCGGGATCGTCGCCACCAACGATGATGACCGCGGTGCCGGACTCTCGAAGTGGGGCGACAAGTGCTACGACCGCGTGGGCGGCGGTCGCGAACCGGCGGACCTCGCTCCCAACTACCGGATGAGCGAGCCGCAGGCGGCGGTCGCCGCCGCGCAACTCACGAAGCTCGCGGCGCTGGTCGCGGCGCGAAACCGCTTGGGTGAGCGGTTGACGCGGGCGCTGCGGAACGTTCCGGGCGTTCTTCCACCGGAGACGCTCGCGGGCGCCTATCACTCCTACTGGTTCTACTTCCTTCGACTGGAGTTGGGCCGCTTCTCCGGCGACCGGGATGCGTTCGCCGCCGCGTTGCGCACGGAGGGAGTGGCAGCGGGGGCCGGCTACATCTCCGCTCCCCTTTATCGGTATCCCGTGTTCCAGAACCACAACTTCTTCGGCGGTCACTGGCCCGTCCGCGATCTGGGACTGACGCGGATGGACTACCGTGCGGTTGAATGCCCGGTCGCGGAGGCGATCCTGCGCGACGGCATCACGCTTCCGATCAACGAGGCCATGAGCGACGGCTACATCGACAAGGTCGCCCGGGCGATCGAGATGGTCGCCGGTCGCTTGCGGATCGCCTGAAATCGTCCGCTTGGTCTGCCGGCGGCGGTGGCGGGACTTCGACGTCGTGGTCGCGGGGCTTCGGACTCCCGGCTGCGGCATCGCGAAGCCCCGACGTCGGGATTTCGGCCTGGGGACTCCGACCGCGGAAGGTCGCCACTTACCCCGAGGTGCCCGTCGTCACGTCGCGGAGGCTCGACGCGATGTGATCGGCGTCGTCGTCCGTGAAACGCCAGCCGATCGGCAGGGCGACGAACCGGCTCGTCAGGTCCTCGGTCCGCGGGAAATCTTCCGCCCGATAGCCGTGTGCCGGCCACGGTGACAGATCGCGGAAGGGCGAGAGCGCAGGATGCGCGGTGAGCCCGGTCTTCACGTACTCGCGATGGTACTGGGGATAGGTTCCGGTCCGCTTCTGGCACCAGACGCCGCAGGCATCGAGTTGTTCACGGAGCTGAGCCGCCGCATCCGCGGATGGCGCATAGCCGTAGAGCTCGAATCCAAAGTCGCCGGCCGGGTCAGCGAGGGGACGCCACGAGAAGCCAGTCAGGTTTCCCGCCTGGGCAAGGATACGCGACTTGAGCCGACGACAGTGGTCGCGGATGCGGTCCAGTTTGCGCAGCTGGGCCAGCGCCACGGCGGCGGTCAACTCGGACATGCGACACTGGCCGCCGGAGAAGGGGGCCTCTCGCGGGGGTGTGACCTGTGCGTGGTGAGGCCGGTACTGCCCAAGGTCACTCAATCGCACAGCGCGCTCGTAGAGGCGGAGGTCGCGCGTGGCCACGAGGCCACCCTCTCCGGCGGTCATGGGTTTGTTGTGCTGAAAGCTGTAGATGGCGGCGTCGCCCCATGACCCGACCGGACGGCCCCGGTAGGTCGCTCCGGGTGCCTCCGCGCAGTCCTCGATCACGAACAGGCCGCGGCGGTGCGCGGCGTGGAGCATCGGCTCAAGATCGGCTGCGGCACCTTGGTAATGCACCACCAGCACCGCCCTCGTGCGCGGCGTGGCCCTCCGCGCCACCTCCTCGGGATCGAGGCAGAGCGAAGCGTCAATCTCCGCCAACACGGGACGCGCCCCGGTGCGCACGACGGACGTGAAGCAGGAGATCCAACTCCACGCCGGAATGATTACCTCATCGCCAGGCCCGATGCCAGCCGCGGCGAGGGCGACCTCGAGGGCTGCGGTGCCGCTGGTGACGCCGAGCGTGTAGGGGATGCCGAAGCGCTCCGCGGCCTCGCGTTCCACGGCGGCCACCATCGGGGGCGGGCGAGCCGGATCGTTGCCGTAATAGCGGAACAGTTCGCCGCGCCGGAGGACGTCGAGCACGAGGGCCTCCTCCTCAGGGCCGATCGCGGCCGAGCCGAGACCGAGTGGGGGACGGGAACGGGCGGTACTCATGAGGCCGGCGACGCGGACCCGCCGGCTCCGGCGAGGCCCGCGAGCAGATCACGGGACGAGAACACAAAACCGAATTCGAGGGACACGCGCCAGAGCGCCTGCTGCTTCTCGCGCTCCTCTCGCGCCGTCTCGCGGTTTTCCACCGCCGTGACCGCGTCCTCCAGTGCGGAGCAGATCACGCCGTGGCGCGCCATGTCGACCATCCCGCCGGGCGACATGAGCAGGCACCAGTTGATCGCAAAACCGGCGTAGATGAGGTGATTGATCCCGGCGGCCCGGCAAAGCGCGGCAAGTTGAGGGGCATCCTCGGCGATGCCTTCGTCGCCGACCGGACGAGCGGTGGGAGCGAAGTCCAGTTTCTCGAATCCGGCCGCGATGTCGGCTTGATTGTGCCGCCCCGGAGAAATCTGGCTGGGGCGTTGTGCCCGGAGTGCGTCGTAGACGGGATCGGCGGCGACGGGAAGGCGCTCGGGCGTGGGTCCCGCGAGGGTGCGGGCGCGGCGATGGCCCGGAAGGTGAGAGTAGTAGTCACGCCCTCCACCGACGACGTGGAACAGCGGCAGGCCTGAGTGACGGACGCCCCGAAGGAGGGGAGGAAAGACGTCGCGCAGGATGCGTTCGGCGCGCCCGTGGTATTCCACGGCGCGCCGCCAGCCGGGGTACTCCTCGGGACGGCCGCAGTCCCAGGCGTGCATCACGACGACGGCGGTGTGATCGAGGGAAAGATCAACCTCGCCCACGGTCCAGCCGCCGTAGGACTCCGCCGGCACCGGGCGCGAAATGTCCGCGTCGAACTGCTGGTACAGGCGAGTGGGAAGGCGGAGGACGCGGCTCATGGGCGCGGCAAGGGAACGGCGGCGCGGGAGGCAACCTTGCGCAGGGCGAGACCGATGGCAATGAGGAGAAGGCCCGCGACGAGGTTGCGGCTGGCGGGAGCGAGGGCCGAGCCCGGGAGGAGGGTGCAGAGCGAGAGCACGGCACCGAGCACCAACGTCATCGTCCCGATGACGCCATACACCGCGAGCCCGGCGTGCGAGGCGACCGGCGCATCCGGCACCGGCGTGCGCAGATCGCGGTCGAGGCGCTCGATCTCCGCGTGGCGCGGGTCCTCCGCGCGGTACCAGCGGGCGGACAGCGCGAACACGATCGTCGCGGCGACCGCTTCGCTGAGGACGTTGCGGGCGAGCGGATTGGACTCCCACACGCCCAGCACCATCAGCGTGATCGCCACGACCAGCGCGGCGGAGCACGAGGCGATGCCTGACCACCAGGGGGTCCGGCGGAAGACCATGCCAAGCGCGACAGGCATCATGAACGCCGCCATGAGGGAGTAGTACTGCAGGGCGAATTCGAAGGCGCCGCCGAAGCGCGGGATGTACAGCGCCACGGCGATGCCGAGCGCTCCCACGACGAACATCGTCGCCTGCGCCACCCGGAGTTGGCGGCGATCCGAGGGCTCCCCGCCCCGCCAGCGGCGGTGCAGGGGCACGTAGATGTCGCGCGTGGTGGTTGCGGACAGCCAGTTGAACGCATCGTTGGCCTGACCCAGCGTCGCGGAGAGCACGGCGGAGACGACGAAGCCGATCAAGCCGTGCGGCAGGAGCAGCAGTGCGAGCGAGACGTAGGAGGCCTCAGCTGGTTCCTTCAGCGTGGGCCAGAGCGAGCCAATGTCCGGGAAGATCACCCGCGCCGCCATCACCGGCAGGATCCACAGCAGCGGGCCGACGAAGGAGAGGATCGCGCAGAGCAGGGCCATCTTGCGGGCACCGCGCTCATCGGGCACCGAATAGTACCGTTGCGCAAGATGCCAGGCGACATTGTAGCCGAGCAGGCAGTTGATCGCGTACCCAAGGAGGAACCACGGATCCGCCGCGGTTCCCTGCAGGGAGAAGTAGCCGGCGGGAACTTCATCGATGAGACGTTGCACTCCGGCCGACCAGCCTCCCTCGCCGCCGAGATGCAGGTATGAGACCGGGAAGATGATCACCGTCATCACCACGATGATCACGGACTGAACAGCATCGGACAGCACGGCTGCCCAGAGTCCGCCGACCACCGTGTACAGGACCATCACCGCGCCCACGACGAGGATCGAGACCTGCAGCCCGCTCAATTCCAGCCCACCGAGCGTGAACATGCGCCCGCCGAAGCCGAGCGCGGTGGAGACGAAGATGCAGAGGATGTACAGGCCTTGCCCAATCCCGACCACCTGCGGAACGATGGCGGTCACGGAATAGAAGTACGTGGTCGAGGGAGAGAAGCGGCGCGTCAGGAACTGCAGGGGCGTGTCGAGGCGCGCCCGTCGCCACATCTTCGCGAAGTAGAAGTAGCCGACGAGGTACGCCGGCGCCGCCATCGTGAAGAGCAGGATCGCTCCGACCCCGATGCGGTAGGTGTATCCGGCGGCCGCGACGAACATGAACGCCGAGAAGCCGGAGACCCAGTTCGATAACCCCGCCAGCACCCACGGAATCTGTCCGCCGGCGCGGAAGTAATCGTCCGTCCTGCGATTCTTCCGGGCGGCATAGAAGCCGACCAGAACCACGATCACGAAGTACAGGAGGATCAGCCCGTAGTCGTAGGCGTTGACGGTGTTGAAGGCGGGCATGGTCAGGCAACGAACTGCGGGGCGGTGCCGTCGGCGACGCGGAGGCGAGCCGTATAGCGGCGGCCCCGGTGCTCGCCGCGGATTGACCATCCGTCCGCCTCCCTGACGGCCACGAGGCCGCCTGGCGCACTGCCGGATGGGCCGGTGCTCACCACCGTCAGGATCTCGTGACGGGTGGCGGAGGGTGAGGAGACCTGGGCGTAGGGGAAGACCCCGTCTGCCTCCGGCAGCGCCAGCCGGGCTGTTTCCGTCCGGAGCGGAGCGGAGGAGTACGCGACACCGTGGGCGACCGCGAGCGGACGCTGGATCGCGAAACGCGTCTCGCTCGCCGTGACCTGCGCCCGACCATCGTCATTGAAGGCTTGAAAACGAAGCTGCACCGACCGCGCCTTCTCCAGCTGAACGCGGTCCAGCAGGAGCACGACGTCGGGCTTCAAGACCACCACCGTGCGTTCGACGTGACGTACGTCGGGCAAGACGAGTGCATACGAGTCGGTGGCATCGCTGGTCACGCACATCCACTGCTGGCCGGTCGCGTACGCCGTGACCCGCGCTTCAGCAAACGAGGAGTTCGTTCCTTCACGACCGTCGTGGTACTGGTGCCCCTTGCCGTCGATCAGCACGGCCGTGTGCGCCTCCGTCTGACGGAGCAGCCAGTGGGGCAGGGTCGGTGAGTAAGCGGCCCGGAAGGGGTCGTGGAAGAGGCGCTCGCCGTGCGCCTTCAGGATCACGCTGTTGCGGTCGGCGTGCTCGTGGTTCGCCGGACCGCCACTGCGCAGGGCCATCACCGTGTCCTCGGGGCTCCAACCCGTGCGGGAGACCACCCAATCGTTGCTCATGCGGACGTCGTGGAGTGCGGGACCCGGAGGTGCGGTCTTGGTCTGAGGCCAGAACCAGACGGCCGCCTGCAGTTGCTTGAGTCCCCCGATCTCGTGCGAGACGTAGTGGCAGAGCGGATCGTTGGCGTTGCGGCCGACCCAGCCTGCCACCGTTACGTCCATGCCGCTGCCGGCGTCGCCGAAGTTCACGACGTCCTGCGTGGGTGCGTAGTTGATCTTGGGCGTGGCGTTGTAGGCTTTGTCCATGTTCGGGTCCTTGATCACCTCGCCCGCGCAGGGCATCGCCATGGCGAGCGCGTGGCGCACCGTGCCCGGGTAGTTGATCAGCCCGCGGTCGTCGACACCGAGGCGTCGGTGCAGCGCCTCCGCCAGGATGGCCAGATGCGAGGTCGTATAGCCCCAGTAGCCGATTCCTTCGTCGTAGGAGCCATCCTTGCCGTACATGACCGCGAAGGCCTGGGCGCTCTGGCGAGCCATCTCAAGCCAGCGCTCCGCCTGCGGATGGCGCCCTTGGAACCACAGTCCGGCGAGTCCGAGGCCGCAGGTGGGAATCACCTTCAGGTTCGTGGAGTTGAGGATCAGGGGCCAGCGGCTCAGATCGAAGCGGAACTTCATGTCGTCTTCCGGATCGATCGACCATCCCCGCACGCGGTCGGGGTACTTCAGGCCATAGAGTGTGCGGTAACAGGCTGGCGCGCCTTCGTCCTGGATGCGTTGCTCGACCCGCGCGCGCAGGTCGCTCGGGATCGCATCGCCGAGCCAGTCCAACGCGTAAACGGTGGCGATGGTCGCCTCCGGTGCGCGCTGCAGTCCGATCGTCAGCGATCCGCCCTCAAGAAAGTAGTCCCAGCGCTTGTAGTCGCAGAGCCGCCGGATCGCGAGGAGGCACAGGTCCCGCTGCGGCGCTTCACCCCAGACGGCATAGGCGAAGGCGGAGTTCTGCACCAGTCGCCAGCAGCGCATGAAGTCGGTGACATGGTTGGTCAGCCGCAACTCGGTGGTGAGGAAGCGGGTCTCGGCGGCGAGGTCCACGTTGCGAAGCATGGCCCGGACCTCGGCGAGGCGGGGATGCTCAAGGTTCTCCCGGATCCGGGGTAGATCCGACCGATCGAACAGCAGGCCGCGGCCCGCGCCTGACGCCCCGGACGACGAAGCCGGCGGGCTGGACGGGCTGGTGGCACCGAGGCGGGAAAGCGGAGCCAGCGCCGAAAGGGCGACGCCGGTTTGGAGGAAGTGACGTCGCGTGGTGGAGTTCATCGGGAGGAGGAAGCGAGCATGAGGTGGTAACGGGCGATGGCGACGGCGGCATGGCTGCCGATCGTGTCGCCGAGTTCAGCGGGAACGACGCGGCAGGCGCGGAGGCTGGGTCCGAGGGCCTCGCGCTCAAGGACCTCGTTCATCGCCGGGCGGATGAACTGCTCGCAGCGGGCGAAGACACTGCCGATCACGATGCGCTCGGGGTTCAGGATGTCGATGAGCAGCGCCAGCGCTTCGCCGAGGCGGGTCCCGACGTCGCGCCAGATCTCCAGCGCCAGCGTGTCGCCGGCCGCGGCGGCGAGGCCAACGTCCTTGGCGGTCACGGTTTCGATGGGCTGAGAGCGGAGGTGGGAGGGCCGACTCGACGCGGCGAGGGCGCGGCGCGCGAGTTGCGCGACGCCGCCGCCGGAACAGAAGCCTTCAAAGGACCCGGCCTTGTTATACCCCACCGGCCCTTCCGGGGCGAGGCGGAGGTGACCCACCTCTCCGGCATCGCCGGTGGTGCCCTCGAAGAGGCGGCCATCCAGAATCAGGCCGCCACCCATCCCGGTGCCGAAGGTCAGGAAGATCATGTTCCGCGTGCCGCGGCCGGCGCCGTCCTGCCACTCCGCCAGCGCACAGGCGTTGGCGTCGTTCATCAGCCAAGCCCGGCCACCGAAGCGCGCCGTGATCTGCTCGCAGATCGCGATGCGATCCCAGCCGGGCAGGTTCGGCGGCGAGAGGATCAATCCGCGCTTCGCATCCAGCGGTCCACCGCAGGATATGCCGAACGCCGTGCCGGGAGCCGGCCGCAGGGCGGCAACCTCGGCAAAGAGGCGCTCCAGCGTTGCCTCAGGGGTGCTGGTCGCGAAGCGCGCGACCTCCTGCACGCCGTGATCGCCGACGGGAATGCTGACGGCGCACTTGGTGCCGCCGAGGTCGATGCCGATTACGGGATTCGAGGTCATGGTGACGAAGGAAAGCGAAGCTTCTCGGCCTCGCGATCGAGGAAGGGTACGCCGCGCTCCATCCATTCCGGCCGCGGGGCTCCCTTGAGGTGATGATCGAAGAACTGGCTCATGCGCCGGGCGTAGTCCTTCTGGTCCGCCCGACGGCGCAGGCCGTGGAATTCGCCGTGGTAGTTGATGAGGTAGACTTCCCGTCCCGCGCGGCGCAGCGCAAGGAAGAGTTCGACGCCCTGACTGAAGGGCACGGTGTCATCCCCGTCGTTGTGCAGGAGGAGCAGGGGCGTGCGGACGCGATCCGCGAAGAAGACCGGCGAATTCCGCAGGTAGGCGAGTGGGTCCTCGTAAAGCGGTCGGCTGATGCGACTCTGCTCGCTCTCGTACTTGTACTGTCGCGAGCGGCCGGAGCCGATGCTGATGCCGGCATAGGCACTGGTCATGTTCCCCACCGTCGCGCCGGCCGCCGCGGCCCGGAACTGCGTGGTCTGAGTCACGAGAAACGCCGTTTGGTACCCGCCCCACGAATGGCCCTGGATTCCGATCGCATCTTCATCCACACCTCGGCCGCGGATGACTTCATCGACGGCCGGCAGCACGCAGGCGAGGGCGCTGGCCCCCGGATCTCCGATGCGGTATGCGATATCGGGCATCACCACCATGTACCCGTTGCTCGTGTAGTAGGAGGGGTTGATCGTCGTTCCCGGCACCGGGTTGATGAACCAGTTCACCGTCTGCGAGAGACGCTCGTACAGGTAAACGATGAGCGGATACTTCTTCGCGGGATCGAAGTCCGCCGGAAGAAAGACCGCCATGGGCAGGGTCTCGCCGTGCAGCGAGCGATACGAGCGCAGCTCGGCCTTGCCCCAGCGGAAGGGATCGCGTTGCGCATCGCCCTGGCTCAGCGGCTGCATCGCCGAGAATGAGGCGTCCGTCGCGTATAGATCCGGAAAGAGATCGAACCGTGCCCGGGTCACGAGGAGGGAATCGGCCTCGCTGGCACGGCCCGCCACCGTGAGCAGGGAGTCCTCCCAGCGCAGGCGCACCGGGCTCTCTCCCGGTCGCGCGGCAGTACGGAAAAAACCGGTGGCACGGGTTCGCTCGCTCTCGCCGCGCAGGAGCAGAGGTTGGCTGACATCCACCCCGAGGGTCTCCGCTCCGGGTGGCCGGGGCGCGGGAGCGACCAGCCGGAGCACGGTCTCCGCCTGGCGCCCGGCTCCGGCCGTCAGCGAGCGGGGTGGCCGACCATCGACGAAGAGCTGCCAGAGGTCGAAGCGGTCATAGACGAGAAACGACGCCGAATCGCTCGACCACCCGGCCGCCCCGTGCGGCAGGGGGGCTCGAGGGAGGTCGTTGTCTTCGTTCACCAGCGAGACGTCGAGCCCGGTTGAAAGCGTGATCCGCTGCCGGGCCTGTGCATCGAACGCGTGCCAGTGTCCGTCCTGATGGAACGCGATCCAGCGGCCATCGGGCGACCACTGGCTCGCCGCCCACTCATTGAGACGACGGGCGACGACCACCGGCCCCGAGTCGGTGCCGGGGAAGAGGAGAAGGTCATGAAAGGGCCCCTCGTAATCGAGCGTGATCCGGTACGGTCGATCATCGCGCGCGAAGGCGCGGCGTCCGTCCGGACTCAACGCCAGTTGGGCGGGGACGAAGTCGCCCAGCGTCTCCGCGTTCCCGGAAGCGATCTCGATTCGTACGGAGAGGCCACGGAGGCGGTCCTTGGGCGCCCGCTGCGCCTGCATGGGTTGGAGGACTTCATCCTGCCAGTGCCAGATATCCGCCGTGACGCGGTCCTCGTCATCCGCCGGGGCGGCGGCGACCGGGGCGACCTGCGATCGCTGCAGCATCAGAAGGAGGTGGGAGCCATCGAACGAGAAGACGGGCGTGTGATCGGCACTCACCGTGAACCCCTCGGGCAGCGCGCGTGCTCCCGCTGCGGCAGAAACGAGCGGCCGGGCCCGTGACGAACCGCTTTCCCACACCAACGCCTCCGTCGAGCCAAGGGCGTCGGACTTCCGTGCCGTGGACGCAATCACCGCCAGTCGCTGCTGGCGGCGGTCCCACGTCAGCCGCCGGTACTCGCGGGCACCCGAAAGGATCGGCTCCGGCGGTCCGTCGTTCCCCGGCGTGACGCGGAAGAGTCCGGCGGGCTGATCGCCCTCCGCGGCGGTGGCGAAGACGAGCGCGCCGCCGTCGTGCGCGAGCGCGTACTCGGTGACGCCGGCAAGGCGCCGTGTCATCGCTGCCCCATGGGTCCCGAGAGACCACACCTGCAGATCGGCTCCCTTGCTTGCGTTCCCGTTCGCTGCGGTGAGAACGGCGAGCCAAATCGGGCCGGGGCCTCGGCCTCCGACTTGGAGACCTCGCACCGACTCGATCCGTTCGGCACGTTGATTCCGGGCATCGACGACGAGCAGGCCCTCGGGGATCGGTTTCCGCTCGCGTCGCGCGGACTTGCGCTCCGCGTCGGAAGGAAAGCGGGTGGCGATGATCCAGCGGCCGTCGGCCGAGAAGGTGAGAGTCGGCTCGCGGCGCGGCGCAGGCCGCTCTGGATTGTGGTCTGCCGAGGCGGTCGGGGATGGGGGCAGGGCGCCGATGGGTTGTCGGAACTCCGTGCCGGAAGCGACGGAGCGCACGACCAACTCGCCGTCACCCTCGAGTGGCATGAACGCATAGGCGACGGTCTGCCCGTCCGGAGAAATCACCGGTCTTTGGATCGAGCGCCAGCCGTCGTAGTCGGAATGGCTCAAAGCCCGCTTTGCGTCCGCCGGGTCCGGGATCGCTGCCGGCGCGCGTGCCGTGCCCGGGAGCGTGGGGGTGGGAATCGGCGCGGCCGGCGTCGACGGCGCGGCCGCCACCCCGACCGTCGGGCGCAGGGTCGCGTCGCCGGCGAGTGCGCCGGGGGTAGCCGACGTGACGAGGGTGACGATGCCGGCAAACAGCAGGACGGAGGAGCGGCGCGGTCGCATCATGAGGCGAGGCGCCCGGACGGGGGCTCCGTCCGGGCAGAAGCGGGATCAGGGGCTCAGGGATTCAAATCCACCGGGTCGGACGGTTTCTGGTAGTTCGTTCGGTAGGTCTTCTCGGCGGCGGCGAGTTTGAGGAAGACATCCAGCGGCACGACTTCTACGGGCTCGCTCAGACGACCGAGGATCGAGGCGACCTTCTCCACCGTATTCGTTTCGCGGATGTGCATGAGCAGGAAGTAGGGCCGCCGCGGATTGAGCTGGATCAGTTCCTCGACATCGGCGGCGGCCTCGTCCTCGGGGCGCTCCACATCCAGATAGTATTCGTAGCTGAGGAAGGGCCGCGTGTCGCGCAGGTCGAACGTGCGCGCCGAGCCGTAGCCATTGATGAAGCCGATCACGTCGGGGAACTCTTGGTAGTAGCGGTCGACGATTTCCTTCGGCAGATCGGTGTTGCCGACGTGGCGATTGCCCTCGGAGTAGTCCATGATCTCCATGACGCGGAGATCGAGGCGTGCCATGAGGTCCCGGGCGCTGGCCATGAGCCGGGGAAACTTATCGGGTGGGATCGACTTCGGGTACATGTAGCCCGGGCCGCTCAGGCCGCCGATGAAGTAGTCGTTCGGCGTCTTGTCCTCGTAGAAGAACTGGAGGGCGGGGGGATTCATCCAGACCCAGTTCATCAGCACCTGCCATCCGTACGGGATCTTGCCTCGTCCCGGCTTGGTCCAGGCGCCGATGCCCATCGAATCAGTCGCGAGGGCCGCGACATACACCTTCTTCTCGGGCTGGAGGCGCGTGTCCTTTGCGACGGAGTGGTTGTTGCGGAACGTGAAGTCCAGGGTGAGCGGGATCTGGCAGGTGAAGGACACGTTGGGCACATTGTGCAGGCCCTCCATGATTAGTCCGTAGTTGCCCACCAGCGTGGTGTGCTGGCCCTCGGTGTCCTTGGCGTAGGAGTGCCATCCGAGCACGACGCTGCCTGGATTTTGTTGGGCGAGGAGTTCGTTCAGGAGCGCCAGTTCCTCCGGGTGAGCCGGGTTCGCGGACAGGTCGGCGCAGAACGCACGTGCCTTGATCGCGAAGTCGGCGACGCCCGGCTGCATCTCCATGCCGGCGTGGCCGCCGAGCACGACATAGTAGTCGCGGGAGCAGCGGCTCCAGTAGGCATCCTTGGCCCAGCGGTAGATCTGGTGGTCGGGCTGACCGCGGAAGCGTCCCCGGAGATCTTCGAGCTTCTTCAGGCCATGCTTCTCGGCCAGCGGGATGAGTTCCTCGCTGACCACGACGCCGTCGAGCACGCCGGCGGCGGTGAAGGCGACCAGGAGGGAACTGCGGACCTCGCGGTCCCACACGACGTACCCCTTGGCGAAACGGCTGAACCGCTGGAGGGCTCCGGCGGCGTCGTTCTCGGCGAGGCGATCGAAGCGCATGCCATGTCGACGCTCGAGGAAGCCGACGAGGGGGCGAACGATCTCCCATTGCCAGGATTTCGGGTACTCCAGATAGAGCCGCGGCGACTCGCGGTTGGCCAGCCCTTGGAGCGAGAGGATCAGAGCGTGCGTCGGGATGTCGCCATCCATGCGCCAGTTCTCCGAGAGGGGAATGAGCGTCGCCTGGGCGGGGGCGCGATCGACCTTCTTCGGCTCGAGCCCGGCGGCGCTGGCGGCACTCGCGAGCGCGAGGAGGAGGAAACAGGTGGAGAAAAGCTTCATGGCTTGGCGGAGGCGGCGGCGGGAACGCGGGTGAAGACGTAGACGATCGGACGATTCCGGGTGCTGCGCAGCTCGGTGAGCGTGAGAACGGCCCCGTTGGCGGAGAGCTTGTAGTCGCTGAGGATGTTGACCTCGCGGTTACCCTGCTGGGTCTCGAGCGTCAGGTCGCTGGAAAGGCGCAGGAGGCGTCCGCCGTCGAGCCACGCGACGCGCACGCGCTTGGTGTGATCGCCGGTGGAGTATGCCCCGAGATGGCGATTGTCGGGCCACCACGGCGTGGGGACCAGATTGACCTCCTGCTTGAGGTTGAGATCGAGCGTTTCCTTGAACGTGCGACGGCCCCAGGCGAAGACGCGATGAAGGACCACATGATCGCCCTTGATGTCGAACGACACTTCGAGGGACTTCCACGGGCTGAGTTCAGTGCTGCGGTGAAGATCGATTTTCCAAGTGCCATTGAAATCGGCCGCGGTGGCAGTCGCGGATGCGCGGCTGGGTGACGCGGTGGGAGCGACGGCGGATGCCGGAGAGGCGTGGGCCGTGGCGATGGCGACGAGGAGGCTCGCCGAAAGTGCGAGGGAAGAACGCAGGACGGAGAGAAGGGAGACGGTCATGGAAGGGAGGAGAAAAGAAAAAGGGGCGGAGGCTTGTGGCCTCCGCCCCGTTTGACTCAAGCGGTCACGTCATCCCGCGATGCTCCGGGAGGAGCGGCGCGGGCGGGACATTAGAACTTGAGCGTGTTGCGGAAGATCCAGTTGCGCGCCGGGGACAGCACGAAGGAGCCTTCCGAATACTTTTCGTCGGTCACGTTGTAGAGACCGAACGTGGAGTCGATGCGGTAGCCGAGGACTTCCCACGGGTACGTCGCGGTCAGGTCGAACACCAGGTAGTCGCCCGCCTGGTAGCCGTTGCGGAGGGGATTCCAGTCCACCCCGCGGGAGACCACGGTCTCGGACGAGTAGCGGGCGCCGACGCCGACGCGCGTGCCGCGGCCCACACCGTTGATGAGGCCGTCGGTGAACGTGTAGTTCCCGAAGAAGTTGAAGCGGAACTCCGGCACGTTTTCGAGGCGTGCACCGTAGTAGATGTCAGACGCGACCTTGGCGGCCGGCGTGAGGGCGTTGTAGGCCGTCGTGCCAGGAGCCGCGCGGGTCTTGTCGGTCACCGTCTTTGCCGTCTTCAGCCAGGAACCGTTGATGACGGCTTGGAAGTTGCGGCGCGGGGTCCAGATGACTTCAGCTTCCGTGCCCTCGATCCGGTTGAGCAGATCGGTGGTGCGCCAGCGGAGGAGGCGGGCGCCACGGTACGGCGAGCCGACCGGGAAGAGCGTGGTGCTGAAGTTCAGCGGCTCTTCGAGGTTGGACTGCTTGGCACCGTCATCCAGCATCTGGTTCTCGCGCTCGCCGCGGAAGATCGAGAGCGTGCCAACGATCGTGGACTTCGAGATCTTGGCGCCGACTTCCCAGTTCATGCCGGTTTCGTTCTTCAGGAGCTCGAACACGCCGCGCTGGGTGAGAATGCTGCGGAACTGCTCCAGGGTCGTGACCGTCTGCCCGCGGTAGCTGAAGGACTGGCCGGGGACGCCGCCAGAGCCGAAGGCCCGCAGGTCATTGAACCACAGCGCCTCGTCACCGGCGAAGATGCCGGAGATACGGCCCGAGTTGAACTTGAAGGTCTTGGAGTGGGAGGCGTAGAGCGAGATTTCCTTCGTGATGGCGTAGGAGAGACCGCCCATGTAGGAGTCTCCCTTGCGATCGTTCTTGAGTCCGCGCTGGTAGGAGATCGAGTGACCCCAGACGTTCTCAGGGTAGGCCGTCGGGTTCAGGTGCATATCCGGGAAGTAGATGTACCACGGATAGTTGTTCGGCTGGAACTGGCCACGGGCCCAGTCCTTCTCCTCACGGTAACCCGCGAGCACGGTCAGGCGGTCATCCAGCAGCGTGGCCTGATAGTTGATGTAGGCCGAGTGCTGCTTGGTCTTGTAGCCGTCGAGCGCGTTGCGGTCCGTCTGGTGGTAGACGCTGATGTCAGGATAGATCTCGAAGCCCGGATCGAAGTTCGAGTAGATCTGACGCACCGGCTTGATCGCACCGTTGCGGTCGCGAATGACCTGATTCACCGGAACGCCGCCGAAGTCATACTTCTGGACGTTGGTGCCGGCGTAGTCCGGGTTCGACGTCGTGTTGCGCGCGCCCGGGAGGAACGCCCACTGCTTGTCGCTGAACGCCTGACCACCGAGGAACTGCTGGTACGGGTTGATGCGCTGGAAGCCGAGGAGGACCTTGTTCTTGATGCCGAACAGGTCGAACTTCGTCACCGCGTCGATGTTGTGCGTCTGGGCGTAGCGGTAGTAACCGGAGAGGTTACCCGTCGCCACGTTCCAGTTCACGCCGTTCGCGTAAGGGGTCTGGATCGCGCCACCCTGACCAATGGAGTAGTTCTCGGAGTTCTCCTTGAAGTAGTTGTAGCGGACGTCGAGCCATTCAAACGGGCTGATTTCGATGGTCGCGGTGACGTTGCGGATCTTGTTGTTGAACTGCGCACCGCGGCTGGTGTAGTTGAACGCTTCGTCCTTTACCCGCTGGCCCGCGGCGTTCGTGATGTACGCACCGCGTTCCACGCTCGTGTAAGACGGGAGACCCCAGTCGCCCGTCGCCACGCGCTTGTTGTTGATGTAGGTCGTGTAGGCCAGCGTCGGGGTCGAGGTGCTCTGGGTCACCGGCGCCGCGAGTCCGTTGCCGGCATTCGCCGGGATCACGTTCGCGAGCGTCGCGGTCGAGGAACCGAACGCGCCGGTGGTGGCGGCGTTCTTCCAGCCCGCGAAGTCGCTGTAGATCCAGTCGAAGTCGTTGTACTGGAACGTCTCGTCCATCTGCTCGGCCTCGAGGGTGATCTTCACCTTGCCGCTGTCGAACGGCACGAGGACGAAGGACGGATTGATGTTCGTGTTCCGGCGGAACTCGAACCGGCGCTCGCCCTGCGTGTCATCCCAGGCGCCCACGACGCGGAAGGCGGCCTTCTTCGACAGCACGGCGTTGTGGTCGAGGACGACCTTCTGGCCGGAGTTGTCGTTGATGGTTACGCTCAGCGTGGTCGGGATCTCCGTGAACTGCGGCAGCTTGCTGATGTAATTGATCACGCCGCCGGGATAGCCCTGGCCGAAGAACACGGCCGCCGGACCCTTGATCACGTCGACGCGGTCGATCGTATCGAGGTTGTAGGCCGTGTAACGGAAGATGCCGTTCTTCATGAGGCTGTTCACGACGAAGCCGCGCATGGTGAAGGAACCCTGCGGGGTCGCCGAGTTGGCCGGAACGCGCATCGCGAAGCGGGTGTCGCCGGACGCCGCCGCGGAGTAGCGGAACAGGTCGGTCAGCGAACGCGCATTCGTGTCGTCGAGGAACTCACGCGACAGCACCTGGACGTTCATGGGGATCTTTTGGATCTCCATGCCGATCTTGGTGGCGGTGGCGGCGTTCGTCTTCAGGTAACCGAAGTCACGATCCGTGTTCACCTCGAAGGCGGACAGGGTGAGGACGTCGGATTCCGCCGGAGCGGCCGGAGCGGCGACCGACGAACCAGCGGCCGAAGCGGCAGCGGGAGCGGCAGACGGCGCAGGACGAGAGATTGCCTCCATCTCGGCGAGGCGACGCCGGAGACTGGCATTCTCTTCCTGGAGGCGGCGAACCGAGTCGGCGTCCTGCTGCCCGGAGGCAGAGGTCGCCGTGATCAGCGCCGCGAGACCGATCGCCAGCATTCGCTTGGCGCGGTCAGCGGGGGTACGCGGGGTGGGTATCATGTGTTGTGTGGTTTGTAGCTTCCGGTCTTGAACACGATAGGCGCATTCAGTGGAAAGGAATGGAAAAGGGCAGCCCGGCTGGGAACAGAGGGAGGTTGGTTAAGACAGGTTTTTCGTGAGTAGCCGAGGAGAAATCGTGATCCCGATCCGACCGCCAACGGTTGGATTCTCGATGCGCCACAAGAGGTGGTCCACGACCTTGCGCACGAGGAGGGGTAAATTGATGTCGATGGCGGCCGGCGAGTGATCCAAGTTATGATAGATCACGGGGTTGTAGTTTCCGAGGATCGCCTCGAAATCGCGACCCACCTTTCGCCCCGACTCCCGAAGCGACCGGAAGAACGTGCCGCAGAAGTGATCGACCGGGATGTATAGACCCGTCGCCCGGGGCGAACTTTCGAGCAAACGCCGCACCAGCGCGTCCACTTCTGTGCTCATCGCCGCCTCCAAGTAGCTCACCCCTGGATTCGCCGCACCGAGCACCGTGTGCACCGACAGCCCAAGTTCCCGGGCCCGCTCGACAAACGCCCGGTTGCGGTGGACGATCGCGCTGTAGTCGGGGTCCGTCGTGATGACGGCGACGCACGAGTGGCCGCGCTCAAAAAGATAATTGGCCGCGATCTGCCCGTTCTCCTGATTGTTCGGTTCGACGTAGTCGCCAGGATACGTCGACGAGCGGCGGGTCATGAACCACACGTGGGGAATCTCGCGCAACTTGCCGAGGCACTCCGCCGAGGGCTCCATGCCTTGGATGATCACGCCGTCCAGGCGCTCGCTCGCGAGGTTGCGCGGGAGTTCGTCCGGGGTGCTCGAGAAGAGCACGCGCAGGTCGACGCGGTAACGGGGATCGGTCGACTGCACCTGCAGAAGTTGGTCCTGAAACCAGTTGAGGCTCGGGTTATTGGCCCGCGCCCCCACGAACCACACCCCGATGCGCCGCTGCTCGGGCAGGCGCGCTTTGGGTCCGCGGCGACGATTCAGCGGCGCCGGCACGTAATTGTGCTGCTCCATCACGGCCCGGATACGCGCCAAGCTCTCCGCAGCGACCAGCTGCGGCTGATTGATCGCGCGCGACACAGTCGCGGGCGACACACGAGCCTTGACGGCAATCTCGGTGATCAGCATCGGGTGGGGAAAGCCCTGTCTGAGAATTTCACTGAAAAGTCGATGAAAAGGTGCGTGGGATGGTCAAGTCGTTTCAGCGTGGTTTTCGGAAATGATTGGTCCGGTTCAGGACTTGCGGCTGCGCCGCTGGGCCTGTTTCCACGCCCCGGCGTACTCTTCGCGGGCGCGGATCGCATCGGCCCAGACCGGCGGATTCGTGCTCACGTTGTAGCCGACGCTCGTCCCGAGTTCCGGACAGACCCACAGTTCGTTGCCCGGCCGCGGCCCGTCGAGCCACAGCGTGAACAGGTCCTCCACGAACGCGAGATAGTCGCGGAATTCCGGGGTCAGGGCGCCCTTACCGTTGGTCACCGGAACCTGACAGTGCTGGCTGTTGAACGGCCGCAGATGGAACACCTGCGATGCTTGGATCAGCTTCGGCCAGGCGAGGAGTCGACGCGAATAATCCTTCGGAAGGACGTGTTTCGAGACCGCGAAGTGGGAGTGATCCCACGTGGTGGGCATGAGGCGGCCGGTCGCTCGTTGAAAAAGGCGCGCGATCTCCGTATACTTTTCCGGAGTTTCCGTCGCCGTGTCCCGGTGAGTCTCAATGTGCACGCCCACCCCCAGTTCCTGGGAAATCCCGATCAGCTTCACGGCTAGGGCAGCGGCCTTTTCCGGGGGCGTATCGTGGTCCAGCAACTGGACGTTCATGAAGTGCACCCCGAGTTCCCGCTGCGCAAGGATCTGTTTCCGCGCCTGTGTCACCGAGGACCCGTCAAAGCCTCCCATCACCCGCAGCCCGTATTCGTCCGCCAGAGCCTTCCGCTCCGGTGTCATGATTGCGGCCAAACCGTCGAATCCCGCCGCCTTCATCGCCGCGATCTTGCGCCGCATCGACCATTCCCGCTGCGGGCTCGGATGACCTTCAAGTGACCATGGAGTCGCGCATTGCACGAGTTGCGGAGCGGGGGTTTTTCGGAGGGAGGGCATCGTTATGAAATTTCATTGAAAATGCTGATTGAAAACCGAAAAAAAGCGAGCTCATCTTCGCCGGTTTTCCCCGTGATTTCGATGCGTCTCATTCTGCCCCCTCTGTGTCGGCTCATGCTCGCAGTCGGCGCAACGTTGATGGGAGAGGGAGTGTCACTGGGTGCCGCCGCTTCCCCTAGCGAGTCATCGATTTCTGAGGTAAGCTCTTCTTTACCAGTGGATTTTAACGGGAGAAGGGCTGATCTTTTGGAGACGGCGGCGCGGCTCGTGAGCGCGGGAGATCGGCCAGGTGGGGCTTTGTATGATGTCGCAGCGGCGTTGCAATTAGGTCTGAATGTCGAGGCGGCGAATGCTCGCCTCGCCCAACTCCTCGCTGCGCCCCCGTCGGGGAACATGTTCTGGATGTATCAGATGGTGATGGTCATGACGGCGGGCCAAGGGCGTCTCTCCACTGCAAATGAACAGCGCTTTGATGAGTTGTGGCGGACCTACTGGCCGAGTCGGGGCGACACGGAGAACCACTGGGTGATGTACTACGCGAGCCTGCGAATCGTTTCCCAACTCCGGGCCGGTCGTCCCGGGGCTTGGTGGTTCAATGGTCGATCCTCAGACGAGAATGCGGCTGAGTCGGCCGCGTACATCCGGGAGTGGATTCGCGTTACGACCACGCAGGGTCAGGGTGAGTATGACTCTCCGGGATACATCGGCGAGTACGTGGTGCCGCTGGCGTTGCTGGCGGGGTGGGAGGCGGATCCCGTGCGGCGCGACGAGGCGAGGCGGATGATTGATTACCTCTTGTTCGATTACGCCGTCGATCAGATCAACGGTCAGTACGCCGGAGCGCACAGCCGCGTGTATCCGAGGCAGATTCTTCTCCCCGGCGCGACGACGGCGTCGGCACTCGGCTGGCTTGCCTTCGGGGTCGGTGATCGCCTGCAGAACGCGCAGGCCGTGGTCCTGGCGCTGAGCGGTTACCGTCCACCGGAGGTGCTGGCCGCGATCGCGCAGGGAGCGGAGCGGCCGTACGTGAACCGGGAGCGCAAGCGGACGCGCTGGCGCATCCGACACGCGGGTCCCGATGCCTTTCGTGTCGGTGAGCGTCTGACGACCCCCGTCTACAAGTACAGCTACGTCCACCCCGACTTCATCCTCGGCTCGTCGCAAGGGGGGTTGTTGCAGCCGATCCAGCAGCAGACGTGGAACCTACGCTGGCGGGTGGATGCCCCGTCGCAGGCATCCAATACGTTCTTCACCGTGCAGCCACATTCGTCGCCCTACGAGGGCACGATGTACTTCACCTTCGATTGGGACGCGAGCACCGACGTGATCGCGCGTTCAAAGGTGGATTACGATTCGCCCGACAAGCTCGCGAGTGGCTCGCCGTATGAACAGGTGTTTCAGGAAGGTCCCGCCCTCGTGGGGCTCTCTCACATTCCTCCCGGCGCGCGCTTCCCGCACCTGTCCACGCTGTTCTCGCGCGATCTTCGCGACGTGGTCGAGGATCCCTCCGGTTGGATCTTCGCCCGGGCGGGGGCGGTTTATTTGGCTTACCGTCCTTTCGTTGCGGGGCAGTGGAAGGAGAACGACTGGACGGGCCTGCTCCGCGGCGGTGCGGGGGCGTGGATCAGCTCCGCGTTCGACACGTGGGGCAACGGCCACCGGGTGCTGGTCAGCGAGGCCCCGCGCAACGGCTACGTCGTGCAGGTGGCTCCCGCCCGGGACTTCGCGTCCTATGACGCGTTTCTGAGCGCGGTCCGTGCCTTGCCCCTGAGTTTCCGTCTCGATCGCGGTCCGGAGGTCGCATTCACCACCCTGTCCGGACGCGTCCTCTCGGCCGGGTATGGCGAGGTTCCGAAGGTCGACGGTCGTCCCATTGATTACGGTGCCTGGCCGCTGTTCGACAATCCGTTCGCCCACGAGAAGGTGGGGAGCGGTCAGCTGTCCGTCAGCCACGGGGGCAAGGAATTCAAGAGTGACTTCAGGTCGGCAGCCGACGCGAACGGAGCCAAGCAACCATGATGCCTCGATGTCTCGGCTTCGCTGGTCTCGCCGTAGGGATGGCCGTGTCGGCCCCCGTCTCCGCGTTGCAGGCGTCGGGAACGGCGCATGAGCTTTTCGCTGCGGCGAGCATGACCCGCTCTCAGCGCAATTCCTCGATTCCGACGGATTGGGGAATGTTCCGGCGCGATGGCCGGGAGGGCTGGTCGCTCTTCGGACCGCGCATCCTCGGCGTTGCGGGCCTCGCCTACGATCCGTTCAACCCCGATGTTCTCCTGCTGGCGGCGGCGGACGGCGTCGTGCGTTCCGAGGATCGTGGCCGCTCGTGGCGACTCACCACCGGGTGGCGCATCGCCGACGTGCGCGCCTTTGCCTTCGATGCCGGCGATCCGCTCCGGGTCTACGCCGCCACGCAGTGGGGACCGATCCGCTCCGTTGATGGCGGACGTTCGTGGGAGTCGGTGGCGGAGGGATTGCCCGTGCGCTACTCCCAGACGCTGGTCGCTGATCGCATCATTCCGGGGCGCGTCCTGCTCGGAACCGAGAGCGGCATCTTCCTCTCCGAGGACGCGGCGTCGTCGTGGCGGCCGGTTGACAGTCCCCCGGTCACGATCCTGCGCCTCGTGCAGTCGGCCTCCCGCCCGGCGCTGCTCCTCGCCGGCACCGAGGGTCGTGGCGCGTGGCGCTCGCGCGATGGCGGCCGCTCCTGGCAGCCGGTCGATCCCGGTTCCGCGAAGGCGAACCTGTACGCCGTCGCGATCCGGGCGGATGACCCCGACGTGCTTGCGATCGGTGGCTGGGCGACCGGAGTCCGCGTTTCCACCGATGGAGGCGAGACGTGGTCGGCTCGCGGAGCCGGACTCCCCAACCCGTGGGTGCAGGCGCTGGCGTTCGACCCGGATCATCCCGGGCGCCTCTGGGCGGCGGTGCACGAGGAAGGCAGTTACGTGAGCGACGACCTCGGCCGCACGTGGACCTTTGCGGGACTTTACGGCGCGTACGGGCACGACTATGCCTTTGTGCCCGCCGCGTCCCGCTGACCGATCTTCACCCCCTTTTCGCCGTGCCCGCCAAACCCTTTGTCAATTCCGCCTCGTGGATCTGGTCCGCTGAGGGCTCCCATGGTGCTCCCGCGCCCGAAAACGCGACGCCTTCGCACTACCAAGTGCGTTGCTTCCGTCGCAGCTTCACGGTGGCCGATCCCGCGGCGGCGACGTTGTCGGTGGCGGTCTCCGGCGACAGCCGCTACCTCTTCTTCTGCAACGGGCAACTGGTCGGCCGCGGGCCGGCCAAGGGCGACGTCAACCATCACTTCTACGAGACCTTCGACCTCGCGCCCTTGCTGCGTCGCGGCGCCAACGTGCTCGCCGCGCTGGTGCTCGACATGTCGCGGGTCGCGCACCGCCCGGCGCTGCTGGGCGCGCCGTGCTCGATCATGACCTACACGGGCGGCTTCGTGCTCGAGGGTGCGCTCGTCGGTCGCGACGGCACGGCGATCGAAGACTTGAAGACGGATGCGCAGTGGCGCGTCGCGGTGGACAAGGCCCATCGGGTGCAGAACGAGAACACTCTTTTCGAAGGCTATCACGGCTACTTCGAGCACCGCGTCTCCGGGCTCGAGCCGCCGGGTTGGCGGTCGCCCGGTTTCGACGATTCCGCATGGGCGGAGGCTCACGTCCTCTTCAAGGCGGAGCTGCTGCAGAACCGTCGTGATCCCACTAGCCCGTACGGGCTGATTCCCCGCCTGATTCCGCAGCTGGAGGAGGGTGAGGCGGAACCTTTCCCGGACGCCTACGTCAAGGGCGGCGGAGAGATCTCCGACGCGTGGCGTCGCCTCCTCGCGGCGAATGAGCCTCTGGTGCTCGCGCCCCACTCGGTGACGGACATCGTGCTGGATGCAGGCATCTTGACGACGGCCTATCCGCAGCTGCAGACGGCGGGCGGGGCGGGGAGCACGTTGCGGCTGACGTACGCGGAAGCGCTGCGGCTCCCGTGGGATACGCCCGGAGCCAAACTGCTCGGACGCCGCCAGTCGCTCGCGAATCTGGCCTCGCACTTCGCGGACGAAACCCGGGGCTGGACCTTCGACCGCCGCGGCGAGGTGATGGGGTGGGGCGACATCTGGGAGCCGGCGGGCCGGGAGGAGACCTTTGAGCCCCTGCATTGGCGCGCGTTCCGCTACGTCGGCCTCCGCATTGAGGTCGGTGCGGAGCCGCTGACCCTGCGCCGCGTGAGCCAGCGCTTCACGGCCTATCCGTACCGCGTGGCCGCGCGGTTCACGTGCTCGGATCCCTCGCTCGATCAGATCTGGGAGGCCGGCCTGCGGACGATGCGGCTCTGCTCCCACGAGACCTTCGAGGACTGCCCGCACTACGAGCAGATGCAGTACGCGGGTGACACCATGATCACCTCCAAGCTCGCGCTGCTCACGACGGGCGACGCGCGGCTCAGCCGGCAGGCGCTGTATCACTTCGACTGGTCGCGCCTGCCGGAGGGCCTGACCCAGTCCCGCTATCCCTCGCGGCTGGTGCAGGTGATTCCGGCGTGGAGTATTCACTGGATCACTACGATCAAGGATTACTTCGCCTGCACGGGCGATCTCGGGACGGTGCGGGACCTGCTGCCGGGCATCCGGGCGGTGCTGGACTGGTTCCGGCGGCACGCGGATGAGGATGGACTGCCGTCCAAGCTGCCGTTCTGGAACGTGACCGACTGGTGTCCCTGGTGGCCGCGCGGGGTGGTTCCGGGCGCGGACACCGGAGCGACGGTGATTTTCAGCGCCCAGTTCATCCAGGCCTTGGACGAAGCCGGCTGGCTGATCAGTCAGGCGGGCGGAACGGCCGAGGCTGCGGCGCTCGCTGCAGAGGCGGAGCGGCTGCGCCCGATCGCGCATCGGCGCTTCTGGTCGGAAAGCGAGGGGCTTTACTTCGATCGTCCGGGTGGCCCGGAGGTGAGTCAGTACGGGAACGCGTGGGCGGTGGTGGCCGGATTGCCCGGCGAGCGGGAGAAGGCCATCCTGATGCGGCGCTTTCCCGATGACCCGAAGCTGGCGCCGGGCTCGTTCTTCTGGTGGCACGCTGGTTTCACCGCGCTGCTGCGCGCGGGGCACTACGACGAGATGCCGCGGCACCTCGGCCCGTGGCGCGAGTCCCTCGGTTTTGGTCTCTCGACCTTTGTCGAGGAGAACAGCTACTGGCGCTCCCTCTGCCATGCGTGGTCGGCGCATCCGGTGCTGGAGTTCCAGCAGCGGATTCTCGGGGTCACGCCGTCCGAGCCGGGCTTCGCGGCAATCCGGATCGAGCCCAATCTCTGCGGACTCGAGCACGCGGAGGGCAGCGTGTGCACCCCTCACGGACCCGTCGAGGTGGCGTGGCGTCGCGAGGGCCGTGCCCTCTCGCTCAAGATCGCCAAGCCGGATGGCATTCCGGCGGTCGTGCGGGTGCCCGGCGGTGCCGAGCGGCGCTTCTCGGGCGCGCGTTTCGAGGAATCCTTCAATCTGTCATGAGCGACGTGACCCTGCACGAAGAGGGCTCGGGAGTGATGGAGGTGCGCGCGCGGGGCGCCCTCCTTTTCCGCTACGTGATCATGCCCGGCACCGCGGCCAAGGAATCGCCGCGGCCATACCTGCATCCCCTGCGGTCACTTGAAGGTGACACGCTGACCAATTTCCGCCCGAACGATCACCCGTGGCATCACGCGCTCAGCTTCACGCTGAATCAGGTCTCCGGCGTGAACTTCTGGGGTGGTCCCACCTGCGCCCGGGGAGAAGGCTATGCGTGGCGCGACGATCACGGCGAACAGCGTCACGACGGGTGGCTGGTCCGCATGGCGGAAGGAGCGACGGCGCAGCTTGCGCATCGGCTCAGCTGGACCCGGGGGGGGCGCGTGCTTTTCACCGAGGAGCGCACCTTGGACGTGGCGGTGGACTTCGCGGCCAAGTCGTGGGCGCTGCGGTGGCGGGGCAAGCTTCGCAACGTCTCCGGCGAGACGCTGTCGCTCGGGAATCCGCATTCCCAAGGCGGCCTCGCGGGCTCGCATTACAGCGGTCTTCAGTTCCGGGGCGCGCGCGAATTGCTCGACGACCACCTCGATCCGACGATCAAGGTGGTCGCGGACGGTGGCCTCGAAGGCGTCGCGGTGGTCCATGGTGCGTCGGCACGCTGGATGGAGTGGCATGGCCAACTCGACGGCACGCTCCATCGCGTGACGATCCGCTTCGAGAACCTGACCGGCCCGTTGCCCTGGTTCGTGCGGCGCAACTACCCGCTTGCTGCCTTCCCCACGGAGTTCGACCGCAACCGGGGAATCGCCCCCGACGGCTTGCTCGAGATCGATCACCGCCTGACGTTTGCGTGCGTCCCATGAATTCCCACCGTCGTCGTTTCGTTCAAGGATTGGGCTTGGGTGCCCTTTCGGCGCTGACCGGCTGTGCCTCGCCCGGTGAGGGACCAAAGGTCTCCGCAGCCCCGGGGGCCACGGCGCTGCCGTCCTACGACGCCGCGCGTCCGGAGGCGTTTTGGCGGGCGGTCCGGGCGTGCTATCCGTTGCGGACGGACCCCGTTTACCTGAACACCGGCGGGCTTGGTCCCGCTCCCCAAGCGGTGCTCGACCGGGCCGTAAGAACCACGAACGAACTGCAGGAGCATTCGGAGACCGGTCACGAGCGTCTCGCGGCCGCGCGGGCGGTGGCGGCGGAGTTTCTCGGGGCCGAGCGGGATGAGCTGTGCTTCGTGCGGAATGCGACTGAGGCGACTTCGATCGTCGCAGCGGGTCTCTCGCTGCGGGCGGGCGACGAAGTGATCTTTGAGAGTCACGCTCACCCGGGCGGATCCTTTCCGTGGCTCAATCAGGCGCGGCTGCGCGGCGTGGTCGCGCGGGTCTTCGAGCCCGCGATCGAATCATCCGAGGAGAACCTCCGGCGCATCCTCGCACTCGTCACGCCCCGGACGCGCGTCATCCAGGTGAGCCATATCACCTGCACGACCGGACTGATCCTTCCCGTCGCCGCCATCGCGGCGGTGGCCCGTTCCCGCGGCATCTGGTTCCACGTCGACGGTGCCCAAGCGATCGGCATGGTCCCGCTCAATCTGGCCGCGCTTGAGTGCGACTCCTATGCAGCGAGCGGACACAAGTGGCTCGGTGCTCCGCACGAGACCGGACTTCTCTACCTCCGCCGTTCGCGCTGGAACGACGTCGCCCCCACCGGCATCGGCTCATATTCGGCTGAGGTGTCCTGGTTGCCCGGCGACATCGACTACGCGCCCGGAGCGTGGCGCCATGAGTACGGTACCCGCAACGCCGCGACCATCGAAGCGGTGGCCGAGGCGATGCGCTTCCAGCGCGCGATCGGGACGGACCGGATCGCGGCGCGCGGACACGAGATGGCGAGTTTCCTCCATGACGAACTTTCGCGCCTTTCTGGGGTCACCCTCCTCAGCCCCCGCGATCCCGCCTTGCGCGGCTCCATGGTCACGTTCCAGCACCCGCGGGCCAACGCCGCCCGGACCTTCCGGTTCCTGCTCGACCAGCGTGGACTCCGTTGCCGTCCGGTGACCGAGCAGGGGTTGCAGGGTGTGCGTGTCTCCACGCACGTCAGCAACCTGCCCGACGAATGCGAGCGCGTCGTCGCGGGCGTCCGCGACTCCCTCCGCGAACTCTGAGCCGACGATGCCGTCAGTCCGCGACCTCGACCACCATTTCCACCTCGACCACCGCTCCGGCCGGCAGAGCGTTCACGCCGACGGCCGCTCGGGCGTGGCGACCGCGGTCGCCGAACACCGCGACCAGCAGGTCCGAGCAGCCGTTCAGGACCTTCGGCTGCTGCGTGAACGTGTCCGCGCTCTGAATGAAGCCGCCCACGCGGACGACGCGGCGGACCTTGCCCAAGTCGCCGATCTCGGCCTTCAGCGCGGCCAGCAGCTGCAGCGCGCAGGTGCGGGCGGCGGCCTGGCCCTGTTCCTCGGAGGCGGTCGTCGGCACTTTGCCGACGATGACTTTCCCGTCGGCGGAGCGCGGGATCTGGCCGGCGAGGAAGACGAGGTTGCCGCTGCGGACGGCGGGAACGTAGTTGGCGACGACCGGAGCGGGTGTCGGCAGGGTCAGGCCCAACGCGGCGAGCTTCGCCTCGGGATGGTCGGAAGCGGGTGCGCCGCAGGCCAGTCCGGGCAGGGTGAGGAGGGCGGTCAGGAGGAGTCGCGACGCGAGTGTCATGGCGGTGTGGACAACGGTGTTGGCGCGTTCGTGCGTGCGGGGCAACGCCAGAAGGCGGGCCGGGCCGGACTCCGCTGGCTCCGCTCGCTTGCGGGCGTGGTTGGGCTGGGCTTGGCCAGTATGGCCGCAGGCGCGGCGGTACCCGAGCCCGCGGCCGTGCCTGCTGCGCCCGCCCATGAGCTGATTCTCTCCGCCAGCATCAACCGGAGCTACGTCATCGGCTCGAAGCTGGTCACGCTGAGCGGCCTCTACCGCCGTACCGGAGAGGGGACCTTCGAGCACTTCGGGCCCAACCTCCTGCACGTCAGCGCGGCGTCGTTCGACCCGCGCGACCACCGGATGATTTATCTCGCGATGCTCAACGGGGCGCTTTTCAGCCGCGATGGCGGCGAGCGGTTCCGCATCGCCACCGGGTGGGACATGACGGAGCCGAAGGATGTGGCGGTGGACCCTAATGCGCCGGATACCGTCTACCTCGCGTTGCCCGATGGCTTCGCGGTGTCCACGGATCGCGGCTGGACGTGGGGGCGCCGCGAGAAGGGCCTGCCGGACCGGGGAAAGTACACCCAGGCGATCGAAGTGGACCGCACCCGGGCGGGCCGACTGCTGATCGGCTGTGAGGCGGGTTTGTTCCTGACCGAGAACGGTGGGGTGCGCTGGCGCCGGGTGCTGCCGACGCGCGCCACGGTCTACGACGTGCGTCAGTCTCCCGCCAACCCTGCCTGGTGGATGGCGGCGACGCAGCGGGACGGCGTCCAGGTCTCGCGCGACTCCGGTGCCACCTGGACCCGCATCCCGGACCTCGCCGAGGACGGAGCGTGGTACAACATCGACTTCGGCACGCTCCAGCCCAACCGCATCGCGCTCTCAAGCTGGAATCAGGGCCTCGTGGTTTCGGAGGACGGCGGCCGGACTTGGACCCCCCGCCGGGAGGGGCTTCCGACCGACGGCCGGATCATGCGCGTCGGGATCGATCCCGATACCGATGCGCTCTACGTCAGCGTGCGCACCGAAGATGTTTACCGCTCGGATGACTTCGGGCGGACCTGGCGTGAGACGGGGCTGAAGGGATCGACAGTCAGCCAGTTTCTCTTTCTTCGGAAGCCTTCTCCATGAGTGGTTCCATGACGACCCCCTCCCGCCGCCCCTGCGTCGTTGCCGCGTGGTTCGCCGTTTGCCTTCTTCTCGCAGGAGCTTCGATCCTCCGCGCCCAGCCTTCGCATGTGGGGCCGATGCCCTCGACCCTGCCGGTGGCCAGTGCGGAGGAGCGCCGGGTCGCCTACGAGGCGCGGATCGCGGAAGTGCTCGAATGGTATTCCAGCCTCTCGAAGCCGAGTGATCCCCTGATCGGCGACCTCGTCGGAGTCTCGGTGCGACTGGCGTTGGGCCGCGATCTGGAGCGTTGCTCCCGCAGCGTGATCGAGTTGATGAAGTCGCCGGGCAGCAGCCCGTTCTGGATGTTCCCGGCGGCCGGCGTGGCCTACCTCGGCCGCGACCGGCTTTCTCCGGAGGCGCGGGCTGCGATCCGGCGCGCCTGGAGCTCGGTGATGCAGCTGCGCGGTGACACTGAAAACCACTGGGCGATGTACTACGCATCCCTTTATCTGATGGCGCAGTTGTACCCGAACGAACCCGGCTCCTCGTGGTACACCGGCAAGAGTTCGGAGGAGAACCTGGCCGAGGCGCGCGACTACCTCATTCACTGGATGCGGCTGACCACGACCATCGGACAGGGTGAATTCACCTGCTCCCACTACATCGGCGAGTACGCGATCCCGCTCACCTACCTCGCGGCGTGGGCCGAGGATCCGGCGATGCGGCTGAGGGCAAGGATGATGTTGGATTGGATCTTCGCCGACCAGTTCGCCAACTCCCTTGACGGCGTGTTGCACGGCGCCAATGCGCGCACCGACGACACCTCGGTGATCGAGCGGTGGAACTCGCTCTCGTCGTTCTTCAGCTGGCTGCTGCTCGGCAACACGCCCCCGCCCGCGGCCTACGGCGGCTTCGGCGTCTATTTCGCGACCGTCGCTCGGCACTACGACCTGCCCGAGGTGATCTACCGCATCGGCGTCGACCGCGGCGGCGACTTCATGCAGCGCGACCTGAAGCGCTCCCGCCGCCGCTGGCGCGGCAGCGACGTGGAGATGGCGCCGATCTACAAGCTCAACTACTCCCGCCGCGACTACGCCGTCGGCTCCTACCAGGGCGGCATCAGCGACCCGATCCAAGCCCACGTCTGGGACGTGACGTGGTCGGTCCCGGATCCGCGCGGGGTGCACAACACAATGTTCTCCATGCACCCCGTCTCGTCCATGGAGGACCTGCAGATGTACTTCGCGGAGTTCCCGGAGCAGATGATGCGCTCGGTGACGACCGAGGGTAAGGCCTCGTATGACTCGCCGGACAAGTTCCTCGGGGCCTCGCGCTACGAGCAGGTCCTGCAGGATCAGGATACGGTCATCGCGCTGTACAACATCGCCCCCGGCACCCGCTTTCCCCACATCAACGGGTTCTTGTCGAAGGACCTGGTCGACCTCACGGAGGACGCGTCGGGCTGGATCTTCGCGCGCGGCGGCAACGCCTTCCTCGCCTACCGGCCGCTCGCGCCCTACGAACTGCAGCGGGCGCTCGTGTACCGCTCCTCGTGGACTGGCTCGAAGCAGGACTCCGGGGATCGCCGGCTGTACAGCCCGCATCTCAGGAACGGGACGATCGTCCAAGCGGCGAGTGCTTCGGAATTCCCTTCATTCGCCGCCTTTCAGGCCGCGATCCGCGCGCTGCCGCTCCGGTTCTCGCTGGAGCCGGTGCCGACGGTGAGCTTCACGTCGCTGCGCGGCCGGAAGCTGGAGTTCACCTACGGGCGCACGCCGGTGGTGAACGGCCGGCCCATCGACACGTCCGCGTGGAAGCTGTTCGAAGGCCCCTACCTGAATGCCGAGCGCGGCTCGCAGAAGCTCACGTTGACGAACGGGCGTCTCGAGCGAATCCTCGACTTCAACACGCTCACGATCACCGACCGGATCAGGAATCCCTGATGCGGAAAAGCGGTCCAGGCTCTTCTCCTTCCATGCATTGTTCCCCGCGCTTCGTCCCCGCGCTGCTCCCGTCGGGTTTCCGCTGCGCGCTTCTGACCCTTCTGGCTGGCGGCGCCGGTGTCGCGGCGAGTCCGCTCTTCGCCCAGCCGGCGGCCCCGGTTGCGGCTGCATCGGCCGCTGCGGCTTCCAACCCAGCGGGCGCGTCCTCACCGGTGGCGAACCTGGCCCCGGCGGCGACGTCGTCTCCTGCGGGAACGATGCTCCCGGCGGCGGCGAACGCGGTTCCGTCCACGGCGGTGGAGGCCGGGGCGCGGGCCCATGCCATGCTCACCCACCTGTGCGATGACGCCGGGGGCCGCCTGACCGGGTCGCCTGCAGATCGCCGGGCGATTGAGGTGCTCGTCCGGGAACTCCGCGCCCTCGGGCTGGAACCCGAGCGGGAGCCTTTCCGGATGCCGGGTTGGGAGCGCTTGGAAGATCGGGTGGATGTGGTCGCCCCGTTCGGCCGACGGTTGCGGGTGGCCGCCCTCGGGTATTCGCAGCCGCACGCGCCCTTCGCGGCGGAGCTGATCGACCTGAGAAACGGTGGCCCGGCGGACTATCCCGATGAGGACGTGTCCGGCAAGGTCGGCCTGATCAGCCCGGGCACGCCGCTCCAGACGGCGGAGTTCGTTCGCATCGCCGCGGAGCGTCGCGTCGGAGCGCTCCTGTTCATCAATCGGGAAGGGGGTGGGCAATTATTGGCGCGGACCGGAAGCTTCGTCGGAGCGCCGCTGCCGCTGCCCGTGTATTCGATCGCACAGGAAGAAGGCAACTGGCTCCGCCGCCTGCGGGAGCGCGGCACCCCGGTGCGGCTCCGGGTCGAGACGCGCTCGCGCTGCCTTGAGGTCGAGACTGCGAACTTGGTGCTGCGCTTTCCGGGTCGCTCCCCGGAGCGGATCGTGGTGGGGGCGCACGTGGACAGCTGGGATCTCGGTCAAGGTGCGTTGGACAACGGACTCGGGGTCGCGCAACTATTTGCGCTCGCAGACCTGCTGCGAGGCCGCGACCTTGGGCGGACGGTGGAGATCGTCTGGCTCAACGGCGAGGAACAGGGCTTCTGGGGATCGCGCCATCAGGCCGCCCGTCTCGGGGATGAACCGGTGGTGGCGATGATCAACCTCGACATGGTGGGCGTCCCGATCGCGGTGAACGCGCTTGGCGACGACACGCTCGTACCCTTCCTCGAGCGCTGGAACGATCTCCGTGGGGCGAAGCGTCTTCCCACGGGCGTCCAGAACATCAACTGGTTCGCCAGCGATCACACGCCCTACCAACTCGCCGGCGTGAGGGCGATCACCTTCAACGCACCTATTCCCCGGGACTCGGTCCGCTATTATCACGATCTGGCGGATACCATCGACAAGTTGCCGGAGCAGATCGTGGTGGATTCGACGGGCGTGATTGCGGATCTCGTGCTCGCGCTTGCCGCCGACACCTCCCTGGGCGCGTGGCGGCGGCCGCCGCAGGAGACGGAGCAACTGTTCACCCGGTTTGGGCTCGAGCGCCGGATGCAGGCGGTGGGTTACTGGCCCTTCGGCCCTCGTTGATCACCGGCACCTTCTCTATGCGCAAACGACTTTGGCGGGCAGCGTGGATGGTCGGGATCTGGGTCTCGGCGGCGTGGGCTTCGGCCGCGCCTTCACCCTCGGTGCTCGTCGTCGGGGGCAGCATGATGAACGGCGATCACTTTGCGGACGCGACCCTGCCGGTGATGCGTGAGCACTTTGCCGGCTGCCGTCGCGTCGTTCTCGTATTGCACGCCTCGCATCCGGAGGACCGCGACCGGACGGAACTGCGCCTGCAGCGGGCGTTTGCGCACCTCGGTGACATCGCGGCGGAGTCCCTTCATCGCGTGGACGAAGCCGAAGCGCGGCGTCGCCTGCTTGCGGCGGATGGGATCTTCGTCGGCGGTGGGGAGACCTTTGTACTGCTGCGTGAGCTCTACCGGACGGGGCAGTGGGAGGTCATCCGCGAGCGCGTCAGCGCCGGCGTTCCCTATGCTGGTTCGAGTGCCGGAGCGAACGTGGCGGGGCAGCGGATCGGCACGACCAATGATTTCCCGGTCGCGGACATTCCGACGCGCGACGCGCTCGCGATCTTCCCGGCGGTGATCAACCCGCACCATCCCCGTCCCGGCGCTCCGGACTTCGGGGCGCGGGCGGGCAAGATCCAGGGCTACCTCCGCTTCAATCCGGCGGAGACCGTGCTGGCCCTGGGGGATGCCTCGATTGCGCGCCTGCACGAGGGGAAAGTGACCTTCGTCGTGGGTTACGGGCGCGTCTATCGCGCCGGCGCGATCGATGAAGTGACGCCCGGCCAACGACTCGAACACGTTCGCTGACCCGCCGCCCGTCGCCCGGCAGTCCCACCGGGTTCCCGAGCGAAAATTCCGCTTGCACTTCCGCCTCGCTCCTTCCTTTTTCTACCTTCCGTCACGCAGCCGTAGCTCAATTGGATAGAGCATCTGACTACGGATCAGAAGGTTTGGGGTTCGACTCCCTACGGCTGCGCCACTTTCAATCAACGAGTTGCGCGAAACTCG
>Ga0169931_10000568_pt1 | contig 61219 bp, 88 predicted proteins | sample Kivu_15m_20L_FD_129675 | JGI IMG/M metagenome (GOLD analysis project Ga0169931, IMG submission 129675) | Freshwater microbial communities from Lake Kivu, Western Province, Rwanda to study Microbial Dark Matter (Phase II) - Kivu_15m_20L... | ecosystem: Environmental > Aquatic > Freshwater > Lake...
AGAGGTGTCGATCACAGGCTGTGAGCCGGGTAACGCGCTGAATGGTCCCTGATAAAGCCATGATGTTTCTTTGTTAGGCGTGGTCAGAATGTCTGTGTCGGCTGTGGTGTACTTAGCTGCGCCGACAGATCTGTCATAACCACCGCGTGCGGAAGTAGTGACTCTATCGACAGCCTTGCCAAGATCACTTAAGAACCCACCAGTTTCTTCGCTAGGAGCAGCCGTGCCTGTCCGGCCCCTGCGCGGCTCTGCGGCCGGGGGCGATATACCAGTGAGGGCAGCAAAGTCCTCAAGCTGGCGATCTGAGATGTCACCATTCTCGTACATCTCGCGATAACGAGGCGACAGACTGGCGACAATCTTACTCTTGTAACTATTGGACAACGGCATGAAAGCTCCTTTTTATTCGCTCTTTGGTTTACCGAACACAGCCTCTTCAGCTCTTAGACGAGAACGTGTGTCTATGCCTCTACGGACGGACGGCGTACGCAAGAACTCAGTCTCGAATCTACGCAGCCACGCCTCGTCCTTACCCTCATCAATGCCCTGCTTCATTCTAGTGTAGGCCGCCACACGCTCCATGTCCGACAGATTGTAATCTTTCATGCTGTCGGCGATTCTAGCAGCAAGGGCGTGTAGCTCTGGTTTAGTACGGGCTGGGTTGGTTTCTTTGGAACCTCCGCCACCACCTCCACCACCTCCACGATCAAGCCCGAGCAGATTGGTCGCTTTACGCTTATATGCGTTTTCAAGGCGCTTGCCTTCTATATCTAGACGACCGGCCTCCTCGGCCAGCAGCTCGCTTGATGTGGCCTCGCGTCTACCGATCACCTGTCCTTCCGAGTTGACCATCACATACTGCTTAGCCTTCGGATCTAGATAAGACTGCCTTGCGTCTACAGACTTGAGGGAGTCAGTGCGATTGCGATTGTACTCGTAGTCGCTGGTCTCACGGCGCAGCGCTTCTACTGCACGGATCTTTGCGAGTTCACGCTCGTCTCCCGCAATAGCAGCGTCGCGCTTTTCTTGCTCTCTTTGCTGACGGAGTAGTTCGTTGCTTGCTCCGCCTAGAAAACTCCAGAAGTCTGTCATTACATACCTCCCATGCCCTGCAGGCCGGGCTGCTGAGGCACCTGTTGCTCGGGCGCGGCGCCTGCCATCTGTTCATCGCCCTGCATTACGACAGCCTTGACAATCTCCACAACCTCCGCATACACCTGCTCTGAGAACTCTGGAGGAAGCATGAGCTTCTGCTCAAGGTAGTCAAGCATCTCCTCTAGGAACCCGCCCTTAGCTAGGAAGGCGCGAGGATCAAGCTGCAACTGTCCTACAATCTCTTCACCCATCTTCATGATGAGCTGCGCCATGAACTGCCCGACAACCTGTGCGGGATCTTGGCTTGTGTCGAGAGCCTGCTTGATAACGCCCAGACCGCCCTGTCCCAGCAACTTAATACCAGAACGCACGAGCAGCTCGACATCCGTATCAGGTACAGGCTTGTCGCCCATCTCTTCCACAGCTCTGTTTGTCAATCGCTGGTCTATACTAGCCATTATTACCCCGCGTTAGGTTTGTTAGGAACTACAGGCAGGGCCGGTAGAGTGTAGTCATCAGGAGCATACGTCCCTAGCTTTGAGAAAGAACCGTAAGTGTCGAGCGCTCTGCGCTTGTCCAGCTTATCTTTCTGCTTGTAGTAGTAGTCTAGATCCTTCTCAAAAGCGCTAGTGCGTCTAGCCTCAAGACCCTGCAGTCCTACGATTTCCTTTTGTGCTTTTGTGTCATTCTTCCGGCCCTTGCTGTCGGACCTGCTCTGGGAGTAGGAAGAGATACCTGACAGGATAGCGCCCCACCAGTTAGTCCCGCTCCCACTACCACCAGAACCATAACTGTCACCGCTGAACAAGCTGCTATACCATGCCATGATTAACCCCTAGGTCTGTTGCCGTACTGCGGGAAGTACGTACTCAGAATCTGAGCGAAATTCTGGTTGAAGAAATTGCTCATACCGCTGATGACTTCCGCTGTATACACTTCTGGATTTTCCAGAGCATACGTCTGAATCAGGCTGTTCAACTGATAGGCAGAGTTGATAGGCATCATGCTGAGCACGCCATAAAACTCTCTATCGAACTGTCTTGAATTGGCCCAGTCTTCAAGCTGTGCTCGTGTATAGTCTCTATTACGCTCAAGTCTGTTCTGTTCGCCTTGGAAAGCAAATCCTTCTCGTTGCCCATGCAGCTGCATAGCCGCATTGAACAGAGGCGCTGCGCCCTCTAGAGCTGCCCGCTGGCTAGCACCCGCTGCAATGGAACTGCCAGCTCTGTTGCCTCTGCCTGCCGCTTGTTCAAGACCCCTCATCCTAGCGTTACGTATGTAGGCACCATTAGGATCTATGATCTGATTCATGGTGTCCGTGACTACGTTTGCCGGCGAGAATCCACCTTGCAGGTTAACCTGAGAGGGATTTGGCGGTAAGTTACCGCCTGTGCCCTGCGTGCCCTGAGGAGGCTTACCTCCTCTCCACTGCGACGGGTCGGAAGGAACCGCTGGATTATTACCACCAGTGCCTTGCGTTACAGGAGGTTTCAACGGTAGAGCCGGCGCATGACCGCCAGATCCTATTGGATACTTACCTCCTTCCCATGGTGTGAGCGAAGCCGGGTTGTTGCCTCCAGTGCCCTGTGTAGGTGTGGGAAGTGCAGGAGCGTTCCCTCCTGTCCCTATGGGGTACTTGCCGCCTTCCCACGGAGTTAGTAACGCCGGGTTATTTCCTCCTGTACTTACAGTAGGCGGCGGTGGCTGTATCCATGAATTACCCTGTAGCTGAGGCGGCGTGTTGCCACCCGTCAGAGGTGTTCTGGGGGCTGAAGGTAAAGCACCACCAGTCCCTTGTGTGATATACATATCATCCCCTCTGTAAAGATGATTTTTCTTATGGAAGCCATTAACCATCCTGATGTCCCTCCACTCTCGGATAAACTACCATGACTTGTACTATGTGGGAAGGCTCTACGGTTGATAGGTTACTCGCCTGCCCACCTTCTATTCTAAGGGACACACCTAGGCCCCAGTTCGCATGATCCACAAAGTTAGTGACATCTTGCTTACTTCTGTAGAAGTGCGCCGGAGGTGTGTACGGAAGGGAGATGTCCTGACTAGCCGTGGTGTAAGATTGATCGAAGTCTCTCTCTATACCCTTGGCTTTTACAACAAGATTCGCCATACCGTGACTTTTACCGAACAGCCGTATACCCTCCACGCCTAAGAAGTTGGACGCGTTGTCATTGTAAAGATGCGCCAATTCAAAGTAATGGGTAAACGTAATACCGTTGAAGCCCCATCCTGAGTCCAGCTCATACACCCTAGTGCCGTCAACAGGATCATTAGATTCCACGTAAGGGTAGTCTGTAGCAGCATATCTACCGTAGAACACATCCCACACGACGTGCATACGTTCTTGCCCGTTGTCCTGTACTTGACTACTCCATGCCAGAGGCAATCTGGCTACACCGTCATTGCTATAGTTTGACATAGCAATCAGAGGCTGCTCCCCTGTCATACAGAACGAATAGACATCACCTGAACGCAGGAATAGTCTGTACTGATTCTTGCCTCTCACAGGCATCGCGCAATGCACACCGCCGATCTCTGTATCAAATAGTGACACAACCATCTTAGGCTTGAGCTGCGCCTGTACCTTGTCGCTAGCCCTGTACCCCATAAAGTCGGAGTACGTGCTGCTCTGCTCTAGGACGCTCACACCATTCTGATCAGCGAATACAGGGACCCTGCCGACATTGACGCAGCTGTAAGGTAGTGCTCCGCTGTCAGGAGATATTGTCTCTGTAGCTATGTTGTCACCAATACCTGCCAGTCTGCTGATAGAACGCCTGCCGAACACAAGCGTGGAATCGCCCACGCCTTCGAGCAGTCCCGTGATTTCATCGCCCATGGGAAACGTCTGCGCGCCATCTATACCAGAGAAGTTGGAAGGCTCGTTAGGTACAGACAAGTTCACAGTGCCTCCCAAATACCCTAGAGACAGGCAGAGTCTAGCATGCCTTCCTGCCCACTTCGGCTTGTCGTTTGCCTCCACATCTGGGTCAGTGATAATGGAACCGTAGGAAGCATAACGTTCCAGCCCAAGCTCTAATACGTCAAGCGGCACAGCGTAGCCCGTACGAGGCGGGCTGTAAAACTTAGCCCAAACAGCACGTGATGCACCTGTGGCCAAGTACGCCTCAGCATCCTCATCAATGCCGTAGAAGTTGGCGGTCAGTCCGACAAAGTGAGATTCGTACTGCCTCAGCTTCTTGGTACCGGCAACGTTCGTTCTAATGATGGAGTCGACTGTGAGAATGTTGTTACCGTTTATTCTTACGACATCACCTACAACTATCTTGTTGTATGCGCCGGGACCGGAAGCACCGCTCAATGGGTCTAGCGGGTTGAACGGTATCAGCTCCACGCGACCTGTGGCATTTCCTGCACTCCAACTACCGCTAGTCAGTACCACGGATTTGATAAGCATTTTGTAGTGGTTGGAGGCGAAGGCTGGTCCGACGTTGACAATATCTCCCACACTAGGATCAGCGCTTGCCGCCTGCGTCCCGTTGTCAAACGTCACGATAATCGAACGGTACATCCTAGCAGCGCCTCTGCTCTCATGTGTTTGAGGGGTGTGCCGTGCTACACAGTAAGACCAGTCAGACTCACCCGAATGCTCTGTGACAGAAGAGGCAGTAGCCGTGGAAGCTGCTGTGTTATCTTTATTACGGACACTAATTGATGTAGAGGCGGTACCTTCTACATAGGGCTCTATCCACACAGTCAAAGGTGACGTAGTTTTTGCTATGACAAGCCCATCAATAGTGCCTATTCTAAGTGTGTCGCCTACTTCCGTGAAGCTATTGGACACACCGTTTAATACGTAACTAGGAGCATCTCTGAACTCAAGCAGGTTGTTCCTGAACCAGTGCAGCCCACACACAGGGGTAGGTGAGGTCTCTATAGACGCCCTGAGTATAGTGGCGATAGCGCGTACCAAGTCTACGTAGTTGTCTACCGTCTCAGTGCTGTGCCTGCCAACGGCGTCACTGATCGTATTAGCATCGACTGTAGAACCGCCGTCAACAATGATCTCGTCACCAGCACGTAGAACGGATTGGTCTTTAGTTATTGGGCAGTACAGAAGTTCATTACCGCCGTGAGAGATATACACGCCTACATTGAACGTGCCCTGATCGGTGATAAGCTTTATGATGTCACCGGCCTGCACAGAAGAGAAAGCACCCGCATCACTGATGCTGATGTTAACTGCCCATACATCAGTCAGGGCACCATTAGCCCAGCCGTCGTAAAGCTCAGTGCCGTCAATACGGCTGATGCCTCCGAGGGTTGTAAACTCATAATTCATGCAGCCGATTAGACTCCCCGGCTCTTTAGCCATGGCAGGGGAGGTGTGGTCTAGTCCTTTGTTTAGGGCAATGGTCAGCATGATTTATCGAATCTGTGTAAACCCAAAGTTATGGTAGGCAGAGAATCTCTGCGCATGATGTAATCCCACTTGTCATACTCCTTCTTTGCACGAGAGTACAGCTGTGTGTTCCTGTCATAATCTGCGTAAGACATGATGGCACCCCACATAATCTTCTCGTCGTACATAGGGTCTAGCAAGACGGGCGTGTCGTTGTACAACGTCATGGACGACGCGTCCTGAGTGTAAGAAAACGACACATCATATGGAACATTAGGACGTGGGTAGAAGTCATACAGGCCGTCGTCTGTGCGTACAATATATCCCGGCCTACCGGACGGTGTATTGAACGCGTCAAACCTGCCTACCCAGTTTTCAACCGGCAGTGCGATAAGAGAAGGGGCTGCTTGCAGATCACCCGGAGATGGGGAAGACGCTGTGGCCACTGTAGGCTGGATGTACACAGAGCGTTCATCAAGCTCATCAAACCCTGTCACAAGCTCGTGAAAGCTGTACCGTCCACGGCCCTTTATGCTACCTAGTTCAGGGGTAGGGCTCGGACTAACTCTGTCAAACTTCTCGTTCAGGATGAGGTTGTCTGCTTCTGATGGATCACCGACGTACTCCACGGAAACCGTGTACTCAGTCAGAAGGTTAAGCTCTGCATCTTCTGTGGAATGCACAGCTACTACTTCAAACTGTACACCAGATGATGTCCCTTCTAAAACGTTACCGACCGAGACAATACCCGGTCCGGGCAGTATCAGCTGTAGACGTGGGTGGATAGTTACGGTGGTGCGTTCCTTGCGGAAGTACCACTCATTTCTATCAATAAGAATACTGCGATAAGCACGATTTGTCCACTTCTTGAACAGATTGTACAGAATCGTCCTAGGTGGCGATGCAAAATTCAAAGAAGTCAAAGGGTCCAACGACACCTTGCACTCGTCGATTGCATCATTAACAAGTTCCATGTATGTTTTGTGGGCAGGCATTATTGGACCCTTCTATTCATTACTGCTTGAGTGCTAGATGTCTTTCGACAGTCTGCAGTTCTCTTTCGTTGCGCTCAAACTCCATCAGTTCACCAACAGTCGGCCACTTGCCGATAGCGTCGTAGAACTTCTTCTTGCGAGCGTAGTGAGCGCCGCGTTGGTCAAGCTGCGACTTGAATCCAGAATCCTTGGTGTGGGGGCGGACCCTCAGCACTTGGAACGGATAGCTATAAATCTCTTCCTCCTTGACCACACCTTCCGGCTTGTGCAGGCTGGGCGCCTCTATCTGTCTAAGGATAGAAGCTTTGGCGTCTGCAAGCACTCCGATGAATTCAAGAGGAATGACGAACTCAACGCCTCGTGGAGCGATGAACATACGACCGTTCAAGCCCAGAGGAATTGAAGAATTATTGTGTCCGGGAGTAGGATCACGCATAATCAAAATCTTCGCGTGTCCCGGCGGTAGATCGTCCTGATCCTTTTCATCTTCAGCCGCGCTATAAAGAGCAGACGCTGACTGCTTCAGCTTGATAGCAGCGATGAAATCATTCTTATCCCAGTCTCTACGGGCGCTGATACCCATCAGCTTCGCGTACATACGCAGCTCAGACATACCGAGCGAGTCTAGGGTATCTTCGGACTCATCCTTTTGAGTCATAGTGTTCTCTGACATTTGTGTTTCTCCAAGGTGAAAGGGGCCCCGACATCGAGGCCCCCATTGTTACACTTACGCGTTCTTGTACTTGGTGGAATTGAACTCAGTGTAGATCAGCGGAGCGGTCTGCTGCTCGCCGAGGAACACTGCTTCAAGGATGATGTCAACATCACCATCGGCCACCGAAAACGCACCAGCACCCGAGGGGGTGAGGGTGACGTAATACGGCGCCCAGTTCTGGACATCGGCCACAGTGTCTACCTCAGTGAAGGTCGCCATCTCGTCAGTGGTCAGAGCAGTAGATGCCCCGAGACGAGTGTCCGATTCAGTCACAGGAGTGAACACAGTTCCATCCGGCCGCGTGAGGTTGCTTGCCGAGACCGGCGAAATGCCAACCGAGAAGCTCGGATTGGTCAGCACCGGAGTACCACTAACCTCCTTGATCAGCACGGTGATGCGGATCGGACGAACATTCTCGCCAGCCGGTACCATACGAATCAGATCAGAAGTGGCGATGGAGCCACCGGCAGCCACACGCACGCGCGCGGAAACCGACTGCTCCTTACCATTGGCAAGGCCGCGATGGCGGACGCCCTTTACGACAAGATCACTATCAAAATTAGCCATTTGTATTTCTCCAAAAAGGGGCTAGACGACACTAGCCCCACTTCTCATTAGAGGGCCGAAGCGGCAACCTCAAGACGGAACATCCAAGCCTCGTTGAGGCGGACACCCGCATACCACATCTTCCGTCTACTGTTACTTCAGCGCCGTGGTGAGCGCCTTAGGACCTAGATAACTATCTAGGCGGGTAGCTGTTTCCACTACCTCCGGTAATTTCGTACCGGGACAGACTATATCATCACCTTTACGATGCTCAGTAAAGGGCGTCACGTTGTATCAACTACGGGCTAATCAGGCCCTTGTGGGTGATAAATCTATCTTATACCGCATACTATGGTGGACATAAGGCTCGATCATGGCTAGGAACTTAACGGCATTTGTCCTGTTCATAACCAAGTTGTACGTGCCTTTACCCGACTTATGTATAGCCACGTCTAGGCTGTGCACCACCTTAAAGTACCGTTGCATTATGTAATGCTCTTCTAGAGAGAAGCCTTGCGTACACAGCTTTACACGTAAGCGGGCCAGTCTTTCTTCTCCGCTGGAATTAGTGTAGAACTTTTTCTCAAGACATCCGTCATCCATGTACCATATAGCCAGCCCTAGAGGACTTAACATGTTTAGCAGCTTTCGTGTGACCTTCTTGGGATGACCACACAACTCAAGGAAAGGATTGAGCTTATTGATATGCTTTGACACTGCGTAGCATATCAGCCTTTCTTTTCCAAAACTGCTGGATGTCTGCGTCTTTACCCCGGAGCCTCTTAGATCACCTAGTAGAGAATCCTTCCACTTTAGATAATCTAGCTGCTTTATTCCGTGCCTCCAGCGCAGGGCTGTGTTACTTGTAGGTCCATTGGATCTTCTTAGGTGACCATCACCCAGTATGCTCCCTAAGATTAGTTGCTTTTGATTTTCAGATACTGGATATTTCATCCTTATCCTTTATGTAGTTGATTAGTCGTTGAGGGGAGGACTTTCACCTCTTCCCTGCTGATTGTCCTCGGCACCCTTGCCTTGGGCCGTTAGGAGTTTCCAGCATATAGTGACGTTTTAGTTGCGCAGAAGATTAGGCCGCGAGGGCTAGTTCTTGTGTTAACGCAACGTAGCCACGCTGACCCAGCGGATCTTCGTAGGTCTCACCCATCTTGGGATTCTTGACCACGACATTAGCCGAGGAGCGTCCCTTCAGAGCAGTTGCAGCGAAAGCGTCCTGACCGAAGAACACGACAGGATACACGTCAACGTTGGTACCGTTGTGCAGGATACCAGTGGTGACGGCGGCGCCAGCACCAGCGAAGTAGGTCAGGTGAGGAAGCAGAATGAATCTGACATCCTGAACCTTACCGATCTCCATATCGTGCAGCAGCTTTGTGGAGTCCGAGTAGTGCTCACGCGGGACGAAGCCCGAGACCGCGCGGATGTCCTGCTCAAGATTGGTGTGACCGAAAGCCACATAACCCGGAGCAACCGGCTGAGTGCTGATCTTCTCACTGGCAGTGATGATCTTGGTGATCGGCTTGGCCATCGCAACCTTGAGGGCGCGAGTAGCAAGCTGAACATCGCCGAGATCGATCGGAGCCTGCACAGTGGCACGAGAAGTGGCAGCACCGGAGTACGCCACGTTAGTGCCTGCGACGAGGGTGTTCCACAGGATACGCTCCTTGGTAAGAGCGGCCTGTTCACCAGCGCCCATCGTGAACTGACGAAGATTGTCGTCTTCATGAGTTTCGATCAGAATGTCGGTGAAAGGAATCCACGCGCCGTACTGAGCGATGGTGCTGGACACATCTTCGTACACAACGCCGGTCGGCGAAGGAGTGATACCTTCGACCAGCTGTTCCATCGAAGCATTGAACGGAACCAGTCGACGCCACTTGACCAGCTGACCACTCTTCATGGGAACTTCAACCAGCTGCGCGAACTTCTCCAGCGCCAGCATCGGCTGGGCATGGGCGAGGAACTGCGCTACTGCATATAGACCAATGCGTACGCCGAGGTCCGCATATTGAACGCCTGAAAACATTTGCTATCTCCTTAACGGATATTGTTCTCTTTGAGAATATCCTGATAAATCTGAGAATACAAAGCATCTTCATCTACCGGCCTGTTACCCTGCTTGTTAGCAGGAGAACGTGTAGTAGCCGTAGACGCCAGTTTACGCTTACGAGCCTCTTCCACCGGATTAGGCTGAGTGGTCTCTTGGCTCTGCTGTGTAGTGCTCTGTGTCTCTTTTTGAGTGGACTGATTGAGAATCTCTACTACGCGAGGAAAGTCAGCCTTGAACGCCGACACAGCCATGGAGTATTCGTTGGCGAAAGACGACTCAGCAAGAGCGCGGTGCTCGGGCTGCAACATCTCCTTCCACTTGTCCCAGTAGTAACGCATGTCGCCTCCCGGCAAAATACGATCCACGTCTGGGTGAATCCTCTTGACTACTGCCAGCTCTTCTTCCAGATCTACTCCGTCATCGTCTACCTCAAGCTGGGGCGCGGCCTTGGTGGCGGCGTACTCCTCTCGCATTGCGGCAAGTGCATCGGCTAGGTCTTCGTCTGCGGCCCTCACTTCGTTAATCTTCTCTTCAGCCTTACTAGGCTTGCTAGCAGCAGTTTCTGCGGCTTGCTTCTTGTATTTGTCGACTTCTCTCTTTAGTCGTGACAACTCTGACTGCAGATGATTTACACGCCCGCTATTCGAGGACAGCGCATGCAACTGTCTCTTTAGGGCTTCAATCTCCTTAGCCAGAGGATTGTCGGCGTCGGGCGTCGAGTTCTCGACGACGGACTGGTCTTCTTCCCCCTGCTCTTCTTCCTTCTTTTCCGCATTCTCGTCGGCAACAGCGTCAGCGTTGTCAGGCGGAGTTTCCTCGGACTGCTCCTGCTGTTCGCCTTGCTCAACTGAAAGCTTCATCAGACGATCGATTTCTTTATCATCGCCGTCACTCACGGCCTTGTTAAGGGCGGCGAAGTAGGCGTTATCGTCCATAACTGAGTTGGTATCCTGTTCAGTATCAGGCTGGTTCTTTTCGGTATTCATTGGTTAATCTCCGGTTCTCATCCTTGGGGTGGCGGTGTATACGGCCCCTTACCTAGACCAAGCAGCTTGTTTATAAAAGCGGCTTTGCCTCTCAGCTGCTGCGTCTCTTCAGCTGTCGTATCATGTGCGGCTAGTTTCTTGTAGACTGACTGGAGTTCATTCTCCAGCCAGCCCGTGAATTTAGCCCATTCCCCAGAGCTGGGCTCTGGTCTGAAGTGAGCATACATCATCAGATACCTGTTCCTTTCTCTCTCTTGAGTTCCAGTTCTTCCGATATTAGCAGCTGATCAATCTCCTTCTGCTGCCCTCTCATTCCTTCGATGAAGATCTTGGCTTGGCTGTCATTCTCCTTGATCATCAGCTTGGTTTCAACATCAAGTTGCTTCTCTTCTCTACGAGCGGAAAGCTGAATCATTTCCTTTTCTACCTCTGCTCTAGCCTTGATCACCTGCGCCTGAGCCTCTTGTACTCGGGCGTAGTTTGCAGACATTCTCTCTTCGTGCTCCCACGCTGCGCGTTGCTGGGCCTCCTGCATTTCAAACTGCAGTCTTGCCTCATTTAGCGCAAGTTCCCTATCAGCTCTCTGTCCTTCAGCTGCTTTGATTTCAAGCTCAATCATCTGGGGATTAGGCTGCTGCTGGGCCTGCTGCGCTGCCTGCTGATACTCTTCTTCAGTACGAATGATCTTGCCCGGAGGCAGGCTCATCGTGTGTAGACGGGTGCGAGCAAGTTCGTCAACATTCACCCACAACGCAAGAGCCGGGTTCTGGGCTGTCTCCATGGATAGGCGCTCAAGGTCTCTGACATACAGCTGCTTGTTCTTGTAAGCAGAGCTAGATCTGACATCGATCGAGTAGTCACCCTTGATCTCTTCCTTCGGATTGTACTGCATATTCCAACCGTACATACGACGAATGATCTTCTCCGTGATGTGGTCGTCCCACTCTTCCGACAAGAAGTCCAGAAGTGTGGTGGAGTTCTGCTGCATCACCAGCTGTCCTGTAGCCGACTCAGCTGCTTGCGGAGAAGGCATACCAGAAGCAAGTGCTGTCGTAGCTGACTCCTCCTCTGCGAACTGACGTGCCAGCTGTAGCATCGGCATAATGTTGGCAATAACGTTAGTCGGATACCAGAACTTGATGGCGTCATCCATTTTGGCTGACGGGTCTGTCAGCAACCACACCTTGTTAGGCGTGATGTCCCACACACCGTCTGCTGGCTGAATGTACTGATGGTACATGCTAACCTGTGGACCGGAAGTCAGCGAAGCGTTGTCGAGCATCATGTGGTACGCCTGCGTCACGACATGCTGTGCATCTCCAAGAAGCAGTGGATGACCAAACCCAAACGGAGACGTGGGGTCTTCCTTCCATACAGAAACTGCGTACGGAGTTTCACAAGCGCCCTCAATGTTCTCAAGCTCCATGCGAATGATCTTGCCGCAGCATACCCACACTTCACCGTAATACTCAGAGGTAGGCGTTTCGTACGTGGGCTCAAGGCCCAGCTTCGCCACCACGTCATACGACACCGGGCCGTGATACTCGATCACAGTGTATCTGTCTTTGTACATGTGGGGCTGGCCCCAAGTCAGTGCGTTTATCTTTGACAGATAGTTAGAGTTATAGTGGCTGGCCTTTACGCCACGTTCCTTGGAGAGGACATCCGCGATAACCGATGCATCAAAGCCTCTACTGCGTCTCAGAAGAGACAGGTCTAGGGCTGTCATAGGATGCAACTCTATGTCGGACATGGACTCCGCATGCCTCTGAACGCTCAGATCGGGGTAGAACCGCCACAGGCTGACGTGCTCGATGCCGGGCTTCTTGTCCTCGACGAATTCAGGCACCCAGACCTCGCCCTGCTTGACGTACTTTGTGCGCAGCTTACCTGTGTTAACAGGTCCCTTGAGTACACCCGAACCAAGAATAACGCGTTCCGCCATCGCCCTACGGGCGTGCATGGGATACTTACATTCCTCAAGCTGCGCCGCAATCTCCTTCTCCATACCACGGCACTTTTCGGCTGTTTCCTTGGTGTCGTCGTTGGCCGGCGGCCACAGATCCCAGTTCTTGTCACCAATGGCAAACTGCATGGACACACAATTAGCCACAGCTGTGTCACACTTGGTGCGCACAATGTTAGGGGTAGGGCGTCTACGACGCGTGTCTGACTCGAAAGGACGGTCAGGATTGAAGTACCCATCGTCTGTCAGCGGGCTGTTGTACAACCTAATGCACTCTTGCCACTGACGCTCTTTTGCAACACGGTCATTAGCCCGCAAACAGAATTCATCTTCTATCTGCTTGGCCAGCCCTGCCAGAATAGCCTCACGCTCTGCGTCGCCAGTCTCGGGCTTCTTGTCGTTTTCAGACATTGTATCTAGTTCCCTTGTAGTTTACGCCAGCAATGGGCCCCGTTGTTTTTCTGGAGATCATTCTGTTCATATTATTGATGACATACCGTGCAGCGTCCATCAAGTGATCGTCTTCATCGACGACATGCCCTCGCTGGTCACGTCTGTACAGCATATACTCTTTCTGGAAGTTTGTGAGAGTGCTAAAGACTCGGGCCTTACCTGTAGCGAAACGCTGTGCCAGTGCTTGAATCCCGGACTCCCTTTCATTCTTGGCTAGGAACAGCTTGAGTCCCATTCCCTTGTACATAGTCCAGAGCTTCTTGCCGTCTGTCTGGCTACGTCCGCGAGTCGCGGGATCAATCGCTCCGTTAATCCACTCACCCATACTCTTGATCGCATGAGCGTGAAGGTAAGGCTCGTCGCCTCCCTTGTAATGCTCGGCGTAGAAATAGAGGGTATCTGAGTTGGGGTCTAGAGCAGCCCATATAACAGCTGTCCTGTTCCAGCCCACGTCCATTCCATACATCCTAGGCCACGAATCTGGAATCTCGAATGGAGGACACACAACCTGCTCGATCGGTGTAGAAAACACGTTACCTGCTCCCATTGATGGAATACCCTTGGATCGCGCAGCGCGCAGGTGCTCAGGAGTATCTTCCAGAAGTCGTGCCTTGGTTGCTGCCGTGAGCCATGGAGCGTCGTCCCAGCCCGCCTGTATCACTGCCTTCTTCTTGGTAGCCCCTACGGCCTCCTCTCCCTCAGCGTCCTCTTCGTCAGACAAGGCCACGATAGGCTTTGCTCCTAGAAGGAAATCCGCCTTTCGGCAGAAGTTAACCACCATGCGGGTAAGACCTTCCAGCGGCGTGAATGTCGCGAAAATGATACCATCTGTGGTAGCTGTACGGATGTTACATTCGTTCCATATCTCGATAGGGCATTCTTCGTCACACCAGATCCAGTGCATCTGCGTTCCCATGAACGCCTGAATATCCTGCTTGTAGTTCTTGAACCCGATTGTAGACCAGCCGCCGGACACGTGCTTGATGCGTATCATGTCTACAGCGCCTGTAACGCCCTGCAGAGCCGTGCAACGTCCCAGCGTGTGTGCCGGTAGCATACCAGTGCCCCACGATCCTATGTCACCTAGCAGCTCTTTTTGCACAGTGTCGCGAACAGTACGTGCGTCAGGTCCAGCAACCCAGCCCTGTGTCGGGCCGTCAAAACGCCTACCACTCCACCAGCTCGGATATAAACCAGTTGCATGAACAGCCGCTTCATACGCCCCGCATACAGACTTTCCTACGCGGTTAGCCGCCATGAACAGACGTTCAGGGTAGATGATACCTGCGTCAAAGAATGCCTTGTGTTTCGGTGTCGCTTCGAGAGGGTAGCCGGACGCCTCAGAGAACCACTTGTCCATGCCGCTGGCGGTCTTCATGCCTTGCAGCTGTCGTGCCAGTTCTACAGCACGGGCAAGATCTCTAGCGTATCCAGCGGATGTCTGGTTAGACGGCAAGGACTTCAACAAATCCTCACCGTCATCGAAGGAAGGGATGGAAGCGAGGAAGTCCAGACTTAATTCTTGTGAAAATTTCTCGCTCATACTTTCCTTATGCTGCGTTAGTGGTCAGGTGACGCACAAGCTCAGGGTCTTTCTCTTGAAGCTTCTTGACCAAGGACGAGAATTCGCTACGCAGCTGGTCAGCGCTGATGTCGCCTGTACCGTCCTGCGAAGTTTCCACCTTGTCCTTCCATCCATACATGTTCTTCATGGCGAAGTTGAACAGAGCGGTGTTGAATCCCTGCTTGGTGAAGCTCTTGCGTAGAGTTTCCATGTACCATGCGTGCGCTATGGTGCGGCCATGATCGATTAGATTGGCGAAAGCCTCACTATCGGCATACATCCTGTCAAAACGACTACGCGTAATACCTAGAAGCTTGCAGATCTCAACATCAGAGGCGCCTTGCTCGTACAGATCCAGTACCTCGTCCCACTTATTCGGTGATTTCTGTGGAGACTGGCTCATTGTCTGCTCCTACGCTGCTGGGCGGGATGAACGCTTGCGAAGTATCCTGATTCAGGATCTCTGCAATCGGATAAACCTCTGCATCACCGTCCTCACCCCTGTTCAGACCCACCAGAAGCATCACTGGAGCGTTGTCTGTCTTCCTTTTAGCGGTCATTACGCCGATTGTGTTGGTGAATACACCACGATAGAACAGATCTAGTACCTGAAAGGGTGCTGGGTTATCCTGCTCGTCCGTGAAAACCCACGGAATCATCTCGTTTTCGAGAATCGTTGGTGCATTATTTGCAATTTCATTGGTCTCTGCCACTGTCTTTCTCCTGATTGAGTAAGGTTGTGTGGGCGGACAACGCTAGCCGAGTGCTTTTCCGTACTATTGTCGTCCACCGCTGCCTGTTGCCGCCCACACGATTCATTAAACCTGATGCTCTCTGGCTATTTTGCCTGTCTCAAGACGCTCTACAAGCTCTTTGGCCCTATTACCTACCTGTTTAAACCACAACGACTTGCGTAGATTGGTACCTGCTGCTGCATACTTTCCGCTGTTCAACAGACTTAGTGTCGTGTCAAACTTGGACAAGCGTTCTGTTCCCATATTAAAGATCAGATTAGCCACTACCGTCTGTGCGTAAAGAGGGAACTTCGTTCTCCATCCCGGAGTGAGGCTGTCAAGACCCTTCACGTGATCGATCACTTCCTCTTTTAGACGCTCGACGGACCGTGTGTGAGTGATCGTGCTGTTCACATTCACACCTCTGGTGAAGCCGTGACCAACAGTCCACGGTCTTCCGTTAACCTCGTTAAGGTTCAGCTCCTTCAAAATCTCAGCTGCCGGGCGAAGACCCCACTTGCGGGCTCTGCCGCCAAACGCCTTACCGATTTTTGAAAGAGGGTCTGGGTAGGCGTATGGCCTAAACCCTTCGTGTCTCTCAAGATCGGACAACACCTGCTTCATGTATGCTGGATCAGCCATTATAGTTCCACCTCTAGTTCCGCCGTCACGGTATCAGATGCCGCATAACTACCGTTACCTGTGTCAGTGACTTCACATTTCAACACGCCAGACCGTAGCCCGGCAGCGCCTGTATCGGTGATGATAGTACACGTCGCTGACGTGGAGTTTAAAATACTCATACCAGAGCCTCCTGAGTCCCACGACCACGCATAGGTGAATGCGCCCACACCGTCTGTCACATTAGCTGTGACAGCTGCAGACGCCTGCGACGGAGCTGCGGAGGAACTGTAAACAGGGTCCGGTGTTATATTAACCGTGTGATTTGTTACACCACTTCTATGCATCATCAACTGCACTACGGCCATCAGGTCACCCCTGCGCCCGACACAATCGCCTCAGATGCGGACTGGAAATAGATGTAAGCCACGCCATAGGGCGCCAGCGTTCTATTACCTGTCGTGGCCGTGCCTCCGAGTCTGAGCGTGACACCAGACCCTTGGGCAATAGTGATGTTGCCGGACGATCCGTTGTTAACCACCGTGATCACGTCCCCTGCGGCATGGACGCTGTTGTCGACTGTGTACGTGTAGGCCGTTGTATTAGTCTTACGCCGAGCGTTACCGGCGTCACTTGCTACAAATGTGTATGTGGCGTTCTGGTCCGTGAGCGGCACCTGCCCCAGCCGTGTCGTAGCGATAGCGCTCCAATTCTGCAGGTTGGTGCTCAGCGTTAGAGTGATTGACCCACTGCCTGTGACAGGGCCGCCTGACGGCGTGATACCCGTGCTGCCTGTGATATCCACGGAGGTCACAGTACCCGCGCCTGCAGGCGTGGCCCACGTCCCATCACCTCTCCAGAATGTAGAAGCGCTGGCGCTTGTTCCGCTGTTAAGTCGTGTGACAGCGAGATTACCCGTCAGGTCTGCTGCACTACCAGAGGTGGCGACAGTTGCCAATCCTGTGATGGTGCCCGCTGCCTGCGTCCCTGTGTGCGTGCTTCTATCTCTGAGCTGAGCGTTCGTGGCATTGGCTGTCGCTCCGGTGGCTACGCCGTCCAGCTTGTTCTTATCTGCGGCTGACATAAAACCAGCCGTAGCACCTGTGGCGTCAGAGTGCGTGTGACCGGCTGCAGCAAAGTCACCAGAGTTGGAAGTGGCGGCTGTGCCCAGTCCGAGCGTAGATCTAGCAGCGGCAGCGTTAGCGTCATCCAACAACGTGAGAGCAAATGCTGAAACGTCCCCAGCTGTAAGGCTGGCGGCGGCCAGCTCCTGAAGAGCGTCCTCTACAGTGGTTGCCGTAAAGTGCCCGCCAAGATCAGTGATGCCGATCAAATCAGCGCCGGCCGTGCTTTGTATTTCCGACATGAAGTCGTAGAAGTTCTCAAAGTCCGGGGCAAAGTCGTCCCGGACAAAATCTCCCAGTCTGTCCGACATCCTCACTAGAGCCATCTGCGCCTCCCCCATGTAATATGGGACAAGCGCTTCCGTCAGAGAAGATGCCCCAGCTGGGGTGAGGTACAGATAATTAGCCATTAGAAAGCCTCTTGAATCACAGTGGCAGTACGAAGAGAGATCAGCAGATTATTGTAGGCAGTGATCACATCACCTAGCGTAGCGCCTCCGCTTAGCTCCCCGGGGTCAGTACCTTGCTTGACAGTTCCGAAGGTAGTGACAGTGGCTTGCGGAGTGGGTTCTGCGGCCTCTGGTTCGGGTAGAACGTCCAGCGCCTTCAGGAGTCCTCTGACCTGTCCCTCCGCCATCTCGGTTTGAAGAGCCTCGACTACAGATCGTCTAACGGTAGCTGAGATAGCCATATCAACGATCCACAAAATCCATGACGCCTGCGTCCTGCATGTCAGTACGCAAGGTGTTCAGCCACGTGATCACTGTCTCCAGTGTGGCGCCTCCTGCAAGGGCTCCCACATCATCAACCATCTTCACAGAACCCCGCTCTGTGGGAGAGGCATTCTTGGGGTTGTCCGCCCCGATGTCGAAGCATTGGGCAATCGCTTGCTGTTCAAGGGTGTCGAAGTGCCCGTTAAGGGCTTGTACAATCTGCTGCTTTGCTGCAGTGCTGAGTGGCATACGTCTCTCCTATGTGTATGGATTACGTTTGTAATCGCGAGGGTATAGTATACACATAAGTGCTGAACCTAAGCTGAATAGAATCATTGTATCTAGATTGATTGCGTAATGCGCTTGGTTTCGTTCAGGCTCAGTTCAGCGGCTATATGTATACTATACGTATGTCACCGTCGCATCGCTTCGCCTGCTTTTGAGCAGGGAAGGGTCCGGGACTTGTAGGTGCCGCTCGTCACTTTAATCCGAGCCTCCGGTAGTGGAGAGGACTACACGACACACTGGCTCTGTCGACTCGAACCAGCGTTGTATACAGCGGGTATGTGCTGACCTACATACCGCCAAGGTTCTGCGGGACAATCGGCAGGGACTTTGGGACAATGCCTCTACTGTGGAGTGATCTAACAGAGGCGAACGTGGGCGAATCGAGCGCGTAGATCGGGGGAGAACCTCTTCTCTAATTAGCTTCGATAAAACCTGATACCTCATTCTCATGTATCCGGCGAGCCATTCTTCCCCATCACGGTGGGGAGGGATGGCTTTGCCCTAACGTTTCCTCTTCTCATATATCCTAAAGAACACGTTACACCGAACGCTCTGTAAGAGCGTCGTATTTAAAGCGGGGTAGAAGCGTCCGTAGAATCCAGAACAGCTCCCATACGTCTAAGGGCATATTCGTGTCCATCGAAATAAACAACGCCCGTCTGCCTGTCCTTCACGAGAATGGACTCCAAGCAGATGGGCTTTTTTGTGTCCAGCCTCCACACTGTCGGCACCTGTCCTTCCGGCACCTTCACGTTCTCTTCCCACTCCTGTCGCGTCATCAAAAATTTCGTACCCCTCTTCTTCCATCTACGGACGTAGTAGCTGTACCAATCCCCCGCCTCCAGCTCCTTGCGCATCATCGGGACAGTCACGTTCCTGTACCGTGCAGCCATGTAGGGCCTCATGTACTCCCTGTTCTTCTTGAGGCGTGTCTTCCAATGATCCTTCTTCCTCTTGGGCTTGCGTGCCTTGGCCAGAGCGTCCTTGGTGCTCTTGGTCTCCATCATCCTCAGAAGCTTCTCCCTTTCCGTAGGAACCACCTCCGGGAGATCTGCTCTGATCTTTTCCGCCTCCATCACTTTCAGGATGCGGACAATCTGTTCCGGTGTCATCTCCGTCATTCGTGTTCCTCCTCATCGATTACACGTGTAATCATTATACGTATTCGGGTGTGCCTTGTAAACAAGAGGGCGATGTGTCGTTAAGCTTTTGTTCACTCTTGTGTCAATCGCGTAGAAAATTGCTGGTGGGGCCCCACTCACCGGCCGGACAAGGCCGGGGGTCGAAGGGGATACCCCCCGGGGTCAAAACCCGCGACAACGGGCACGGACACGGCACCAAAACACGCGCCCCCTTTTTTTTCGTGTGCCCTAGAACGCACGCACGCGCCCGTCACGCCACGCACGCGGGGACCGTGGGGTGTAGCCCACCAGAACCCGGCCCCACGACCACGCACGCCCCTAAGCACGGCACGCAATATGCGAACATTTCACCTAGGCATTACATAGGACAGGGTGTTTAACGACTAAACGTCCTCAGCCGACGAGCGGTCATCTAATGGCTTTCGTTTCCTGTATACTGCACGCACGCCCCAAGAACAGGACTCGCCGACAAATGAACGCTCGCCTGATATCCCGCAACATTCACTCACGTCGTGTGTTCCGGCCCGTCGGCCGGTTCAAGCTAACCCGTGCCATGGCATGCGCTGGCCGTGTCGTGTGGTGCGGAACCAAGGCCGGTATATACAAATTCATCACATTGGAGGACTGACACCGTGCAATCGCCCGAAGTCGTGTTTCAGCTTCCCGGTTATGATGTCCTGTTCATCATGCTGTCATACGCTGAGCTATTGTTGCTCGCGCTCAAGCTTGGCCTAATGTGGGCGGGTTGGGCGTGCCTGTCCGAAGTGTGTAAATGCCTGCGCATCCTGCGCAACCAATGGGAGAGTGAGAAATGAGCATCTTTCGTACAATCGTCGCCGCTGTCGTCGGGGCATACGTCTACGTCATGACATGGGTCGGGGCGTTCTTGGGCGCCATCATGTATCCCGTGGCCTATGGGTACAGGCTGGCACAGATGCGACTTGCCCTGATCGATGCCGAGCGCAAGGTGAGACGCGGCGAAAGCCACATGTGAACAAACGGCCCGGGGAGACCCGGGCTTTTTGTTGCCCGTAGAAAGATGTTAAGAATATGTTAATGAACAGAGGCTTAACTTAACGTTTATTTAACACGCTTTTAACGGACATTTAACGAATAAGGGCGTATGATTGCATCCATGAAGAGTGAGCGGGGCGCATAGGCCGCCGCTCGCGATTCATCTACCGTCGCGTGACGTGCCGTGTCCGGGACTGACCGGAGCGCGTTATAGCTATACGGGGTATGGCCGGCGGTAGGCTTTAACAGTTAATCGCAATCTTCGAATGTTAAGTAAGTCGATTAGCTGTTGTGGAGGTGTCTCGGAGACATCGAGCAAACCCGGCCCACGGATGGGTCACCAATTCAGCTAAGCCGGTGTGTCGAATGCTGGCAGGACTACATTTTTTGGGAATGAATACGTCCTGCTGTCCCCTTGTCGGCATGCCGGCCCCTTTGTCCCGCTCATGCGTGTTTGTAGGGCATGAGAGAGCAAGCAAGCCCCGCTAGGGTCGGCCGCAATCGCGTCCGCTTCCATGCCCTACCCTGTCACGCTCTACAGGGTGCCCGGTTCGATTCCGGGACGCGGGGACGTATGTATAGACAAGACGCGCGCTGTCGCGTCTTTTTTATGCGTATGAACAAAGTTTAAGCGTTAAACCATACCGTTTGTCGGGAAAGTGTTGCAAAGGACGGGGTGTGTGGTAGGCTATGTATGTCGGATGTCCCGACATCAACCTACAGGAACCAAGACCATGCAACTTGACAAAACATCCCGCATCATGTTCGGTATCGTGGAAGCCATTTCGGCGAATCGTGCCGAACTGCTGGCAAAGATCGACGCCGAAGCCTCCGCACTCGCCGGTATCAAGCAAACGGCCAGCGAAGCGAGCAGGGAAGCCCGTGAATCCGCTTCTCCGGCCTTGTGGACTTCCGTCGTCGAGCTGGCCGAAAGTGTCACCAACGCGGCCGGCTCCGAGGAGTTGGACGCCGCGCAGCGCAACGTCGTCTTTGCAGCGCTCATCACGGACGCCGTAAAAGGTGGGGAACCTGCCGTCAAGAGCGTCAAGGCGTACACCAGTACGGCGAAGTCTTGCATCTCCGCTGTCACCGCCGGGAAGCTGAATTGGCACCAAGTGCGTTCCAAGCTGGTGAAGGAAGGCGATGAGATGCGCGAAGCTTCCGTGACGTATAAGGAAGTGCGCGACATGCTCAAGAGCGGCGGCCAAAAGGAACTTGACGCACTGTGCAAGCAAATCGAGACGGACTTGCGCGAACTTCGCGGACGCGAAAACGATACGCGTTCAGTCGACTCGCGCATGGCCGACCTGCGATCGCTGCACGATCTGATTGCGCCGATGGCCGCGAAAGTACGCGAAGTGCGGGAAATGGCGAAGTCTGCCAACAAGCGGGCCGCAGCCGTCAACAGCCTGCGACAGCAGCAGCCGGCCGGACCGATGACCACGGAAGTCACGGCCAAGCCCGAAGCCGTCGCCGCCTAAAGCTGCGACAGCAGCGCCCTACCCTAGCCCCTTCGATAAGAGGGGGCTAGCTCTGCATCCTTAGCAGGGAACTAAGCTAACACCTTGTCAACAGGGTGTTAGCGTGGCAATCCTGCCATGCACCGGAGCATTACATATGTCCATCGCAGCAGCCAAGCGTCGCAGGCGGCAAGTCGCGAAATGCAATCGTCACCTTGCCAAGATTGGGCGCCCCGGCACCCCGAAGAAAATCAGCGCTAGCAAGAGCGCGGCACGCCTGCAACGTGTCATCAACAAGCAAAAGCTCATCGCCCTGCGCAGGGGCCAGAAGAACCGCTGATCCCTGCCACAAGACACTAGCCCGCTCCGGCGGGCTTTTGTCGTGCCTGAAAAACAGGAAAGCGAAGAGATTAACAGTTAAAAGGATGAGCATGTACTACCGCTACCGAGAGCCTCACAAGCACAGAGTTGCATGGTCGCGATATGGCTTTTGGTACGCCGTGTCACCGTGTAATAACGGGCGCACGTTCGCCTTCGCACAGATGCTTAACAAACTCAATGTGCCTGCTAGCCCCTACTGGCACTGAAGGACACAGACATGTCTAACGAAAACAAACAGATAGCGCGACTGAAGACGGGATAAGTCCCCGAAAGACCCCCGGCGCTAACAATGTAATCCGAGCCGGCAACCAACCCGGCCCGCACCACCCTATCATCCGTTTAACCATTAAACAGGTGCAATCATGAGAGACTACCAACCGCTTCGCCAGTTCAAGGGCCCGGGAAGCCGGGCAAAGAAAGGACTTCCGTCGTTCGCCGAGATGAGCAAGACAGCGGCAAATCTGACACCCGCACAAATCGAGGAAAAGTACAGATTCCGCTGCTGCCGCTATGGAAAGACTCATCGCGATCACCAGAAACAGCCGAGTCTGTAAGCGTTCCCTGCCGTCCCTGCAAACTAGCCTTTTCTAGATAATGCGTTATCGTTCCGATGAGGGGATCAGGAAAAGTCCGGGGACGGCAGGCTTTGGTTTTTTGGAAAGTGGACTTGTTCATGGCAGGTACGCGACTGTCCGTCATAATAGATGCTCGTTCGGAAAGCCGAGCCTCTGACGGATAGGATGTGTGGCGCGGACGTTGTGGACGAGTCCACCTCCTAAAGAGTCAATGATTAACGATTAAACGTAGCAGCCAGTGACATCAGGAGAAAACAACATGCTTCACACCACATTAAAGCACCTGCGTTATCATTTCGCTTGTATGCCACGCTATAGGAAGCTGCGTGAAAGTCTCCCGCGCGATCATGCTTCTGATACGCCTATCAGCCTGTTGCATGTCCTTGAATTCAATGGAATCAAGGATGCCGTGTGGGCGCTCCGGGCGACGATCGAGCCAGACGGAGAGACGATGGCTCGGGAGTTCATCTGCCGCGTTACCGAGAATGTATTACCTACCTTCGAGGGGCTGTTCCCAGACGACAAGCGTCCTCGCGAGGCAATTGAAGCTGCTCGCGCCTACAACAAAGGCACGATCTCCGCAGCGCGTCTCCATGCGAAGTACCTCGCCGCCCGCGATGCATACATCAGCGTCTGCGCCCTCCGTGCGCTCTATGCCACAGGCGTCGGAAGAGTCCCTCACTTCGCCCTTCTTGCCACCGCCCAACACTCCTGCCACTATGGTGCCCGCACTGTTCTCGATTTCACTTACTCTCCTGTCAGACGAAAAGCATGGACGGCTTGCTTCCGTGAACTTCTGGAGCAGTACGGTGCTCAGCCATGAGCGGTGAACCGATGAGCGCGGCGGAGGTGCTGGCCAGTCTGCAGCAGTACGTCCCGTACGTGCAGAAACACAGCGCCGCCCGCAAGGGCTACGTCGTCGGCATGCGCCGCAAGAACAAGCGCGACGAACTCGACGAAGTGCACACATACCTGCACGCGCCCAGCGCTCGCATCGCCGTCGCCGCCCTGATCGCCCGCGTCGATGCGCTGGAGGCCGAGAACAGGGCGCTGCGGGACATGCCTTTCGTTCGCACTGGCACATTCGACAGAAACGGCCGCGGGATTCTGGCCGGGGACCGGGTTCTCTACATCGGCAAAAGCAAACATACCAAGCGCGAATACTGGTTTCCCGAATACATCGTCGAATGGCGTGCGCCAAGGTTCCGCCTGAGCTATGCCGGCGGAGACAAAGACAACTCGTCGGCTCACTTCGCTTTCGAGCACACCCACGACGATAGCTGGCGGGCTGAGCTTGAAGTGATCGACGCAGCCCGCGCGGAGGCCGGCAGCCATGGCTAAGAGAATTTTTTCTGACATCGCGTACATGGCGACGCTCATCGCTACCGCATACGGGCCGACTGTTGGTTCCGATATCTACGACCGGCACCACTCAAGCCGCATCAATTCGCGTCGCACGAAGTCTCGCAAGACGACCACTGTCGCTGCGATGAAGCGCGAGGCCAAGAAACGCCGCGACAGGAGAAAGAGCCATGGCTAAGGACGCATGTTGCCGCATTCCGCGATACGAAGCCGAGCAATTCGCCGGGATGCTCGTTTTTCGAGTGGTCAAAGGCCTCAAGAAGTATCGGTGCCGATGCGCAAGCTGCGGAACAACCAAAGATGTTGGAGCTATCGAGGCTCAGCGGATAACACGCCGTGCCACCCTCGCAGCGTGCAGGGGGATTTCATGACCCGCTTCCTCGCCCGTCTGCTCGCTGCTAACGGATTACAGCCGCCACGCACTCATGAGAACGCGTTCAAGCAATCACTCGAACAGCATTGCGAAAGCAATCCGAGCTATCAAACACACTCGCTCATCGAGAAGAATCCGTGGGACGGCGTGCCTGTCAAATGCGATATGGAAGCTGCCGGGTTCAAGTTCGACGAGAGCTGGAAACTAGAAGATTAACCGTTAATCATTCCGTCTATAGCTCAACTGGATAGAGTAGCGGCCTTCTAAGCCGTGGGTTGGGGGTTCGAGTCCCTCTAGGCGGACCATCCATTCAAAGGAACAATCACATGACTGACAAGTTCATTCCCGGACAGACGTACAAAGACCGTGAAGGTCGTGAGTACGTATTCGTAGGCTACGCCCCGCATGCACTAGAAACCGTTCGTGCTGTGTTCACGATAGGTCAGCACTTGACCGGCAGGTACGAGGACGGCAAGAGCAGTTTTCGCGAACACGATATCGTGCAGACAAAGGACGTATGGGTGAATGTCTACCGTTGCCCATTAAACACGACCGGCGTGAGATGTTCTGTCGCCACCTACTCATCTGAAGGAGAGGCAGCGCGGTACGCCCACGACGGCGGCTACCTGTCCCCGCAGAAGATTACGGTTACCATCTAGTCGCAGCCTATCTGGACATCTCATGAAAACTCCATTCTTTCCTTTCACGCTTCGCGCCAACGACAGTTCGTGCAAGCGATGACTGGTATGCTTAATTAATAGGAGACAGTCGTGGAACCAAAAGAACAGCAAAGCGAGACTCCCAAGATCGTCATCACTTCGATCATGATCGAGAGGGCTGCTGAGGCGTACCACAATTTCAGAGATCCGACACTCTCAGCCTCATTGTCGGCGTTTGCATACGATGAAATTCGTATGGCTCATGCTCTGGCTGCGGCTATTAATCGTTAATCTCTCGTGTCCAAGAAACAACGCCAAAGCATTACAGCTTATGCCTTCGACAAGAAGGGCAGGCTGCTAGGCGTAGGACGTAACTCCTACACCAAGACGCATCCTCTGCAGCTGTGGTATGCCAAGCGTTGTGGGCTGGATCACAAGATGTATCTGCACGCTGAGATTGCAGCACTCATCAAGACGCGCGGGCACAAGGTTCACAAGCTAGTCATCGTGCGTGTAGGGAAGGACAAGAGCTTGCTCAACGCAAAGCCTTGCCCTGTGTGCCAACTCGCAATAGAAGAGTTTGGCGTCAAGGTTGTAGAACATTCATAGCTGTTAGTCGTGTTTAACTGTTAATCGCACGGCCTAGTCGTGCTCATCCGGGCCTATAGCTCAATTGGTTAGCAGTAACGGGCTCATAACCCGTAGGTTGCAGGTTCGAGTCCTGCTGGGCCCACCAATCAACACACGAAGGATACGACGATGGACAGGTTGTACGAGGGGTGCAAGGTAAGGATTGATCCGGCGTATGCCACGGTGTTCCAGCTCCCTGTCGACACCGAAGGTATCGTCGTGACACGATCTCCTATCGTTAGTGACAGATGGGTGGTGCAGTTCGGGACGTTGCCCCGCCCCCTTCATCTACAGGACAACCGTCTCATCGCTCTATCTCCCGCACGACGCGAGCAAACCGTCACCATAGACGAACTGGTCGCCGCCGTCCCCTACGCCAGTCGTGCCCTTTCCATTCCTGATCCGGAGTAACACATGCATTTCTTTTTCTACGGCACATTGATGTCGGGATTCTACAACAACAACTTTCTCACGAAGTTACCGGGCAGCAAGAAACTGTTCGACGCGACAGTGAGGGGCTACAAGCTGTGGGGTACGGGACGTATTCCCATCGCTGTCAAGAGCAATGACCGAGACGAGCTGACGCACGGCGAAGTGTGGGAAGTGAGCAATCCGTATGCTGTCGCTGCTCTGCATCAGATGGAAGTGCGTGCCGGATACAAGGCCGTGGAAGTCACGGCTGCGAACGTACCTGAAGCAGAGTATATGGAGGGTGTCTACATGTACGTCCACGACGAGCAACACGTGCTCGGCGACTGGATGAAGCCTATCCCCAACAATAACTATCGAGAGTGGAGAAAGTGATGGAAATCCTCTATGGCCCGGCGGCATTCCTCATCGTCCTCGCGGCAGCAATTCTGATTTCTGGTGGTGTAGCTATCATCGTGATGGTGGTGAGTCTCACCATTCGCATGATGTGGGACATCATCACTAAGCCGAAGCAGTCACGTTATTAACAGTTAAACAGGAGTGTGTCATGAAAATCGTACTGTTGTTGATATTCCTGCTTTACGTCTTGCCGATGGTGACCGTTCTGACAGTGCTCGCCTCCGAATACCGTAAGGGCAGGCTAGAGAAGAATCTGGTGTTCAATGGCGTTATTGTCGCCATCACACCGACTCTTAATCTGGTCTGTCTGTTGTGGGCCGTGGGGTCAAGACTTGTGGACATCATCTCACACGCAATCACCGGAAGGAAGCGCTGATGAAATTTCCTGTACGTGCTGTTGACAATCGCCCGTCCATCACCGCACAAGAACGTCTGTTCGTGCGTCAGTTTGGGGACAAACCTGCTGTCGTGAAATACACGGGGCGTGAGAGCCTTGTCGGGCTACGTGTGCTGGGTAAGCATAGCGGCTTACGAATCGAGCAGAACGCAGACGGACGGTACATCCGTGCCCTTGACATCGTGAACGGTGTTGAGGTTCCTACCACCAGAAAGCTCAAGCTTCGTTTCCGGGACAGCGCCAAGATGCTGGTGCCCGGTGTGCGTAGCTGGGTGAGATAACCAAAGGAAATAACAACCAAGTGAAACGTAACAGTCATGAAATGAGCCACCTGCTGGCTCTCTTGATCGGCGTAGGCATGATTTGTGCCTGTGTCATCGCCTCCGCAGCAGTTATGAAGTAAGTTGCAGGCTCGCCTGCTCCTCGTTTTAACGATTAAACCCAACACATCCACTACACTTCAAGGAACAACATCATGAACGACAACTCCGTCCGCTTCCTCCACTATCGTGCCTTCGCGAATGACGGCACAGTCCTTCCCTACGGCGGCGCCACTGTCGCCTACCGCAAGATCGGTCCGGGCCAAGTGGCTTACGCCGTGGCACGCTGCCGTGACAAGACCAAGACGCCGGAAGTCAAGAGCGCCTACTCCGACAACTTCAACCGTCGTCGCGGCCGTGACATCGCTCTCGGTCGTCTGATGGACGACAGTGCAGGCAAGCGTCAGGAAATCGGTACAGCTCCGGGCAATGAGCAGGCTACGTTCTGGGAATACATGGACCAGCGTATGCAGGACAGTCTCAGTTACAAGCGCCGTCGTCGTGCAGCCACTCCGCTGTCGCCCGTCGATGAGAGCAGCTGCGCATGCGCCGCGTCATCCTGCTGCTGATCGCGGCCATTATGGCTGCTGCGTGTACTGAACACGCCGTAGTAGCAGAAAAAGAAATAGCCAATGCATATAAGGTGTGCGCAGACAACGGAGGTCTCGCGGAAGTCAGGGCCTCTAATGTAGGCCCATCTTATCAGTGGGTTAGTCAAGCCTACTGCCGGAATGGCGCCCGTTTTTACTTTCCTCACAAGGTATCACAATGATTCGTCCATGTGTTTCTTCCTGCGGCAAGAAGCCGCGCAGCCAAGATCAGCTTCATGGTCAGGGCAATCGCGTGTTCAACGAGCAGCCCGCTAAAGATGGCCAGCAGGCGTTCAAGTGCACCGTCTGTGGTGCGATCATCACCCAGTCCGTATCATCGAAGGAATCCAAATGAGCAAGACCACCAAGTTCATCAAGACCAGCAAGTTCCCCATCACCTTCGACCGCCTGCATCCGGGCAGTACGTTCATCATCCACGCCGAGCGTAGCCGTGGGTTCAACTTCTCTCGCGACTACACCGTCTACCGCAAGGCCACGGACGCTGAAGGCTTCTACGCCTACCCCGCGCACGACAAGACCAAGGCAGCATGCCTCATGCCTTCCGACATGGTGTGGCCGGTGAAGGAACAAAGGAGCAGCTAATGGCTCGCATTTTCACATGTGATGCAGTGATGTGCTCGAAGCTGCTTCACACCAGACGTGAGCAGCTGGCGCGCGCCGGGCTAACGGTCATGGACATCGTGTATGTACCGGGCTTGTGGGCAGGGACAGCCAAGGCTTCGCAAGCGCTTTACATGGAGGATATCAACGAGGAACGAACTGCCGCTCATGGTGGCGCCCTTGGTATCATCTATGACACGCAGGTAGAGCTGCCGGCGTCACTTCGAGAAGTAGGCTTCACAGGTACAGGTACCTTTTGCTGCCAGTCTATCTGTGAGTCGGGACCTTTGGGAAATAACTTCTATCGCGCAGCTGCTCTCCTTCCGTGCACGCTGTTGCCTCTCTATAATCTCAATGACGAGAGTATGGGGCGCACAGCGTTTTATGGAACACCGACGGGCGCTTTTAAACGAGTGCATTACCCGTCAGTCGGTCCCTCTCGTTCTTCGCACGCATTCGATCGTGCACGAATGACCAGCACCTCTGAGGCTGTGGACAGACTCGGATCGGCAGGCCGTATTGAGGCGAGTGTTCTTCTTGCCAGTGCGTTTCGAAGAAGTAAGCGTTCCATCCTCACCGATAGTAGCTACGAAACTTCTCTCCCATCATCGTTGCAAGGTACCATTTAACGGTTAAACATCATGACAATTCTCATCACGAAAGAACGATACGAACAGGAACTGACCAATGCGCCTAACGGTGCGTTACTGCGAAACTTCGCCAGCATGCTCGGCAGAACCCCCACGGCTGCAGACTACAAGACGCTGCAGACGCGTTACATGACGCACCTCCATATGGCTGCTGAAGATCCTGCGGACGTTAGGAACTGGTCGCCTCACTGGCTGAAGTTCGGCAAGAGTACACGACCGTGGCACTTCGTCAGCCCCGCGTCTGTCCTTCCCGCCGATCAAGTGTGGGTGGGGTTCGAGGTGGAGACAGGCTATCACTCACGAGAAGCCCTAACCACTGCGCTGGGCAAGCTAGCTCGTTGCAAGCAGCTCATCGCGCTGGACGTGGAGGGTAGTGGCAGGCAGCCTATCGAAGTGACATTCTTCCCTGTCGCACTGGCTGATATGGAGAAGAAGGGCGGTCCGTCTCGTATCATCAATATGTCTACTTCTGTTCCCCCAGCAACGCACGATCCTGACCGTCTGGTTGGCACGCACTTCAACTTCAGCACACCTACCATGCGTAGCTCCGGTATACAGTTCGATGTGAATGGGGTTGGACATGCTATTCAAAACCTCACTGGCGAGCAGCGTGAGCTTCTGTTCGGTAGATCACGTGTGTACGGCCCCACTCCCTACTGGCAAGGCACGCACGTCGAGTGCAAGTGGTTCAACACCACATACAACAAGAGCATGTGGAAGCGCTATTGCCGTGTCATGCGTGCGTTCATTGCTGAAGTACAGGCTGTGGAGGCAGGTGCTCCCCAGCGCTGGGGCGCCTTCTTCAACACGCTCGCTGGGCGTGAACAGACACGTCTCATCAGAGAGGCGAACAGGAGCCGCCGTGCTAGCTAACATCCTTCGACGACGTGGGCTGGGCAAGGGCAGCACGTCTGCTATTCACGCCATGAGTGAGGGCAGGATCGGGGTTGTCCGTAGTGACGATGCTGTCGCCGTGGCCGCGCTCGACTCTTCCCTTCCCCTGATTCGCTGGGGCTGCACGTCACAAACCCGACACCGAGGCCCCCAGCTGAATACGTCCGCATCAATCCACTGGTGCAACGACAAGCGCAGCGGCAGACTTGCGATGCAGGACGCTGGTGTGTCTGTGCCGGAAACGTGGGACGCTGGTGATTTTCTGTCAGCGAACAGAGAAGCGCTGTCTTATGTGGCGCGCCCTGTACATCACGCTCAGGGACGCAATCTGCTGGTCTTCGACGGTAATCGCCCAGAGCAACTGAGGGATTTCGTGAGCCGGACCGGAGGTGGTTATGTGTCACGTCTTATCGACAAGGTGGCGGAGTATCGCGTGTTCGTGTGCCGTGGCCGTGTTGCATGGGTGGCTCGCAAGCATCCGGGCAATCCCGACGACGTGGCGTGGAACGTGGCACGTGGCGGACGTTTCGAGAACGTGCGCTGGAACGACTGGCCGATGGAGTCCATCAAGCAAGCTCTTGCTGCAGCCCGTCTCAGTGGCACAGACTTCTGCGGTGTGGATGTGATGGTGGATGCTGACAACAGGGCTTACGTTCTGGAGGTCAACAGCGCTCCCTCGCAGACCAGCGAGTACCGCCAGCGCTGCACCACTAAGGCACTGCTGTACACGCTGGAGAACATGGACCAGACGTTCGAGTCCCCAACTAGATGGCGTTCATACAAGGATGTCATCCATCCAGCACTGAACACAGGAAACTGATATGTGCGTAGCAATTGTAATCCCGGCAGGTAAGCGTATCTCACTTCAGCAGGTACGTGCCTGCCACACATCCAACGATGATGGGTGTGGCCTCGCCTATGTCAAGGGCAAGACGGTCAAGATCATCAAGGGGCTGTTCGAGCCCGACGAGTTCTACCAGAAGTATCTGGAAGTAGCAGACACGTATGGCGACAAGGCCATGCTCATGCACTTCCGTATCGCTACGATGGGCAGGGTGGCCGACAGGAACTGCCATCCGTTCTCTATCTGCGGGGGTGCCATGATTCACAACGGCAGTCTGTGGAGCGGACCGCTCACCAACGACAAGTCGGACACTGCGGAGTTCGCGGAAATGTTCGGCAAGATGATGAAGGAGAAGTACGTATCCGCATCGCTGGACAAGATCGACAAGGCCGTTAGCTACAACAAGCTGGCCATGCTATATGGGTCTGGTAGGTACTACATCACCAACAGTAACCAGTGGCATAATATCGACGGCGTATTATTCTCCAACATCAACTGGAAAAGATTCGTCGACCAGTCTCCTACGCTTACGCAAGCCATGATCGACGAGGCGTGGGACGAGCACTATGCGTGGGGCGGCAGGGGAGGTGCTCACTGATGAAAGACAACATGCACAACTACCGTGTATGCTTTCGCAAGAAAGGTGTCAACAAGGAAGTTGCCATGAGCATAGGCGTCGATGATCCGCAGCGTCTGGAAAAGATCGTCATGGACGTTGCGGGGGTCAAGTCGCTCGACGAGCTGGATCAGTTCGAGAGCCACCTCATCAAAAGCGACGGTACGACAGAGATCACGCAGCATGTCAAGGAAAAGCCCGTACCCTCTTCTATCATTACTACTCTACCGTCTCGTCCCGGCGATCTGTTCCACGAAAGCAACAAGAACAAACTTCCATCACCGATGGGAGTTCTCACCCGTTTCTTCAAGACAGCACCTGCGCAGGTAAAAGCATATGCCTAATCTGGCTCAATCCCTAGGCTCCTCTTATTTCTCCGAGAGAATGAGTGGGGTCTTGTTAGTACGTGATGGTCGCATCCTGAGCATCACGTCCTACCACACCCGTGACAATTCCATCGAATGCCATGTCGTCGCCTCTCCCGATCACTCGGGCGAAGGTGAGTCTGTCCGCATCGACGCAGACCTCATCAATTCATATGACGACGTGAGTACGCCTGCCATGGGCTACGTGCGTGTAGGCGATCATCTATGGCGTGCTACACGAAACAGTTCGGGCCGCGCCGCTGGCGGATTCCTTCAGAGCGGCGTGCGCTGGGAACCGTCACAGCTCACATACCTCATGCAGCTCAGCGGTGCGGGTGTGTCAAACGCGCCTCCGGCTAGAGATGGGTTGATGTCCCTCTACTTCCCGGCGCACAACACGTTGTCGGAGTGGAGCGCTATGGTTGAGGGAGAGCTGTCCGGTCTCGTCTTGTCCAAGGACATCATCATCGAACCTACGGTGCGTAACGACCGTGACGAGTACGATGTGTTCGTGAAGGGCATCAACATCGGAGCCCTTAACCCGGACATGAAGATTAACCGTTATACCCCCAAAGAGAACCGTGACACCATCAAGGAGATTCTTGCGTCATGAGTAAGAAGCCTGTACATATGTACTGCGGTGGCCGCAGGATGCCGCGTTTAAGTACGGTGTCCGGTATGTGGCCTGACAGCAGCCTGTTCATCGGACTTGAGATCGAGGCAGAGAACCTGCGATACTCAAATCGTTCGCGGACAAGCGACGACGACTATAACACGCTTGCTGAAGGTGGCTGGTGTGTCGACAATGACGGCTCATTGCGCGACGACGGTCGTGAGTTCAAGTTCGCCGGCCCTCTCTGTGGTATGGACATCACCACAGCGCTGGACGCGTTCTTCAACGTGGTGTCGTTCACTCCGTGTCACCGCGCAGGCATTCACATCCACGTGGACTGGACGACGGTCGATGACGCGGACAGTCTGGCCACACTGATGGCTATCGCCTACGGTCTGGAGCCCGCGCTGTTCAGCATCGCCGGCGAGGGGCGTAAGGAATCTTCATTCTGCCGCCCTCTGCAGGACATCGACCCAGAAAAACTGGCAGGCGCAGTTCGTTCTGGCTCATTCGAGTGGATGCACAACAATCTATTGCCGGGTATCGGGCGCTACTATGGCGTCAATCTCGCGTCTATTGCCAAACACGGTACGGTAGAGTTCCGTCACTTCCCTTCCTTGTGCGACAGACAGAAGATCGAAACGTGGATTAAGCTTGTGATGCTATTCCGCATCGCAGCCACCAATCCCTCACTGACTCCTGTGAAGGTGTGTGAGATGATGTCTACTCCGGCAGGTATCCATGAGTTCTGTCGTGCCTACTTCGGGTTCCATGACCTGCACACACTGCTGCTGGACAACATGGACATCGGTGCTGTGGCTCAGCGCATGAAGCTGATGCACGGTTTAATTCGTGTCAGACCTGTCGCAAAGGCTACCGTCACCCGCTCTCATGCAGACAAGCTCAGCGTTTCTGCCCGTCGTTTCATCGACAAGAAATACCCACAACTACGTCAGCAGCGAGCGCGCGCTGCGGAACTGGTAAAGGAACTGGTCAATCCGAACGTGCATGAGTTCCAGAGATTCCAAGAAGATATAATGGCACGAGTGACTTCCGGCGTGGAGACGATCTAATGTGCGGTATCATCGGTTTCATCAACGCCATGCCTCTATCCGGCACCACTGGCGAGCGTCATGTCAGCTATCTCACCAAGGCAGATGACGTGATGACCAACGGTGTCGTGGCGTGTAGCGTGCGTGGTATGGACAGCACTGGCGTGTTTCAAGTGAACGGTAAGGGCAAGGTATTCGTCCACAAGCTTCCCGTGAACGCTTCCATGTTCATTCAGGATAAGGTGTCGAAGCAGTTCCTGAAGGACACTATGACCTCCCCAATCACCGTGTTCCACACGAGAGCAGCGACTGAGGGCCGAGTGAACCTGAATAACGCCCACCCATTCACTGCGCTGGATTCCAAGAACAGGCTGCTGGTGGGCGTGCATAATGGCACACTGTCCGGGTGGAAATCTGCCAAGGATTCCGGCCGCTTCGAGGTGGATTCTGAGTGGGCCATGAACAGGCTCGCTCAAGATCCGTTCGATGCATTCGAGGATTTCCGTGGAGCATGGTCTTTCGTCTATTGGAAGGAAGAGCAGCCGAGCGTGCTGTATTTCGCTCGCAACAAAGAGCGCCCTATGTGGATGCTGTTCACCAAGAACCGCAAGCACGCGATCTTTGGCAGCGAGCCGGGCATGCTGAGCTGGATTGCCCAGCGCGAGAACATCGACGTGGAAGACACTGTGTATGAACTTCCGGTTGACCATGCCGTGATTGTGGATGTACACGCAGACACGCTGGAAATCAAGCACGCATTCAACAGTCAACTGCCTGCCCCTAAAACGGTGTACGTTCCTACAGGCAGTTACAGCTCGACGACCATCTATCGTGACTCGCGTAAAGACACACTCAGCGCCACAATGGCCAAGATTCTTAGCGAAGCTGCCGAGGCGTTTCGTAAGGGCATCAATACTACTGCTGCTCCGACCGCTGTTCAGCAGCCTGCTGCGGAAATTCCGTTCGAGGCTGGCGAGATCGCGCCCCTGACTCCAGACATGTTCGACAACGGAGTCGCCACCGACTCCGAGAAGAAGATGGCCGAGCAGGAGGGACTGTATGGACAGGTGGTGGCGTTCACTCCTACTGATGCTCGCAAGAACTCCGTGTCCGGTACGATCACCGTGCTACGCAACGAGGGTGAACTTGCAGAGGCTGATGCATTCCTACGACACGGGCAGGAGGACCTGCCGCTAGAGGCTGTAGTGGAACAGTTCGCGTGGGTAGCTATCGCCGGTATGTACACTGTCAAGGACGTCCTGATCTATGTACTCGCTCCGCTCAATGAGATGGGCGAGGACACGATTGCCGACGAGGTAGCGTCGTACGTCAGCGATGATCTCCCGCGATGAGCGTCGCTGACTCAATCTCCCTTTCCTATTCGTACTTGCGTGAAGGGGAGTCCATCAATAGTCAGCTGTGCCCCGCTTGCGGGGGTGGGCACAGCAAGGAGAAATCGCTCACAGTCAGCCGTAGAAAGAGCAGGCTGGTGTGGCGCTGCTGGAGGGATGGGTGTCAGTCCGTAGGTATGTGCAACGACGGCGGTAGTTTAATCGTTAAACACGTCACCAAGCAGACTAAGTGGCTCAACTACAGGCTGCGTAAAATTCCGGAGGATCGATGCGAGCTGCTGCAGAACAAGGTATGTAACCGTCTGCTAGACGATTGTCTGTGGACCGACGATCTCGGAGGCAGGTATGCATTTCCTGTGTACGATGCGTCTGGTAGTCTGAAAGGCAGAGTGCTGCGGTCATACGACAAAGACAGTGCGCACACTAAAGCTTTGATAGACGTAGGTGATTACACGGGCTGCGCGTGGTCCGTGAACGGCGAGCATCCTGACATCGTGATGGTTGTAGAAGACATCCCGTCAGCAGCAAGATGCGCCACGGAGCCCGGCGTAACGGGCTGTGCGTTGATGGGAACACACATCAGTGACGGTAAGGCGGAGGACATCAAGGACTCCAAGGCTCGCAGGTATTACATCTGCCTTGATCCGGGAGCTTTGAGCAGCGCGGTCAGGCAGACTGTGATGCTGCGTAACTCCCTTCCTCTAACTGTCATCCCTCTGTCGAAAGACATTAAAGATATGTCGCCCGAAGAGTTCGAAGCTCTGATGGCTAGCTTGAAGGAACACAAAGATGATTAGATTCACGGTGGTTGACAGACTGGTGCGCCTAGCGATGGCCGCCCTGTCACCGAGAGAGTGCGTGTACATGATGTACATTCTCGGGATCAGGAATGGCATACATCCGGGAGGCGCTTATCTAGTAGGTGGTAACGAGATAGAAATTGAGAATGACCTGCGTACTAGAGACGCCGCGATGGGTGTACAGGAAGGCGTGTTCGAACTGCCTGACAGTGAGCGTCAAGTACAGGCTCCTCGTGGTAGGGGAGACGTAATGGGGCTTCTCAACACCGGCGCTGTTGGTACGATTATCTGTTTAGGCGTCCCGCATGAAGACAGAGCACATGTGCGATGGACAAATGAATATGGGCCTTTATACCGAGATGCTACAGCTGATAATAGCAGGGGACAGACAAACGATCCTTATGAACAACCTGTAGTGCAGGAAGTCACGGGGTCTAGCACAGTATTCACAGCTCCTACACCGCAAGACGTGTGGATGGAGGAAGATGCACACCTGCATCTGGCCGAGCTGGATGCGCGTAGAGAAGTGATTCAGGGCAGAACGCGCATTGTAGCTGTGGACGTAGAAGCGCCCGGTGCGAACATGTCTACAGAGCAGGTGAACGTGGCCTATAGAGTGCTTGACACAGACTGTGACAACAGGAGACGTTAATGGAGAAAGTGCTGCTCAGCTCCGCACTGAATAGCCGTGAGGCGTTCTCGATATTCGCCAAGCACCTTGACCCCAAGGTAAAGAGTCGCGAATATCAGATTGTCATGCGGGCTATCAGCGACTATTACGCACGGGACGGTGACTGCACCAAAGTGGACCCTGCTGTACTGACAGAGCAGGTGATGGCTACGCTGCAGAATCCGAAGCACAAGGAGCGATTCGCGTCGCTCCTTGCCGAAGTGATTGCGCTAGACAGCTCACCACCCAACGTCATCGAGCTGGTACTTGATGCCAAGCGTAACGAGCTGGCCGATCGCGTGGCCGTAGCACTAGCCAATAGGGACAAGGACGCAGACGAGCTAATCGACGAGTACAGGGAACTGCAGCGCGTGTCGTCTCTGGACGACATGATGTTCGAGGACGTTGTGTTCTTAGACTCCTCCAACATCGACGAAATTCTTAGCGAGGTGGTTAGCCCTGTCAATTACATGAAGCTCTACCCGCTGTCGGTCAACTCACGCGTCGATCAGAGACTGGCACCGGGCCATCACATCCTCACCTACGGCCTGCCCGAGATGGGCAAGACTGCCCTTAACGTGACGTTCTCTGCGGGCTTCTGCTCGCAGGGCAAGAAGGTGATCTATTTCATCAACGAGGATAAGAACGAAGACATCTACACGCGTCACATGTGCTGTCTGTCAGGCATGTCCTACGACGCCATCCGTGCTAACCCGCAGAAAGCCAAGCAACTGGCGATGGACGCGGGTCTTGAGAACCTCAAGGTGGTGGGCATATCGCCGGGTAACTTAACGATTATTGAACGCGTCATCGAGCTTGAGGAGCCCGACGCAGTATTCATCGACCAGCTCATGAACCTGAACGAGAAGGGCGACGGGCTCACACAAGTGATGGGCCGAGGCTCGCGCGGAGCGCGTAAGCTTGTGAAGAAGTACGGCATCTTGGGTGTCAGTACAGCGCAGGCTGCGGACAGTGCGTCAGGCAAGGCAGTGCTGGATATCGGCGACGTTTACATGTCTAACATCGAAGTTCCCGCACAGTTCGATGTCATGATTGGAATCGGTGGTACGCCGGATCAACTCGCTACAGGACGGAGAGTCCTGTCCTTTGCGAAGAACAAGACGACAGGCGATCATAACCCTGTCGTCGTTAAGCTTCACCCGAGCATCAGTCGTTACACGGATGATGCGTAAGTGAATCATAAATAAACGTGCTTATATCAGACTATTGCTTTTTGCTCCGAAATCTGCTACAATATGTGTTGCTTTTAACGAGAGAGCGACAGCTCCCCTCTAATGGGGAGCGCAGCACGCGGTGCGATAGCGAACGAGTAAGCGACGATGTGTTATCGAAAACGAGAACACGAGGAGCGTGACGTGGAAGTTAGTGTAAAAACGTACAGACGCACTGTTAACTTCGATCAAGACCCAGAACCGTACGGTGATTGGCACGAAGACCTAGAGTCAGGAATACATTCTGTGTCGCTGCGCAGCCGGAAGTCCGGGCGCGAACGTGACTGGGATCTAGAAGAGGAAGTGTTCAACATTCTTGAAGGGTCTACGGAATGTCACGTAGTAGTTGTGTACTATTCGGACGGTGACAGCTTCGGGAGATGCTCCGGAAAGATGGAAGTTGTATGGGCATTCGGTGATGCTGCTAAGGCACGTGAGTGCCACAAGGCATACAGAGAGGCTATAGATAAGGACGCATACAGTGTTGTGTTTCTAGACGATCACGGCGTAGAGGTTACGCAGAACAATGTGTGCTTTGATTACTTCGCTCACGAAGACAGCCTTGACATTACGACATACACACTAAAAGGTAAGTGACGTGAGAATACGAATCCGTGCTAAAGTAGCAGATCTTACCGCAGAGCACGCGTGGTGGGCGTGGTATCCAGTTGTGGCCAAAGACAACAACGGTAACTTCTACATTGTCTGGCGAGAGCATGTAAGACGCCAGCTGTCGGGCACTAACGACTACTTCTTCTATGAATACAAGGTGTGGTGATTAATGATTAAAATGCCGAAGGAACTGAAGCAGCGCTGGGTAGACGCACTGCGTTCTGGTAAGTACAAGCAAGCGCAAGGTGCACTGAAGAAGGACGGAGGCTATTGCTGTCTCGGTGTTCTGCAAATGGTAGTTGATGGTGAGGTGGAAATGGATCTACGAGAGGATCGGTACGGCGAAGATTACGCAGCCTCCGCCTGTTTGCCGTCGGAAGAGTGGTGCCAAAAAAATAAGATAGAGCACGATAAGTGGGAAATCCACGAGGTTGTAGAAGATTCGTATGGTAATGAAGATGATTATTATGACCTCCCTTCTTTGAACGATGAGTCATGCCTATCTTTCAAAGATATTGCAGGCATCATTGAAGAGCAGGTGGAGGGCGTATGATTCGCATGCCACAATGGATGAAAGACAAGTGGGTTGCTGCCCTTAGGTCCGGTGAGTATGAGCAAGGTCACCATAGGCTAAAAACAGGATATGGATACTGCTGCTTAGGTGTCCTGCAGCACAGTCTTTACGGAGATGTTGAACGACACAAGAATGGAGCGTCTAGGCCTACACCTTCCCCTAAGTGGTGTACGGATAATGGCGTAGAATTTGAGCAAAGAACTAGTCCATGGGTTCCTAGTAATCTTAACATAAGCTTGGTGATTTTGAATGACCGTGGAGAGGCTACCTTTGACCAAATCGCTGATATCATCGAGAAAGGTGTAGAGGGATATTGATTGTGTCTAACGACTACGACGAGACGATAGACTACAATCTATCCGAGCGCGACTACAGCCTGCTGATCTCGGCGGGCTTCCGCAGCCAAGGACTATACTGGGACTTGATGTGGGCTAGCGATACACAGGGTAACATCTGGCAAGCCTCTCTCGACGAGCACGAGCTTGTTCAGTTCTACGCCCACGGCCAAGACATGAAGCGGGAAAGCTCGCGATGCATGTTACGGTCTGAGTTCTGCCAATTGTTTGGAGTGTGATGTGAGTGTTAACTACAATAAGGTGTTAAAAGTTCAGCTGAAGAAAGTACAGGAACACGCTGATGCTTTATACAAACTGGTCTCGCAGAGCTGCCCGGACGGTAACATGTTTCGCGGGGAAACAGAGCAAGACAAGCGAATAGGCCAGGCCGTGTGGCACGCTCATGAAGTGAGCAAGTACCTGTCAGCGGCTCTGTACAACATAGAGAAGCGAGATGAATAAAATTGTATCGCGCGCCATGTCCGCCGGGAGGGTGGATAAGCGGACGCCGATTGCGTGGGCGGAAGATTGTGACTACGGGCGCGGGTACTCGTTCGCCGAGGAGTTTTTCGAGGCGTTCCCGACGTTCCCGAACCCGCCCGCCGACCCCGCCAAGGCCAGCGAACACGAGCGGGACATGTTGGCGAACGCGATCCGTGACGCGGCAATCAAGGCCGGAATCGCCCGCGAAGATGTTGTGTTGACTGGCCCTCACCTGCTGATGCTGTGCGACGACCTTGCAACCGCAGCCAAGGCCGGCGGCAGCGCGCCGGAGGTGACGGACCACGATCTCCATCACGCGACATCGGCCGTCATCAACGATCCACACCACAATGGTGGCGCGGCTTGGCAATGGCAGCGCGGCGTCCTGCATCACAAGAGCGTGGGTCACTCGAATTGGGTGAAGGTTTCCAGCATGAGTCCGACGCCGAAACGGATTCTTGCTATCTCCGCCGCCCTCACCGCAGCCCTGCAGGAGAAGAGCCCGTGAGCAGCAGGACATGCAAGTGTGGGGACGCAAGAGGGCACGCAAGAGCGGTCGAGTCCGCTGTATTTCAGGCCCTGCAGAACGCATGCGCACATCCGGAGCGAGAAGGCTACTGGCGCGCACACGCAGACAGGCTTGAGCGCAAGTTCATCACGGAACACGGTGCACACATGTACGAATTCACGAAGAAGGAGCCGCAGCCATGAGCAGCAAAGGCCTGGATGCGCTGGTCCTCCGTCTGAAAATCCATGCGGACGAACTGGCCGCACGAGGAAACGGATCGGTGAACGACCGTTTGGAAATCGACCTGCGCAACGCTTCGCGCGAACTCGCCCGCCTGCAGCCGGCGCGGGTGCCGGAGGGGTGGATGCTGGTGCCGCGTGAGCCGACCAAAAGCATGCTGGATGCCGCCGACAGGGTTGGTGACTGGGGGCAAGACGCCCTGAGCATGCCGTACGACAATGGAAACGGCGGTGAAATATGGGATGCCATGCTCGCCGCCGCCCCTGCGCCCGACCATTCCGAGCAGGCCCTCGATATGGTCGCTGCGCCAACCCCCGGCGACTCGCTGCACGGGGGCGACGCTCACGCAGACGCCCGGTGCGCTGCGCTGCAGGCCGAACGCGACGCAGCATGGGCTGAGTATCATAAAAGTCAAGAGGCGGCGATTCGGCTTAAGTGCGAAGCGGACATGGCGATACTGGAACGCGACGCGCTCGCTGCGGATGCTAGGCGGTATCGGTGGCTGCGGGACTTGCCCATCGGAAATGAGTACGAGTACATCGGGAACATGCCCGGCGATACTTGGGATGAGCTGATCGACGCGGGCATGGAGGACGACTCGTGATACAGACATTCGGGATTAACACGCAGGGGACAGACTACGTTGTCGCTACGAGAACGTCACTTACATTGACACAGGTGCGGTGTTTGGCGGGCCTATGACAATCTTAAATCTGAACGCCCTATTCACGGATTCACCTCAAGTTCAGCAGCAATCCGTATAATGTGTTTCATGGGATGAATGCGCAGGCTGATGCGCTTGGGTTATGAACGTAGACTGCTTAGCAGAAACCGGCTTGGACCCGGGTTCCAGATCGTAGACGCGACAAGCCGGAGATCAGCACCGGCCATCCCTCCTTACATAAAAGGAATCATATGAGTGAGTGATTTGCCGTGGTTCATTACAGACCCTCTACGCGCCATTGATCGTTACATCACTCCCGGCAAGTACATTGTCCTCGACTTCGAGACAACAAACGTCGAGAGAGGGACACCGATTAACGATGAAAATTTCATCGTGCTGGCAGCGTGGTATGTCGTAGAGGGCGATCGCGTTACAAAGAAATACAAGTTTGCCGATCAGTACGGACAGGCAGAACTAGAAGAAGACATCCGTGCTGCCGACTTCATCGTCGCGCACAACGCCAAGTTCGAGCTTGGCTGGATTAGGCGTATGGGGATGGAGCTTCGCGACATTCTCTGTTACGATACATTCCTAGGTGAGTGGGTACTTGGCGGTAACACGTTCAAGCCATCCGATCTAGGACTAGATGCATCTGCCGCGCGATACGGCATAGGCACAAAGATCGCCTTAGCTGGTACGATGGTGAAGGGCGGTGTATGTCCAACAGAGATTCCGAAGAGATGGCTGTTGGACTACTGCTTTCAAGATGTTGAGCTTTCGTATCAGCTATTCAAGAAGCAGATAGCTTTGCTGCAAGAACGTCAGTTGATGCACATCGTTCTGGTGCGTAACCTGACGTGTGCTGTTCTGGCAGACATCGAATTCAATAGCTGCGAGCTGGACCCTGAACGCGTGCTCAAGGAATATGACGCCACCGTAGCGGAGTACAGGACGATACAAGAGAAGCTGTCCGTCGTAGCAAGTGGCGCCAATCTACGCAGCGGGGCACAGCTAGCCAAGCTGTTGTACGAGACGCTGGGGTTTAGTCCACCCATCGATCCCAAGACGCGCAAGCCTGTCAAGACAGCGACAGGCAGGCTGTCCACCAACGCAGACACGCTGAAGAAGCTGAAGGTAGAGACACAGGCGCAGAGAGAGTTCATCGAGCTGTACACACGGCAGAACACGCTGGCAGCCCTGTTGTCCAAGAACCTAGAGTTCTTCAAGGGTGTCGTGACAGACTACGACGCCAAGTTCGTAGGCGTATTCAATCAAGGATTCACCGGCACGCACAGACTGTCATCATCTGGCAGACCGCTAAGCTTCAAGGGTAAGAAGAAACTATCCGCCGCACAACTGCAAAATCTTCCACGAATATACAAGAAGTTGTTTTGGGCGGAGCATGCTGATTACCTGATCGGAGAGGCAGATGGAGCACAGCTGGAGTTCCGTGTAGCCGCAGAGCTGAGCCGTGATCCTGTGGCTATAGCTGACATCGAGAACGGAGAGGACATCCACAGCCACACAGCCAAGGTCTTGACTGACGCAGGCGAGCAGGGCTTCAGGGAAGCGGCTCCAAAGGAACGTAGACAGATGGCGAAGCCTCAAACATTCGCCCCTCTCTACGGAAGTTCAGGGAAAACAAAAGCAACAAAGGCTTACGCGAAGTTCTTCCGGGAAAAGTACAACAGTCTTTTTGAAGAACAAACGAGATGGACTAGAGAGGTACTAAACACCGGAAAGCTTCGCACTTCTTACGGGATGATCTTCTATTGGCCCGGCACTCGGATGAGTTCCACTGGCTACATAGACAACACCACGCAGATCTACAACTTCCCTATTCAGGGAATGGCGACTGCAGAGATCATTCCTATAGCACTTGTACACTTCTGGCATCGTACCAGAGACCTCCCCATACAAGTGTGGAACACCGTACACGATAGCATCGTGTCTCGTATTCACAAGGACTACGTGAGTGCGTACGAGGAAATAAGCAAGCAGTGCCTCACACACGACGTATATGAGTTCTTGCGCGTTGTGTACAACTACGACTTCGTTGTCCCACTGGGTGTGGGCGTGAAGGTAGGCAAGCACTGGGGTGAGGGTGAAGAGAAAGTCTGGTCCGTGTGGCCAGACGGAAGAGAAACACTAAAACAATAACAGGAGACACATGCTAGTACAAGGCGTTGTTCAAAACATTCAAGCTCGTCAGACGAGCGTCGGCACTATGTACGACATCATCGTTGACGGTCAGTCGTACGGGAACGGTAAGTACGCCCCGCGTGATATTCAGGCAGGCGACACCGTAACGTTCACTGCCGAGATCAAGGGGAATTACAGGAATGTTGGACGCGGTACCCTGCGTAAGCTGAGTGCTCAAGCTAACACGGGCTCTGTTCCTCAGCCTTACTCGCCGCAGGCTGCTCCACAGCCTGCTACCAAGCAGCCAGCGGTAGTGTTCGATGATCGGCAGGCTGTCATCAGCAAGCAGGCAGCTCTCAACACGGCCCTTACGATGGTGGAAATCCTGCTCAGCAAGGACGCTGTAGCTCTGCCGAAGGCGGCTGCTGACAAGGCTCCGGCTATCGAAGCTCTTCTGGCGAATTACGTGGACAAGTTCCATACGTTCTCTACAGGTAAGAGCGCCAAGCTTGCGACGGATGGCATCACTGATAGTGGCGACGCTCCGTTCGAGGACGATGCTCTACCTCCGCTAGGCGGTTAATGTGAGCGTCGGGCTCATGGTGGGGGCCGGTCTAGTAGGACTGGCCCTATTAGTGGCTTACGTGTGGGGGCGTATTGTGGGCAGTAGAAAAGATGTCTATCACGACAGAGAGTTCAAAGAAGGGCTGGACGATCGTCATGTCTCGCCTCGCGCGCATCTTGCCGCTATTAGAGAAGCAGAGCGTATTTTAGGGAGGCAGCGTGACGACAGCTAACGACATCTTAGACGAGGCGGCCGGGATGCTCAGTGCCCGAGCCAACGACAGGGACCAGCCTGACGGTGAGCGCAGCATGGGCAAGATTGTTGAATGCTTCAACATTGCAACAGGGCACAACCTGTCCGAACGTGACGGCTGGCTGTTCATGGTGTTTCTCAAGGCTGTAAGAGCCGCGACCACACCGCAAGGAAAGCTTGACGACTATGTTGATGGGGCTGCATACTTCGGCCTAGCCGGAGAGGCTGGACACAAAGGAGGTGACGTATAACAACGCCATGGAGCAGTATTGGGCTAATTACGTACAAGCGTACATACGCTAGGACGAACGAAGATGGCGTTGTCGAGGACTGGCCTGACACAATTGAGCGAGTGATTGCAGCATCTGACACACAGCTGAACGTAGGGTTCACGGATGAAGAGAAGGAAAGACTGCGTGGCTACATGACGCAACTCAAGGGCACTGTCGCTGGTAGATTCCTGTGGCAGCTGGGCACTAGCACGATTGACAATCTCGGACTTCCTTCCCTGATGAACTGTGCAGCAGTTGTCGTTGACTCCCCCGTCCGCCCGTTCACTTGGACATTCGAGAAGTTGATGCTGGGGTGTGGTGTAGGATTCAACATCCAGAGAGAGAACGTAGACAAGCTTCCTCCTGTATTCTTTGGATTCAAACCGCCCATTCGTCAGGACGACAGCAGTGCAGACTTCATTGTCCCTGATACTCGCGAAGGCTGGGTCAAGCTTCTTGAGCTGACGTTGGAGAGTGCGTTCTATGGAAAGCGCCCCACACCGTTCACCTATTCAACACAGTTGATTAGAGGTAAGGGTGTCCCCATCAAAGGATTTGGCGGGGTGGCTAGTGGACCAGAAGACTTGTGCTGGGGCATCGAGAAGATCAGTCAGATCTTGATGAAGCAGGCCGGTAAGAAGCTGCGTCCCATCCACTGCCTCGACATCATGAACATCATCGGAAGTGTCGTGGTGAGTGGTAACGTCAGGCGATCTGCACAAATCGCTATTGGTGATGCCACGGACATCGAGTATCTGAAGTCGAAGCGCTGGGACTTGGGAAGCATCCCCAACTGGCGTGCGATGTCTAACAACTCTGTTGTCTGCGACGACATCAACACATTGCCCGACGAGTTCTGGGAGGGGTACAACGGCAAGGGAGAGCCATTCGGTTTGATCAACCTAGAGCTGTCAAGGAAGTGCGGAAGGATTGGAGATGAGCGTTATCCTGATCCTGATGTGATAGGCTACAATCCGTTAAAGTTAGCGGCCTTGCTGAGTAATCAGCATTGAATAATCAATCAAAAACGGTGAAAGTCCAGACCGGGCAATGCCGTGCCAATCCGATATGGAAGGTGTAACGACTATGAGTGATCCTAAAGAACTAATGAAGCGCGTCTCTTTTATGGTAATGGGAGATGGCGGTGTGTACAGAGGCGGCAAAGAGCACTACTTCGCCATGAACATGCTAAAGAAGAATATCGATTACGTCGAGTATTGCAGAAACACGCTGAGCGAGATCACAAACGCGACAGTGTACGAACGCACTATCAGACCAGAAACAGACGGATTCCTGAGACAAGATCAAGTAAGGTTGCAGACTAGTTCTCACCCTTACTTCTCTAGAATCAGAGAGCGTGTGTACGTTGACTCCTACAAGGGTCTTGATCCACACGCTATGAAACTTCTTGATCCAGAAGCGCTAGCTATCCTCTATATGTGTGATGGTAGTTGCTACACCAAGAAGGCAGGAGTCAGTCGCCTTGTAAACAACAGTTATTCAGTGAGTTTAAATATGAAGAGACTGTCATACGGCGACCAATTGTTTCTGAAGCGGGCACTAAGAGATAAGCTAGGGCTGGAATGGAATGTGAACAAGCACGGTTCTTACTGGTACCTACGTCTGAGGACGAAAGACATACCTGCTTTCTCTGCTATGATCGAACCTTTCATCTTTGATAGCTTTAGGTACAAGCTCCCTTGGTTGAGATCCTCGCCAGAGGATCGTGAGATAGTCTGTTCCGTGCAGGAATGTGCGGAGGTTGACGGAAACGATCAGCCCCTGCTCGCAAGAGCAGAGTAACAATAAAGGTGCAGAACAAAGCCTTAACAACTTCGAAACGTGTTGTCTGGCGGAAGTGTTCCTTCCGAACAGTGAGTCGTATGACGAACTGCTGGATGTGCTGACACTGTTGTATCGCATCAACAAGCACTCGCTACGCTTGCCTTGTGTCACTGCTCCTGAGACGGAGAAGATTGTCCACAAGAACATGCGTATGGGCATCGGGATGACTGGCTATCTACAGGCCACGGAAGAACAGCGTGGCTGGCTAGCGCCTGCTTACGATCAACTCCGTAGCTTCGATGCCTACTACAGCGATTTGAAAGGCTGGCCGCAGTCGATCAAGTTGACCACGACGAAGCCGTCAGGTACGTTGTCATTGCTACCGGGTGTCACTCCGGGTGTTCACCCGGGCTACGCTCAGTACATGATCAGGCGCATCAGAATCTCCGCAGACCATCCACTTGTGGAAGTGTGCAGGAGTCACGGGTATCACGTGGAGTATCAGCGTAAGTTCGATGGAACGGACGATTACAACACTGTAGTGGTGGAGTTCCCGTTCAGCTATCCGGAAGGCACGGTGCTTGCTAAGGACGTGAGCGCTATTGACCAGCTTGAGTTTGTCAAGAGAATGAACACGGAGTGGAGCGACAATTCAGTCAGCTGCACGGTGTACATCAAGCCTGACGAGCTTGATGGCATCAAGGCGTATCTCGCCGAGCACTACAAGGACAACTTCAAGTCGCTCAGCTTCCTGCTACATCAAGGTCATGGATTCGACCAAGCTCCTCTTGAGGAGATCAGCAAAGAACGCTACGATGAACTCGTGGCAAACACTCGCCCCATCGTGAACACAGAGCTTACGACGTATCTGGAGATGGGTGATGATGAATGTGTGTCGGGCGCATGCCCTGTAAGATAAAAGGAACAACTATGCGTTACACTCTGATTAACAAGAACACTGGTAAGATTATGGGCGCTGGCAAGCTCAACTCCCGAGAGGCTGCTCGCAGCATGAAGCGTCGTCAGAAGAACCCCCTAAACTGGCGTATCATGGACGAGCGTAGCGGTCGCTACGTCCGCTAAGGAGAACACAATGTCCGATACTATTGGCTTCTTACGAGCAGCGGCTAGTCACTACAAGTCTGTGATAAAGTCGAAGTGGAACGCTTTGACCAAGAAAGAGAAGATTACTGCGGCTGTCGGTCTTGGCGCTGTAGTCATGCTGATCGTAATCTTCTAAAGAGGTAAAGCGGGCATAGTTCAGTTGGTAGAACACAACCCTTCCAAGGTTGGTGTCGTCGGTTCGAGTCCGACTGTCCGCTCCATTCAGGAAGCGTGAGCGAGGGGTTTATGCTAGAGCTTTGCTAAAGCTCCGGCCCGAAAGGGTCCGTAGGTTCGAATCCTACCGCTTCCGCCATACACAGCGTTAGTTTAATTGGTTAGAACAACAGACTTTCAATCTGTACGATGCGGGTTCGACTCCCGTACGCTGTACCATTATGGGGTAAGAAATTCAAGTGAGCTTGAATTCCTCCGTTCGATTCGGAGCACCCCACCAACAGGAAAACAAATGACTGAAGTCACAATAACCAAGAAGCGTCTCGACGACCTACTTAAGGCGGAGGCAGAGCTAGACGCGCTACACGCTGGCGGTGTAGACAACTGGGAGTGGTATTACGAGTCCCTTAAGAACGCTGACCTAGCGGAAGACGACGATGAAGACGACGAGGAGGATTGATGAAGAAGCTTGCAATTCTAGCCCTAGCTCTTCTGCTGGCGGCTAATGTTAGCGCAGCCAGCAAGCCGCGAATCACGGGCGGCAATCTACCCCCGATCCCGAGCAAGCCACGTATCACAGGTGGTAATCTCCCGCCTATCCTAGCAGATTACATCTGCGTTCCGTCAGCGCCTCGTGCTATTCGGCGCTATTGTCAACCGAGGTGATTCATGTGTGTAGTCAGTATGGTGGGCGATCACTTCAACGACCGCTTTAGAAAAGAGCCTGATTGGCAGAAGTACTTCCCTAGCAGCCCGGTGGCACCTACTCCTAGAGATGGCTGCAGACCTCTACTCCCTATAGATCGCGAAGAGTTTGACAGACTAAAGAAGCAGGTAGAGGAAATGCACGAGCTGCTCCGCAAGGCTAAGCAGTATGACGAATCCACTAACCAGTCTCATTGCGAGATGGAAGATAAAGTTGCCCTGCTGAAGCATATAGCCAAACAGTTTGGCGTTGACATGAAGGATGTATTCCCCTATGATTGATACGGTAGATTTTTTAGAGTTCCCGAAGATGGCCCGTCTGTCACGCGAGTGCGTGATCACCGAGAAGATTGACGGCACTAACGCACAGGTATATGTCTCCGAAGACGGCGTAGTGATGGCAGGTAGTCGCAATAGATGGATCACGCCAGAGCAGGACAACTTCGGCTTCGCAAAATGGGTCAAGGATAATGAGGAGGAGCTACGCAAGCTCGGCCCGGGTCATCACTACGGTGAGTGGTGGGGCGCTGGTATTCAGAGACGTTATGGCCTAGATCACAAGAAGTTCTCCTTGTTCAATGTAGACAGATGGCAGGAAGACAGGCCTGTGTGTTGTGACGTGGTGCCTGTCCTTTACCGTGGTGTGTTTGATACTGCTGAGGTAGAACGTTGCATAGATAGTCTATGTGCTAATGGTAGTGTCGCAGCTCCCGGCTTTATGAACCCAGAAGGTGTAGTTGTCTACCACGTCGCCGGTAGAGTCGGTTTCAAAAAGACAATAGAGAGAGACGAAGTTCCAAAGACCCTTCAGGTGACACAATGATTATAACGATCACTGTGCCTAGCAAAGAGCACGACGTAGAGCACGCAGTATCTGTCCCTATCAGCCGTTACGAAGAGCTGCTACAGGCAGAAGCGCTGCTACGTTCTCTAGATGACTTATGTCCTTCGAGTAATCATGACCGAGAAACCTAAGTTTAGACGAGGCCCATTGCCTGATCTGAGCAAGCCGTCGAAGCTACGCAATCCCAAGAAGAAGGCGCAGTTCGCTGGAACGTTCGCAGAAGACAACATCAAGCCTAGGCACAAGCCATACAAGAGAAAGAAGGTGGTAACAGATGACTGATCCGTTTTTCAATCCAGACAGCTACGGCACTATCACAGCGTTCGCTAGAAACATGACCACAGCTGAGCTGATCGATCGTGCGAAGGACAAGTACTGGCTGGCGTCTCTCGACAAGAACGACCTGCGAGAGCTGGTGAGCGAGCTGGCGGACAGAGCCGAAGGGCTGGAAGAGTACGTCAATAGACAGCACGACAGGCCCGATGAATACTCACTCATTGACGACTAATCTACAGCCGTTAGTTGATGGCGACGTGCTGCGCTACAGGTGCGGCTTTGCTGCCGATTCCCAGAGAAGGAAGCAGCTGAAAGAGCAGCACCCCGACCTGAGTGAGGGCGACATAGAACAGCTGCTCTCGGACGAAGACTACTTAGGCTACGCCCTGAGTAACGTCAAGGAGTCCCTCACATCCACGCAGGAGATGTTCACCCTTCCGCCCCTACAGCTTTACCTGTCAGGCTCTGGCAACTTCCGAGAGCAAGTGGCTACCATCCTCCCGTATAAGGGTAATCGCACAGCGCGTAAGCCCAAGTATTACGAAGAGATAGGGCAGTACATGAAGGACGTATGGCGCGCTATTGTCGTGGAAGGGCAGGAAGCCGATGACGCTTTGGGCATCGAGCAGTACGGACGTACAGATAACAGCACTGTGATTGTGTCCATCGACAAAGACTTGGACATGATTCCCGGCTGGCATTACAATCTCATGCGTAAGGAACTGTACGAGGTGAGTGAACGTGATGCTGATATCCAGCTGTTCCGTCAGATGCTCATAGGAGACAGGACGGATAACATCCCGGGTATCGAGCAAGTAGGGGATGTTAGAGCAGAGAAGCTGCTGGCTTCCGTGGACTATGACGTAGATGCTGTGCGCAGCCTTGTCAAGGCCAAGTACCAAGAGCAGTATGCCAACGATTGGGAACGTGCATACAGGGAAGTGGGGACGTTGCTGTGGATCAGGCGTGAGCCTGAGCAGGAGTGCGTGCTACTGTGAACAAGGAGCGCTGGGAATCGCTGATGGAACTCGGCGGTCCTTTGACAAAGGAAGAGAAAGAGCAAGGCTGGCATTTCTGTCCAAGCCTTGACTACGCAGTGGTTGGTCCCGATCACATGTCTTGGGACTTCTGCGAGTGTTACCACATAAAGGATAGAGTTAATGACCGTAAAGAAAGGAACAAGAGTGAAGGTTAACAAGGTGAAGTACGTCAATGTACTTTCAGAGCGCGCTGTCAAATGGTGGCCCGGTCCGTGGAAGGTAATTGAGGTTTTGCCGGATGATCCGAAGATGCTTGAAGAGAGGCTGACGTTTCTCAGAAACGATGCATTCATGCAGGAACGTGCCCACGAAGTGAGGGTGGATAGGGCGGTGTATCGTGGGTAATAAGACTCCCCCTTTCCGGAGTGGCCAGCATGGAGTAGCGCTAAGTTCTGGTCGTTTGTACGATCAGGACTGAGAGCCAAGTGGACCCGCTGGCCGCCGAAATACGCAGCACTAGCCGCTGCCCGTAGAGCTAGCAAGAGCAGTAACAAGCGTCTCAAGCACGAGTTTCAATGCAACAAATGTAAGGACTGGTTTCCACAGAAGAATGTTAGTGTGGATCACATAGTGCCATGCGGCACTTTGAAATCATTTGATGACCTACCAGCCTTTGTCGAGAAGCTATTTGTCGGACAAGACAAGCTGCAGGTTCTCTGTCATCCATGCCACCTGATAAAGGGAGCGGAAGACAGGAAGCTAGCGGCAGATAACAACAAAGAGGAATGCAGCCATAAAACTAAAGAACCTAGAAAACGAAAGTGAACAGGAGTTCACCGCAAAGATTGTGTTCACCAGCAAGGGCGTGTCGCCGATGGTGACGTTCTCTGTAGAGACCAGTCACGACGTTGACGACGACGAGGGCCCTGTGAATCTTAGCGATCTCCCGGCGTCCTACCAAACCGTCGACCGGGTGATGGCTATCATCACACAGATGGCTGGGCAGAATGCTCCTGAAGACTCGTTCATGGAAATCGCAGAGCGTACACTGAACTAAGGAGACTGTTATCAAGATCTTGATTCTTGACATAGAAATCTCTCCAGTGCTTGCTACGATCTGGGGCCTGTTCAACCAGAACATCGGCATCAATCAGATCACAGGTAACTCAGAGGTGATGTGCTGGGCCGCCAAGTGGCATGGGAGTGATGACGTGTATTTCTCCTCCATCGAGCTGACTTCCAAGAAGCGCATGCTCAAGGAGATGTACGATCTGATCGAGGAGGCTGACGCAATTGTCACGTACAATGGCAAGGCTTTCGACCTCAAGATTCTGAACAAGGAGTTTGCTCTGCAGGGATGGGCTGCACCTAGTCCTTACAAGAACATCGACATGCTCGGAGTCATGAGGAAGCAGTTCAGGTTCACGTCCAACAAGCTGGGCTATGTGGCCGAGCAGCTGAAGCTCGGGAAGAAGCTCAAGCACCAAGGTCATGAGCTGTGGCTGCACTGCATGAATCCAAAGTCCGAAGAGTACAAGAGCAGCTGGGACATCATGGAGGAGTACAACATTCAGGACGTATTGCTGCTTGAGTCTCTGTACGACAGACTCCTTGGCTGGATTCACAATCACCCCAACCATTCCACTGAGACAGGTGAGCACGTGTGTCCTAACTGTGGAGGTAGTCACTTGCAGAGCAGAGGCACATACACAACGGCGTCTCTGAGCTACAGGCGTTATCAGTGCAGGGACTGCGGTAAGTGGTCTCGTTCTCGTCTAGCCGACAAGGACAAGAAGGGTCGTCAGGTCGTAGGAGTGTAATGACAACGACAGTGTGGTACGGAAAGGAGAAGATCTTGTTCTCTGATCGGCAGATGGGACAAAGGAAAGTCGATGTCTGCAAGATCATCCCAGTGACGAACGGCTGGCTCACAGGAGCAGGCGACTACGATGTGCTGCAGGAAGTGGCAATGTGGGCTGAAGGGAATGGTGGCTTCGGGGACGGGGATCGTCCACAGCGCAGTGAGTGGGATGAACGTTCTCTTAACACTGACCTACTGTTCGTGAATGAGAAAGGAGAAGCGTTCATGATCACACTGCCCTACCTACGTGCAATTCCTATACAGGAAGACGTGTGGGCTACAGGGTCTGGAGGAGACCTAGCCACAGGCGCTCTCGTAGCGTCTGGTGACATCCTCACGGCTATGTCCGTAGCACACAGCTACGATGCGACGACTGGCAGACAATTCGACGTAATCAAGATCGAGGACGCCATAGTCAATTCCTACATGGTGGAAGTATGATCGTAGACGCGTCAGATAGATTTGCGCAGGAAGCAGCAAAGACGCTGTTGTCTCTTGAATGGGCGTCGGATGTAGAATCCGAGATGAAAAAAAGGGCGGCACATTGGCCGCCCGAATTTAAACGAAGAGTGTTTCTGTGGATCAAGTACCTGAAAGATCAACCTCCGGGTGAGCCCGAAGGACGCAGTTAAGCAGCTCTTGATACGCAAAGTTTAATGTTCCATATTGCTTGATTTGTGCCGCCGTTTGCCTCTTCAGACTAACGTAGTCCGGGGAAGTGAGCGGCGGCATTTTGCGTTCTGCGTCAGACAGGTATGCCTGTGGTGTGCATATGAATGGCTGCTTAGGAGGCGTTGGCTGCGTCAATAGCCTCGTTGAACTCCCGCAACTCGTCAGTGCTAAGAGTGCAGTCAGCACTAGCAGGTGCTTTAGATATCGCATCATTAACTCCTTGGATCTCTCGATCTAGTTTATCTGCCTTGGCTTCTACGCGATTGGTAGCTTTTATAGCTTCATTGCTGTCTTTTGCAACCTGTCGTGCCGCCTTGTCGGCTTGTTTGATTACACCCTTGGTCTGTCCAGCCAACATACTGTCTTCTTTCCTGTCAGCTCCTATGAAGAAGCCCGAGAAGAATATGACAGCAGCGGCTGCGGCAGTGTAACCGATCTTGCGCAGGTTAGCTGTGGCAGCCCATGTCTTTAGTCCAGCGTAGCTTATCATTTAGTTTCCTCATAATGCTGCGTATCAACCTCTATGATGATGGGCACCTCAATACCAGACGCTTTCATCAGAGACTCTAGTCGCAGGATATGTAGCTCCAACTTCTTGTTCAGCAGCTCCAGTCGACGGCTATGCCTGCGCTCCGTGTCAAGCTCTTGTCGAAGTTGCTTGACATCACCGTCGAGAGCCTCCACACGTTTACTGAGAGAATCGTAGACAATCAGCTGAGCATCCGATACTGTCTTGTCAGCGTCAGATGCAGCAACGTCTGCCCCGAGCTTCGCTACACGCGCCTTGTGTTTCATCACAGCCCCGTACGCGATGCCCCCTATTGTCCCTAAGCCGGCCACCAAGCCGACAACAGCCTGTCCTATCTTCTCCCAATCAACACTCTCAAACATACCGCCCCCTGTCAGTTAGCTGCGTTACTATATTGGGCATTATTCCATATCCCGTCTTTCATACCTTCCCACATAGCACGAGCAGCATCTCCCTGTATCGCCGTAGCGCCCCACGGCGTGAATCCGCCAGCAGCAGCCAGTCCTACTCCGTGGCCTAGACGCCCATTTCGTGCAGTAGCTTGTCTGCTTACATCATGAATCTCACGTGCGGTGAACGTCCTACCCGTGGCGGGATTGACGCGTCCCTCAAGGGCGGCCACGCCTCCTTGTCTAAAGGCATCTATATTTCTCTGCTGCGCGCTGGAGAAGTTGGTGAGTCCTCTTACGAAGCCAGCACCTACAGACTGTCCCGTGCGGGCGGTCTCCTGTTGCCTCTGCTGCTCAAGCCACGGGAACGCGTCAGCCATCCATCCTGTGCCTGCTGTGGCTGTGTACCCATTCTGGTTATACCAGTCCTGCATGGCAGCGGCATCATTTTCCCCTTCCCAGTTGCGCAACCATCTAGCCACCGCATTAGGAGAATTTTGCGCCCAGTCGGTGTTGGCCAACCAGCCCAGCCCTCGTGTGATAGGAAGACCTGTATACTGGTCCACTATACCCAACCCTAGATTAGCCCAGTTGATATGACCACCCTGCACGGCGTCACCGGGCAAGAACCAGTCAATAACATTGCCTAACAATCCGTTCATACCCCAACGACTTGTGTTAAACCCAGACGTGTTAGGCAGGCCAGTAGAGATGGCGCTGTAGTTTGGGATACCCGTCCCGCCCCATCCAATATCAACACCTAGCCCACGTCTCTGTCCGCCCAGCAGGGAAGGCCCTACCTGCGGGCCTCCGGGCGGTACAGTCGGACCGCCTGTAGGAGGAGTTACTGTAGGCCCTCCAGTAGGAGGCGTGGTTGGCGGGCGTGTAGGAGGGCGCCAGTTACCTCCGCCGCCTGACGGTACGTTAGGCATGGGGAAGCCGTTACCTCCTATCCCCCAATCAAACCCTCCCGTCAAGAAGCCACCCCCTCCGCTAAAGCCGGGGTTTATTCTCCATTGGTCGTACGCGTTAGCCACAGGGGGGAGGTATCCCCCCATAGGCGGGTTGTTGTACACAGTGTTAGGATTGCCGTTGTTAGCGATGAGCGGTTGAGCATTCTGCGCCACAGACTGCGTGCCTGCACTGTTTTGTATAAAGCCCTGAGTAAGGGACTGCGGTGTTGACATTAGTCAGCTCTCCTTTCAAATAGAAGCTCTAGTTTCTTTATCACGTCTTTGCGACGCTTGGCTTCCTCTTTCGCTTCCTCTTCAGAGAGTCCACGATCTTGGAAGGAGCCTGATTTCATGATGGAGTCCGCATCAATCAAGCTGGTCACATTGTCCGGTATCGATGCCTTCTTAATCAAGGCAATGTCCTGTGCCTGCACTTTGTTATCCTTCAAAATGGCCGTAGCCTTTGAAGGGCTGTACCCCATGCCTAGAAGAGCATCATACGTTTCTTTCAGCTTGAAATAAGCATCCAGCTCCGCCTGCCTCAAATCATCGTACTTGGCAAGAGCCGCGTACGGACCACGTAGTTCCAGTGTCTCGGCGATCTGGGCACGCCCTTCTTTTTGCAACGTGTCAAGTCTACTGCCCGCAATGAACGACGCCATGCCCGGATCGGCCACGTCCACCCTACCACCAGTGAACAATACGCTGGCGGCCAGCGCCCTCTCGTGAGGATCGATGTCTGTCACAGGCGTAGCACTCTCCTGATCGAACGCATTCATGACGCCCGGAAGGAAGCCGTCCACCACCTGAATAGCGGCTTCAGCCGTGCCGTAGTCGGCAGGCAGAGCGTTCTTGAAGGCAAGAGACGTGGCGGGGAACAGGCGTTCCAGCTTCGTTTTCTTGTTCTTGACAGGATCGTCCGTGAAGACGCTGGCCACGAACTTGGCTGTATCAGCTGTCGTGCGGGGCATGATCCACAGTTCCTTCAAGTGCTCCATGATTGCCTTAACCTTCACGTCTTCCGAGTCGTCAGATATGGCGATACGAATCATATCGTTCACCGGACCGTTAGGATCGAGACGTGACAGCCGCAAGAACACAGGATTGCCCTTCTCGTTCTTGCCTAGGTAGATGCCATCGCCGTAACGTCCTTCCGAGTACAGGAGCTTCTTCGCGGCCTCGATGTACTCCTCGTCATCATCATCGTTCAGCGCCTGAGCCAGTGCCTTGGTAGCGAATGCTGCCCCTGTCGTGGCTGCTGTAGCGCCTGCCAGACGCTTCGCGCCTTCCAGTGCATAGAGTAGCTTACCTTCAGGTGTCTGCGCTCTAGCGGCCTCTAGGAAGTCCTTGGCGGCCTGTCCATAAGCGTAGCCTGTGCTGCGGAACACGCCTTGGATGTATGTGGCGTACCACGTCAGAGGGAGCCTTTCAGCTAACTTGACTGCAGGAGCACCGCGCTGGAACGTAATCGTGGTGTCCTTGGTCATGTCAGCCGCCTGCTGTTCGATCTGTTCCTGTGTCCAGCCCTTACCCTCAGCCTTGTTGATGCGGTCGAGGAACCTCACGCGAGACAGAAACACAGCGGGCTTGACCCACGCGTCGGACAAAGCAAACAGCTCAGTGACGAAGTTCTTGGCATTACCTGTCTTATCCGCAGCAGCTCTCAGGAGCTTGTTAGCTTCAGCCAGAGTCGTTGCCGATTCAAGCTCCACGACTAGCTTCTTGAGGAACTTCGTAGGCGTGGCCCTGAGTTCTTGACCGACCGCTGAATCAAGCAACGTGTACTTCAAGAACAGCTCAAGGTCCGCGTCACGCGTCATGGGCGTGATCTTACCTACCACACCGCCCGGGGCAAGCTGATTGTTCAGCATGCGGGCCGACGCCTTCAGCGCTCTGAGCATGTCATCGGGAGTAGCGCCACCATTCTGCGCAATAACAGACCACGATCCTAGGAAATTAGCTGCTGTATTGAACGGCGAAAGGACGATCTGAATGAACTTCTGCAGACTCGAAGTCTTGCGCAGAGCAGTCATCAGCTTGTTACCTGTAGCCTCAGCCGCACGATCCACAGTAGCGTGTGCCTGTGCCAGAGCGTTGGACAACGGAGTGAATATATCAAGTCCGTCATTCAATGCTGCCGCAATCTCAGGTGTTACACGCATACCGTTGAGTGGACCCCAGTCTTCACCAGTCAACTCTTCCGTAAATCGAGCATACTCGTCACTACTCCTATACGTCTCTGGATCTACAAACCACTTCTTGTTCCCGTTCTCGTACACTGTAGCCATCATACGCATTCTGGAGGCTAGTTCACCCTGCTTCGCCAGAGTGATGGCAATCTTCGTGGGAAGATCTTCGATCTCTCCGAACAGCTGCAAGATTTCATTCGGGATGTCCTCACGAGTCTTGAGTATAGAGCGGTCCTGTTTCATGCCTCTGTAATAACTCATCACCGGATTGCTCTGCTCATTCAAACCTAGCAGTCCGTTCACAAGATATTCACCCTCCCTCTCCAGCTGATCCTTGTTGACACTCTGTCCAGCAGCTGCGATCTGCGCCTCTGCGAGCGCCCTGTACGCCTGACGCCTGTTATGATCACCCTTGATCGACACGTCGTTCCTGATCTGCGTACGCAACTTCTCAGGATTCCCAACCCACAACGAGTACAGATAGTCCAGCTTGTCAAGCGACTGCTTGGCCAGCATCTCAGGATCGAACACACCGATGTCGTTGTTGATGACAAAGCGCACAGCGTCAGCATAGATCTTGTACGCATGCTTGTACTTGGACGACACTTCCTTACCAGCGGCTTTCTGAGCCTTGGCAAGCTTGGCCTCTCTTTCAAGACGACGATTGCGTAGCTCTCCTTCCCTTCCTTGGAACGCAGCAAAGGTACGGGTGAAGTAGTTGTATCGATTCTTGATGATCGCTGAATACTTGCTAAGCTCCTCTTCCGTCATGGGACGTGGGTCACGCACACGAGCAGCGACGATAGCCTTGGACTGTGCAGCGATGTTATCCAGCGCATCTAGCAGAGGACGTAGCTCCTTGTTCTTGTTGACATAAGAAGCAATGTGCTGTCTACGGGCGTCAACATCCTTGATGTCTGCTGCCTGCTTCAGCATCTGACCCACGTCGCTCTTCACCTGCTGTACGGACTTTCCGAGACGCTTGGCCATCTTCTCCATCCCGAACGCTGTGCGGTAGTAGTCACCTTCCGCCACGTAAGCGATGGAAGCAGCCTGCCCTTCCGCAAGCTCCTTGAGGTTGCCCAGCTCACGCCCCAGCACACCGAAGCCAGAGAACTGGCCCAGCGCATTCTTTGCCGTGAACACGGACGCCTTGCCCTTCAGGGCTGCCTCGGCTTCCGCCAGAGCGTCAGCGCTAGCGCCCTTGAACTTGTCGAAGTTCAGGCTAGCCAGAGACAGCGTACGCATAGGCGTAGTCAGGTCGTTGGCAGCGATGATCACATCCCCCTTGTACTGAGGGCGGACCATAACATCCAGTTCTTCCTGTGTACGTGAGGAGTTCTCACCAGTGAAGCGCGCTTCGCGCTCGCCTAGGAGGTCTAGATACTTCTGGTAAGTCTTCGCACGAATAGCCTTAGCTTTGCCGAGCGTGTATGTCACGTTGTTCGTAAGCGTAGAAAACTCATTGACGATGTTCTCGACTTCAGGAGTCTTCATAGGGTCGGCGTTGATTAGAGCCTTGATCTCTGTTGCTAGTTCACGACGTGTGATAGCACCGGACCTCACATCCGACTTCGCTTTCTCGATCAAATCCTCAGTTATAGGAGTGAGCCCCCAGCCATTCATCTGTCCGTTCTTTGCAAACACCTTGTGGTACATGTTGCTATACTTGGCTTCAAGCTTGGTGACTAGATCAAGGATCTTCTGGTCAGCCTTAGTTACGAACTCAGACTGGTTACCACCGCGAGCGAAGTCCTCGGCCGCCTGCACAGCGTGCTGCAACTCATGTAGCACGATGTTCGTAGCCAGAGTAGGGTCTTGTCTTGAACTCTCCAGCATGCCCTTTCCGAGCATGATCTCACGGCCGACAGCGTTGTCTGCATTACGCAGCTCCCCGTACAGCTCAGTGTTCTCAACGACAATTGGGATGTCTCCGAACAGGGCGTAATCTCCCGTAAACGCAGGAACGTCAATGATGTCCTTGACCTTTGTAGGAGTACCTGATAGCAGACGATCCACAGACTCAGGTGACACGAAAGCACCGTCATCAGAGATGAGCGTCTTTTCCATGTCGTCGTAGTCTACGAACGTCTTGCCCTCTGCCTTGCGCTTATTGAACGCCGGGTGCCCGGGACCAACAACCATCTGAAGACTGGTGTCCTGCTGCGCAGCCACACTTCCGTTACTGATAGCAATCTCCTCAACGAGCTTGTTGGCTAGATAACCAACGTCATTGAGATTGATGTCAGACTTACCAGTGATGTTCTTGTAGCCCGTACGTACGGACGATACGATGTCACGCAGGGCATTTGTGAGCACGCCTTTACCGGCCCTGTTGCTCATCGCAGCAGAGACGTAGTATGCGGGCAGCTCAAGAGCGAATATAGCCTCGTCGCCATTAGCGCCTTGTGTAGCGGCGGCGACAGCTGCCTGAGCGTCTGCATCACCCTTACCAGCTAGGTCGACAATCTTCTTGTGGATACGGGCGTTAGCCTCCTCACCGATGAAGTGCCGAAGACCCGTAGCACCTTGAGCGCCGGCAACGTCACCAACGTGCTTGGCTTCGTGAGCCGCCACAACCATCAGACTGCCCTTGATGTTTTCAGGATCAAGCTGATCGGCCATCAGGTACATACGCTCACCGTCGTAGAAGCCCGCGCTGCCGTGCAGCGAAGGATCGTAGTTCGGGAGCTGTGTGGCGTCATCAAGAAGTACGAGCTTACCGTCAGCCACCATCTTGCCAAGCGCAGCGGCCTCGCGGCTACTACCAATCTTGGACTGAATGCTGGACACAAGTTGTTCCGCTCTGCCGCCAGTCGTCTGTTGCCCACGGCTAGCCAGTCCGAATTGACGGATTGCGTCCTCAGACATCTCGGCTTGTGGGGCAGCTGGTTGTGCTGGCTGCTGTGTGACGACAGGGGCAACGGTTTGCTCGGGCTGCTGAACAGCCGGCTTAGGAGCCACAGTGTCCTTGGTAGGAACAGGGTTAGCCTCTGTCCAAGACTTCAGGCCGCTGGCGACGAATCTAGCACGCTGCTCCTGTGGCATGTCCTTCGTGCTTTCCATAAGACGCTTCAGTTCACGCGAGCGGTCGTTTGTGTGCCTTGTCTTCGCCCTCTTCAGGGCCGCTGCTGCGTCCTTGTCGATGGTCTTCTGCGCTTCTTTAACGAAAGGAGAAAGAGCCGCCTCGTCGACCTTGGCAGCATCATCACGCGCCTGCTGGGCTTGAAGATCAAGACTCGCCTGACCCTGCTCAGCAGTGAGCGGAGCCGCCGGCTGAACCGGCACTCTCTCAGTGACACCTGCATAACGCTCAACGCGGTCGCGAGGCAGCGCGGCGTCACGTTCCATAGACATGAAGCCGGCTTCTTGTTCAGCTAGCTTTCTGGCAGCATCTTGTTCCTGCTGAAGATCACGCTGTGTGTAAGCCGTTTCTATGTCCAGACGCTTGTTAATCTCAGTAATGCGATCCGACGTTGCTCTAGTAGCGTCAGCAGCTCTGCGTTCGTTTGCACGCTGTCTGATCACAGCGCCGACTTCCGAATCACCACGAGCGACTTCGCGGGCACGACGGCCATTCTCTGCCGCCACTTCTAGCGGAGAGGTAACGGAACGAATAGCACCGCCTCCTACCATACCAGCCTTGAAGCTACGCCACGTGTCGGCAAATATGTCAGTAGATGCACGACTCTCAGCATAACGGCTTTCCTGCGCATTGTCTGATCCAGCGAGTATGGTGTTAGCACCTTCCTGAGCAAGTGTAGTTACTGCCTCAGACACACCTTCCTTGAACGCAGTACCGGCTACATCACCGACAACGCGACGGGTAGTAGTCTGGATAGCTCTACGTCCGCCTAGCTTTGCTAGAGCGCCGCCAGTCGGGATAGCAGAGATACCACCTTCTACGCCTGCCATGATAGTGGCGCGCTTTTCGGCCAGCTCTCTAGGAAGGCCCGCAGCTCTAGCGGCAGTGTATTCTTGGTTCCACACGTCTGCGGCGGGGATAGTAGAAAATACACCGCCGGGCAGTGACGCAAGAGACGACGGACTACCGGCCACGTCTGCCACTGGCTCAGAGATAGAGCGTAGAAATCCGCTGGACATAGACGCACCTAGCTGCTCAGCTCGTGCGCCGGCCTCTTCGCCGCGTCTGTATAGGGCGTACGCCTCCTCACGTCGCGCAGGCTGCTCTGCTACGTAACGTTCGATCTTAGCCTTCTCACTAGTGGCGTCACGGAACAAAGAACTTCTAGCACGCTCAGCGGCAAGCGCTTCGATCTTCTGCTGCTCTGACATACGAGAGGTGTCGATCACAGGCTGTGAGCCGGGTAACGCGCTGAATGGTCCCTGATAAAGCCATGATGTTTCTTTGTTAGGCGTGGTCAGAATGTCTGTGTCGGCTGTGGTGTACTTAGCTGCGCC
>Ga0169931_10000569_pt1 | contig 61197 bp, 54 predicted proteins | sample Kivu_15m_20L_FD_129675 | JGI IMG/M metagenome (GOLD analysis project Ga0169931, IMG submission 129675) | Freshwater microbial communities from Lake Kivu, Western Province, Rwanda to study Microbial Dark Matter (Phase II) - Kivu_15m_20L... | ecosystem: Environmental > Aquatic > Freshwater > Lake...
ATCTACAGTTGTATTTGGATGAATTTTGCTACAAACTCAATAGAAGATATTTTGGAAATGGTATCTTTGATCGAATAGCGGTGGCCATTGCCTCCAGTAATTGTATACAAGCGGACTAGCATTAATATTTTTATGAAAAAACTTTTAATCTTTCTTTCAGCGGCTTTTATTCTCACCATTGGGGCTTGGTCGCAAGGTGCTCCTGCTTCTGGGGTTGTTGTGAATAGCAACGGAATGGTGGTGGTAACCATCACTTACATCGATTCTTTGGCAGGTACTTCAGGAACGATGACGGTGACTACCGATATGAATGGATCCTTTACTGCCATGATTCCCTTCGTTCAGAATCCGGCTGGAATTTCACTGTTTGCTTATGCTTGCATCACCAATTGCAATGGACAAACCGTATGTGATCAGTCTTATTGGGTTCCAGGGACGATGATGACTTTCGAATTGAATTTCTGCGGTGGATTTCTTACGGATGCAGATGGAGATGGATATCCAGCATTTGCAGATTGTAACGACAACAATCCATGGGTGAATCCAGGAGCCATTGAAGAGTGTAACAATGGTGTGGATGATAATTGTGATGGAACCATTGATGAGGGTTGTAACGGAGATACCACCGCTGTCGATAACGATAATGATGGTTATAGTAGTTTGGTAGATTGTGATGATAGCAATCCTTATGTGAATCCGGGCGCATTTGAAGAGTGCAATAATGGTATCGATAATGATTGTGATGGTATGATCGATGAAGATTGCGGAGGGTTGGATTGCAGTGCAAATATTATTCTGTTAACTGATTCCGCTTTGAATGGCGCAGGTAATGCTTATGAGGTATGGGTGATCAATGCAACCAATCCGTCAGGAAACACTTTTGTTTGGAACATGGGTGACGGCATGACTTTAACGGGAGCTTATCCCACATACACCTACAGTGAGTTGGGTACTTATACTTTGTGTGTGTATGTTACGAATGCTGCAGGTTGTGTGGATTCTGCGTGTGTAACCTTTACTGTAAATCCTGATGGAAGTGTCTCTCCAGGGGGCGCATTGCAACAGACTTTTACTTTGAATGTAAGTGCGGCTGGACCAGTTGGCGTGGATGAAATGAACATTTCAAACGAATTGAACGTATATCCTAATCCTGCTCAAGATCAAACATCGATTATATGGAATGCAGATAGAAAGGAAAATGGAACTACCTATATCTATGGAATAAATGGTCAAGTAGTGGCATCTTTCCAATATCAAGGTGTTACTGGAAGAAACCAAATTCAATTGAATACCTCAGAGTGGAGTGCAGGTCTTTATCAAATTGTAATGATTTCAGAAAAAGGCGTAAAACGCAGTGTGCAAGTTGCTAAATAATTCAACCCATTGAAAATGAAAAAGGGAAGCGATCGCTTCCCTTTTTTTGTATTAAAAAAAATTGATGACTTGGTTATTGTGAGTGTTTTTCCTCCGCAAATGAGGCACCAACTAAATCTTGTATTTGTTGCATTAAAGGGTACATCAATACATCGTCCTGAATAAAGGGGATAACTTTTCTAATCTTCTGAAAATAGTTTTCTACAACCACTGAAGAGGTGAGTGGTCTTCGAAATTCCAACGCTTGCGCTCCTGTCATCCATTCGATACCCAAAAGTTTTTCCAAATTATCTATCACCCGGTGCAGCTTAGTAGCGGCATTTGCCCCCATACTGACGTGATCTTCCTGGCCATTGCTGCTATCAATCGTATCCACCACCGCGGGTGTACACAGTTGTTTATTTTGAGAAACAATAGAAGCAGCCGTGTATTGTACAATCATGAATCCGGAATTTAAACCGGGATTCGGTGTTAGAAAAGCGGGTAATCCTCTTTGACCACCAATCAATTTATAGACTCTTCGCTCTGAAATGCTTCCCACTTCGGCCATGGCGATACAAAGGAAGTCCATCACCAATGACAATGGCTGTCCATGAAAATGGCCACCGCTCACTACTTGTTGTTCATCGACAAATACAACCGGATTGTCCGTTACAGAATTAATTTCCGTCTCGACTACTTTGGCAGCATAGTCGATGGCATCCATTGAGGCGCCATGGACCTGGGGAACACAGCGAAAACTGTACGGATCTTGGACGTGTGCCTTGGATTGCGATTGAATAGCACTGCCTGCTAAATTCGAAAGTATTTTTTTTCCTACCGCAACTTGCCCTGCATGCGGTCTTACAGCATGCAAATGCGGCAAGAATGGCTCATGACGACCATCATAGGCTTCCAATGATAAGGTGGCTAAGTCATTGGCTAAATCGGCCAAGGATTGCGCGCGCCACACATTGTAAGTGGCATAAGCACTCATGAATTGAGTGCCATTGATTAAGGCCAAGCCTTCTTTGCTTTTTAATTCAATCTCCTTTCTTTGGATGATTTTCAAAGCCTCGGCTCCCGTAATTTTTTTTCCTTGGTAATAGGCCTCTCCCAAACCGAGCAAAGGAAGACATAAGTGAGACAGTGGCGCCAAATCGCCGCTGGCACCGAGCGAACCTTGCTGATATACTATGGGATAAATCTCGTTGTTATAAAAGTCAATCAGGGTTTCAATGGTAATGCGTTGCACGCCACTGTATCCTCTGCTCAACCCCATGATTTTGAGCAGCAACATGAGCTTGACGATGGCTTGAGGTACTTCTTCGCCCATCCCGCAGGCGTGCGAAATGAGCAGATTTTTTTGAAGGGTACTCAAATCGTCAGGAGCAATGAGGGTATTGCAAAGAGAGCCAAACCCTGTATTCACTCCATAAATGGGAGCTTGGTCGGGTTGTCCCAACTCATCTAAATACAGACGAGAGGCTACTATATCTTTCCAACAATCATCAGCCAATTGAATCTTGGCCGATGATTGATAGATTTTTTTTAATTCAATTAAAGTAAGAGGTCCTTTCGGAATAATCATGCGGTCACTTTTGGTGAGGCTGCCATGATTTCTTCATTGGCAAACTCCTTGAATTTTTCAAAATTATTCACGAATTTCTCTGCGAGATCGGCTGCTTTGGCATCATAGGCCGCACCATCTTTCCAAGTGGATTTTGGATCCAATAATTCGCTTGGTACATCGGGACAAGTAGTGGGCATGGCCAATCCAAAGATCTCATGCGTTTTGAATTCTACGTTATCCAACTTTCCTTCCAACGCTGCTGTAATCATGGCACGGGTATATTTCAATTTCATGCGCTCTCCAGTACCGTAGGATCCGCCGCTCCAACCCGTGTTGATCAACCACACTTTTGCACCGCACTCATCAATTTTCTTTCCCATCATCTCTGCATATTGTGTTGGATGCAAGGGTAGGAAAGGCGCTCCAAAACAAGCACTGAAGGTAGTAGTAGGTTCAGTAATCCCCGCTTCTGTACCAGCTACTTTTGCGGTATAACCGCTGATGAATTGATACATGGCTTGGCCTTTGGTCAATTGACTGATCGGAGGCAAAACACCAAATGCATCGCAGGTAAGGAAGAAGATATTTTTAGGAATGCCGCCCAAACTGGGTTGCATGATATTGTCGATGTGATGTATAGGATAACTTACACGGGTGTTTTCTGTGCGAGAACTGTCGGAATAATTCGGTGTAACCCCGTCTTCTTGGAAACCGATGTTTTCCAGAATCGCTCCAAATTTGATAGCGTCATAAATCTGTGGTTCTTTTTCGTGTGTTAAGTCAATGGTTTTGGCATAACACCCTCCCTCAAAATTGAAGACAGTAGAGTCAGTCCATCCGTGCTCATCATCCCCAATCAATTGACGATTCGGATCAGATGAAAGCGTGGTCTTTCCGGTACCGCTTAAACCAAAGAAAACAGCAGTATCTCCATCCTTTCCTAAATTGGCTGAGCAGTGCATGGGCAACACGCCTTTCTCATGCGGAAGGACATAATTCAATACGGTGAAAATTCCTTTCTTAATTTCTCCTGTATAACCCGTGCCACCGATGATCGCCATTTTCTTGGTGAAATTGATGACGGCAAAATTGTGTTGGCGGGTTCCGTCTGTGGTGGGGTCAGCCATAAATCCAGGAACGCAGATGACATGCCAATCAGGTTGAATATTTTTCAATTCTTCTTGCGTTGGACGCATGAACATATTGTAAGCAAACATATTGCTCCAAGGAAACTCAGTGACGACACGAACATTCATTCTGTATCTGGGATCTGCACAAACATAGGCATCTCTCACATACACTTCTCTGCCTACCAAGTAGGCGCGCATGCGATCAAATAATTGATCAAATTTTTGACTCTCAAAAGGAATGTTGAACTGACTCCACCAAACGGAATTTTCAGTATTGGCATCCTTTACGATAAACTTGTCCTTTGGAGAACGACCGGTAAATTCACCGGTATCTACACACAATGCCCCGGTGTCTGAAAGACTTCCTTGGCCTAAAGTGATGGTTTCTTCTACTAATTCAGCAGGGGATAAATTCCAAAATGCCGCTGCCAAGTTTTTTAGTCCCAAGTAATCGAGCGTTGCGCCTTTAGGACGGATGCCTACATGATTCATGTGTTAGTTTTTAAGTTCGACTTTCATTTAATCGTTTTGCAAAGGTAAGAAAGGGAATGTAATTATGGTCAGCACTAGAGTGGGGTAATTTCAAGCGAAGATTGTGGTGACTATGATTATTCATGGTATATTACATCATTTTGCTGGTTGGAATTGTTTAATTTTGATTTTATAATCGTTGGAACCTTAAACTGATGAAAAAAATATTTTATACTGTGATGCTCGGCCTGTCTGCAATCATTTCATTGAAGGCTCAAACCCTCACAAAAAGAGAGGTTTATCAATCCATGGAAATAGGACAAAGACAGCTCATTCACAAGACCATTTCGAGCTATTGGAATTATACATTAAATGCTGATACCATGGAGGTTCATCAATTTTTGGGATGGTTGGATACTATTTCAACCCCCGGAGTTTGGGTGGGAGAATGGGCGGTATTTCCTTGCAGAAAAATATTGAGATCCATTGATCAAGGAAATGGCACCCAAATTTCAGATGTCTTGTATTTCATTGCAGGAGATGCCACCAATGAAACCCATACGATCACCCATATCGATAGCGCGATAACTCCAACGTATTATGCACTCAGTGATCTGACAGATGCAGTTCTTCTGGATAGCACGTCAGAATTTTTAATTGGTGATCCCACTTCTTGCTTGGACAGTCTATCAAAGGTAACCAAGCAAATCAATTTTTTTGGGATTTCAACTACTGGAAATTCGCGATTTACTTCATCGGAGATGAAGCGTGGAGTAGGTGAAGTAATGTATTCGGATTCTATTCCCAATTCCAATGTTCAATGGGCTGCTTTGCATGAATATATTGAGAAACGTGAGCAAGTATTATTTGAAAATAGCAATGGACAGTGTGCGGATGAGTCGATTGTTTTGAAAGAGTCCATGGCCGACGAGGGATTGACTCTGTATGACATCAATAATTTTTCTGTGGGTGATGAATTTATTTACGCCCTTTCTGACGGATCGCACGATATGATGGGTGGTTGGAATTCAACCTCATCTTACTCTTACATCAAGATTACGGCCAAGCAAGAAACAGCCACGGACTTCATTTACACCTATGATAAGCACGATTGGTCCGATAATGGAAACCAGTGGTATATGAATTTGGAAATGGCCTTGTCAAAAGTGGGCCATATCGATCCTACATTGTCCAGTGTCACCTATCTTCCTGGAGGAATGCAGGTGTTTTACGATAGTCTTTGCCATATGCCTACATGGCATTGGTATTGGGATGAGACCATTTCGGATGTTTGGTACCAGCGTTCAGAGGGTTACGGAAAAGGATTGGGTCATATTAATTCGTACACGTACCAAATGAATTACAGTCATTCCATGCAATTGGTGGATTTTAGAAAGAATGGAATGGCTTGTGGGGATTGGATGGAGATGTCCGTAGAAAAAGAAGGTGGACAGAGTGCGTGGGGTATATTTCCTACTCTCGTTTCCAATGAGGTTTACTTGGTGGGTCCCACTGACGTTGGGAATGTCCAATATCAGATTCATGATCAATGGGGTAGAATGTTGGAATCTGCGTATTTCCCCGATGTTAGTGGATATCAACCACACACTCTTCACTTATTGAATTTTGTCCCTGGAGTATATTTCATCTCCTTATTAAAGGATCGAGAAGTTCTAACCACTCAGCGATTGGTAAAACTGTAAGATAAAAAAATGCGCATAAAATGCGCATTTTAGCATGTGAGAAAGTCCACGTTATTTTATGTATCTCCAATCTTGCCCGTTTTTAATCGATTTAATGCTAGCGTAAATCAATTCAATCACCGCTTCTACATCCTCTTTGTGTACCATCTCCACAGTGGTATGCATGTAACGCAATGGCAATGAAATCAATGCACTCGCAACTCCCATATTGCTATAGGCAAAGGCGTCTGTATCGGTGCCAGTGCTGCGTGAGGCGGCTTGTCTTTGAATTTCAATTTTATTTTTATCCGCCACTTGAATGATGTGCTTCAAAAGATTATTTTGCACGGCAGGGCCATAGCTCAAAACGGGGCCTTTGCCAGCACTCAACTCCCCATCACGCACTTTATTCATCATCGGAGTACTACTGTCATGACAAACATCGGTAACAATGGCGACATCGGGATTAATGCGATGTGCGATCATTTCTGCACCTCGAAGCCCTATTTCTTCTTGTACTGAATTGGTGAAATAAATTCCAAAAGGCAGCTTATCCTTTCTTTCTTTCATGAGTCTGGCCACCTCCGCTATCATGAATCCCCCGATTCGATTATCCAACGCTCTGCCCACATAATATCGATCATTCAACACCATAAATTCATCATCAAATGTGGCCACGCATCCTACATGAATGCCCATGTCTTCTACTTCTTTTTTGTTGGCCGCACCTACATCTAAGAAGATATTGCGCATATTTGGGGATTCCTCTTTTTCTGGAGTTCTCACATGGATCGCAGGCCAACCAAACACCCCTTTTACAATGCCTTTGGGCGTGTGAATGTTTACTCTTTTACTGGGGGCAATCATGTGATCACTTCCTCCGTTTCTTCTCAAATAAATAAATCCATCGGGTGTGATGTAATGAACAAACCAAGCGATTTCGTCCGCGTGGGCCTCTATTACAACTTTGTACTTGGCCGTGGGATTGATTACTCCTACCACAGTTCCATAAGTATCCACCATGTATTCATCGACATAAGGGCGAATGTAATCTAGCCATATTTGTTGGCCAGGAGATTCAAATCCAGTGGGCGAGGCGTTGTTTAAATAGGTTTCTAAAAAAGAAAGACTCTTTGCATTCAGAATGCTTTTCTTTTTTTTGTTTTCAGCGGGTTTCACTTTTTTTGCCATATCATTGATTTTCTATTCAAAAGTAATCACGTGTTGATGATATGAAACTGGAGGAAGACAAACCTTTGAACATTAGTTTGGTGAACAATCCAAAAGACAAGAGATTGCTCCAAACTGCGGATGGATCGTGGACACTTCACATTCCCGAGGTAGAGGAAACCTATCACTCACGGCATGGTGCCTTGCAAGAGTCCATGCATGTATTTATTGAAAATGGATTGAACCAATGCTCAAGTGAACCTATTAAAATTTTGGAGGTAGGACTCGGTACAGGATTGAATGTTCTTTTATCTCTTTTAAATGCGCATAATGCGATAGAATACCATGGAATAGAACCTTATCCAATTGATAAAAAATTGGTGGAGGATTTGATATCCACTTCGGAAGGTTATGCCCAGCTCTATCGATACATTCATTTTTCCACCGTCGATGAGCCCATTCCATTAGGGAGTGATTTTACCTTGATCAAACATCAATTGAAGTTTTTAGATTTCAACGTCGATAGGTTGTACGATATTATTTATTACGATGCATTCGGTCCACGAGTAGAACCCAGTCTATGGACTATGGAGGCGATGCAGAAGTGCTATGATTTGCTAAATCCTGGAGGAATTTGGGTAAGTTATTGCGCCAAGGGTGAGGTAAGAAGAAATCTTATTGCAGTGGGCTTTCAAGTGGAACGTCTGCCGGGTCCTCCTGGCAAAAGAGAGATGTTAAGGGCAAAAAAATAACCGCTCGAAAGCGGTTATTTCTGAAAGAATCTTGTATTCCTTTATTGCAAAGGTACTTGGATAAATCCATTGGTAACATTTACAGTGGCACCCGTGGTGGACTTCAAGGTTCCTGAAAAAGTTCCTCGGATGTACCCGGGTGTTGGCGCTGAAGCGTATTTTTCGATGGTGAAGGTTCCGCTTCCACCAGAAGAAGCTGTGCTGTGAACCGTTCCTGCAGCATTGGTATAGGCAATGACACTATTTGGTGCAGCAGATGGGTTTAGGGTAATGCTCAATCCGGCTAACCATCCCGCTACTGGTTGCTGCAATGTGACGGCAAATTGAAGACCATCGATGGTTTCTCCTATTACGCTCACATTTCCTCCTGAGCTCAAGAATTCCCAATTGATGGTACATTCATAGTTTACACCACCTGCGGTCCATGAAATGATGGTATCACAAGATGGGCAGGTAGATCCACCGCAATCGGTCCAAAATTCGTCCCCATCAATGAGGTTGTTGGTACAATTGCCATCTGTTTGACATGGGCCGCACATGGTACCTCCGCAATCCACTCCAATCTCGTCACCGTTCATGATGTTGTCTGTACAGGTAGGGCATTGATCGCAGAATCCCATGTAAGGCTCTCCGGGATCGTACATCATGTTGGCATTTAAGTCAACAAATGGACCTCCACAATCTACTTGGGTTTCCGTTCCGTTAAGAATACCATCATCACATAAGTCAGAACAAGATCCGCAGTACGTTCCTCCGCAGTCAATTCCTGTTTCATCGCCATCTTGTAAACAGTTGGAGCATTGATCACAGGCCCCACATTCGCCTCCACAATCCAAACAAGTTTCCCCTAGATCGGGTTGAAATATACCATCTAAACAATGATCACATTCTTCACAGGGTCCCCCGCAGTCAATCATTTGCTCATTGTTATTCAATATGCCATCAAAGCAATTGGGTGGGATTTTATTGTCAGGATTAGGACAGCCGGTCAACAAAACCAAAGCTCCAATCGCTAGGACAAAAAGGCTTGAAAAAATCTTTGTTCTCATCTTATTTACCATTCTAGGGGGTGAATATACAAAAAAAGACAATTCACGGACTTACATGGTTGCATTATGCGCTGTTAATCATTTTTTTTATGTATCTCTTTTTATTGCAATTTTGCCCTATGACGAGCAGATGGGTAGAAAAGAATAAGACGGAAGAAGAAGTATTGGATCTTTCGCCAATGCAGAGACTTCTGAATAAAAGAGGAATATCATTGGCCAGTTGGGGCGTTTATACCCAACCGGAGCGCATGACTGAACATGATCCTTTTTTGATGGCGGATATGGACAGGGCCGTGGATTTGCTCCAAGAACATCTCCAAGAGGGAAATAAGATTTTGGTTTTTGGCGACTACGATGTGGATGGCACTTGTTCTGTGGCAATGATGTATTTGTTTCTTTCAAGCATCCATCCAAACGTAGAATTTTACATACCTGATCGATACGAAGAGGGGTATGGGTTTTCTTCCAAGGGAGCGCAATATGCGGTAGAACAGGGTTTTCATTTGGTGATCACCCTTGATTGTGGTACCAAGGATGGAGAACGCATTCAATTTTGCAGAGATCATCAAGTTGATGTAATAGTGGCAGATCATCATGAACCTGATGTATTGCCCAATGCCAATGCCGTGTTGAATCCAAAACGAAAGGACTGTGCTTATCCTTTCGATGGCTTAAGCGGCTGCGGAGTGGGGTATAAATTGATTCACGCCTTTGTTAAAACTTATCCTGAATACGCTGTAGATGTTGAACATTACCTGGATTTGGTGGCCATGGCAGCGGGTGCGGATATCGTTCCAATGATCGATGAGAATCGGATTTTGGTAGCTAAAGGATTGAATAGGATGAGAGCATCCTTGCGTCCAGGAATTGCCGCGTTGATCAAAAAATCGGGCTCAAAAAAAACGGAATGGACAGTAACTGATCTTGTATTCCTGTTAGCTCCTCGAATCAATGCGGCAGGCAGAATCCGAAGTGGTAGGGCCTCTGTGCAATTAATGATTGCTCAAAACGAAGAAGAAATCGAGTCATTGGCCAATGAGGTGGAAGCCTACAACAAGTCGCGCAGAGCCATTGATATGGAGGTGTCGGAAGCGGCGATTCAAAAGGTGATGGATGATCCTTTCAATGAACATTCAGTAGTAACGGTGGTATGGGGAGAGGACTGGCTCAAAGGAGTCATTGGTATTGTGGCATCTCGACTGATTGAAAAATTCTATAAACCCACTATCGTTTTCACAGAAAGTCATGGGACATATGCGGGTAGTGCTCGTTCTATTGAAGGCATCGATATTTATCAGGCCTTGAATGAATGCAAGGATTGTCTTTTGCAGTTTGGTGGACATACCATGGCAGCGGGGATGTCTGTAGAAAAGAACAAAGTGTTGGATTTTAGAGAAAAACTCGATCAAGTAGTGAGGAGCAAGATGACAGAGATTCCCGCCGTTCCCACTTTTTACTATGATATGGAATTGCTTCTAGAGCAAATAGATTTGAATTGGGTGAAGGAGATGCAGGGCTTGGCTCCATTTGGTCCTGAAAATATGACTCCCGTTTTTTTATTCAAAAACGTCCATCATGTTTATCCACCGAAGGTCATTGGAAACGATGGGAAACACGTTAAATGCACTTTCCGTCAACAATCCATGGGGAAATATTGGGATGCAGTAGGGTTCTCCATGGCCAAAGACTGGGACATCATTTGTCATGATTGCTTGGATGTATTGGCATCACTTGAAATCAATGAGTACAACGGTAGAGTGAGTGTACAATTGATGCTAAAGGCAGTGCGCGTTCATCAAGCATAAGCCTATATCTTTGCACCATGGAACAACGGACGGAACTGAATGCCTTGGGTGAATTTGCCCTGATCAAGCATTTGACTCAATATTTTATACCCCAGCATGAATCCACTATCAAAGGAATCGGCGATGATGCCGCGATTGTATCTTCTGATGGGGTCCATGATCAGGTGGTCACCACAGATTTGCTGATAGAAGGAGTTCATTTCGATTTGATGTACACCCCTCTGAAACATTTGGGGTACAAGGCAGTGGCAGTGAATGTAAGTGACATTTGCGCCATGAATGCACATCCCAAATACATCACAGTGAGTTTTGCGGTGAGTAATCGTTTCTCTCTCGAGGCCATAGAAGAGTTGTACAGTGGTATGCAATTGGCCTGCGAGAAATATGGTGTCGATTTAATCGGAGGGGATACATCAAGTGCTCCGGCAGGATTGATGATCTCCATTACCGCCATTGGCGAAGTGTTGCCTGAGAAAGTAGTGACGCGGGATGGCGCGAAAATCAATGATTTGATTGTAGTCTCGGGGGATTTAGGAGGTGCTTATCTCGGACTCCAAGTATTGGAAAGAGAGAAAGAGGTATTCCGATCCACTCCTTCTATCCAACCAGATTTGAGCGGATATGATTATTTGTTGCAGCGACAATTGAAACCAGAAGCAAGGATGGATATCGTTCAATTTTTGAGTGATCTTAAAATACAACCAACGGCGATGATTGATGTTTCAGACGGGCTTTCATCTGACCTCATGCATATCGCCAAGCAAAGCATGTTGGGATGTGATATTTATGAGAACAAAATTCCATTGGCCCCTGATACCATTCGAGTAGCAGCTGATTTCGGTTTGGATCCTTTAACTTGCGCTTTGAATGGGGGCGAGGATTATGAGTTATTATTTACAATTGGCCAATTAGACTACGAGAAAATCAAAGGATCACCACACTTCACTATTATTGGTCACATGACAGAAGAAGGAACAGGTTGTCGATTGATTACCAAATCCAATGAAATGGTTGCCCTTCAAGCACAGGGTTGGCAGGCCTTTAAGGAGTAATATCCGAATCTCGGATTGTGAAGTAGGAAGTGAAATAATAGTAACTTGGCAGAGCAGTAGCATCGGTGAGATAGGAAGTCCACTCATCGTAGTTATAGATGTCTTTGTTTAATTTTAGTCCATTGGCCACGACAGAAAGAAAGGTGCTGTCGTAGTAGTATAAGTAGTCATCGTACATAGGATTTTTCATATCCCATTTTCCATTGGTGCCTTGGTAATCCAAGTTGATCGTATCTCCTGGAAGTATTTCATAGGTTAGATAGATATTGTTACTATCATAGCCTCTGCGGAGTAAAATGGTTTTTTGAGAAGAGTTCACAATAAATCTTTCGTTGCTGCTTGATTCATTGCATGACCACATGGCAATTGTCACCAAAGAAAAGAATGTCCATTTAAGTATTTTCATCATCTCAATTTAGAATTTCTGCTACTGTGAAAAAAGATCCTGTGGCTAAGATAAGATCATTTTCTTTTGCATTTTCTTTTGCTTTAAAAAAGGCAGCTTCCACACTGTCATATACACTCCCCCCCAGTCCAAGGTTCCTGGCTTTTTCCGCCAAAAGCAGAGCATCCATGCCTCTGGGAATATCGGCTTTGCAGAAATAGTAGAGGGCATTTTTAGGAAAATGGGTCAGCACCTGGTCCACATCTTTATCATTTACCATTCCTAGGACAATGTGCAATTGGTCATGTGGCGTTTGTGCCACTTGTGATAATATCGCAGTCACTCCGGCCTCATTGTGACCCACATCTGCAATGATCAGAGGTTGTTGTTGTACAATTTCCCACCTACCACGGATCCCCGTCAATGTCTTTACCTCTGAAAATCCTGTTGCAATGGTGCTTTCATTGATCAGCGGAAATTGGCTTTGCAAAACTGTTACAGCGCAGTAAGCGGTTTTTTTATTTTCCTCTTGATAAATGCCCAATAAGGGACAAGGGGGTAAAGCCAAAACCATATTACTATCAAAGAAAGTGGAATCTCCTTCCTTGGCTTTTTGTTCCATTACTTGCCGAGCAGAGGGTAGCATTTTTCCTAACACCACTGGAACATTCCGTTTAATGATACCAGCTTTTTCTTTGGCTATACTTGGGACGTCATCGCCTAAAAATTTTTGATGATCCAAAGTGACATTGGTGATGACACTCAAAAGCGGCTGAATCACATTAGTGCTATCCAATCGTCCGCCCATTCCCACCTCGATGATGGCTACATCCACCTGCTCTTGATAAAAATAGTCCATCGCCATTGCAAAGGTGAGTTCAAAAAAAGAGGGTTGGATATTTTTGATATCGGAATGGTTGTATTTTATAACAAAATCTATGACATCTTGCTGGACAATCATTTGTCCATTGATTTTGATGCGCTCCCTAAAATCCAGCAAGTGTGGGGAAGTGTACAGACCCACTTTGTATCCTGAAGCTTGTAAGCATGCACTGATCAGGTGAGAGGTGGAACCCTTACCATTGGTGCCTCCCACATGTATTGTTTTTATTCTTTGTTCGGGATGCCCGAGCCAAGCACAAAGTGCTTGAGTATTGTCTAATGAAGGTTTGTATGCTGCCGCACCCACCCGATGAAACATCGGAAGTTGGTCGTAGAGGTATTGCATTACCTCTTCGTAGGTCATTTGAGCTTGAATGTAATGACGATGGAGCCCACCTGCTTTTTGGCATCTTCTACAATGCTAAATTTGGTGGCCAATGCTGCCTTTTTAGCCAATTCTGAAAGCTGTTGGAATCCCTCACCGGCAACTTTAGATTTTTGAGGATCCACTGTTGCTGCAGTAACGTTACCTTTTGAATCCACTGTGATATTCACAAAAATGGTTCCTTCATATTGGGGCTTTTGCTCCAAGGAGGGCTCCTTGGCTACCCCTCTACCTTTCAAGTTCCATTGCACACTTCCTCCCTTTCCACCAAATTGTCCTTTACCGCCTAATTCGCCGTTGGGATTGCCCTCAATACCGGTGCCACCGGGAGTATTCCCTGCTGAACTATTGCTTCCTCCGGAGAATAATTTGTTGATTTTATTTTTCTTAGCCTCTTGCTCCAGTTGCTCTGCGCTGGGCTCGTTGCTCGGCGTAGGACTAGGATTATTTTCCACCGGAGTAGGGGTAGAGGATCCTTGCGTTTCCACTTGCGACTGCATGTCGGAAATTACTTGCTCAATATCACCATGGGCGGCTTCCACGGCTTCTGCTTCGGATCCCAAATCCACATACTCTCCCTCTCCAGGTTCAAAATCTCCCAAGGCGGCCAAGCTCAAAGATTCGTATTGAACTTCTTCTTGGACAGCCGTGGAAACATTGCAGCTGCGCATTCCTAATAGAAGTAGGAGAAACAACAACGCATGGAATCCAAGTGTACCTGCTAAGGGATAATATTTTTCGAGTGCGGTCATTTTACTCTATCGGTTTGGTGGCAATTACGGGTTCGCAATGCAGTACCTTCAAAGTAGAAAATAGTTCAATGGTTTCTCCCGTAGGCACATCTCGATCTACATTGAGAATCACCGTCCGTTTGTCCTCTGGTCTTCCAAAAAAGTAATTTTGCAAGCGATCTTTGAGTACAGCTTTTTCGATTACTTCATTGTTGAGGGAGTACACCAAATCTTTGGTAATGGTAATGGTAGTACTACCGATGCTTGGAGTGCCAGTAGAAGTTTTCGGTAAATTCACGGCCTCTCCATTCACCGCAAGAGTACTGGCGATGATGAAGAAGATCAGCAGCATGAAGATGATATCAGACAGGGCTGACATCGCCGGCTCTACATGCACTTTATTTTTTCTTCCGAAGTCCATGGCTATTATTTTGTGGGTTCTTCTAAGATGTCAATGAACTCCATGGCAGCGGTTTCCATTTTGTTTACCACTTTGTTAATTCGCGAAACCAAGAGGTTGTAACCAATGTGTGCAATCATGAACACGATCAATCCTACTGCGGAGGACATCATCTTCAGATAAAGACCTTCTGACACTGTGCTGATGGACAATGAGCCAGCGTCGGCGATGTCTTTGAAAATGATGATGACACCAAATACAGTTCCCAAGAAACCAAACACCGGTGCTACACCGGCAATGGTGGCCAATACGATTACGTTTTTCTCGAGCTTCGCTGTCTCTTGTCGTCCCAACGTTTCTATTGTTTTTTTAATCTCTTTCACTGGGTTGCCCAATCGAGATAGTCCTTTTAAAATAATATTCCCCATGGGATTATTTTCTTGGCGACACATTTCCTTGGCTTGATCAATTTTTCCAGCGTAGATGTGATCTCTCAATCGGGTGGTGAAATTCACATCCCCCTTGAGCGCTTTGCTGGTGGCTCTCCAACGATCTATAATGACATACACGCTGATGATGCTCATCAATATTTGTGGAACATAAATGTACCAACCTGAAACCAACTGGTGCATCAAAGTGGCACCAATACTCGTATTGTGAGGGGCTGTGGCATCGGGTAAATTTACCGCTTGCATGAAAATCAAATCGAATGTCATCTTTTTCCGTTTTATTTATAAACGACGAAATTCAATGGAAATTGCCTTGATTTTACAGAGCGATCCATCACTTATTCAACAATCAATATTGAATAAGCATTGTATTAATGGGTAAGAATGAAATAAACGGCACCTGAAAAATAACCCAAGAGTGCCCACGGCGTGATTTTTTTGAAGTACCACCCAAATGTGATTTTCTCTAATCCCATTACGGCTACTCCGGCTGCCGATCCGATGATCAAAATACTTCCTCCCGTGCCTGCGCAATACGCCAGAAATTCCCAAAATGCACCATCTTGAACAAAATGTTGGAGCCAAATATCCGTAGTCATTTGTGCTATGGGATACATGCCCATACTGGCAGCCACCAGAGGCACGTTATCTATTACCGCAGAGAGTACACCAATGATGAGATTGATGGCGTAAATATTTTGGAATTGATCTTTCAGCCAAAGCGATGCTTGCGCCAATGCGCCCAATTCCTGCAATGCTCCCACCGCTAAAAGAATTCCTAAAAAGAACAACACCGAGGGCATGTCTATTTTTCTCAATGCACTCAATGCGGAAAAACGTGATTTTTCAGTATCCAGTTTTCGGCCGTGCATCCAATCGGTCACCATCCATAAAACACCTAAACTAAACATGATTCCCATGAATGGAGGAAGATGGGTAATTGTCTTAAAAATGGGAACAAACAATAATCCGCCGAGCCCAAAAAACAAGGCTATATACTGATCTTTTTTCTCCACTTCGTGAGATGGCGTGCTGGTTGAACTACCGTCAATATTGCCTTTTAATACAACACTCAAGATGATCAAGGGAACCAGCATACTAAACAAACTGGGCAGGAATAATTGAGTGATAATATTGCCAGCCGAAATTTGTCCTCCAATCCATAACATGGTGGTGGTAACATCCCCTAGCGGCGACCAAGCTCCGCCGGCATTGGCGGCTATGATGATGATGCCTCCAAAGAACCATCGAGTTTGGGTATCTGGAATAATTTTCCGAATGAGACTCACCATGACAATGGCTGTGGTGAGGTTATCCAATGCAGCCGAGAGAAAGAAAGTGATGAGAGAGATGATCCAAAGCAGACTGACTTTTCTCTTCGCGGTGATGAGTTGCGTAATGATAGAAAACCCCTCATGGGCATCTATGATTTCTACGATGGTCATGGCGCCCATCAAAAACAATAAGATACCCGCAATTTCTTGCAGATGTTCCATCAAACGGAATTCAAAAAATCCCATCAGGCCATGCTGATTTTCGGGATGTAGGGTTTGATATTGAGAAAAAGCGATTTGACTGGATTCAGGAAGAATCATCCCTCCCGTCACTAACAAGACCCAACACCCAACTCCAATGAAAAGTGCGGTAGCGGCTTTGTCTATTTTTACTGTGTGCTCTGTGATAATCAGGGCATATCCGAGAATGAAAAGAGCAATAATGGCAATGAACATTTTATTGTGGTTGGGTGGTTTTTAAAAACATGGCTAAATGTTGACGTTTCCCCATTTCCATCACATCTACCAAATCCTGAACGCTGAGCGTTCTGTCCATTTGGATGGAGATACCAATGGTACTGTCTTTCTGGGCAATGAGGCCTAATCGTCTTTCTAGTTCTTCCGCAGTGCAGACCACGTTGTCTAAATAATATTGTTTTTGTGCATCCACCACCAATTGGGCGTTTTGTTTGGATTCTTTGCTCGCTGCCTCTTTGGATTCAGGCAAAAGCACTTTGATCACGTTGGGGTGAGCCATGGTAGAGAGGATCAGAAAAAAAAGCAGCAAAAAGAACATGATGTCATTCAATGAATGCGTGCTTACCTCTGCATCGTTTTGATGTCTTCTTCTAATCTTCATTTGACCAGATTCCCTTCTTTGATGGCGAGTTTAACCAACAAGGCGTGTTGTTGAATTCTTCTGATGAATCGATCTATTCTCTGCTGAAAGAGTTGATTGGCGGCAAAAGCCAAGATGCCTACAAATAGTCCAGTAGCGGAGGAAATCATTTTTTGATACAACCCTTCTGAAATGACGGAGATACTGATGTCTTGTGATTGAGAAATATCAAAGAAAATGTTGATCACCCCGATGATGGTTCCGATGAAACCCAACAGCGGAGCGATACCCGCAATCAGAGACAATCCCGACAATCCTTTTTCAAATTGGGAAACTTCGATATTGGTAGCGTCAGAAAGCAATTGATCCGTGTCTTGCATAGATTCCCCGCTTCCTGCATGAATAAAAATTCTTCCCCAAGCGCCTTTCTCTTCAGAACACAATTGAACGGCAGGATGGCTCTCCCCACTTCGCAAATAAGTGATATGTCGATTGGATTTTTCGCCATTCACTCCGTCTTGTATATTGAAGTACAACCATCTTTCTATGATGAGATAAATGGCTAGAATCAAAACCAATCCCAAGGGTATCATCACCCATCCACCTTTAAAAATCAAGGAGAAAAAATCCAAAGAGGGACTCTCTGTAACTTGTAATACGATCATGATGTAAAGAGAAGCAAAAAATGTTACTTAACAAAGGCAATTTTAGCTGTGTTATCAACCGAGCCATCTGCATTGGTGACCAATACAGAATAGATGCCCCAAGAGGGCTTTTCTCCATTACTGGTAAGACCATTCCACACAACTCTTCCCCCTTCACTATTGGCTTTGAAAACCAGATTTCCCAGAGGATCCGTTACCATCACCTCACTTTCGTAGGCCAACCCTTGAATGGTAATCAGGCCTTCATAATCTGATGCAACGGGATTCGGGAATGCATACACTTTGGAAATTTCATTGTCGAAATTGGTGGCTGAACTTACAAGAGACACCATTCCAGCGTCGGTAGCAAAATATACGGTGCCATTGGCTTGGTTAATTCCAATATCATAGACATTGTTGGAGGGTAATGGACTATTTTCCTTGGTGTAATGCGCCAATTGTTCCAGGCCGTCGGCACTGAATAAAAAGACGCCGTTGTTCTGTGTGGCTATCCATTTTCTATTTCCACCATCGATCTCTATGCTGTTAATGGCCTCTGTCTCCAATAATATCTGCACGTTACCGTCTTGGGTAATGAGAATCTGCTCTGCATCTGCACCCGCCTCGCTAAAGATGTCCGCTTGATTGTAAAAGATGGAGAGTCCTCTTAAGCTACCTACCCAAATGGCACCTTCCAGATCTTCAATCATGCAATAAACATCTTTGGTGGGTAGGCCACCCTCTCCTTCTTTATCTTTTAGAATTTTGAAGTTATCGTCGGTCAAATTACCCGGAGTGTTTTTATAATCTAAGGCCAAGATGCCCTTATTTCTGACAATGGCAAAAACATAATTTTCTTGGGTGTGGATCACTTGATCAATGATATCTGAATTGCTGATAAAGGGATTAAATGAATACGAAGTAAAGTTTTTATTGCCATCCATCACGTGTAGCGGAAAATTGCTGTAACTGTTAGAAATCCATGCATTTCCATTCAAGTCAAAACAAATTCCAGAAACTCCCGTCCAGCCGGGAGCCCAATCAAATGGACCTTCTTCTAAGGGACAATTGTTGGTTTGAGCGTTGTAATAGGTGAGGGTAGCGCCAGGATTTCGCTCGATCACGCCATCTTCCCAACTGCTGAACAATACATGATCGGTATTGGTAGGATCCACCGCAACGTCCAACACGTCAAAAACGGCAGGGCCGTATTCATTTCCCCCATCCCCCATCGGGTCGTTGATCCAGGTGTCGCCCAATAAGGCCGTTTGATATCCGATGTTCCAAGTGTTGCCCCACCATGGAGCCACATTTCCAGTGGCGATCCATACTTGATCATTGTAGGCATTGACTTTTCGCATGGCATCTGAACGCGGACCATCGGGTAAAATCAAATTCTCTGTTCCTTGGGTTGTTTTATATTGCAACCCAAATTGGTCGTTGGCAATCCACTGGGTATTGGAAGCATCTACGATTACTTTTTGTGCGGAAATCCACACCCAGTTGGCTTGAACTTCGTCGGTTATTAATTGCAGTCCATCATTGAATACTTGATATCGATTATTGAGGGGCAGGGTGATTACACTTCCATTGGTCCACATTTTTTGACAACGGGTTTCGTCATTCAAATTTTGCCAGATTTCCCAAGTATTCGTGTTGTGATTCCATTTCCAAAGATCATCTTTTGTTGATTTTCTTTTATTCAAAAAATAATCCTCTTTGAATATGATGAAATCAGCAATGGTACCGCTGTCTGGCACGTTGGTGATGGATTCCCAACGCTGGTAATCAGCAAGAAAGGGGTCATTCAAAGAAGCTTTCAAAATCTGTTCATTCCCCACAGCAAAGATCAAACTGTCTTTCAAAAGGACCCTGGAGATCGGAGTGACACTGCCCAATGTTCCGAGGATATAAGTGCTTTTTACTTCCTTTCGATCTAAATCAATGGTAACAATTCCTAATCCCGTGGCGAGGTAGGCGATGTTGTCTTTGATGTCAATATGGAATATTTTTTTATTTCCAATGATGCTGCTGCGCATGATATCGGAAATATTGATAGTGCCTGTTTTGGTGACGATGTCAAAATTTCCATTGCTGTAACCTACGAGCAGCTCTTTGCGGGTTTTGGAAAAATAAAGGGTGCTAATTCCCACATCGCTCAATTGATTGACTTTATTGAGTCTTTCTATTTGTTGATCTTGGGTATTGTAAATGAAAATTCCATTTTTGGCAGCGGCAATGATTTCATTCTCCTCTCCTTCACATACATCCACGATCCCGAAATAGGAAAAGCAATCATTCCAACTCCCCACTTCTTGTCCGAGAAGGGTGTTCGTTAGCAATAGGAAGGACAATAGGCCTTTTAAAATTTTCACAACAGATTGCCCAACGAAGTCCAACATGCTTTATTGTTTAGCCATTTAACTTTTTCAACGCAATATCAAAGGCTTGCGAAGTAATTCCCGTGACATGCGGATTTTTTTGATGAATATCTTTCAACGCCTTTTCGATGGTTTGAGAGGTGTCATGAAAAATACTTTGATCATTCATCTCGTGGATTTCATCACTCATCAAATACGCAAATACCCGGGCCATTCCACAGTTGGCAATAAAATCTGGAATCAAGGAGATTCTTTGATCGGCACTCTCTGCAATGGGACCGAAGAAAATTTCGCTATCGGCAAATGGAACGTTGGCTCCGCAGGCGATGACCTGAAGTCCTGCTTTGATCATTCTATCCAATTGATCTTGGGTTACCAATCTTGAAGCTGCGCATGGCAAGAAAACATCTGCCGAGAGGTCCCAAACTTGTTGATTGATTTCTTCAAATGAAATCATATCGGCATCATGGAGCAGATTGCCATTTCTTTGTAAAAATAGTTCTCGGATTTTTTCAAAAGTAAAACCCTCTGTGTTGATCAACCCTCCTGCACGATCAATGATCCCTACCACTTTAGCACCTTCAGAAGCCATGTAGAAAGCGGCAGCCGCTCCTACATTTCCCCATCCTTGGACAATGACCTTTTTGTCTTTGACACTACCACCCCATAAGTTGTAATAATGTACAACGCTATGGGCAACGCCATATCCTGTAATCATGTCGGCTACCTTGTATTGTCGATCAAGGGACGGGCTAAAAAGTGGTTGGTCCAATACCTTTACAACACCTTGACGGAGTTGTCCAATTCTTTTTACTTTTTGGGCCTCTGTGGGTTGGAAATGACCATTGAATACGCCTTCTTGTGGATGCCAAATTCCGTTGCTTTCTGTCATCGGAATTACTTCATGTATTTCGTCCACATTCAAATCACCACCCGTTCCGTAGTAGGTTTTTAAAAGCGGTCTTACCGCGGTGTACCATCTTTCAAGCACCCCTTTTTTGCGGGGATCAGCGGGGTCAAAGTTGATTCCGCTTTTGGCACCTCCAATGGCAGGACCACTTACCGTAAATTTGATTTCCATGGTCTTGGCCAATGATTCCACTTCTCGCTTGTCCAACCCCTTTCTCATGCGCGTTCCACCGCCTGCGGCACCTCCTCTTAGCGAGTTGATGACTACCCATCCTTCTGCTTCAGTAAGCGCATCTTTCCACTCAAAAACCACTTCGGGCTGGCGATTTTCGTATTCTTTCAATTGACTTCTCATCATAATGGCGGTAAAGATAATTGCATTCACCTTTGGTTCAGATTTTCTACCTATTTTAGCTGACATGAGTGTGATCAAGGACCATTTCAATAGTGTCGCTATTGCGTTAGCTATTATTTTCACTGGAGCCATTTTAGGGACATCATTTGTTCATCGCAATGCCGATTTGGATACCATTTCGGTAACAGGTAAGGCGGAGAAGAATTTTACTTCAGATTTAATTGTTTGGAAAGGATCCTATGCTCGTTATGCTACCACACTCAAGGACGCCTATGCAGCCGTCAATGCCGATGCGGAATTGGTAAAATCTTATCTCAATTCCAAAGGTGTGGACATCAATCAATGTGTATTCTCAGCGGTGGATATCGAAAAAGTGTACAATACGGAAACGGATAAAAACGGAAACATCACCTCCACTTTTGCAGGCTATCACTTGCGTCAACAAGTCACCATCCAATCCACCGAAGTAGATAAAATTGAGCGATTATCAAGGGAGGTGACTGAGCTTATCAATCAGGGATTGGAATTGAATTCAGACGCTCCTGAATACTATTATACCCAATTGGCTGCACTTAAGATTGAAATGATTGCGGAAGCTACCAAGGACGCTAGAACAAGAGCGGAAAAGATTGCGGTGGAATCTGGAGCTGGCTTAGGCCATCTGAAAAGTGGTGATATGGGGGTGTTTCAAATTGTGGCACCCAATTCTTCCGAGGATAATTATTCATGGGGAGGCTCTTTCAATACGAGTTCTAAAGAAAAAAGCGCGAGCATTACCATGTCGCTGGTGTTTGGGGTAAATTAATGAAAAGTCGATTGCGCGATTTTTGGCAATTGCTCAAAGTATTGAGCTTTTTCAAGGTCGTTAATGCGCTTTGGGTGTGGATGCATTTTCATTTATCCAAAAAGACCAAGTGGAGTAGCAGCTTAGGGTATCCCATCTCCATGAGCATTGAGCCAACTACGGCTTGCAATCTCGGCTGTCCGGAGTGTCCATCGGGTTTGAAAAAATTCAATCGACCCACAGGGAATTTGAAAGTGCAGAATTTTGAATCTTGGGTAAAGGATTGGTCAAAACATTTGATCTATCTCAATTTTTATTTTCAAGGAGAACCTTTCATTCATCCTCAATTGCTTCAAATGATTGCATTGGCCAAGAAGCATCGAATTTATACGGCGATTTCCACCAATGGTCATTTTTTGACTCCAGCCATCGTGGATCAAATATTGGCAGTGGGCTTGGATAGAATCATCATCAGCATGGATGGCTTTACTCAAGAGGTTTATGAGCAATATCGCGTCCATGGAAATGTAGCTTTTGTGAAAGAGGGGGTTCAACTATTGGTGAATAAAAAGAGGGAAAAATCCAGCATTACTCCGCATATCATTTTACAAACTTTGGTGGTAAAGCCCAATGAAGGTGAAATAGATCAAATTCAGCACTGGGCCAAAGAGATCGGGGTGGATGAAGTAAAGTGGAAGACGGCGCAGCTGTATGATCCTAGGGATGATCATCCCTTGATACCCACTCATTCAGCCTACAGCCGATATGAAAAACGAAACGGAAAATGGGCGATCAAGAATGAGCTTTTGGATCACTGTTGGCGGCTGTGGTCAGGTTGTGTGGTTACTTGGGACGGACGAGTAGTGCCATGTTGTTTTGACAAAGATGCATACTACAACATGGGCAGTTTGATGGAGTTTTCCTTGCGCCAAATATGGCGCAATGACCTTTACCAAAGTTTTCGAAAGAAAGTGTTGAGGAGCAGAAAAGAAGTGGACATTTGTGCTAATTGTTCTGAGGGAACGCGTGTATGGACTTAACTTTGTGATATGATCATCATTGGCGACACCCTGGTAAGTGAAGATATTTTTGAGGCCTTTTTTGTATGTGATTTGAACGCATGCAAAGGAGCGTGTTGCGTGGAGGGAAATAGCGGAGCTCCTTTAATGGAGGAGGAGTTGGAGGAATTGGAGCGTTATTGGCCCTTGGTAAAACCATTGTTATCCAAGGAATACATCCAGGCAGTGGAGTTGCAAGGCTTTGCCGTTACCGATGAGGATGGGGATTTAACTACTCCTTTAAGTGAAGAGCATGGCCCTTGTGCCTTTGTTTATTATGACAACGGAATAGCTAAGTGTGGATACGAGAAAATATACCTCGAAGGAAAATCCAAGTGGAAAAAGCCCATCAGTTGTCACTTGTATCCCATTCGATTGACTCAACTTCGGGAACATATCGGTGTCAACTATCATCAATGGCCCATCTGTAAGCCAGCTTGTGAGTGTGGATCAAAATTAAAGGTCCCCGTTTTTAGATTTTTGAAGGAACCATTGATCAAAAAATTTGGTGCCGCGTGGTACGATGAAGCGGAGTTGGTGTACACGGTTCTTCAAGAAGAAAGCAACGAGAAGAATTGAACCTTTTCATTTTGAAAAGTAATCGTTGGATTCCTTTTTTTGATTGATTTTCATGGGAAATTGCGTAGGTGCGGAATTTCTTATCATGGGTTAGATGGAGTGTCTTTTTGGGGTCTTGTTTGACCTCAATCTCTATGGGGGCTCAATGGAAGTTGGAGGCCATAACCTCCGAAAAAGGAACGGTTTCCCCCTTATGGTGCAGTGGCATTGAAATGTGCTACTCTCAGGGGATCAAAGCAAAAAATCAAGATGGTACTTGGATGGAAAAATGGGAGAGAAAAATGTCCCCAATGAACAATCAAGAACTTCCTTTTCAAATGTCATCCGATTGGATGATGAGGCATCAAGCCACGGAATATTGTTGCCTTTCAGGCAAAGGTGTTTTTTTCTCCAAATATGTATATCCCGAAAAAAAAGCTTCATCGCGATTGTTTTTCTGGGACGGTCAATCGGAGGTGTTGTTACCAACAGGACAGCATGATGGTGACGATATGCATCCAGCTTGGGATGAAAAAACACAGACGTTATTCTTCTCATCGAATCGTCAGGGAGGATACGGAGGTTTCGATTTATACCGAATGCATTGGAAAGAGGGCGTGTGGTCAGAGGTAGCCATTCTTCAATCCACCGTCAATAGTGCAGAGGATGAAAGATATTGTACAGTATGGAAGGGTGATTTGTATTTTAGTACAAAAACAGAATCGGGAGATTGGGATATTTTTAAATCACCTCTGGAAGGGGCTTGGACGATGAAATGGCAAATGGAAGCTCCGATCAATTCTGAACGAGACGACATTCAATGGATTCCTTATGATGATGGTTGGGGTGGATTGGTTTCAAACAGAAGTGAAGGATCTACGAAATTGTTTTTTCTGAAAAGGCAATATGAGCAAAGGCGTGTATGCTTATTTGGACCCTCTGGAGCCAAGGTCGAAATAGAAGGTTTGAATGTCGAGACCTTTTCTGTTTCATTGAATGACCATCAATCATGTTTGTCTATCCCCATCGAAAAGTCATTGAAATATACACTGAGGGATTCTTTGGGAATGCCGATTCCATTTGGATACCTGTTGATCCGGGATGAGCATGGCAGATCATTGGCTCAAGGAATAATGGATGCCAATGGACAATGGGAATGGAGTTATTTGCCTTTTCATTTTAGCTCCATGTCTTTATTGCAATGGCAGGATGAATCTCTGCTTGCTTTGAGTCAAAATAGTCCCAACGAATGGGGTGGGGTGGGATTGAGTAATTTAGAGGGTGTGATTTATTTTGAATCGGGGGCCTCGGACTGGAAAGACGAAGATCAGAGCAGGCTTGAGGAATGGGCCAATTATCTTATCCATCACAAAACGACTAAAATTCAAATCAAGGGTTTTGCGGATGCCAAAGGGAAGGAGGATTTCAATGAGCGCTTGGCTTTGGCAAGAGCCATGAAAGTCCAAGATTTTTTGATTCAAAAGGGAGTTTCTATTTCTCAATTAGACATGGATTATTCGGGAAGGTCGGCATCCAAGCAGTCCAATCAAGAGAGAAAAGTTACCTTGTCCATTCTGCCCTAGAGGCGTTTTGAGTACTTTTGGATCATGGGAAAAAAAAGAGATTTATTTCCGGACACGGATTTGATTGTTACACAAGGTCCTCTTCAAGAAGGAGGAACTTAAGTGATTGAGGGACAAGAAAAAAAAGGTCCTCAGCGTTGGGTGAAATTGAATGATATATTGTTTGTGGGGATGAATGATGGTCTGTACCATACGCGCTACAATGAGGTGGTCAGTGTAGTGCATGATAAGAATAACAAGGTGGTGGGCTATTGGAACCATACCTCCAAAGAGGGCACCCAGCCCAATAAGAGTGGTGTCATCGGAGCTGTTGCCTTGAGTTTTTTAGTTTCGGCGGCACTTTTTCTTTTAGGCGCTTGGAACTTTGTTTGGAAATATGAGCCTTTTTTGGTGAAAGATGAAGCGGGCAATGTTGTGCAAGAAAGATGGTGGTTGACCATCATTGTGGTATTGATATACTCATTATGGGCAGTGTTTTGGACCTATGGTTTTGCCTATTACGAATGGCAAAGACAGAAAAAGGCACATGAACTGTTGATTGAAAAAAGATAATAAAAAAGCCCGAATACTCGGGCTTTTCAATGCTTGATCGCTTCCTATCAATCTACATTATCATGTAAGAATGGATTGTTGCTTTTCAATTCGTAACGCTTCTCGCCATTCTCATCCTGAATCTCTGTCATTCCAAATCGAGATACTGGGTTTTGGCTGCTAGAAGGGGCGGCATCCAAAGCAATTTTCTTTCTCATATATGCGGGTTCATCTTCCAAGGACTTAACAGCCGCAGGATTTTTAATATTCACGCTCACTTGCTTGATTCTCTCCACTCTTTCAATTTGCTTTTCTGCGATGCTCGCGCGATCCACTTGGTCAGTAGCTCTTTCTCTAATGGGCATGGAGGCAACGGGTGCATTGATCGCGTCTTCCAATCCAATTACTTTGTAAACGTCGTGCTCTACATTGTTGGAAGAATGATCTTCTTTTAATTTCAAACTAACGTTTTCTACTTCTGAGGAAGTGCTTACTGTATTGTGTGCTTCGGCTACAATGGTATTCAAGTTTTCATTGATCACCTCTATTTCGGATTCTTCAGCAGGATATTCAATCTCAAATGTGATTTCTGCTTGTTGGAAAGTGCGCAAATCTTCTTGAGTCTCCAATGGGGCAGCATCTTCCAAATTTACTACCATGACTGGAGAATCGATGGGAGCGACAATTTCTTTTACCACCTCAGCCACGGGCTGGTTAATAGGAGTCAATATTTCTTTTTCTAGTTGCGCACTCACTTCTTCGGCTGATGTGTGAATGTCCACCACAACCGTCTCGGCCACTTGAATACCAGGAAGTACGGCATCAATGTCTTTTGCATTCCATCCAGTGGCAATCACAGTGACAGAAATATCATTTCCTAGACGATTGTCTTGGCCATAACCCCAGATGACGTTGGCGTTCATTCCGGCTCTTTCTTGGATGGCATCGGTGATTTCGCTCACTTCGTCCATCAATAATTCTTCTTCACCATGAGTGATGTTCAAGAGTACATGCTTGGCTCCAAAAATATCACTGTCGTTGAGTAAGGGAGATTCCAACGCGAGTTCTACTGCTTTCTTCGCTCTTCCTTCGCCGTTGGCTCTACCGCTTCCCATGATCGCCACACCGCTATCTTTCATTACGGTTTTAACGTCATTCATATCCACATTCACCAAACCGGTGAGCGTCATGACTTCTGCGATTCCTTTGGCGGCCGTACAAAGCACTTCATCTGCATGACCAAAGGCCTGCTTCATGCTCAGGTTACCAAACAACTCTCTAAGTTTATCATTGCGAATGATCAATAAAGTATCAACTGCGGCGCGCATTTCAAGCACCCCATCCTCGGCATGATCATGGCGTTTCTTTCCTTCGAAACCAAATGGTACTGTGACGATTCCCACGGTCAATATTCCCATTTCTCTTGCCAGTTGCGCAATGATAGGAGCAGCACCGGTGCCTGTACCACCGCCCATTCCGGCAGTGATGAACACCATGCTGGTTTTGTTATTGTCGCTTTTTAGGATGTTTCTAATTTCCTCAATGCTTTCCAAAGCGGCCTCCTTGCCTACAGCGGGTGCAGAACCGGCTCCTCTTCCCTCTGTGAGCGCTGCGCCCAATTGCACTTTGTGCGGAACAACGCTAGATTCCAATGCTTGCGCATCCGTGTTGCATACGATAAAGTCAACCCCTCTGATTCCTTGGTTGAACATGTAGTTAACGGCATTAGAGCCACCACCACCCACGCCAATCACTTTGATCAATGAATTCAGCGACTTGGGCACTTCGAAATTTAAAGATTGAAATTCCATATTTTTTTGATTCGGATGTTTACAATTAACGACTTCGAAACTAGTGGAAGAATTGTATTTTCAGTCACCGAAAATTTACGATATGTTAACGGATGTCTGTTAGTAAATGCGAATGTCATGCGCATAGTAAAATCGACGCGTATTTCCATTGAACTTCATTACCTTTGGTGACATAGCTTGAAAGATGAAGTTCGATTTCAACATAAAAAATGGCTTGGCTCTTTTGGTGGATCCAGATGATGGGAACCCAACGGAATGGACCATTTTGGCGGGGAAAATAAAGGCGAGTGCCATCGATGTGGTATTGGTGGGGGGGAGTTTTTTGTACCATCAAAATTTACACGCTTGTTTGGTAGCTCTTCGCACAGCCAATAAGCCTCTCATACTTTTCCCTGGTTCCAATGCTCAAATTGATGCTGCAGCAGATGGAATATTGTTGTTGTCTTTGATATCCGGTAGAAATCCAGAACTCTTGATTGGTCAGCATGTGCAGTCAGCAATGACATTGAAAATGTCGGGTTTGGAAATTTATCCTACGGGTTACATCCTGGTAGATGGGGGTAAACCAACCACCGTTTCTTATATCAGCAATACCCAACCGATCCCGCATGACAAGCCCGGATTAGCGGCGTCCACCGCCTTGGCTGGAGAGCAGTTGGGCATGAAATTGATTTACTTGGATGCAGGAAGTGGTGCAAAAACTGCAGTGAGTCGGGAAGTGATTCAGCTGACCCGATCTTTCATACAAATTCCACTCATTGTAGGAGGTGGTATTCGAGACAAAGCGTCCATTCAATCAGCTTGGAGCGCGGGTGCCAATCTCGTGGTAATCGGTAATCACGCCTTTGAAAACGCAGCGTTTATGCAAGAAATATTAGCTTTAAAAAAACAACCTCTTTTTAATTGATATGATCAGAAGACCTTTTAACATTCAGCAATGGATCGAAGACAACAGACATCTTTTGCAACCTCCTGTGGGGAATAAGAATTTATACACTGAAGCGGGAGATTACATTGTCATGATGGTGGGTGGACCCAATGCAAGAAAAGATTATCATTACAATGAGACTGAGGAGCTGTTTTATCAATTGCAAGGAGACATCGAGGTGGGAATTCAAGAGGATGGAAAAGCGGTAGATATCGTAATCAAGGAGGGTGAAATGTTTTTGCTTCCTGCTGGCGTTCCTCATCAACCCAGGAGAGGTCCCAATACGGTAGGCTTGGTGATCGAGGTGAAAAGGGCAGATCGTGAAATGAAGGATGGTTTGATGTGGTTTTGTGAAAAATGCAACCATCCATTGTACGAGGATTATTTCGTTTTGCACAACATTGAAAAGGATTTTCTTCCAAGATTCAAACACTTTTACTCTTCAGAGGAATTGCGCACTTGTAAAGCGTGCGGTGATGTGATGGAAACGGATCCTCGGTTTGTATAGAGCAAAAATAAATTCATAAAAAAAGCCCGAATGGTCGGGCTTTTTTTTTGTAATAAATTACAATTATTTTTGATCTTCTGCCATTTTGGTCATTTCCTTCTCAAAGGTCTCTTTGAACTTTTCATAGTTGTAATCGGCTTTGAGTTTTTCATCTTTGGAAAGTCGCTCATTGTAGGAGTTGGTGATCTTTTCGCCAGACAATTCGATGGCCACATAGCTAACATAAGAACCATCAGGCTTCTGGGTTAACTTCTCGCAAATTTCAACGGCGCCTTTCAGATTTTGATCAACCACTGTTCTTGACATCTCTTGGAAGGTTTCAGTCAATTGCTCTTTGTTGTTCACTTCTGAAGAGTTTACGTAATTATCACCTACCACTTTCATGGTAGCGCTGATGGTTTTGGATAATTCTGACATCGCATTGGATTTGGCTTTCTTTTTAGCGGTCTCGCGATCCATGCTTTCTCCTGTAGCGGTGGCTCTGAAAGCATCTTTGGTGCTGAGATATTGGTCACCTGAGCAATACTCATTGATCAATACTTCTCCTTGTTGTTTCGGATTGACTCCGGTGTCTTCCGTTTTTGTGGCTCCTTTTTTCTTTTTACAAGCCGTAACGCCGAATCCCATGGTAACCACCAAGATCATCAGCATAATTTTCATTGTTTTCATTTTTATTTTGGTTTTTAGTTGTTTCCTCTAAATCATGAATAATGCCAAAGTTACAAAATGGATTGTAACATGGCTTTTAACCATTCTTCCTCTAATTTTACTTTTCCTTTTTTGTAGGCTTCACTTCCTGCAGCTCGCGTGTTTAATTGCACTCCTTTGATGCTGTTGGTGTTGTTCTGATACTTGACCAATTGTGTTTCTGTATCTTTCAAAGTCAGGGTTAAATCTAATATTGCGCTGGAAAAATCACTAGATTGGCCTGCATCCTTGGTATTGGCTTTGATTTCAATGATGAAATTGGCTTTTTGAATTTGATGTGAAGGCAATATTGTATAGCCCTTTTGCGCTAAAAATGATTCTGTCGCACCCGCAAGTAATTTTTGATTGCCGGTATTATCAAATTCTTTTTCTTCACTGATAATGCAAAAACTGGGTTTTACGAGCGTGATGGGTACTTTTAAAGATTGCGTTAAAGATGACTGAAGCAAACTTTTACAAATAGCTTCATTCAAATCGGCAGGAATGAGCGCGTCTATTTCAATGGCAATCTCCAATTGCGGTTGGCGAGCATCCATGGGGATGCCTTGCACTTCAATAGCAGCAATACCACTGGAATTAGACAATACTTTTTTGGGTTTCATGTAACGATCCGTAGGAAAAAAGTACTGCACCGGAACCCCTACCGCAGCCTTTCCCTCCATACTGCAGCCAATATTGACGGTGGTGCTGAAACGGTCTTTTGCGGTAAGCAAAATGGTACTTTCATCGCAGCTCAATCGAACATTGCTCAAGTGATCTTGTAAGGCTTTGTAAATGGATTGATCCAAGATAATTTCCTCACCACTTGGAATGGTGTAAGGATTGCTTTCTGACCAATAATTTTTCATTGCAAATAAGCCATGCAACCACATGTCAGTAGCAGTGTTGATTTGATTTTTGGCAATAGAAGTATTGCCTCTTTGATAAAAATCAAAAGCTTTGTCGAGGACGGCCTTTTTCTTTTGTGCTTGTTGCTGTTGGTAATCGTACTTACTTACCCGAACATATATCCAATAATCTTTTCCATTGTCATATGTAGCAAGGGTTTCGAAATCATCAAATACGATATCAGTAGTGGTGTTGATCCTCGAACTGAAGTCCTCTGAGAAAACTTTATTCACTTCCATTGTATTTAAGAAACTCTCTCCTTGAACCCTCACACTTACGCTGGAGGCCATATCATTGAGCGCGTTTTTTTTAGCGATGCTGTTGAAATCAACAGGATAGCTTTTTTTATTGCAACTTCCCACTCCGATATAATACGCGTTGTCAATGGGATGTTGTGAAACCCAATCTGGAATGGGTTCTTTGGGGGTGTCTTCCAATAAATTTTGTTGCGTAGTGCAGCCGCCAAATACCACCAGCAAAATGGCCAATGAAAAAAAATGAAGTGCTATTTTGCTGTAATATTTCATTATTTCACCAACTCTTGCATCAAGCTTTTCACGTCGTTGGCAATTTCTCTGGCGGTTTGATTGTAGGCCTCGGTGGTCAAATCCCCCACCGATTTTAAATCTCTTCGGGCGGTAAACAAACCTCTGAAGCTCTGAACGCGGTCTCTAGCGGTCTCCACTCTGCCATCTGATCCTGGAAAGAGGTTGTCTCTTGCAATGTCACTTTTAGCATAATGGATCTCATCTTCCATTTTTTTATTGATCATCTTGGTACGAAGCAATTCCCCGGTTTTTAATGAAACCACCTTCAACTGAAAGTCCATTGTAACGGAACTCTTTCCGCTATAATCGGTGTAATTCACCCCTTTGTATTTGGTTACCATTACTTCTTGACCATTGCTCACTTGTTTCTCCATGTAGGATTGATAGGCGGTCCTTGTATCACTGTTGACAAATCCTTTTTTCTCTTCAAATTTCAAAACGGTTCCTGTCAAGATCACTTGAGCTCCCACTAACTTTCCTACCTCTACTGCTGTTTTATCATCTACTACACCGCTCAATTGTAACTTTTGCTCCTGTAAAATGGCCATCATATTTTCGCGATCCACCACTTTTAAAAAGGGATCTTTGATTTCTGTAAGTGAGGAAAGGGTATAAGCCGCCATATTGGTTTCTATACCATTCACTCTGGTGCCATTGCTAAAGGGCAATATGGCCACCGTAATAGTTCCTTTTTCTAATGCTTTTGCCTTTAATTCCTTGGCATCTTTGTAGGTGTCCTTTCTGTCAATTACTTTATTGAGGGATTCATAAGCGGTGCGATATCTCCCAGCTTCCAACATGGCTTTTCCATCTTTATACAAGGGTTCAAGATAGGCAATGTCCTTCAAATCCTTGGCGTCTTTGAAATTAGGAACGAATTTTTCAATTTCCTTGAAGCTCAATTCAGCCTCACGATATTCCTCCTTTTCGAGGTGGCCTGTTCCCTTTTCATACAATTCATGTATGTAGTTCTTCTTAGCATCCTCATAATCGTCGGCATACATTTGCCCAACTTCGAGCTGTATGCCGATGTTATTGATTTTATTTTTATAATCAATGGCCTCGAGATAACTGTAAACCCCTTCTCTCGAAGTTCCCATGGCTTTTTTTCTTCCAAACTCTGCCAGCTTCTGATTCAACACCAATTGACCTGTTCTTTTCATTCCCGTTTGAGCCGGGATATAAGATCTTTTTTTAACCAAGGCATTGTAGTAACTGGTGGCCGCTTCTGCTGTCAATCCGGAAGCTTCTTGTTGGGTGCCCAACTTGGTATAATACTTTGGTCCTTTACAAGCAGAGAGCAGCACTAGGAAGACGAGGGCAATGGAGTAAAAAAAACGCATATTATTTCTTTTTTGAGATTTTTTTGTTTAACTCATCAATAGAGCTTTCAAATTGAAAAGCTTCGTTGACGATATAGTAATTTTGTTTATCAACACAATAATCGTAGGCAAAAGTAGCATAAGATAGGCGATCTGTTTCAAAATCAAACAGCGCTGTAATTTCTTTTATTTGTAAGGCCGTGAAACAATGGGATTCTGTGATTTGTTTGGCTAAAATCATTTTCGAATCGGAAAAGGCCTTCTTTGCAATGCTTTCCTTGGCTTGACTAAAGTCTTCAATGGCCATAAAACAGGATGAATGGCTACCTGCTGCGGTGGGTCGTGAAGGCGGAGTGTGATGAGGAGCTGCGGTATGTTCATGCGACTGCGTAGTGGTAGTGGTGGTAGTAGTTGTGGTAGTAGTGGAGGTATGGTTATTTGTATTTCCATTGGACTGAACATGGACTCCTACATTCGTTCCGTTCATTTGAATGTTCATATTGACATTTTCTGAATCGGGAGCACCCGAATTTTGAGTGGAGGTAGTGGAGGTAGTTGTGGTAGTGGTTACTTTTTTCTTAGGTGTGGCCGGCTGGGAAGGGGAGGGTCTGGGTTCAGCCACAACAGGCGGTGAAATGGGAGATGCCGCCTCTTGAAATTCCATCACCGCTGGGGTGCCATCTAGCATTCTCTCTGAAAAAAAGCGCAATGCATATCCTTTTTTGGTCCATTTGATGCGGTAGGTGACTTCCATTCCCATTTTTACGCCAAATAGATCTGTCGTGAAATCCCGATTTGCGGCATCGAGAAAGTCAATTTTAGCTTGATAAAATTCGCTGGTTAAGCCGGTTAAAAGGACATTGGCCCTAGGATCTTCATTCATTAACTCTCCATTGAGGTAAACACGAAATTTTTCACCGGTCTCTGAATAAATCACCGCTTGCGCGGTATTATTTTGTCCGAAATGTTCAAGCGAAAGTATCGCTAACAGAATGCATAAAATATGTTTCATGTTCTCTTTGTTAGGTGGTAAATTTAGTTCATTTTTGCGATTACAAAAATTCGTGCCAAATGGATTCTGGAGCGGTATTCAATTCAGAATAAAATAAGCAAGTTGATGGAAGAAAAGAAATCGAGGATTTTAATTTTGGGAGCGGGAAGGAGCAGTGCGCATCTCATACAATATTTGTTAGATCATTCACAGAGTTTGGGTATCCACGTGAGGGTGGGGGATGCGGCTCTTGCATTGGCTTCGGAAAAAGTAAAAGGTCATCCCAATGGAAGTGTTTTTCAGTTCTCTGCGGATGATCAGTTTGTTTTAGAAGAAGAAATGGCGCATGCCGATATTGTCATTTCTATGCTACCGGCCATGATGCATCCGATGATAGCACGAATTTGTTTGCGCCTGCACAAGCATTTGATTACCCCTAGTTACGTCTCACCGGAGATGAAGGCAATGGATGAAGAAGCCAAATCCAAGGGCTTGATTTTTTTAAATGAGATGGGAGTCGATCCAGGCATTGATCACATGTCGGCCATGAAAATCATCCACCACCTGAGAAGCCAAGGTGCTAACATCACCGCTTTTTATAGCTTAACAGGTGGTTTGATTGCCCCAGCTAGTGACAATAATCCATGGAATTATAAAATTACATGGAATCCAAGAAATGTGATTCTTGCGGGTGCGGGAGGTACTGCCCATTACAGAGAAAAAGGTAAAGATAAATTGGTTCCTTATCATCGTTTGTTTGAAAGAACCATGGCTGTGGATATTCCCAAGTATGGAACTTTTGAAGGATATGCAAATAGAGATTCGATGGCTTATGAATCTTTGTATTCTTTAATGGGTATTCCGACTCTCTACAGAGGGACTTTAAGAAGAAATGGTTTCAGTGCGGCGTGGAATGTACTCGTTCAGTGGGGATTGACGGATGATTCTCGGGTAATGGACTGGAGTGGGAAATCTATGTTGGAATTTACTCAAACTTTTCTACCCGAAGATGCTCAACATTATGTGAAGTCAAGTGTCTCCAATGAAATTTTGTTCAAGCTACAATGGTTAGGATTGTGGGATATTACGCCAGTGCCTATTGAAAGAGGAACGGCTGCACAAGTGTTACAGGCTTTGATTGAAGAGCGTTGGGTATTGGATCCCACGGACAGGGATATGATCGCGATGTGTCACTTATTTGAATATGAGTTGAACCACAAGCAATATCGTCTTCAATCCAGCATGGTGTTAGAAGGAGATTACAGCCCATATACGGCCATGTCGGCTACTGTGGGATTGCCGATGGCCATTGCCGTGAAGCATATCTTGATGGATAGTTGGAAAATGCGTGGGGTAATGCTACCCGTTCATCCAGAAATTTATGAGCCGATCTTGGAGGAATTATCCTCACACCAAATAGCCTTTGAAGAGGAGATTATTGAGTTATGAAAACATGGGGGCTTGTATTCATGTTGATGTTGGGCGGGTGCGTTTTCGCGCAATATCCACATTGCCCCAAGTTTATTGTTCACAAGTGGAATTCCGCTTTGGATTTTGAAAATGCCAAGGACAGTGTTAAACACCTTTGTAAATGGCTCAACGAAACCCCTTTTTCATGGGAGTATGAACAACGAACAAAAGCCAATTTATACGTGTTATCGTGGTTAACTGAGCATCCTACTAAAAAGTGGAAATGGAATACAGCGTGTTTTGGACCATTGGAAGATCATTTGGATTTGATGTATTCCTTCTTGCACGCGTCGTTGTATTATAGTTTAACACGTGAGAATGCCAGTGAAATTCAAAGAGAAGTTTTTGTCTTGCAGAGCATGTCAAAAAAAATAGAGCAATCAAAGAAATATGATGCTCAAGATGAATGGAAACCACTGGTAAAGGCGGTGAGAAAGAAAAGAGAGATTCAGTATTTTGAAGAGTGCAGAGGAAATAAAAGTAAATGATAATTTGTCCCAATGAAGAAATTTGAGATTCCGCAACATTTTAGATCGTCATTTACTGGCAAGGTAAAGCAAATCAGAAGGACCATAGATCCACGCAAAAAGGATTGGTCTCCAACTCGCATTGAAGCCGATAAGTTTTCATTTGTTTTTCCGCGTCACATGGGTTTTTGTTATGGAGTAGAGAATGCTATTGAAATCGCTTACAAGGCCATTCAAGAAAATCCAGGAAAGCGCATTTTTTTATTGGGTGAGATGATTCATAATCCCGCAGTAAATGAGGATTTACTTTCGATGGGGGTGAGATTTATCATGGATACTGCGGGAAGGCGATTGTTGGATTGGAATGAGTTGAATGGAAATGATATTGTCATTACTCCTGCTTTTGGTACCACTTTGGAAATCGCTGCAGAATTAGAACAATTGGGAGTGGATGTAAAAAAGTACAACACTACTTGTCCGTTTGTGGAAAAGGTATGGAAACGTTCCCATGAGATAGGTGAAGTAGGATATACGATTGTCATTCATGGCAAGTACAAACATGAGGAGACAAGGGCAACGTTTTCTCATGCACAAAGGAATGCAAAGAGTATTATTGTCAGGGACATGAAGGAGGCGAAGTGGATTGCTGATTTCGTGGAGGGAAGAATGGACGAGCAACAATTTCGTCAACTATTTGAAGGCAAGTATTCAGAAGATTTTGATCCGAATTTTGATTTTCAAAGAATCGGAGTAGTCAATCAAACCACGATGTTGGCCACTGAAACGGAGGAGATTGCTGCTTTTTTAAAACAAGTGGTTCAATCAAAATATGGTGCAGAAGCATTTGCAGACACAAGAGATACGCTCTGTTACGCCACCAATGAGAACCAAATGGCGGTGATGGAACTTTTGCAAGTTCCTGCTGATTTTTCTATTGTCATCGGAGGACATAAGTCTTCTAATACTTTTCAGTTAGCCACCATTCTGAATACCAAAATGAGAACGTATTTTATTGAGGATGCAACAGCAATTGAGGGAAATATCATTAGACATTTGGATTTGAAGACCATGGAAATTCGCACGGATGCTATTGATTTAAAAGAGAATCAAAATAGTATTTGTCTTGTCAGTGGTGCTTCTTGTCCAGACACCTTGGTAGACGAGGTAGTGTCCAAAATCTGTGAGGTATCGCAGGTAAGTTATCAGCCGGAATTATGGTTGGAGGAATGGTCCAAAAATTTACAACAGCTCTAAATTTGATCGGAAGTGATGAGTGACGTTATTTTTAAATTACCAGATGTTGTAGCCAATCAGATTGCAGCGGGGGAAGTAATTCAGCGTCCAGCCTCTGTGGTAAAGGAGTTGATGGAAAATGCCATCGATGCAGAGGCTACTAGGATAAAACTCTCCATTAAAGATTCTGGCAGGACTTTGATTTACATAGAGGACAATGGAAAAGGGATGACACCAGGCGATGCGGAGTTGTGTTTTGAGCGACATGCTACTTCAAAGTTGAAGACGGCCGCTGATCTGTTTCAAATTGCCACCAAGGGCTTTCGTGGAGAAGCATTGGCGAGTGTCGCAGCAATCGCACATGTTGAATTAAAGACGAAGACGGAAGATGCTATAGAGGGTACCAAGGTGTTGATGTCAGGTGGAAGAATGGATAGCAAGGAAGCTTGCTCGATGAACAAAGGGACCCATTTTTCAATTAAAAATCTATTTTACAATGTTCCTGCAAGGAGATATTTTTTGAAAAGTGACAATGTAGAATGGAAGCATATTTTGGAAGAGTTTATGCGTGTGGCCATGGTGCATCCTGAGGTAGAAATGTTGTTGGAGAATGAAGGACAAAAGGAGATTCACCTCATGCCAAGTAACCACCGTCAACGCATTGTCAAGCTCATGGGCAGTAAGTTTGATGAATGGTTGGTACCGATAGAGGAACAAACGGATTGGCTTAAGATATCAGGATTTTTAGCCAAGCCTGACGCGGCGAAGAAGAGTCGTGGAGATCAATATTTCTTTGTCAATGGACGTTATGTGAAACATTCCTATTTACACCACGCTATCCAAACTGTATTTCAAGGTTTATTGAAGGAGGGAACATTTGCTGCTTATTTTGTGTACATTGATGTGGATCCTTCCTTGATCGATGTAAACATTCATCCCACTAAAACGGAGGTAAAATTTCAGGATGATAAAGCGGTGTATGCCATTTTGCATGCAGCAGCCAGAAGGTCTCTGGGAATGCACAATATTGTTCCTACCATTGATTTTAATCAAGAGGGGAATATTACCACACCTGTATGGGGAAATACCGAGGTGAAGGTTCCACAAGTTCATTATTCACCTGATTTTAATCCTTTCGGAAAGGAGACGCCGAAGCGTGATGTAGTGAATGAGTGGCTTCAGATGCAGGCTGAAATTCATGCCAAGGTGCAAAGTATCCCTGAGCAACTAACGTGGAAGGATGAAGAAGGTTGGGACCATTTGGATGTCCAGCCTATGCAGGTATTTAAGCGATGGGTTGTATTTGAATACAACGGAGAAATGTGGATGGTGGATCAGGGATTGGCGCATAGACAAATTCAATTCGAGTCTTGGTTAAAGAAAGAATGGAAGTGGTCGGGACAACAGTTGTTAACCCCGTTTTCATTTGAATGGGGAGAGCAAGAAAAGGTTAAGTTGCTAGGTGCCGAAGCCGAGTTGCGTGCAATGGGATTTGATTGGAAGTTGGAAGAAGGAGCGGTGCTGCTGATTTCCATTCCCAATGTAGATTTCGGTTGGTCATGGGAGAGCCAGTTTGAGGAGATGGTGCAGCAATGGGAGAATGGCTATGAGCGAATGAACAATGACAGGGAAATAATGGCGTGGTTGGCAGCCAAGCAAGATGCTATTCGTGCAGGTCAAATGCTGACTGTACCTGAAATGAAAGATCTCATTGTCCAGCTTTTGCGGTGTGAGAATCCTTTTTTCACCCCCAAGCATGACAAGATTATATTCAAGATGAGTGAAAAGAATATTCAACAATTTTTTGCAATATGAGAAGTGCAACCGAAGTGGTAAAGAACATCATTATTATCAATGTATTGTTTTTTATTGCCAGCATGGCGATACCAAGTTTGGAAACTTATTTAGCAGGTTATTACTGGGGAAGTCCAAATTTTAGACCTTGGCAAATCATCACTCACATGTTTATGCATGGGGGAATTTCGCATATTTTTTTCAATATGTATGGTCTCTATATTTTTGGGACGATATTGGAATCTCATTGGGGACCCAAAAAATTTCTTACGTACTATGTGGTATCGGGATTGGGAGCTTTTTTTCTGCACAATGGGATGACTTATTATGAGTTATCGCAGGTGATTCATCAGCTTTCACCTGAGGAATGGGATCGCGTAAGGAGTGAAGGTGCAGAAGCATTGTCGCAATCCAAAAATTACATTGATCCGATGATGGCGAGGGCAAATAGCATATTGAATACCGGAATGGTAGGTGCTTCAGGTGCAGTATTTGGAATATTGTTGGCATTTGGTGTTTTGTTTCCCAATGTTGAATTGATGCTGCTTTTCCCCCCGATTCCATTGAAGGCGCGGTGGTTGGTGATTGGTTACGGTGCTATCGAATTATTCTCTGCCATGAGAGGAAGCCCTGGAGATAATGTTGCGCACTTTGCTCATCTTGGCGGAATGATCACGGGATACTTATTATTGAAATATTGGCAAAGAGAGGAAGATCAACGTCAATCATGGTAGCTTATTTAAAATACAAACTCTCCCATCTGCACGCTTATCAACAAGTCCTGTTGGTGCATACTGTGGTCTATTTAATTTTGCAGTTGTTCATCACAGTGACGGCAGGAATTTCTGCTGATAAGGTGGTTTATTATGCAGGTTGGTCGGGGGACTTAGTGAATATTTTAAGTCGTCCTTGGACGCTGATTACTCATTTATTGGTACATGTTTCATTTGCCCATTTTTTCTTGAATTTATTGGTCTTGTATGTGATTGGAAAGGAATTAGAGCATTTGATAGGTAGCGCCAAGTGGTGGAAGACTTATCTTTTGTCCACTTTAGGCGGAATATTGGTCTATTCTGTGTTAGCCAATTTTTTAAATTTTGAAAATCATTTTTTAGTGGGTAATTCAGCCGCCAACATGGGTTTGGTATTTGCGCTTGTGGGTATAGATTACAACAAGCGAATTAACTTTTGGGGAGTGATAATATTAGAGATGAAATGGGTGGCGCTGTTTTTCATTTTGTTAGATATAATTGGTATCAGACAAGGTTGGAATGCGGGAGGCAGTTGGGCGCATTTCGGAGGTGCCATCGTGGGTTGGTTGCATTGGAAGGGAAGTAACAGCGTTAAGTTGAGTCATTCAACCCGACATAGAAGACCAAAATCAGATGATGAGTTCAATGCTGAGAGAGCAGATAAAGAGCAACAGCTTAATTCGATTTTGGATAAGATCAATAGGAGTGGATACGATAGTTTAAGTAGAAGTGAGAAGGAATTTTTGAAAAGTCAAAGTCAGGGATGAATTATCGCAATTGGATAAGATGGATGGGTTGGACAATAGCTGTCATTTGCATATTGGCGCTAGTGTTGTGTTATTTGGCTTATTGGATACCACCGCACATCAGTAAGGTATTACCCCTCATCGGTTTGTCTTATCCATTTGTATTTCCTGCAGTTGTTTTGTTAGCTGTCTTGGCAGCCGTCATGAGGTCAAGAGTGTTTTGGATTTTACTATTCATCTTAGTCATTGGGAGTTCGCATATTTTCACCTATTTTCAAGTGGGCGGTCATAACGAGAACAACGAATCGATAAAATCAAAATTGCATTTTATGAGTTGGAACGTTAATTTGTTGGGCTTCAATAGAGCCAATAAGTTAGTTGATCTTCCTTCAGCGCTTATTCGGGACTCCATCTTAAAGGTTGTTGAGCGTGAAAAACCTGATGTTTTAGTTTTTCAAGAGTTTCTTCAAACCGTACAAAATAATCACATTGCAATGATAAAGGAGAGGACGGGTTTGAATTTTCATCACGTAAAATTTAGCCATTCTGTTAAGAGAGGAAGGAAAACAGGACTTGTAATATTTAGTCGTTATCCGATTATTCAGGGTGGTCAAGTAATGTTCAGTGGCTCTACTTTAAATGGTTGTATTTATGTTGATTTAGCTATAGAAAAGGATACCATTCGCGTCTATAATACACATTTGCAATCCATCCGATTCAATGCTGAAGATTATGAATACCTCAATGATGAGACTGAAGAGTTGAAGGGTGCAGAGCGAATTGTGAAAAGATTGTCCAGGGCTTTTCAGCGTCGAGAAGGCCAGGTATACGCGATTCGTACGCACATGAAAAATTGCCCTTTTCCTATTGTGGTGATGGGAGATTTTAATGATCCTCCAATGTCTTTTACTTACCGAAAGATGACGGAGGGAATGGTAGATCATTTCAGAGAGAAGGGAAACGGCATGGCGAGCACATATGCTGGAAAATTCCCAAATTTTCGTATCGATTATATTTTGTCATCGGAAGATTATGGCGAAGTGGAAAGTTACCAAACACTGCCAATTGAACTCATTGACCATCGTCCTGTGGTGAGTACTCTCAATCTGCCTTGACGGAATCAATTGCCTCTTAGAAAATCGTAAGGTTATATTCTGATACAAATTGATCTTGGGCACTTTTTAAATGGTCCGTTATTTTAATTTTGCGGTTGGTTATGTTTTCCCAATGATTGATCATGGCAATAGAATCTAGGGAAGCTCCTAAACTGTGATATTTTCTAAATGCATCCAAAAAAGGTGGATAATGCTGAGCATGTAATTCAGTAACCGATAGTGTGAATTTTCTTGCGGCCTCCACTAATGTTGGGTCATTTACGGGCACTGTTATGGTGTCTAAGACATTGTTCATCTGTTGGATAAAAAATGTTACTGAGTCATATTCCCAATACAAAAGTCGGTAACCACTGCTATCTAAAAGGCTTGAATCCAATTGATCAAATGCACTGATAATGCGATGTTGGGCCACCATAATTTGATTGTGATGACGTTGTATTTCTTCATTCGAAGGCCCACAACCCAATGCGAGAGGTAGAAAAATCAGTGGCCATTTTTTCATGATGTGGCTAAATTAAGTGTAGTTTCCAATAGAAAGGTTTAGTTTTGAACCATAAATGAGTTGGCCTCGTACATATCAGGATTTAATCGATGGTTGGTTATTTTTAGTTGACAAACCCCTCGGTTGGACAAGTTTTGATGTGGTGAATAAGATCAAAGGCCATCTTAAATCTATTAAAAAAAGGCAACCAACGGAATTGCAGGTTTTTAATGTGAAAGTTGGACACGCTGGTACATTAGATCCCCTCGCTACTGGTCTTTTGCTCGTATGTGTGGGGAAGAAGACCAAAGAAATTGATCAGCTGCAATTGGGTGTAAAGGAGTATTCAGGAGTCATCATGATGGGACAGATCACACCGAGTTTTGATTTAGAGACCAATCCTGAAGGTGAGTTTCCTTATCAGAACTTGACAGATGAAGCGTATCTTTCAGTGGCTCGTTCATTTTTGGGAGAACAATTGCAAACACCTCCCATATTTAGTGCGAAGCAAATTGATGGAAAGCGGGCCTATGAATTGGCTAGGAAGGGAATCGAAGTGAAAATGAATAGAAGTCTGATTGAAATTTTTTCTTTTGAATTAACACGAATTGCTCCCCCAGAGATTCATTTCAACATTACTTGCTCCAAGGGCACCTATATTAGATCCATTGCGAATGACTTTGGAATTCGATTGCAAAGTGGATCTTATCTGGCCTCATTGAGAAGGGAAGGGAGTCTTCCTTTTTCCGTCCGAAATGCCAAGACTATCGATGAGATCAATGATTTTTTCATTGAAATGAAAAATAATTAACTGAATTTCAGTTGTTTGTATCGATTGACTTTACTTTGCATTTTAAAAGATGTATATTTGCCCGCCCTTTTAATAATTAATTTTTTAACCAATGAAACTCGGTCAATTTCGGTACAAAGTCCCAGAAGAACTTATTGCACAATATCCCGCTCATCATCGTGATGAATCTCGTTTGATGGTGATTCACAAACAAACCGGGAAAATTGAGCACAAGATGTTCAAGGATCTCCTGAATTATTTTGAGGAGGGAGATGTTTTGGTGAACAACAACACAAGAGTTTTCCCAGCACGTATGTATGGTAACAAGGAGAAAACCGGATCTATGATTGAGGTTTTTTTGTTGCGAGAGTTGAACGCTCAAAATTTTTTGTGGGACACAGTAGTGGATCCCGCCAGAAAAATCAGAATTGGAAATAAATTGTATTTCGGTCCCAACGATGAGTTGGTAGCAGAAGTTATAGATAATACCACCTCCAGAGGAAGGACACTTCGTTTCCTTTTTGATGGCACTCATGATGAGTTCAAAGCTTTGGTATACAAATTAGGAGAGACTCCACTTCCAAGGTATATTAAACGACCCATTGAGTTAGAAGACGAGCAGCACTATCAAACCATTTTCGCAAAGTATGAAGGTGCGGTTGCTGCGCCAACTGCGGGATTGCATTTTAGTCGTGAGCTTTGTAAGCGGCTTGAAATAAAGGGAATTAACATGGCGGAGATCACTTTGCATATTGGAATTGGTACTTTTAGAACCGTTGAAGTAGAAGACTTGACCAAACATAAAACCGATAGCGAGCAATTGATTATCCCCGATAGTACGGCCAAATTAGTAAATGAGGCCAAGATTAAAGGAAACCGAATTTGCGCAGTAGGATCCACAGTAGCGCGGGCTTTCGAGTGCAGCATCAGCACGGATGAATTACTTAATCCATTTGACGGTTGGGCGAGCAAGTTTATATTCCCTCCGTATGATTTTGTAATTGCCGATAGCTTGATTACTAATTTTCATGAGCCTGAGAGTGTTTTATTGATGCAAACAACGGCCTTTGGTGGTCATGATTTGATTATGCACGCTTACAATGAAGCTGTAAAAGAGAAGTACCGCTTCTTTTGTTATGGTGATGCCATGTTGATTTTAGGTTGATGCAGTGGGAGCTCCATTACTGCTCATTCCACCGTTAACACAGCTGAATACCCCGTATCCCGCCACTGCATATTTAAGTGGTTTTTTAAAACAACAGGGTTACGTTTCCCGACAAGGTGATTTGGGCTTGGACATGGTTCTTGAAGTATTTCATCGGAATGGTTTGAGATCTTTATTTGATCAAATTGATGCAGTCTTTTCAAGTTCAGATTTAAGATACGGAAGAATATTGGCACATCGCGAATTGTATGAGCATACCATCGATGAAGTCATTTCTTTTTTACAAAATAGAAATTATACCGCGGCTTATAGAATTGCAACGGGTAAATATTTGCCACAAGGTAACCGATTTAATCAAGTCAAGGATTTAGATTGGTACTTTGGTAATATTGGAGTTCAGGATAAGGCTCGTTATTTCTGCACGTTGTACTTGGAGGATCTTTCCGATTTGATTCAAGAGACAGTAGGTCCACATTTTGGTTTTTCCAAATATGCGGAAAGGGTGGCTCGTACCGCAGTTAGTTTCACACCAATTGAAGAAGCGTTGAATCAAGAAACCAATTACTTTGATTCAGTATTGGTGAAATGCTTGAAGCGGTATTTTGAAGTTGAGATTCCCAGTTTTGTTGGATTCACCGTTCCTTTCAGTGGTAATTTATACGGAGCTTTAAAGGCAGGTCAGTGGATCAAAAAGCATCACCCGAATGTGAAAATAGCGTTGGGAGGTGGCTATGCCAATACAGAGCTGCGAGAGCTCACGGATCCTCGGGTTTTTCAATATTTGGATTACATTACGTTGGATGACGGGGAAGGCCCTATTTTACAATTGATACAACAATTGGATAAAGAGGAAAATCAAAAGATTTTTAAGAGAACTTACCGGTTGGTGGAAGGAGCCGTTGTATTTGAAAACAATGCGGCCGTTAAAGATTTTACACATGTTCAGAAGCCGGCCCCTGTTTACCATGGATTGAGATTAACCGATTATCTATCGGTAATTGATATGCCCAATCCAATGCATCGATTGTGGAATGATGGCAGATGGAATAAGTTGACCGTTGCCCATGGATGCTATTGGAAGAAGTGTAGCTTCTGTGATGTTACTTTAGATTACATTGGAAGATATGAGCGCACCACTGCGGCCCATTTTGTTGATCAAATGGAGGCTTTAATGGCTGAAACCGGAGAGAAAGGATTTCATTTTGTCGATGAAGCCGCTCCACCTGCTGCTTTACGCGATATTTCAATTGAGATTTTGCGAAGAAATTTACAGGTGTCATGGTGGGCTAATATCCGATTTGAAAAATCGTTTGATGCTGATTTATGCGCCCTCCTTGCAGAGGCAGGGTGCATTGCTGTAACAGGAGGTTTGGAAGTTGCAAGCCCCAGAATTTTAGCATTGATTGATAAGGGAATTTCGATTGATCAGGTGGCAAAAACCTGCCAGGCCTTTGTCCAGTCAGGTATTTTGGTACATGCCTATTTGATGTATGGCTTTCCAACACAAACAACCCAGGAAACAGTGGATTCTTTAGAAGTGGTCAGGCAATTATTTCAGCATAATTTATTGCATTCAGGTCACTGGCATCAGTTTGCCATGACGGTGCACAGTCCGGTTGGGAAAAATCCTGAAAAATATGGAGTATTGAAAACTGGCCCCGAATTCGAGGGATTTGCTAATAATGATTTGTACCACGATGATCCAAAAGGTGCGCGACATGAAGAATTTTCCGATGGATTAAAAAAGGCGTTATATAATTATATGCATGGTGTTGGGATAGATTGGCCATTAAAGAAGTTTTTTAATTTCCATATCCCAGAGCCCTTGGTACCGCGTTCGCTTATTGAAAAAAGTATCAAGAAAATGCCTTCGGACGAATTAGAGAAACACGGATCCCGACTTTGTTTTCTCAATGTTCAACTCGGTTTTGGGAAGCAATTGGGTGGTAATAAAGATCTAGTTGTAAATTATAAAAGTGGCACACAGATCATTGAGATTCCTCTGCAAGTAGCGGATTATCTAAAAGAAAACTGGGAAGAATTTAAATTTGTAAATCCCTCCAAGCTCAATTATAATGAAACAATCGATGTGATATGTCTTTTGAGTAAAAAGTCAAAAGAGGAATTGTTTCAACAAAAGTGGTGGAGATCTTTAAGAAAATTTTGGCGAGTGATTCCTCAGTGACTATAAGAAATAACTGTATTATCCTTCAGAGTTCCTGCCTTGTATGATGAGGTTACTTTTTAGAGATCAACTCCAATTGGTGCTCTAATTCAGCCTCGTCCCCATCTGCGTAGTTGTTGTGCGACCAAACAATGTTGCCTGATCCATCCACTAGAAAAGTGTGCGGTACATTGTTGACACCCATGGCTTGCGCAAATTGCTTATTGATATCGGAAATCACCTTATAATCCCAACCGGAGCTAGAAACATAGGGAGCCACACGGCCGATGGATCGTTGATCATCAATGGTGACGGCGTACAATGTAGCGCCATACTTCTCTTGCCAATCTTTGTAATACTCAGTGTAGTTATTCAGCTCTTTTTTACAAGGAGCACACCAAGTTGCCCAGAAGCTAATAATAATGGGATTGCCGTTGGCAATGCTACTCATGTTGATGGAATTACCCTCTAAATCTTTAAGGGTGATGGAAGGGATACCTTGTCCGTTGCTATATAATACAACGAAAGAGAAAATGCAGAAGAAGAATATTTTTTTCATAGTCCGCAATTTACAATGACTGTACCAAAAAATAAAGAAAATAAAAAGGAGGCCCAAAGGCCTCCTTTTCGAATAAAATAAGTTCAGCTTATTTGCTAACAGTCAAACGCAAAGTAGAAACTTTGTTGTTTGAAGTTAGGTTCACCAAATAAAGACCATTGCTCAAGTTGGCAAAGTCTAATACTTCTGTGTAAGCACCAGCAGCCAATTGACCTTTGTTGATGCTAATCACTTTCTCACCCAACATGTTGATTACGTTGATTGTTACATCACCGTTGGTTGGAATGCTGTAGTTGAAAGTGGTAGCAGAAGAAGTAGGATTTGGGAAAGCAGACATAGTAACAGAAGTGGCTACTGCCTCGTCTACACCAATGGTAGAGCATGCTGCATTTTGAACCGATACATCATCTATGAAAATGTTATTTCCATATTTGTTATCGTTTGTAAAACGAACAAATAAAGCGGTAGCGTTAGCATAATTGGTCAAATCGATACACTCATTTCTCCAATCAGCGGCAGTGGTTGGACCCCATGGACCTGTGTTAACGTCCGCTCCTGTAGCCAAAGCGGTACCTTCCTTAGACCATACTTGCGTCCATGGACCATCGCAGTTTGGCGAAACGCTTACCACCAACTTATCGAAATAAGTGGCACTGTAACGACGGTTAGCTACTTTGAAACTCAAAGATGGTGTGTTAGCACCTGAAAGATTGAATGGAGCAGTCACCACGTGATCCAATTCTCCAATTGCAGAGTAATTGTAGGTATCCATGTAGAGCACGTCAGCTTGTGCGCTATTCAAGGTGATAACTTCCCAACCCAAGTCATTGTCTTCGTTGATATTTTGCCAATTGGCATATGGGAATCCTGCTGTAGAGAAATCTGTTGTAAAAGGAATAGCCGTGGTTGCACTTGAATTGATATAATTCAAAGGTTGGTTCCAAGTAGAGTTAGTTGCATCTGCATCTGTTGAAGTAACCGTGATAGTTACAGTAGTAGCCGCGTTGATGCTTACTGTTCCTAAATTTACATTTTCCGTTCCGTAAGTGGCAAGGTTTCCTGTCCAGTTGTATACGATTGGGCTTGGCAATCCTGTAACGGTGATGGTACATGCAGTGAGTGGGTCTAAACCATTATTTTGCATATTGATAGACAAATCGAAATCACCACAAGATGTAGTAGTACCGTTGTAACCTAGGATTGCTGGATCTACTGGAGCAGAAGCCGGCGCTGGGCAATCGCCTACATAGCTATTCAAAAGACTTAATGTACCAATAACACCTGCAACATCTGCTTGGATGATTACGCGGTTAGGACAAATTACATACATTACTGGGAAATAAGGAATTTCTAAACCTGAGTTAGTGAAATCAGCTTCATTGGTCAAGTCAATGATCGGTAAGTCTTCTCCTGTAACCCAATCTCCTTGGCTTCCACCACCACCATTCAATTCTTCACTTCCTGTAGTAACATCACCCTCGATGAAAAATGCAATGGCATCATTGGCACCATTTGGACCATGAGCATTGTAAAAATCGTTCAAAGCACCGGTTTGATGGTAGCTCCAACATGGACCACACCATGTAGCGGACACATCGATTACCACCATTTTCCCTGCATCCAAGTAATCATACAAGGTGTGTACATTGCCGTTAATGTCGGTCAATGTGAAATTGCCAACAGCTGTACCAACAGCAGTCTGAGCATTCATTGCAATCATGCTGAAGCACATTGCAATACTGAGTAAAACTTTTTTCATTTACTTATTAATTAATTTGTTTAGCGAGCCGAAGATAAGAAAAAAAGAAAAGCAACGATGAAATGATAAAGTCTTTTTGACAATTTCTTAAGTGTTAAAAGCACACTAAGTAAATCGAGGTCAAATGTATATTTGCAAAAAAGCAATTATGAAAAAAGGTCTTGTGTTTTTGTTTACATTGATCTCCGCAGTTGAGGTGAATGCGCAGTCTATGAATTTGTATAACCCCATCGAAGTAGTAATGGGTACATTGGCGGAAATCGGTCCGGGGGGTGAATTGGAAGCGGATTGGGGTGTCATCAATACTACTCAAGCACCCATCAGTGTGAAAGCCAGAAGAGAAATGGTAGTGGAAGTTCCAGGTTCGTCAAACTATTTTTGTTGGGGAGTTTGTTATGATTCCACCACAACCGTTGGTTTGGTGCCGCAAACCATTCAACCCGGAGATACCAATTTTACTTTTTATGCTCACTACCGTCCGCTGGGTCATACGGGAGTAACAGGAATCAACTATGTCTTTTATTTGGCTAATAACTCTTTTGATAATGTGAGTCAAACAGTAGCCTTTTGTGTAGAATCAGATTGTACTATCGGTGTGGAGGAACAGAATCAAAATGGTGGATTGTATTGGAATGGGACTAATCCTTTCGAGGGTTTCGCCGCATTAAATTATCAACTTCCATTGGGAAAGTCCAAGGGTCAATTGAAGGTGATCAACCTTTCAGGGCAAACCATCAAGGAAATCAATCTCAATAATGCACGTGGTCAGGTGTTTTTTGATGCCCAAGATTTTGCCAGTGGAATGTATTTATTCCAATTGTCAGGTGGAGGTGATGTCATCCATACCCACAAAATTTTGGTGAAATAACAAGCTTACAATATAAACAAATAAGGCCATCGAGAGATGGTCTTTTTTGTTTCAATATCAATGTTTGAAATGCCTCACTCCTGTGGTGTACATGGACATTCCGCTGGCATTGCAATAGGCAATGGAAAGATCATCTTTGATGGATCCTCCAGGTTGAATCACACTTCTTACTCCGGCTCTGAAAGCGATTTCTACGCAATCAGGAAATGGGAAAAAGGCGTCACTGGCCATTACGGAATCTTCCAATGAAAAATCAAAACTCTGTGCTTTTTCGATGGCTTGCTTGAGCGCGTCAACACGAGAGGTTTGGCCAGTTCCGCTGGCCAGAAGTTGTTGGTTTTTGGCTAAAACAATGGTATTGCTCTTCGTATGCTTCGCAATTTTATTGGCAAAAAGGAGATCCGTTACTTGCGCTTCTGTTGCGCTATTAGTGGTGACCAATTTCATTTGATCGAGGCCTTCCATAGCGGCATCGCTCTCTTGCACCAAAACGCCGTTCAAGGCCGATCTTACTTGGATACCCGTTGGCTTTTGTTGTTTTTGTTGCAATAGTATTCTGTTGGTTTTGCCTTTTAAAATTTGTAGAGCATTGTCGGAAAAACTCGGAGCGATGACCACCTCACAAAACAAGGGATGAATCTTTTCGGCGGTTTCTTCATCGATAGGACAATTGGCAATGAGTACCCCACCAAAGGCAGACACAGGATCACAAGCCAATGCGGTGGCATAGGCTTCTGCCAACGTGGGTCTGGTGGCGATTCCACAAGCATTGTTGTGCTTGAGAATGGCAAAGGTAGGATCATTTTCTTGGAACTCGCTCATGATTGATACGGCTGCATCCACATCTAAAAGGTTGTTGTAGCTCAATTCTTTTCCGTTCAACTGGTCAAAGAACCCTTCTAAATCGCCGAAGAACCAACCTTTTTGGTGGGGATTTTCGCCATAGCGCAATGGAGTAGAACTGGATTCAGATACTTTGAGTGCCGTTTGTTGACCTTGATCAAAATAGCCAAATATTTTGCTATCGTAATGAGAAGAAACTTGAAAAGCTTGGCGCGCCATTTTTTGTCGAAAAGCGAGATCGGATTGGCCGTTGTTACTTTTTAATACCACCAACAAATCAGCGTATTGATCCACCGAAGGGATGATGATAACATCCTGGTAGTTCTTAGCAGCCGCTCTGATCAAAGAAATGCCGCCGATGTCTATTTTTTCAATAATGTCTTCATGGCTTGCACCCGAGGCCATTGTTTTTTCAAAAGGATATAAATCCACTACCACGCAATCAATCGCTTGAAGTTGATGACGAGCCACATCTTGCTGATCACCAAGATGGTCCCTTCTATTCAAAATGCCTCCAAAAACTCCGGGATGCAATGTTTTTACGCGACCTTCAAGTATTTCAGGAAATTGGGTAATGTCTTCTACCGGAGTAACTGGAATCCCCATTTTTTCAATAAACTGTTGCGTACCACCGGTACTGAACATTTTAATATTGAGTCGGTGCATCTCTTCGATGATCGGGGCTAGACCGGTTTTATCAAAAACAGAGATAAGTGCAGAGGAAATAGGCTTCATCATGATGATTGAATTTGAAGCCCACAAAGCTACGCATAGTTGCAGGGATAGAAAATATAAGATATGAACGAATTGTGAAGAAAACCTAATGCGCCAAAGAGCGCTGAGGCTTTATTTCAAGTTATGATAAACCGCTTGCACATCATCATCTTCCTCAATTCTTTCTACAAGTTCTAAAATGGCATCGGTTTGTTCTTCGTTGAGCTCGGCATAGGTGTTGGGAATGCGCTCCAATCCGGTTTTAATGGGCGTAATATTCAAGTCTTCCAATGCTTTCGCCATTTTTCCGTAATCGGTATAATCCGTGTAGAGCACCACTTCTTCCTCATCTCGTTCCATTGTTTCCAACCCATGATCGATGAGCTCTAATTCCAAGTCTTCCCATGAGGGGTGGGCGTTGGGAGCCAATCTGAATACACCTTTTCTATCAAAAACAAAACTGAGCGAACCGCTGTTCCCCAACTGTCCGTCCCCTCTATTAAAGTACAATCGAATGTTGGCTACGGTACGCGTTGGGTTGTCCGTTGCTGTTTCCACTAAAATCGGTACACCAAAAGGACCATATCCTTCATACACTACCTCCTCGTAATTGCTAGCATCCTTGCTGACTGCACGTTTGATGGCGGCTTCCACACGGTCTTTGGGCATGTTGACACCCTTGGCGTTGACCATGCATTGTCTCAAGCGCGGGTTGTATGCGGGGTCTGGACCGCCTGCTTTTACCGCCATTGCGATTTCCTTACCAATTCTAGTGAAAGCTTTCGCCATTTTATCATAGCGCGCAAACATCTTGTGTTTTCTTTTTTCAAATATCCTACCCATGGTCCCCTCAATTTTAGGACTACAAACCTACAAAAACCCGCGCAATTTTGTGCTACCTTTGAACACGATGTTTTTAGAGAATAGCAGCGCCAAGGGAAGACAACGCGGTTGGATTGAGGTAGTTTGCGGATCCATGTTTTCTGGCAAGACAGAAGAACTGATTCGGAGACTGCGTCGCGCTGAGTTTGCAAAAATGAAAGTAGAAATTTTCAAGCCTGCTCTAGATGTTCGGTATAGCCAAGAAGATGTGGTGAGCCACATTGGTACGAGCATTCGATCTACACCGGTCCCACATTCTTCGCAAATTCCATTGTTGGTGAGCGACGTTGAAGTGGTGGGTATTGATGAAGCGCAGTTTTTTGATGATGGGTTGCCGGAAATCTGCAATCAGCTCGCCAATATGGGCATCCGGGTGATCGTGGCTGGATTGGACATGGATTATTTAGGAAGGCCGTTTGGTCCCATACCGAACTTATTGGCCATCGCCGAGTATGTCACCAAGGTGCACGCCATTTGTGTGGATACTGGTGATTTGGCCCATCATTCCTATCGGGTTGCGGAGGGTGATCAAATTGTTCAATTGGGTGAAAAGGAAAGTTATGTTCCTTTGTCCAGAGAGGCTTTTCATCGCAGAATGAATACGCGTAACCAAAATTCCGATACCAACTCATGAACCGCGGTTATACACCTTCGGAAATCGCTCATATTACGAATGGTCAATTGGTGAATGGTCGTGAAGTGAGGATTCAACAATATTGTATCGATAGCAGAAAGGCCTTTAAGGGCGCAGATATTTTATTCATTGCCATTGTGACACACCAGCAGGATGGTCATGATTATGTTCAATCGGCTTATGATAAGGGCATTCGTTATTTCATAGTGCAACGGGAGATGCCTGTTCAAGCTGATGCCATTCAGATAGTGGTCAACGATACTGTCGAGGCGATACAGCAATTGGCCATCCATCATCGGAAGCGATTTTCCATTCCTGTGATTGGAATTACTGGATCTAATGGAAAGACCATTGTCAAAGAGTGGTTGAATCAATTGCTGAGTAGTCATTTTAGAATTTGCAGAAGTCCTAGGAGTTATAATTCGCAAATTGGGGTGGCCTTGTCTGTACTACAGCTGCATGAAGGTCATGAATTGGCCCTATTTGAAGCGGGTATTTCTCAGCCTCATGAGATGCGTCAGTTGGCATTAATGATACAGCCCACCCTTGGCGTTTTCACCCATTTGGGTGATTCACATTTGGAGAATTTTACTGGAAAAGAGGAGTTGTTTTTGGAAAAGCAGCAGTTGTTTCAAAATACAACGATATGGATTTCACCGGAATTAGGATTGGTTTCAAGAACAGAACGTCAACTTTGTTGGGGCCAGGCTTCCAATAATCATTGGGTGGTTCGTTCTGTGGAAATGGGTTACGAGAATTCGCTGTGGGAATTGGAAGAACAGGGGAAAAGCGTGGTATTGACCATCCCATTTAAGGATCAGATTCAAATGTCGAATGCAATAACGGCGGCATGTGTCGCCCGTTATTTGGGATTGTCATGGCTTCAAATTCAGGATGAATTAGTGAATTTATCCTCAATTGGAATGAGGATGGAGCAATTGACGGGTATACATCAAACGATCCTTATCAATGATGCTTATTCTTTTGACATTGCCTCTTTGCATTTAGCGATGCAAGAAGTGAATCAGCGTTTCGGTGATCGAAAGAAAGTTTTAATATGTTCTGATTTCCCCTCTGTGAGCGAGCGCGATGATCGCGCTTATGCTGATTTGGCTCGAGCCATTGCCCAATTCGATTGGGATCAAATTTATTTTGTGGGTGATGAAGTTCAAAGGATGCAAGGGTTTCTGAAAGGTAAGGTGCATTTTTTTTCCAATACTTATGCGCTTATTCTGGAACTCGAGAAGATAGATTGGAGTGAGGAGGTGATACTCATAAAAGGTGCGCGTGAGTATGAATTTGAAAAAGTAGTACAAAGGCTACAAGCCAGCGCTCATTTGACTCGTTTGGAAATTGATTTGAATGCATTGCGTTCCAATTTGAATTATTATCGATCTCAATTAGCCCCTTCCACACGTATGATGGTGATGGTGAAAGCTTTCGGTTATGGCACAGGGGCAAAAGAGGTGGCGCAATTACTAGAGGAGAATCGAGTGGATTATTTGGGAGTAGCCTATATCGATGAGGGATTGGCTTTGAGAAAGGCTGGAGTTTCGCTTCCCATAATGGTGATGAATCCGGAGTCAGAGGGTATTCACTCCTTGATTCAGTATCATTTGGAGCCGGAAATTTATTCTTTGAAAAGTTTCCATGATTGGATAGTTCAAAAAGATCGTTATCATATAACACAACCATTAAAAATTCATCTCAAAATAGATACGGGCATGCATCGCTTGGGATTGTGCGAAGTAGATTGGGAGAACATGAAAAATGCAATTCTATCCAGAAAGGATATAGAAGTGGTTTCCATTTTTACTCACCTCTCTTCAGCGGATGTACCTTCGGAGCGGGCTTTTACATTGGGGCAGTTGAATCTATTCAACAAGGCAAGGGCTTATTTTGAGTCCTATTTTCCCAATGCTTTTTATCACAGTGCCAATTCTGCGGCAATTTCAAGTTTTCCAGAATCTCAAATGGACATGGTGCGTTTAGGTATTGGCATTTATGGGGTGTCTTCCAATGAAGAAGATCAGGTGCATGTGCAACCAGTTCATCGTTGGGTGAGTCATATCTCACAGTTGATGAAAGTGCCTAAAGGAGACGCTGTAGGATATGGCAGAAGCTTTATTGCAGAAGATGAAAGGGTGATGGCTACCATTCCCGTGGGTTATGCGGATGGATACAAACGGAGTTTGAGCAATGGTAGAGGTTGGGCAATCATCAAGGGCGAAAGGGCGAAAGTGTTGGGTAGAGTGTGCATGGATATGTTGATGTTAGATGTCACCCATTTAAGTGTGAAGGAAGGAGATGAGGTGGTTCTTTTGGGTGGAGAAATGACATTGATGGAAATGGCCAATCTGTGTGATACCATTCCTTACGAGATTTTGACTTCGATATCACAACGTGTTAAACGAATATATATAGCAACATGAAAAATAGATTGATTTTGGTATTGACCCTTTGGTCTGTAATGGTTTCTGCGCAAGAGCGTTTGGAAAGACAATTGCTGGTACAGTTGAAAAATTCTGAGAATGCAGAACAATGGTTGTCTGCCATGGAATTACAAATTCCTATAAATATTGATTTTCAATTGTTACAAAAAACCAGTGAGCCCATGCGCATTTATTTGGTGGGATGGAATGAAACGGTTTGGAGTGATGATGAAGTTTTTCGATGGTTTAAAAGTCAGTCAAATGTGTCGGCCATTCAGTTCAACCATTGGATGACAGAGCGCTTGGTGCCCGATGATCCATTGTTTGGCAATCAGTGGCACCATGTGGATCCTCAGGATAACGATATAGATACCGATTTGGCCTGGGAAATGACAACGGGCGGTACAACTGCATTGGGAGATGAGATTGTAGCTTGTGTGGTAGAGACCAATGGAGCAAAGTGGGATCAGGAGGATTTAATAGAAAATCACTGGGTCAATGCCTCCGAAATTCCGAACAACGGTATTGATGATGATTTGAATGGTTACATAGATGATTATGATGGTTGGAATGTAGCAGGAAATAATGATAACTCATCCAATGGGAATCATGGAACCCAGGTGAGCAGTATGATTGGTTCAAAAGGTAATAATGCTTTGGGTGTAACCGGAGTCAATTGGGATGTGAAGATTATGCAAGTGCAAATGGGAAGTATTTCTGAGGCCAATGCAATAGCGGCCTACACATACCCATTGGTGATGAGAAAGTTGTACAATAATACAAATGGTGCGCAGGGTGCATTTGTGGTGGTTACCAACAGCAGTTGGGGAATAGACAATGGACAAGCGTCAGATGCTCCGCTGTGGTGTCAGATGTACGATTCATTGGGGTATTACGGTATATTAAGTTGCGCGGCTACAGCCAACAACAATGTAAACATTGATCAAGTGGGAGATTTGCCAACTACTTGTCCCAGTAATTATTTGATTTCTGTGACGGCAACCAACGCCAGTGACGTGAGAACCTTTAGTGGTTATGGTATTACGCACATTGATTTAGGTGCTCCCGGAGAATCCGTATTAATGGCAGGCAATAACAATTATACAACCAGTTCAGGTACTTCATTTGCCAGCCCTTGTGTAGCGGGTGGCGTGGCATTGTTGTATTCTGCGCCATGTAATTCTTTGGCTCAAGTAGCTCAGGATAATCCGGCACTGGCGGCTCAGTGGGTGAAAGACTACATTTTAAATGGTGTAGATGCTGTGAGCAATCTTCAGTCAGAGGTGGCCACAGGAGGAAGAATGAACGTCAAGAATAGTTTGGATTTGGTGATGAGTAATTGTGTAAGTGGAGACTGCCCAGCACCTTTCAGTGTTCAAACGGGCGCCATTCCCAATAGCTCAGGTCAATTGATTGCTTGGTCGACATTAAACCCTTCTATTGCTCAATTGCAATATCGAGTGGTGGGTGATTTGAATTGGATTGTGATCGATAGCATTTCTGAAAGTCAAATTTCGATTTTGAATTTGTTGTATTGTTCGGAATATGAATGCCAGGTCAGGTTGTATTGTGATACCATCATGAGTGAGTGGAGCAATTTGATTCAATTTATTACGGATGGTTGTTGCCAGCATCCTAGCTATTTTCAAACTTCCAATATCACGTCCAATGAAGTGGTGATTCAATGGAATCCGGTATTGGCGGCCAATGGTTATGTGGTGGAGTTGTATAATAGTACAACTGGTACAGTGACTTTCAATGTGCTTGAGCCTCAGATTATCATCGATAGTTTATTGTCTTGCGAAAGTTATGTGGCTACTGTGTTTTCTGATTGTTCTGAACCGGGAGACCAATTATTGAATGTTTCTTTTCAGACTTTGGGTTGTACTTCCTGCGGTGATATTCCATTTTGTGAAGTGGGCACAACGAGCTCCACCACAGAGTGGATAGCGGGTGTGAATTTAGGTGGATTGAATTCCACTTCAGGATCAGATGGGGGATATGGAGACTATACAGACGTAACCACTACTTTGAACATCAACCAATCTTATCCCATTACGGTGACACCCGGTTTCTCCGGATTGGCCTATTATGAATATGTTCGGGTGTGGATCGATTGGAATGCAAATGGTGTATGGGACGACAATGAGTTGGCATGGGATCCGGGTTCGGCTTCCAATGCGGCTGTTACTGGAAGCATTACGGTTCCTGCCAATGCCGTGATTGGAAGTGTCAGGATGAGGGTGGGAATGACCTATTATGGACTTATAGGCTTTGGAGAAATCCCCTCTGCCTGCGGCTCATTTGATTATGGTGAATTTGAAGATTATTGTCTAAATATTAGCAATCCTTCATTAACAGAATCAGTTTCCAATAGATCGCCCTTGATGGTTTTCCCCAACCCATTTCAAGAGATTTTGACCATTGATAACACCACTGGTAATGGGCATTATACGATTACTGATGCTACCGGAAGAATCTGCCAGACAGGTAGGTTGTATGAGCGAACATTGAATTATTTGGATCTACGAAATTTATCGATTGGATGTTATGGATTATCAGTGGAGGACGCTGCAGGAATTCGATTTGTGAAAATCGTGAAAAATTAACCTTTGTGTTGGCTGTTTCGCCGTAAATTCGTGAAGGTAATGCGGTTGATTTATCTCATACTTTTTTGTTTTTTCGGTGTGTTGCTTTCCACTGATACATTGGCTACTCACAATCGAGCGGGTGAAATTATCTATGAGCATGTTTCGGGCTATACCTACAAAGTAACCATCATTACCATTACCAAGGCTTCTTCTCCGGCAGATCGGCCATGGCTGAAAATCTACTGGGGCGATGAGCCCTCCAATGTTACCGACACGCAATTGGATAGTTTGCCCAGATCCGTTGAATTGTTTTACAACAACATTGATGCAAAACGCAATGAGTATTTTGGTTTTCATACTTATTCTGGGCCGGGAATCTACACCCTGATGGTGATTGATCCGAATCGGAATTCCGGAGTGGTGAACATCACAAATTCGGTTCAACAGGTTTTCAGCATTCAATCCCAGTTATTGATCAGCCCGGGAGTGGGTCATAACAATTCCGTACAGTTATTGAATCCGCCGACTCAGCAGGCTTGTATTTACCAGCCATGGGTTCACAATCCTGCGGCGTACGATCCGGATGGAGATTCATTGAGTTACGAGTTAGTGAGTTGTTTGGGAGATCAAGGTCTGCCTTTGAGCTTGGGTGACATACCGGCATGGGTGTTGCCGAATCAAGTAACCTCACAGACTTCTGACTCATTTACGATTGATTCGAATACTGGAGATGTGAACTGGGTTACTCCCTTGTTAGCCGGTGAATACAATATTGCCATCAAAATTACAGAGTGGCGAAATGGTGTCGCGATTGGGTTTGTGATGAGAGACATGCAAATTGACGTGATTACCTGTAGTAATATTCCACCCGTAATATTACCGATACCGAATCAATGTGTCACAGCGGGAGATAATGTCAACTTCTCCGTGAGTGTGAGTGATCCCAATGGCGATAACCTAATGGTGGAAGCATTTGGAGGACCCATGACGGAGGTAATCCATCAAGCCAGCTTCAACGGATTCAGTTATGTATTCAATTGGAATCCGCAATGTGAGGAAATAAGATTGGGACCATATCAAATGACTTTTCAGGTAACCGATGATGGTTTTGTGAATTTATCGGATATCGAAACCATGAATATCCAAGTAGTGGCGCCGAAGGTTGAGAACGTGAGTGCACTGCCGTTCAATAACGGCATTTTAATAGATTGGGATCCTCACGCATGTCAGAATATTTTTACAGAATATCAAGCAAGCCAAGTTCAGTACTGGATTTATCGAAGGAATGGATCTTTTGGATTTACACCCAGTAATTGTGAATTGGGGGTGCCAAGTTATACAGGATATGAGTTTTTGATGGCCATAGAGGGAGTGAACAATCATCAATATTTGGATACAGAAGTGAATTTTGGAGCCAATTATTGTTACAGGGTGGTAACACGTTGGCCAGATGGAGCCATGAGCTACGCAAGTGAAGAAGTATGTGCGCAATTGGAGAAACGAGTCCCCGTAATCACCAAGGCTTCTGTGGTGTTGACGGATTTTGAAAACGGCGCGGATTCAGTGATGTGGTCGCCGCCCATTCCCGAAATTGTGGACCAATATCCGGGTCCATTTCATTATGAATTGTTACATGGTGATGCAGGTGCCGCCATCAATGAGGTAATATTCGTGGGGGCGGAGAGTGCAGACTTATTTGCTTTGGATACCATTTTTTATCACGCAGGCATCAATACCATCGGCATATCACATCAGTATCGTGTCGCTTTGTATTCGGAAAGTTTATTGGTTGGAACGTCATCAGCAGCAATGACGCCCTGGATGTGGCTTACCCCAATGGACAATGCCATTGATTTGAATGTTGTAGAGGAGGTGCCCTGGGACAACGTGCGATATCAATTTTACAAAAAAGGCCCGAATGATTTAGATTTTCAGCTTTGGAAGGATACTACGTCCCATCATTTGGTAGATGATGAATTGAACAATAATCAATCCTATTGTTACAAGGTTTTGACCATTGGAACTTATGGAACTTCTGGCTTACCGGATCCTTTGTACAATTGGAGTCAAGAGGCATGTGCCTCACCCTACGACCAGACGCCACCTTGCCCCCCCGTTGTGCATATTGAGCCTGATTGTTTGTTACCTCAAGTGAAAATACATTGGAGCAGGCCACAGTGTGCGGATGACATTACGGGCTATCGTTTGTATTACACTCCTGTCTTTGGTGAGGAGATGCAATTGTTGGCAGAGTTCAACAATCCCAATGATACCGTGTACGTTTGGAATGAGGACCTATCATTGAATACCATTGCGGGTTGTTATGGAGTTACGGCATTGGACTCTTTGAATTTGTGGCCGGATGGTTTATATCATCAAAATGAAAGTGTGCTTTCCGATACGTTGTGTGCAGATAATTGTCCAACTTATTCCTTGCCCAATGTTTTTACACCCAATGGTGATGATGCAAACGATGAGTATATTTCATTTCCCTACAGATCTATTGATCATGTGGAGATGAAGATTTTCAATCGTTGGGGCTCACTGGTTTATGAAACTACAGTGCCTGATATATTTTGGAATGGAGCCGATCGAAATACCGGAGAGCTTTGCGGTGATGGTGTATATTTTTATGTCATTCAAGTTTTTGAAATACGTTTAGCGGGTATCTTGCCCTATACACTCCATGGCAATATTCAATTGGTGGATGGGAAAGTGATTTCACCCAAACAATAACATTATGTTTACGGGAATTGTAGAGGAGTTAGGTCAAGTATTGAAGATTAATTCTGAAGGAAGTAATTTGAATTTTTTCATCGGTGCTGGTTTTGCACATGAGCTGCAAGTGGACCAAAGTGTGGCGCACGATGGAGTTTGTTTGACGGTAACCAAAATCGATGAAGAAGGTTATTGGGTAACCGCCGTCGATGAAACATTGAAGAAGACCACCTTAGGAAATTGGAAAATCGGACAGAAGGTGAATTTGGAGCGGGCGGTGAGGAGTGGTGATCGCATGGATGGACATGTGGTGCAGGGACATGTAGATTGCACTGCTTGTTGCACAGGCATCTTCAATGAGGAGGGAAGTTTTCGAATTTCTTTTCAATATCCAGTGCATCCAGAAAGAGTGACCATAGAAAAGGGAAGTATTGCGGTGGACGGAATCAGTTTAACGGTGGTGAATAGCGCTGTCGATGGTTTTGAAGTTTGTATCATCCCTTACACGTGGGAACACACGCAATTGAGGTTTTTGGAAGTGGGAGATGGTGTTAATTTGGAATTTGATGTTTTTGGGAAATATGTGATGAAATATATGGCGGCTTATCAGCGTATCTTCGCCGCTCAATCTTAAATAGTATGATGTTAGCGTTTCAGTTGTTTTTAAGTCTTTCTTTCTTGATTATTCTTCATGAATTTGGACATTTTCTTCCGGCTAAGTTTTTTAAAATAAGAGTAGAAAAGTTTTATTTATTCTTCGACCCTTGGTTTTCATTGGTCAAGAAGAAGTTCAAAGGAACAGAATACGGAATTGGTTGGCTTCCGCTAGGAGGTTATGTCAAAATTGCGGGAATGGTGGATGAGAGCATGGATAAAGAGCAACTTTCCAAGCCGGCAGAAAATTGGGAGTTTCGCTCCAAGCCGGCATGGCAGCGTTTGATTGTGATGGTAGGTGGGGTAGTGGTCAATGTGATCATTGGAATTGTCTTATATGCCATTGTGTTAGGAATTTGGGGCAAAGATGAATTGCCACCACAAAACTTGACCTATGGGGTGCATTGTGATAGTTTGTTGATAGAGGCGGGATTCAGGGACGGAGATAAAATTTTGATGGTAGGAGACGAAGTCCCAA
>Ga0169931_10000571_pt1 | contig 61171 bp, 57 predicted proteins | sample Kivu_15m_20L_FD_129675 | JGI IMG/M metagenome (GOLD analysis project Ga0169931, IMG submission 129675) | Freshwater microbial communities from Lake Kivu, Western Province, Rwanda to study Microbial Dark Matter (Phase II) - Kivu_15m_20L... | ecosystem: Environmental > Aquatic > Freshwater > Lake...
CATACTTCGTGCTGCGATACTCGTAACCTTCGCGCACGCCAAACGCGTGATACAGCAAACTCTGGCTCATCCACCCCCTTTGCCATCATCCCACCTCCTCCGCACTAACTTCCCGGATGAACCTCATCGACCCAGCAATCCGAAAGGGTTCTACGTCGTGGGAACCGATGGAAAACACCTCTACAGCGCCAACTCGTTCACCCTGCCCCTCAAGAACTCCATCCTCATCCCGAATCACAAGTTTCTCGGATGGAAGGAGTTCAACCATGACGGTGAATGGCAGATGAAGGCCGATGACCAAAGCATCCAGCTCTCCTCACGGCGCTGGCGGTTCATCACCCGTCAGATCGAGGGCAAATACCCCGACTGGCGTGCGCCGATTCCCAATCCTGCCGACGCGACAACGGTCATCACCTTCGACCCGGCGAAACTGGAGACGCTCATCAAGCTCATCCAGCGCATACCCTGTCATGATGATCGTCACCACACCCTCGGCCTGGAGTGGAAAGGCGGTCAGTTCATGCTTCTGGGCAAGGACAAGCCGCAGGAGGACTGGCTGCGCGTGCCCGTGCCTGACATCCAGGGACGCGGCTCCGATGTGACGGTGTTCCTCGACCGCAACTACCTCACCAAAGCGTTGGGCTATGGTTTGAACACCCTCAGCCTCATCAGCGCGGTTGCGCCCATCCGTCTCCACAACGGCGGAAAGCAGCTCATCGTCATGCCCGTGCGTGCCAACGCCACGGAACCTGCATCCGCTTCATCCAGGCCTGCTCCACCACCGGCTGTCATCACGGCAGCTTCCGCACCTCAACCTCCGCCCAAGGCGGAACAACCCACCACCACAACACCCATGATCCACACCCCCACCTCCGAAGGACCGCCTCCCAACGGTCCCAAAACCACCCTCGAAGAATGCATCGACCTGAGCCTCGCCATTCGCGACAAGTTCAACGACGGGTTCAACCTGTTGCGTGACCTCGGCCTGAAACTGAAGCTGCGCCAGCAGCTCGAAGAATTTGGGGCCGGGCACTGCTTCCCGAGCAAATCCAACCGCAAAAATAAGCGCAAGCTCAACAACTAGCTCTACCGGCAGCGCTGCCGTGTGGAGAACTGCTTCTGCCGTCTCAAACGCTGGGCCTGCGCCAGCACCCGGCGTGACAAGCTTGCTTTGCACTTTTTTCCCTCATCCAGTTCGCCTCCATCATCGACTGGCTCAGATACGGCTGTTGAGGGTTATCAAACACGGCCTAGAATCGGGAGGGGGGGCATCCCTGTAAATCTGCCCCGGCATGGCGGTCATCGACCAAGCTGCCCTTGGCACAGATGTGGAAGATCAACAACCCGCCGGCTTGCCTGAGCGGATTTTTAACGATTGGATATGTTCGGCGAATTCGAATAGTTGGAATGCTTTGATTTCCCAAGTTTCATTCTGCAGCAACTGGCGGATATTAGTCACTTTCGGCATCCGTTCCTCGAGAGCACGGTGAAGATGTGATATGAATTGATCATGGCTGGAAGCGACTCTCACATGCTCTCGCCAATGTTCAACGTTCGGATTCCAAGTTGAGATCACAGGTCGGCCTGTCGCCAGATATTCTTTTAGTTTCAGAGGTGTACAGCTATTTGTAAGAGAATTTTTGGCAAACGGAAGGATAAACACATCGGCGGTAGAAATCGCAGCAGGCAGTTTGGCATAGGTAACTGCGGGCTCGAGCTGGATGTTGCCCGCCTCCCTCAACAAGCCAGTCTCAGTGACTATTGGTCCAATTAATCGAATGACAACATTTGGAAAAGCAAGCGCGATCTCAAGCAGCAGCTTCTGATCGACACGGCTGTCGATCATTCCGAAATAAACGATCTCGGATTTGTTTTTTCCGGGATTCGCCGGTGGAAGGGAAAAATGACTGACATCCACACCTTGCGAGATGACTTTCACTGGCCTGCCATGGCCGCCTAAACGCGCCGCGAGGCCGTCTGATACGGCGACGACGCCATCGACCTTGTCGAGCATGGCACGCTCCATTTCATTGATCTGGAGGGTGTTCATTCCTGGCCATAGAGCGTAGTCATCCATGCAAAAGTAGAGGCTGCAGACCTCCCCAAAAAGCCCGATGTAATCAACCTGATGTGGGCATGTAAGAATGAGAAACACGTCATCGCGTCCCACAATTCCCGATCGCATCAGTCGCCGCCGGACGCTAGATTGATTGAACTTCCGCACGAGACCGCTGAAGGTGAAAGGCAGCGTCACAGGGCACAGAACCTCAATATTCGGGTGGCCCGAGGCGGCCCTCTCCCTGCGTAATGTAGCAAAATCACACAGTTTTTGCCCAGAGCGTCTTACGTCATGCCAAGACAGCGAAGGTGCCCGCAAGCCGACGGTTTCCACCCAGAAGATTTGTTGACTGGCACCAAGACAGCGCGCCAAATGCTGAATCGTCGAAGGATGGCGGTTCCAATCGGTGCCGAAAATGATGAACGTTGATCCCGAGAGCATTCTGCCGGAAGCTTGAAATTTGGCACAGGCCGCCATGAGTATTCGGGTTACTTCTTGGTTTTGAATTTGTGGAAACGGAAGGCTCTAATCCAAATCAGCAATTTATACATTGGTAGAATAACAGATTTGGCTACCAACAGCATGCAGTCAAGGACGCCGCGCCATCCAAAAAGCCGGGTTTTGAAAGCGGCGAGCCCAGGCAAGTACCACCAGACCTTAGGGTTCCAGAAACCTGTCCAAACCGTTGTCAAAGCAAGGCGGGGGTCGCGCCATGAACGGTAACTTGCGCAGAGATTGACCTCAGCGGTTGCGGTCGCGGTAGCATGGAGTTCGACTGGAATGCCATGCCGAAAGGCGGTGAACGAGTACTCGATATCGGCGAAGTTGTGAATGGTGCCTGCCGTGTGGGGAAGGCCGATTCTCCGCCAAACATCGCAATGTATGGCCACCAAGTTCCCGTGCAGCCACTCGACCGCGCCCCATTTTGCAGATGCAGACGGCTGTATGGGCTGGGGCCACCTATGGATCATGCGTCCGCCGCCGTAGGAAGCACCGCCTGGACCGCCGGGGCGTGAGACGCCGCCGCACATTCCACGCGTGTCTTGGCTGCGCTTCACAACTGCCTCCAGAGCACCTGGTTCCGGTAGCGTATCATCGTTCAGCCAGCAGATTACTTTGGCACCATTCAGGATGGCGTGTCGCATGCCTTCATGGATGGCACCTGCCCACCACCAATTGCCTGAACCGATTAGCACTTGCGCCCATGGGTGCTCTTGACGGAGCATGCGAGGCGTGTCGTCGGTGCTGCCATCATCCACAACCAGGACCCTCGCCCAGGAGGGAGCTTCAAGCTGTGCCAGATGCTCCAGACACATTCGAGTGGTTGCCACCCGGTTGTGCACCGGAATCACAATCCACACAGAAGATTCTCTGGAGTCAGAGCTGGTCACGACCATAGATGGGCGTTATACCATCGGAGGCTGCACCTTTCATCACATAGTCATGACCGTTCTAGGAATTCTCCAGCGCCTCTCCCCCGCCTTGGCGAAGACCGCCACGATGATGCACACTTTGCTGATCAAAAAAGGCCTGTGGAGAACGTTCAAAACGGGCCGTGCCATCCAAGCTGATGCCCTGCCGATACCATGGATCACCTATGCAGCGATGGATTATCTGGCGCAGTTGGACTTCTCGCAGGCCGACATTCTGGAATATGGCGCGGGCAGCGGTTCCCTGTGGTGGGCTTATCGAGCACGTCAGGTCATCTCTGTGGAGAGTGACGCCACATGGGCGGAGCGGATCCGCAGCCAGGCACCGAAGAATTTGCGCGTGATCGGGCCGCTGTCTGGCAGCGAATATGTTTCGGCACCGCTTGAGCCCGGGAAAAAGTTTGAGGTGATCGTGGTGGACGGCAAGCAGCGGGAAGCATGTGCTCTGGCAGCGCTTGATCATCTGGTGGGGGGCGCACTGCTCATCCTCGACAATTCGGACTGGTATCCGCAGATCTGCGCATCCCTGCGGCAGCGCGGAATGCTGGAGGTGGACTTTCATGGTATCGGCCCGGTGAATGACTATACCTGGACGACCTCCATCTTTGTCCGAGCCTCCTGCGCTGTGCCCCATCGTGGACAGATATGGGACCCCGCCTGCCATGGCAATCTCGTGAACAAGACATGAACCCAGCCGAAGAATCAACTTGGTATCAGCAGCCTGAAACCAAACGAGAGAGGTTGGTTGCGTGGTTCAGGCCCTGGCTTGAAGCAGTTGGCCTCGGTTGGTTGTCCCGCCCTGGGTTGAATGGCTTGGACATGAAACTTGCGGCTTTGCTGCCTCGCCGAGGTGGTTTCTTCGTCGAGGCTGGTGCTTATGACGGTTTCAGGCAAAGCAACACCTATTACCTGGCAAGACAGAAGGGCTGGCGGGGCGTCCTCATTGAGCCGCTGCCCGCACTCGCCGCATCGTGCCAGAAACGACGCCCTGAGTCAGCGACAGTCTGTTGCGCGTTAGGCCCGCCAGAACTCGTCGGCTCAACGATCCAACTCCGTTACGCGGGCATGATGACCATGGCGCGAGGTTCATTCGGCGATGAAGCCGCCGAGAGGGAGCGGGCTGCTGCCGGGCTGTCTATCCAAGGCCTGCCCACCGATGAGGTGCTGCTCTCTGCCCCGGTGCGGACGCTCACCGAGATTCTTACACGAACGGAAACGCCGGCCGACTTTGATCTGCTCTGCTTGGATGTCGAGGGCATGGAAGTCGAGGTGCTCCGTGGTCTGGATCTGGAGCGATTTTTACCCAAGGCCATGTGCATCGAGGTGCGCCATGAAAACCTCCCCACTGTGATTCGCTTGCTTGAGAGTCGCTACGCGCAGCCCTTGTTCCTGACTTCCAACCAGCATTATTCGGACTGCTACTTTGCACTCTCTTCGCATGGTTTGCAGCCCTAACAACCGGGTTCACTGCCTCCATGACATCTCCTTCCATTCTCTGTTCCATCTGTGGTGACTCAATGAAGTTCATCTTTCAAACAACGGTGCTCTTGCGCCATCAGGTTAGCTATTACGCATGCGGCGGGTGCGGTCTCGTCCAGACTGAGCGTCCGTTCTGGCTGGAGGAAGCATACAGATCTCCCATCGCCGCTGGAGACACAGGGCTTGTTGCGAGAAATCTGGAGAATGGCAGATTCTTGGAGGCATTTCTGGGCCTTGCGTTTCAACCCACTGCAAAGTTTGTGGATCTGGCAGGTGGATATGGCTTGCTCACCCGCGTGCTGCGGGACAAGGGTTTTCACTGCTTTAGCACGGATCCTTACTGCCTGACGCTCTTCGCTGGAGTTTCCGAGCCCAGCCCTCCTTTTAAAGCTGATGCCCTCTTTGCATTTGAAGTGTTGGAGCATTTGCATGACCCCCTTGCGTTCTTGGCGAAAAGTTTCGCACAGTATGACTGCCAGGTGCTTGTTTGTTCAACACAGACGTTCACCGGGTCGCCTCCCTCCAAGGACTGGTGGTACTACGCATTCGATGATGGGCAGCACGTCAGCTTTTACCAAACGAAGACGATGGCAAGTCTTGCAGCAAAGCTAGGTTGCCGGTACTACCCAGTTACATCTGGCTTGCATGTCATCAGTGCCCAGCCCTTCCCAGCGCTGGCTCGATGGTTCTTGCGGAGCCGGGTGGCCCGCCGTGTGCTACCTCCGATTCTTCGCTTCACCATCCCGCGCAAAAGCCTCACTTGGGACGATCATCTTGAATGCCAGCGGCGGCTGAGAACGCAGCAGAACTGCGCACAGCCTCCCCAATGACAGAGATCAGGGCTTGGGCCACAGCCTCCGGCTGGATTCGAGTGATGCAGTAAGGTTCTGACTGGCAACAATTCCATCCGCACTGATAGCAGTCCATTTCATGTTGCAGCCAAACCTGCCTGCCGGTTTCACCCCACGGTGCAAACATGCCGAAATGCCCGCCACCCAACAGGAAGACACCGGGCTTGTCCAAAGCAGTCGCCAAATGAGCCGGAGCCGAGTCTGGTGCAAGCACCACTCCAGCGTTCGCGATGACGATGAGCAAAGCCTCAAAAGAGTCGGGTTCCAGCCAACGAATTCGTTCTTCATTGCATTTGCTGAGGGAGTCCTTCCAAGGCTGGCGCTTGTTACCAGGCGGAAGACACACGGACACCTCCATGTCGGTCATCTTTTCGAGCAAGAGCTCAACGACTTTTGCCAATAGAGGTGCGGGATACTCCCGGATCGAATCCCCTGCGCAAGGGCAGATAAGCAGACCGTGTCCTTCACCTGTTTTCCTTTTGGTGAAGGAAGGAAACACATTTTCTAGAGTAGTCTCTACACCAATCACGCTAGCTACGACACGGCGGTGCGCTTCGATTTCCAGGCAAGTTCCCGTGGAGGTTTCCGGATAGGGAACATAGTGGCATCGGGGGAAGGAAAGGCTCGTTCTCTCCAAGCCATTTTGCCAGCGCGATGCATGGCAGCATCCTGCCTCAATCAGAGATGCAATGGCGTGCAGATAGTCTGAATGCTGATGGCGCATACAAACAAGGGTGTCTGCCGAAATCCGGCGCAGTTTGCTGGCGTGCTTGGTCAAGCACAGGCATAAGTCTGGCCAGAACCTCGGGCAGAACGCGGGAAAAACGACGAATTCAGCATTGGGGAACTCTCTTTTAAAAAGCGGGGCGGCTATGGTTGAGACAATGAGCAGTGTCTCATTTTCACCGAACACATTCATCAGGTGCCGCACAGCACCGAGAGACAGCACGCCATCACCAAGCCGGTCAAGCTTTAGGACCACGAGACGGAAGTGGCGTCGGCGACGCGGCCGGATCAGCAGACGCAACGACGTCGTTAGAGCCCTGTAAACTGCCATCCGCAGGATTCGAATGACAGTGCTCATGGCAGAGGGCGCTTCGCAAACCTGCGCAGCTTGTTGAGGGCACGACGCGCAAAAGAAGGCTCTCTGCAGCACCTGTCAAAATACGCTTGGTCGGCAACGCTGTCTTCACATAGGGACACTGGATGCCGCAACGGGAAGAACAACGAATCAGCGGGCATCGCGGCGCGGGGATCGTTGGTGTCATGCGTGTGCGTTGCATCGTTTCCCCAACCGAGGTTGGACACCAGATTGCGCGACGGAATCAGGCTCAAGCCACCACTCTTCCATTTTGCATATTCCCACTGATGATCCCAAGTATCTATCTCGCCGCAGTGTGCGGCATTGAAGATCTCCAGTCTCCACAGCCACTCTTTCTTGCTGGTGCAATTAGCTAGCTGACTGGCACGCTCGCGTTCACAGGGCCAGTCACTCATAGCCAGATCATAGGTTGCCCATGACCTTCGCCAACTCGCCCAACCCCAGATGGTGGCAAATCGAGAAACGTAGTAGTCGCTGCCATCGGTTGCAATGCGACCACTGAGATTTGCACCACAGATCTGCATCACTTTTGGCACATTTTCATAACGATTGAGCAATTCCTCACAGAACTGGAAAAACGACGGCGAGGGCAGGCAGTCATCTTCGATCACAATGAGTCGCGCGTGTCGGGAGAAGGCCCAATCGAGCGCGCCTGACACGGCAAGTTTGCACCCCTCGTTGTCTTCAAGAAGTCTTGTCTCGACTGAGCAGGGCCAGTCTATTTGGTTTAGTACCGAGCTTCGCGTTTCTCGGCACCGAGAATCATCACTTGGGCCATCTGCGGCCACCAGCAAGACAGGCGGACGCACTTCTCGAATGGCCTGAAAGACCTTCTGGGTGAGCCTTGGTCTGCGATGAATCAGGAAAAGCACAGGCGTTGTCATGCAACTGGTTTTCGGGTGCAGGATTCAAATGATTTTAATAGACGCGTGTGGCTTCTACAATGTGAAGCAGGCAGACGCATAGAAGTTCGCCTCAATAGAAAGCACGGGTCGTGATTCCGCAACAGAACGGCAAAGTAGATTTCAGGCTTTAAGAGCAGTGGTTGCCATGGATTCAATGAAGCGATCAACGCTGTTCATCCACGGCTTCGAGCAAGGCATTGCGATCTCGTCACAAACCGGAATGATGATGCGAGCATTTAGCCCGAAAACCGAAGATAAAAGAAGCATCGTTTGGCGCTGAGGGCGTGGTTACTTGGGAGTGCGAACCAACAAGCGCCCGACGACCATGCACCAAACGATGCAGGGGACATTGCACCCCGTTTTCTCCTCCCGCCAACTCCTTCTTGCTTCCACCGCCAAGCCCGTCACGCCCTTTGGCGGGCTGGTCAGTCTCGTCGAGTTCTTCCACGCTCTGAAGCTCGGCGAGGCGCTGGGACGGTTCATGCCCTTCACCTATGCCAGCCCCAATGCCATCCTGCCGGAGCAGACGCTTTTCGCCTTGTTGATCTCCATCATCGTGGGGGCGAGGCGCTTGGCTCACACCGACTGGCTGCGTGCGGACCGCGCTCTTCACGCAATGCTGGGCATCGAGCGTTTTCCCGGCACGGATACGGTGCGCAACTTGCTCAAACGCTTCACTCAACCGGTGATCGAGGCGTTTTGGCGTCCGCTCTGGCAATGGCTGCTGCGGCAAGGCTGGGCGCTGCCGCCGCTGGGATGGAGCCTCGATCTCGATAGCACGGTGTTCCAGCGCAGCGGCCATCAGGAAGGGGCGGAGCGCGGCTATAATCCGTCGCGTCCAGGGCGGCACACGCATCATCCGCTGCTGGCGGTGCTCGCCGAGGCTCCGCTGATTTTGCACGGCTGGCTGCGCAGCGGCAAAGCAGGTTCGGCGCGTGGCGTGGTGCCGTTTTTGCAGGAGGCGCTCGCTTTGATGCCCGCCGATTGGAAGCTGCGCACGGTGCGTGCCGACAGTGGCTTCTTTGACCAGAGCTTGCTGAGTTTTTTCGAGGAGCACTCGCTGCCCTACATCATCGTGGCACGCATGACGCGCACCCTCAAGGCGGCGGCTGCTTCGATCAAAGACTGGACGCCGCTGGATGCTCACTACAGCACGGCAAGCTTTGCTCTCCAACTCCACGGCTGGAGCAGGACGCGGCGCTTCGTGGTCGTCCGTGAACTGGAGCGCGAGGACAAGAGCGCGGTGGGCCGCAGGCTCATCGAGGTGCCTGGCTACACCTACCGCATCTTTGTCACCAACCGCGACGAGGACCCCGTGACGCTCTGGCGCGACTACAACCAGCGTGCGTGTGTCGAGCAACGCATCGAGGAGCTCAAAAACGACCTGGCCGCCGACGGGTTTTGCATGAGGCAGTTTTACGCCACTGAGGCGGCGTTTTTGAGCGTGCTCTTCGCTTTCAACCTGCTGAGCCTCTACCAGCAGGCCACCGGCACGCGCAGCGAGAAGCACTATCAACGTCCAGCGACGCTGCGCAGCACCATATTCCTTGGCGGAGCGATCCTGGGCAATCGGGCGCGTCAGCCGGTGCTCTACATTGCCCAAAGCTGGGGAGGCAGCGAGAAGCACAAGCCTTTGATGGACCAGGTCCTGGAGTGGCGAAAGCGAACTTCGCCGAAGTTGGAACCTTCCAAGGCCCCGCCCCTTGAATACAGCCTCAAAAACGCTGCCTAACTTCGGTATCCGGGTTTAGCCTGTATGCATGGCTGAAGTCAGTTGAGATTTCACGGGCGCTTTTTAGGTTTGGACAGATTGAAGAAGGCGCATCTAGAGCACTTTAAATAATAATGTAGAATATAATCAAGGTGGTGCTATAGGAGGGCATGGCCACCCTGTCCCTCGATCTTCGTCAACGTATCATCAGCACCTGCGACCGTGGTGAAGGCACGCAGGAACAGATTGCCCGGCGCTTTGGCGTCTCTTACGGCATGGTCAAAAAGCTGCTCCAGCAGCGTCGCAAGACCGGCTGCATCAAGCCCCGACATCACCTTGCCGGACGCAAAAAGAAGATTGTGGCCGAGCACCGCATCGCGATGCGCAAGCAACTCCAGCGCAAGCCTGACATGACTTTGGCCGAGCTGCGCGATGCCCTGGGCCTGAAGTGCACGCTGCCCGCGATCCACTATGTGCTCGTGGACATGGGGCTGACATATAAAAAAAGACGCTCCGTGCCGCCGAGCAAGACCGCGAAGACGTCGCCAAAGCGCGGCGGCGATGGAAGCGCAAACAAGGCGGGCTAGAGCCCTGGCGGCTGGTGTTCTTGGATGAGAGCGGAGCCAAGACCAACATGACGCGGCTGCGAGGGCGGGCACCACGAGGCAAGCGACTGCACGCCGCAGCCCCCTGCGGCCGCTGGCAGAGCACAACGATGATCTCCTCCATCCGGCTGGATGGCACTACGGCCTGCATGCATCTGCCGGGAGCCGCCGACACGGCCACCTTCGTGACCTACCTCGCCGAGGTGCTCTGCCCGACGCTGCGCCGGGGCGACATCGTGGTGATGGACAACCTCGCCGTGCATAAAAGCCCGCAGGTGGTCACCTTGGTGGAGGCAGTGGGAGCCGAAGTGAGGTTCCTGCCAGCCTACTCGCCGGACCTCAATCCGATTGAGAAGATGTGGAGCAAGATCAAGGCCTCGCTACGCAGCGCTGAGGCACGCACGCCCGAGGAACTCGACGAGGCCATCAGCCAGGCGTTCTCAAAAATCACAGCCAAAGACGCCGCGGGTTATTTTGCCTCTTGCGGTTATAGTATTATTTAAAAGGCTCTAAATTCAGAACGCGGCATTTATCAGGCGATGTGATGAGAGTCGGTTCTGGGGCCATTTCTGCTACGGGATCAGACTAACCCGGAGCAACTTAAAGACAGCATCAGCCGGACTCTCTGGCAGAAAAAGCACCAATTGCCGCGTTGATCGGGGCTCTTTTCCTTTCGGCCATTGAACACGGTAAATCTGCTGCCCCGGACGAAGCCATGTGCCCATGCGCAACTTGGTTTCGGCCTCGTCGCAAGGGTCTACCCGTATTCCGAGCTCGACTTCCTTGCTTGCATGAAGTGTTCCGGAGATTTCCAAGCCTGCAAAGGCACTCCAATCTCGCCCTAGCGTGTCCAGTCGCACACTGACCGCCTTGTTCTCTCGCCTGACAAGCGAGAGCCGTGAATGGGCGTCTACGGAAGCAGGAGGGGATGGAAACCAGAAAAAATCTGCCTTGGCATGCTTGGGTGGAAGGAGATCCGGAAAGTGTCGCAGCGCAGACCATTCTGCTTCCTTTACGCCGTACCACCACGAAGCAGGCGGTGTCACCGCCATCGCTGCTGCGAGCAGATGCACCAACCCGCGTCTCCAAGCACCGCTTTGAAGGCTCGCACAATTCCAAAGACTCCCAGAAAGGACGCCCGCCAGGCTCCAGCCGAAGTCCGCCCAACTGGCAGTGCGACCGAAAAACGGTTGCAGGATTTCCATCAATCCCGCTAGGAACGCGGACATGAGAGCCGTCTTTAGTGCTGCCGCAAGCGAGGCATGGGCAGGGGCGCTGGCCAGCGCGAAGCAGAGGACAGCAGTCAAAGGAACATGCATGCGATTCAACAAAACTGCCCTCCATCCAGTGGCCCACTCTTTTGGCAAAGGCAAAAGCAATACAGCCACTGCCAGCAAAAGCGTTAGTGTTGCTGCCACAGTTAGGCGTTTTGCATTGGATGGTCGAGTGGCAATGGACACTATGTTCTCTTTTGAAAAGTCATTGGGCTCAAATCGCCCAGATATACGCGCATTCAAAGACGTTTATAGACACGCAGCTTACCTGTTCTCCCTGGCGCGCGCGTCACCTCCTGTTCGAATTCCAGAATCCAACGCTTTGAGGTGGATTGCAGTGCCTTTGCTAAAAGAGTCTCGTGCGCTTTTCGCGCCTCCTCGGGAACCGAGAGATCGAGAAAAACCCTTGTGATGAGGCGGGCGTCGAGATGATCCAGCAGGCTTTCCTCATCGGCAAAAGCCGCCTGATAGCCTCGGCCCATCCAGTCGCTCTGCGCCAACTCCTTGCTGCCGCGATAGACCCGCAGCAGCGAAGGCGAGCGCTGCGGACACGCAAAAGCCGCCGCGGCAATCACCGCGCCCTCCCCGCGTGGGTCGGAGGCCACCAGCCATTTTTGCGGCGCGGGCAAGCCCAGTGCAGTCACTCCGGATCGTTGGACGGCCGCGCCAAAGCCGCTTACGCGCTTTTCAGGACAGCTAATCATAAAGTAAAGGCAGAAAGCAACAATCAAGTAATCCAACATCTGCCCCCATGTGTTTCGTGGTACGAGCGTGTGGATTAACATCACCGCACCAGTCACAAGCACCGGCATACACGGCAGCAAGTAGCGTATGGTCATCCCTGCCGGCACCAGCAACACGATGAGCAGGGTGCCGCAAGCAAGCGCACCCAAAGCGGCCGCTTGCGACGGTTCCGGGCAGCGCTTGGGACACAAAATTGACCAGGTTGCTCCAGCGACACCCAGCACTGAAAGAGGCCAGCCCACTTCATGCGGCAGCATTCGCAGGTAATAGGCCCCTGCCTCCAGCGCAAACTGAGCCAACGGCACATGCAACATGCCCTCGGCGGTGATTTTTGTCGAATAAAGCATCCACGGACCTGCCAGCAACGCCACCGGTACTCCGCATAGCCACCAGGACAGTTTTTTCAATAAATCAAAGCGTGCACAGGCCATCGTGGTCAGTGGGGGAATTACACACAGGCTTAGAGCGGACCCCTTCGTCAGGATCGCCGCCGCGGTGATGAACCCAAAACCGAGCGCACGTTTGACGGTGGAGCGGTTTAGGTAATCACGCCAAAGCAGAGCCGCCGCCAGTCCCAGAAGCGTCAACAGCAGGTCGGACATCACGAGCTGCATCTGCTTTAATCCCGTCGGCAGCAGGCCGACCAGGGCGGTCGCTAGCAGACCGGCGGTGTTGCCGGCACTTTTGGAGGCGATGCGGAACACCACGCCGCAAAGCGCTGCGCCGAGAAGGGCCTGCAGTAGAAACAACGAGGAAATCGAGGCATGCGGTAGCAGCCAAGTGCCGGCGAGCATGTAGAAGCCGGGCGGATAGTGCCCTAGGGCCACCTTGGGAAAGTCCGCGTAGTACCGCTCCGCGAACGCCAGTGGATTCTGCCTCCATCCGCCCGCGAGGTAGTCTCGCAGCATCAAAGCCGTCACTGCATGTGCCGCTTCATCCGGATCACCGCCCAAATCTGACTCCCACGCGCCGCGTTTAGTCACAAACACCACATTCAAGATCAGGCAGCCCAGAAAAATTAGCCAAGTGAAACGACGCCGGTCAAGCAGTGGGAGCATATGTTGTAGAAAACTGCAGGTTGCCGTTCAGGAAACGGGTTTTTGCGCCAGCACCAAGTATTGGCCGCCGAGCGGCACGCCGAGCAGCCAGCGCTCCAGCGGCCGCAGCGCCGCCAGTCCTGCGGGAAAGAAGAACAAATGGTCCGTCCCGAGCACCCGCAGCCCTCCTTGCCTCAACAGGCGCCGGGCCTGGTGGGGAAAGAGCATCTGCGCATCACGGTCAAAGGGCACCTTGCCCATCACCCAATGCACCGCCGGATTCCAGCGGTTGTTCTCCCAGAAGGCAAACACGCCGCCGGGCTTCAAGCTCTCAAACACCAGCCGCACGGCTTCCGTGCGCTGGTCCGGCGGGATGTGATGAAAAACCCCGTTCGTAAAAGCCAGGTCGAAGTGTTGCCGAGGAACCGCGTCCGCCTCCGCCAGGAAGGCCGCTTCGGTCCAAGGGACGGCCCGTTTCGCCTCCGTGATCGAGTCCTGTGAAGGGTCGTAACCGGTGTAAGACCCGATTCCCAGTCCATCGCGCAGAAAGACCGCCGAGGTGCCGGTTCCACAACCAAAATCCAGGCAGTTGGCAGGCTGCAAGCCCAGCCGTGCCATCCGAGCGCGAATGTGGCCGACTCTGCCTTCTGCATAATATTCTTTGCTCTCGCCCGTCAGCCGCAGCCCCTGGTTGAGCGCCGCGTCGTAATCTGCCGCATAGGCGTCAAATTCGGCGAGAGTTTTTTCTTCGGAATGTCCCATTGGCAGGAACATAACCAAAATGCGGCAAAGCCAAAGCGTTGGCTTGATATTTGCGAACAATTGCACCACTTCGACGGCAGCATGAAGACTGAGAATGTGACATGGACACAGTCCAAAATACCACGCGAGCAGAGATGGGGGAGCCTGTCTCAAAAAGGCGCGGTGATCTGGCTGACCGGGCTGTCTGGAGCGGGCAAGACAACCCTAGCCGTGGGCGTCGAGCATTGGCTGCAACAGCGTGGCAGGCATTGCTTCGTCCTTGATGGAGACAACTTGAGGCACGGGCTGTGCGGAGATCTGGGCTTTACCGAAGCCGATCGTGTTGAAAATGTACGCAGGGCGGGTGAGGCTGCCAAATTGATGGCTGAGTCGGGCATCATCGCCATTTGCGCGCTCATTTCTCCTTTCGCTGCCGAGAGGAGCCGCCTGCGAGCAGTCTGTGAGGCCGACGAAATCCCATTTGCGGAGATTTTTATCAGCACGCCATTGGCGCTGTGTGAGGAGAGGGACGTCAAGGGACTCTACAAGCGCGCACGTTTGGGAGAGATCAAAATGTTCACAGGCATCGACTCTCCTTATGAGCCGCCTGAGGCTCCTGATCTGGTGATTAACACGGGGCAAATCACCATTGTCGAAGGCATCGGCCTTCTGGGCGGTCACATCCGTGACCTGACCCAGATCTCTCCTGATTGAAACGCGTATTCTGGGGCGGAAGAAACGGGGTGGAGTGTTGCTACTTGGTGCAGATGAGAGACACACTCGAAAGAACGCGTCCAAACAGGACCCGCCGCAGCTTGTGTGGGACCACCGCCAGCAATGACTCCAAAAGCAGGAGCATGTGCCATCCAGGTCTGCCGAGCCTGGCGATGCTGTGACGTGCGACCTCCACCCGGGAAAAGCCCGCGTTCATGGCGATCCGCGCCAGCTCTCCATGAGTCCATTCTTTCAGATGAAAACCTTCCGGTGTGTTTGAAAAGTAACGGGAAATGTCGTGCGGCCCTGAATAGCGGTGCGGCGTGTCTAGAACGTAGCGGCCGCCTGGCCTGAGGGCCTCATAAACCATGCGGAAATGATCGGGGACTTCTTCTGGGTGAATGTGTTCCAGAAACTGATAGCTGAAGGCCAGGTCCGCGCTTGCGGGCGGCAAGGCCAGATGACAGCCGTCGTAGATGACAAGCTCGAAGTTGGCCGGCATGTGCGGAGTGCCCGACTGGTCGGAAATATCGGCTGCGAACACTTTTCTGGCTTTGGCTGCCACCGCGAAGGCGAAACGGCAGTCTCCAGGCGCGATTTCTAAAAAGTCCGTTTCCGGTGTCAAGAAGCGCTCAACGAAGCGAAGACGTGCGTTGACGGCCTTGATGCATTCACTCTCAGTGTCCCGCCGGGTCAGGCGGGGATGGTCTGGAACCCTCTCAAAAAGCTCCTGGTACAAGGTGGCGTAAAGCGCGGGCCTTTCCGCGCGTGTGGCGGCGCGCAGCCGGTCGGCCAGTTCTTTTTCGACAAGAAAGTGATTCCGCAGTTGGGCGAGGGTTCTTTGTGAACTCATGCGTTCGGGGGGGGGGATGAAATCAAGCGTTCCATGATATGCAGGTGTTGTCGAGCACAGTTGCTCCAGGAGAATGTCCAGCCAAAGTCGGCCATGGCCTTTTCATCCGTTGGTCGTTGCAGGACATATGCCAGCGCCGAGGCGTATTCACCGACTTCACGTCCAGCCACCAGCGCGTGAGGCGTGTTCTCCCTGCGCAGCACCTCGTGGATGCCGCCTACATCGGTGCTGACGAAAGGGCGGCCGCAGGCCAGCGCTTCAAGCACCACATTGGGCAGTCCTTCATTGTGGCTGCTGAGGCAGACGGTGTCGGCAGCCCGCATGTGCTCCGCCACCTCCGGCGGTGGCACGCGCCCCCGCCAGTACAACTGGCCGCTGATTCCAAGGCGTTGAGCAAGTTCGCGCAGGTTCTTTTCCAGCGGGCCGCTTCCAATCAATGCCAGATGAAGCTCAGTGCCTTGCTCCCCGATTGCGGCGATGCTTTGAATCAGAAGGTCGATGCCTTTGACAGGAAGAAAATTCCCCACAAAGAGCGCCAATTGTTTGTCCGAGGGCAGTCCCAATCTCACCCTGGCATCTGACTTTGATCCTGGTTTGAAGCAACCGGTGTCAACGCCGTTGTAAATCGGGCTGACCAGGGAGGCTTGCACGCCTTCTTTCACAAGCCTTGATCCAAGGTCCTGGCTTCTGACCACGATGCCACCCACGCGGCTTGCCATGCCGAGGATGGCTCTCCTCCGCATGGGCATCGCAAGGTACCGGTGGACATCCGATCCCTGCGCGATGGCGAGCTGCTTCATCCGCCGGAAGGGTGCGCTGCTGCTGACCGCGCAGGCATCTGGGAAGAGCCAGGGGGCGAGAATGATGTCGTAATCCTTTGTCTGGTTGAAATGGGAGGCGGCCCATCGGCGCAGGGTTAGCGAGGCCAGCACATGATTCATGCCGCCAGCTTTGGGCAGGTAAGGGACCGCCAGATATTCGGGCTGCGTCCACTCATCCACCGGGCGTGGCATCAGACGGAGAGCGCCGGGCAGGAGCCTGGGTCTGAGGGCAAGCGCATGCACATTCAAGTCAGGCCGTTCACGGCGGAGGGCATTGAGAAGGGTGGCGTTGTCAAGTCCGCGCCAGGGTTCTGACTGGTCCGGGAAGAGGTTGGTGACAAGGAGAAGCCTCATGTTGAGGAAAGAAAATCCGGTCGTTGGTAAATGTAGTCGCGCCAAAGTCCCGCGTCACCGCTGTTGCCATCCTCAGCGGCGTGCAGGATGTTGGTCATCTCTCGGGCGCTTGCATAGTGCAGGCGGATTCCCGCCTCATGGGCATAAGTCCGCAGCGCTTGGTGGTATTGTCGCGCCTGTGGAGTCAGCAGGACGCTTTGGTTGCGCTCCAGGGCGCCATGGGTGTGCAGTTTGACGAAGGCCCATTCGGCGCGGCCTTGAACACGCGGGGACAGGGAGAGCCAGACTTTGGCACGACGGACTGAAGGCGGATTGTTGTTGGTCAGGTCTCCGTTTTCGATGCGTGGAATCATTCCCCATTTGCGGTTGCCTAGGTCAATGCCTAGCGGCCCCTGGATGAGGAGCAGATGGTCCAGATCGTCACGTCGCGTTTTCCTGTCGGCGCTCAGGGCTATGCCACGGTCATGGGACCGGCCATGAAGGTGGCTTTGCGCGTAATACACTTGGTTCACCATGCGGCACTGGGTCGGATGCGGGGCTGAGGGCATGGTCAGGTCGGCATAGCAGCCCGCACGTCGCAAAATTTCCAGTTCTCCCCGGACGCCGCAGCCTCGGCCGTCCAGGTTTGCGTCATCCAGCGCCCAGTTGCCATGAATAAAGGCAAAGCGGTGCAGCCCGTGGCTGTCCCGGGGCAGAAAGCCGTGTTTTTTTAAGTTTACCAATCCTTCTTCAACAACATCACGCAACTGTTCCGGTGTTTCACCTTGGTGATGCAGGTGAACTTCGACCTCGTTGCCGCTGATTCGGGCCAGTTTCTCCAGCTCGTCGATGATCTCACGGTCATACTGCTCAATGGGATAAAAGAAGGTGTGCCTGGGGAGGCATCCATCGGCGTCCTCCTGGCCGGCGATCACCTCCGGGAGGCGGGACTGCCAGTGGTGCATCCGTGCCAGCGCCCCTTGTTTGTCTGTGTGATGAAAAGGCTCGAAGTGATCGCAAACCGTGAGCACCAAATCCGTGACCGGTTGGCGGGGCCTTTTTCCCAGCCAGGCCAGATAGCCTGGGAACCATTTATCAGCGGCTTTGATCATGATTCAGTTTCTTTGAGTTCGATTCCACGCTGCTTTTTGCGAGCCCTTCAGCCAGCGGAAAAAACCAAGAAGCAGGGCAATGTTCATGGCGGTGAAGTGGTGGGCGGTTCCGGTGATCTTCCTCACCGGTCCGCTGATGGTGGGGCGCCTCCACCCAGCCCACGCGGCGGCATAGAAAATAGCCTGACCGAAGAGCAGGGGCAAAGCCATGGGGCTGCCGACCAGAAGCCACAGCAGCGTTCCTGCGGCAATGAAAATCATGAAAAACGGCCCCAGCCAGCGCAGCACCTTGTGGGAGAAGAACGCCCAGGCGGCCAGTCCCATGGACGGGTTCAACATGGGCAGGCAGCGTGTCAGCGCCTGGAAATTGCCCGCTCCGATTCTAATGCGACGTCCAAATTCATCCGCAGCCTTCGGTGGCAGGTCTTCCTCCGCGATGGCGGAAGGTGCGTAAACGGTCTTCCACCCTTTCATCATCAGACGCATGGGGATGAAAAAATCATCGATGATCGTGTCAGGTGGGCAGGACTCCCATAACTGGCGTGGCATGGCGTAGATGGCCCCGTTGGCTCCTAACAAACAGCCGGCATCACCCTCATGACGCTTCAGCCACGTCTCCAAGGCCCAGTAGAGTCCTTCAGACTCCTCGTGTGCCGCCCCTTTCTTCACCCTGAAGATGAGCCTGCCGCAGACACACCCGACTCCTGGAGCTTCAAGCGCATGCACCAGTTCTCGAATGGCCTGAGGATGAAAGTCCACGTTAGCGTCGCTGAACACCAGGACATTCCCAGTGGCCTCCTGGCAGGCGTCATTGAGTACGCTTACCTTGCCGCGTCTGACGGGGTATTCCAGCAGCCGCAGGCTCGTGGTCGCGGATGTCAGCCCCCTCACCAGGCTTGCTGTGCGATCTGCCGAGCCGTCTGACGCGATGATGATTTCCATCAGATCGCGAGGGTAGTCACAACCGAGCAAGTTTTGCACCCGTCTTTCGATGTGGGACTCCTCATTGTGAGCTGCGACGATCACGGACACTCTTTTGAGGGTGGCTCCTCTCGCATTTCCCGCTGTTTGAGCAGGTTTTGAGCGGCGGAACAGCTGCCAAAACAATGGATAAGTCACATAGCTGTGAAAAATCCCGGCGAAACCGGTAATCAGGAGCAGATGAGCGAGAAATTCCATGATCAGGACGAGCAGCCATCAACCACCTGCTCAAGGTGTTTTTCCAGGGTGGCGGCAGCGCTCCCCCAGGAGTTTTTTTCGGCAATCTCTGATCTTGCCCAAGCTGCGATCTGGCGGCCTTTGTCCGGATTTTCCAGAAGTTGAAGCACGGCCTCGGCAAATTCGGCGGGTTGGTCAGCCAGGAGGATGTGACGTCCATTTTCCAGAGCCAGTCCTTCTGCCCCCACATGCGTGGAAACCACAGGCACCTCGGCGGCCAAGGCCTCGAAGATCTTTAGTCGTGTTCCGCCGCCGATTCGCAGCGGCACCACCATCGCGTGAGCGCTGCGCAGGTGTGGGCGCACATCAGCCACTGTGCCGGTGATCTCAATGTTTCTGCCGCTGGAGGCCAGGTCGCGCAAGTCCTGCGGCGGGTTTCTTCCCACCACCAACAACCTGGCTTGCGGTAGGCGGTTGATCACGCGCGGCCAGATTTCGGCGGCGAACTGACGCACCGCCTCCGCGTTCGCATACCAGTCCATCGATCCCAGGAACACAACGGTGGGATCTGCGGCCAGTTGCCGGGGGCAGGCGGTGAAATAATCAAGATCGACTCCCGTGGGCACATGACCGCTCACATTGGTCAGTTGGTACAGGCTTCTGCATGTGGCGGAGTCTTCCTCGGACACCGTTAGAATGGAGTCAAAACGACCACTGATCCTTTGTTCAAAGTCACGCATCCTACGCCACTGGGCGGTGAAGTAACTCTTGGAGATGCCACTCAGCTTGGCCGCCCGGCGCTCCCAGATCACCGATTCCACATTATGCTGGAACAGCACCCATGGTCGGGACGGCATTTTTTGGTCCCACGGCAGGCTGGCCGCTGGAAAAAGAAAGTCACACACCACCACATCAAAGGCGTGGTGATCGAGGATGTTGGCCAGTTGGCGGGTCCAGCGGCGGGAACTGAAGCGTTCCACCGCGTAGGGGAGGCTTGAGACAAGATTGAGCGCTGCCCCGGCTGCGAAGCGCAGTCTTCCTGGCTTTTGCGAGGCTTTCTTCAGATGGGTCCAGAACGCCCGCGTGGAATAGCTGCTGGAGAGAGCGGCCCCCTCCTGCTGGGCGGCGTCAGCGGTCATGCCCGCAAAGGTGATATCATGCCGCTCATGCAGCACACGCAGCAGATGGAAAGTCCGCAGGTCGCCTCCACGAGTGAGTGGATGAAGGGGGCTGGTTTTCACCCAAAGGATGCGCATGAAGTCAGGAATGCGGTGCTCTTATCACGATGACAGCCCGCCAGCATGGCATCTTGCGGGCGGGAGATGGTGCCCGAGAAAATGTCATGAGTCGAACAGGGAGGAATTTTGTCCCTGATTAAACGATCATGTGCATTGGTCAAGACTCGTGTCATTTTTATGCCTTGATATCCTCTGCCGGAAGCCCGAGGGCGTCCATCTAAACAAACTTTTCCCCAGCGCATGCTCTTCAACTCGGCGGTGTTCATTTTTGCATTTCTGCCGCTGGCAATGATCGGGTTTGGCCTCGCGTTTCGGCGTGGGGGGCTGGAGTTGGCCTGGGCATGGCTTGCCCTGGCCTCGGTCATTTTTTACAGTTGGTGGAACCCGGTTCACACGCCGTTGTTACTGGCTTCTGTAAGCGTCAACTACTGGCTGGGCCGGAGGCTCTCAGTGCCAGACCAGGGAGGTCACAAGTGGTTGCTGACGACTGGTGTGGTCGTCAATTTGGGGCTGCTGGGAGGCTTCAAATACTGGAATTTCGTGGCGGCCAACTTCGCAGCTCTCTTTGACCAGCCTTGGGATGGAGCGTCACCTGAGCTGCCTCTGGGCATCTCATTTTACACCTTTCACCAGCTCACTTATCTCTTTCATTGCCGGGCAGGCCATGCCCAGGGTGCTTCTTTCCGCCATTATCTGCTTTACGTTACATTTTTTCCACAGTTGATCGCGGGTCCTATTGTGCGTCCGATGGAAATGCTCCCTCAGTTGCGCACGCGCCGCGACTCTGCCTTCAGATGGACAGACATTTCGATCGGTCTCACCCTGCTGAGTATCGGGCTGTTCAAAAAGATGGTTGTGGCCGATTATGTGGCGCAGTGGGTGGGGCCAGTTTTTGATCATGGCGAGGCTGCAGACGTTGCTTTTTTGGACGCCTGGGTGGCGGCGCTGTCTTACACGTTTCAATTGTATTTTGACTTCTCCGCTTATTCAGACATGGCGCTTGGGCTGGCTAAAATGTTTGGAGTGAACCTGCCAGGGAACTTTTTCTCCCCCTACAAGGCATGCAGCATTGTTGATTTCTGGCGCCGCTGGCACATCACGCTTTCGCTTTTTTTGCGCGATTACCTTTACATCCCCCTGGGAGGCAATCGCAAAGGGGAGCTGAGGCGGTGTTTCAACTTGCTGGTCGTGATGTTCATCGGCGGTTTTTGGCATGGCGCGGGCTGGACCTTTGGCATTTGGGGCTTGTGGCACGGTGTTTGCCTGCTGGTTAACCATGCTTGGAGCCAAAGCCGGCCAGGCAAGCTCTGGGCGCGACTGCCAGTCTCCGCGCTCTCATGGGCGCTGACCTTTTTGGTTGTGACTATCGGCTGGGTGCTGTTCCGGGCACCGGGCATTGAGCGTGCTTTCTCGTTGTTATCCAGCATGTTTGGCAGCGCAGGGGTTCAAGTGCCCGCCAACTGGCTCAAGCGCATGCCATGGATCGAGGTGTTGGGGATTGAGGGCAGAAGCGAATGGCTGGTATTTTCGGGAGCTGGACAGGTTTTTGCCTTTGCCGCCCTTTTTGTGGTGGTGTTGCTGCTCCCCAACTCACTTCAGATCATGCGCCAGGTGGTGGCGCCGCCGAACGCAAATGCAATGCCAGCAAGCGGAACTGTCAGGCTGGTGTGGGAGCCCACGCGCGCCTGGGCGCTTGTGAGCGGTGTCATTTTGACAATCGCCTTGCTCCACTTGGGCAAGGTAAGCGAGTTTTTGTATTTCCAATTTTGAGGTCATTCCATGCGCCCCCACTCTTCCACACAGTATCTCGTTTTCATGCTGCTGGGATCCGCCGTTGTCCTGGTGCTTGTCTTGTCTCTGAACCGCCTTGCGAATCCCTACTGCCTCTTTGCCAATGATTGGGTGCCTCACGAAAACAAGCCAGAAACCTTCAGCCATTCACGGCTGGTGAAGGCCCACCAAGTCAGGCACCTGCGCCCAGCGGCAGTGGTTCTGGGAAGTTCTCGCGCGGAAAGTGGGATTGATCCGCGTCATCCAGCTTGGCGACATCATCCCGTTTACAACTTGGGGCTGGCCGGTGCCCGTATTTACGAGGTGATGCGCTATTTCCAACACGCTTGCGCGGCCGGCGAGGTCAAAGAAGCTGTGCTAGTTCTCGATTTCTTTGCATTTTTGGAGGGTTCAGGTGTGGCGAAGGATTTTCGTGAAGACCGTCTTCTGACGGATCGTGACGGCGCTTTGCAAACTGGCGTTTCGTGGGCCGACTGGATTTCTGGCGTGCTCTCCTGGGATGCTTGTATCGCAAGCACAAACACCTTGCTTGCGGGAGAAGCAGGCTTTCGACATTTGGCGAATGGCTCACGCAACACCGCTTTCGACATTGATCGCATCCTTGCGCGTGGTGGTGCCGCGAAGGCTTTTGAGGCACTGCGGCGAGGGGGGGGCAGCTTGATGCCTGGCACTACGAGCAGGCTTGGGGAGCGTGAGAAATCATGCTTTCGCACGATTCTTGATCTGGCGCGCAAGGCAAACATCGACCTGAGGATTGCGCTTGGCCCCACACATGTGGAGTATTTGGAGGGCGTGGCCGCCGCCGATCAATGGGAACTTTTTCTCGATTGGATGAGGGCAATGGTTGAAATTGTGGAAGAGGAGGCCACACGCAGCGGCGGGGTCCCCTTCCCGCTGGTTGATTTCAATGGTTACCATGAGTTCAACAAGGAGCGAATGCCTGAAAAAGGCGTGGCCCAGTACTACTTTGATCCATTTCATTTCACTCCCAGACTGGGTTCTCAAATGATGGACCTTCTCATGGGGCCTCCAGAGCCGTTAAAGGCAACGCCCCCTGGCTCATTTGGTGTTTTGCTCAACAGCAGCTCTGTTGATGTGCAGATTCAGGCATATCGGGAGCATCGAGCCAGGTTCAATGAACAAAGGAGCAGGGGAGAATGAGCGCTGTTCCATTAAACGATGACAAGAAGACGGTTCGAGTTCTGCATGTCGTGCATTCCCTGCGAGCTGGCGGCATGGAGAACGGGGTGGTGAATGTGGTGCGGGTACTTCAGGGGAGAGGATTTGCATTCACCATCTGCTGCCTGACCGAATCCGGGGCCTTCGCCCGGCGGCTGCCCCCGGAGGCTCCTGTGATCGAGCTGCGCAAGCAGGCGGGGCTGAGTCCTGCTGTTGTTGCGCGGCTGGCACATGTGATCCGCGAGTTCAGGCCGGAGGTGGTTCACACGCACAACTGGGCGCCGCTTGTTTACACCCTCCCCGCCTGTCGCCTGACGCGTGTCGGGAGAATCCTCCACGGGGAGCATGCGCAGCTCTCCCCGGAGGAGCTGCGCCCTCGCCGGTTATGGGCGCGCCGCATGCTCTGCCGCTTGGTGGACCAAGTCCACACGGTTTCATGCTCCCAGAAACACGAGCTGGTGGGCCTGGGAATTCCAGAACGACGAGTCGAGGCGGTGGTCAACGGGGTGGATGTGCATCGGTTTGCTCCTCCTGTCTGTGGAAAGGAGGGATCCAAAAAAGCCTTGGGCATTCCTGAGGACTCGCTGGTCCTCGGCATGGTCGGACGTTTTGGAGTGTTTAAGAGGCATCTGGACTTGATGGATGCCTTCGAGAAAATGGCGGGGTGGCATCCCTCCGCACGGCTGCTGCTGGTCGGTGGTGGTGGGCCATTGGAGCAGCAGGTGAGGAGCCGGGTGCTGGCAAGCCCTTTCCAGCATCAGATTCACATGGCCGGCTTTATGGAGGAACCGCTTCCGGCTTACCAGGCCATGGATCTGCTGCTTGTGCCCTCGCTCAACGAGGGTTTGTCAAACGCTGCCTTGGAGGCCATGGCCACGGGGGTGCCGGTGCTCGCTCATGACGCCTGCGGCAACGCGGAGTTGCTCGGTGATGACGCCTCGGCGGGATGGGTGCGGCACCTTGGAACGGTGGATGCCTTGTGCGAGGCGATGAGCGAATGCCTGCTCAAACCTGTGTTGCTGGCGGAAGCAGGAGGGCGCGCCCGGATTCGTGCGGAGCGCCGCTTTGGCCTGGAGTCGATGGCCACTGGCTACCGGAACTTATATTCCAGGCTTGCGGCACATGGCGGCAAATAATCCCTTGAACAAGTGTGAGGCCACGGCACTGCTGCTCTTCTTTTTTCAGCCCTGTTGCTTGGGCATGATGTGAATGGATTTTGCCGCCGCCATCCTTGTGCTGGTTTCCTACCTGCTCAGGCTCCATCAGTTGGTGCCGGGAGGGGAATGGCTGTTTGCTCAAAAATACCTCATGGCGGCCTCGGCGCTCGCCATGATCAGCAGGGGCCGGGGATTTGACTGGAGGCAATTGTTCAAGACGCCGGTGGATTGGGCGGTTGTTCTTTATCTGGGCTTCATCGTTTACCATGAGGAGGAGCATTGGGAAACCTTCAAGGAAGTTGGGAAGCTGTTCTTGTTTTACGCGGTCACCGCGCAGGCATTGTGCAACAGCCGCCGCCTCTTTCTTTACATGGCGGTGTGGGCCGGCTGCACTGTGGTTCTCGCATTGGTGACACTGGACTCAGCCTACGGCATTGACTTCTCGGACTCGCAATCGCTGCTGAGTCTCTACGACAACCGGCAGTGCCTCAATCTTTCGATTTACAACAATCCCAACGCCCTGGGACACACCGTCATCCTGGGGATTCCCATGGTGCTGCATGCGTTTTTTCTTGGCCGTGGGGCTGCCATGAAGCTCCTCTGCCTGCCCATGTGGGCGGCCGTGCTCATCGCCGTTTATTTAACCGAGTCGAAGGGGGCTTTTGTGGTGGGGGCCGCCCTGTCGGTGATAACACTTTGGGTGGGGCGTTCCTGGGTGGTGCGTGTCATGCTCATCGCCGTGCTTGCAGGAGGTGGAGCTGCGGCATTTCAGGCGCTGCCTCGAATGGAGGCCCTGCAATCCTCCAGTGCGATCGCGAATGATCAGGGCATTTGGGGGCGGTTGGCGGTTTGGAACGCGGGCATCGAGCAGTTGCAGGAAGACTCCTCGGGTGTGGGATGGAAGAATTTTTTTCCTGTCATCAGCTATGTGGACTCCAGGGGGAAGATGACTTTCTTTCGCAAAGGGCCTCACAACTCCTATGTGGCGGTGACCGCTGAGCTGGGGTACTTCGGCCTGTTTTTTTACCTGCTGGTGCTCGCCGCATGCCTGCGGGTGGTGGTGCAGTTTGGCGGACGTGATTCGCGGCAGGCCAGGGCCAAGTCACTCATTTTGATCGCCTTGCTGGGCTATGCGATCTCCGGTTGGATGATCGAGAGGCCCTACCACATTGAATACTTCCTGATCGCCGGGGTGTGCGCGGCGTTTCAACGGCTGCGATTGCTCGGACAGCAAGAAGTCGCGCAGGGAGATCTGCTGGAGGACGAAAACGCCGAGGATCCAGCACGGCAAGAGTCCGTCAAGCCCCCGGGCGGTTCCAGACTGGTACTTTCACCAGTGGTTCCATCACTCCTGGAACCCGACAGGGAGGCAACAAGCCTGCTGGCATCCTCCACAACGCGGGTGCCGGGCAGATGGCTTCAGCCGGTGCTTGTCGTGCATGCGGGCAGTCTGGCCATGGTGGCCCAGGCGCCTCTTTCCGCATCGGCGTCATTCCCTGCCCCCCAGGCACAGGAATTTTCACCGGACGATGCGCCATCAGTGCCAGGGGATTTTTGGAAACCGTTGAAATGGCGCAGGGTGAATTGGGTGGAGATTGCCGTCAGCCTGCTTGCCTGCAAGCTGGTGCTTGAGATCTGGCGTTGGGTGCTGAACCGGTTTTTCTGGTGAGGTGTCCACAAACCATCGGTTGCCTTCGAGTCTGCACCGTTCTATTTCCTCTTTCTCTCATGCATGATTTTGTAACACGAAAATCTGGAAAGCTTTCAGACACCGCGTTCAGCGCCATCGAATCCCTCGTGGTCATCGTGGTGATGCTGGCCTTGTTTTTTGTTCTGGCACCATCAGTGGCCTACAAGATGGGCTGGATGACTCCTCCAAGGCGTGACATGGACATTCAGATCCGGGAAGTGCGCCATCCAACAGCATCCAGGATTCCATCCTTGGGTAAGCCAAAGCAGGAGCAGGGGAAACTGCCGCAGGGCGAGCTGCCTGTTGGCAGTCCAAAACCATGATGTAAAAAGCTGATTTTTTACAGACAGCTGCGTGATTCGATCCAGATGGGAATCTACCAGGGTTTACGCGTGAAAGGAGCAACTGGTCATGGCAGCCCGCACGAAACCAAACCAGATGGCAACGGAAGACCGTTCGGAACTCTCCTGATGATGCAGAAGGATTGGGATTCAGTAAATCATTTTGCCCTCCATCATTCTGCCAAAAGAAAAGGAACGAACTGCGCTCTGTTTGAATGGCTCAAAACCCCGCTTTGATTCACCATCAGGAATCTCTCCGTGATTTTGGTGCGTAAGCCCTGGTAATCCACAGAATCCTTCAAATTATTTGGTTGCAATGAAGGGGTTAGACGGCTTATTCTACAGAAGCTGCATTTTGCAGTTCAATATATTGATAACCCTCTTATGAAATTCCAAGCATTCTCAATAATCGCAGTTGTGCTGGTGTTGTTCACTTCCCAGTCGGCAATGGCTCAGTGGGGGTGGCAGTGGGGGCCTCAGTTTTCTCCAGGTTGGGGGGCTGGATGGCGTCCGGGTTGGGGGCCGAGAATTTACAATCCCCTGGGTCAAGTATCCATCAGCGCAGATTTTAATTACGACGGCCAAATTTGGGCCGGTGAGGGAAAGGATACTAAAGTGACACCTCCAGGATTAATAATTGGCACTGATGAAATGGCTAAGATAGCAATTTCATGCATTCCTTCTGCTGACTACCTGCCACAAATCGGAACACCCAATGTGAAAATGAAATTTCACAAGCTCGCAATCATTCTTGATGTCCGCGGGGTTGATCTAGGCAAAAAAAATGGGCGTTTTCGTTCCTTGGATGCTGAGCTCGAAAAATGCGGGCGTGTTTTGATTTGGGCAGACAAAGACAGGAAGCGGCTGCTCTTGGATTCTGCCGATCCGACCAAGCGTCGCATGATGTGGCCTTATGCTGAGGTTTACCCGCTCCCGCATCTTTACGTTGAAGGTCTTCAGGCCTGCCAGCCTGGTGGAGCCTACATTTTCACCTGGGAGTTGGATGATTCAAATGGTCAGAACTGGTTTCAGCGTTGTTTTGGAGAGCCTTCAGTCTGGGATCGAATGATGCTTTCGGTGCATCCGATTGGTTCCAAGAAGCCACATGTGGACAATGATCCTGTTTGGATCAGGTTTTCCAAACCATATCAAAGGCATGAGCCGACTTTGTCTGCGCGTTGAAGCAGGCTCAAGGCCCGTCTTTGTCTTTGACACCAAAACGACTTCCTTCTTGGTACAATTTGCTGTAGGCATCCAGGGTTTTGTCGAGAGACAATCGTGCGACACAATGCTGTCTAGCGTTCAGTGCCAAACTGCTCAAGAGGCTTGGATTTTCGATCAGTCGCCTGATGTGGCGGGCGATTTCATCTTCATTCCTCTTGATGAGCAGATGTGTGACATCTGACACACCCAGTTCATCCATGGGCATGCCGGTGTGTTCTGTGACCAGTGTCGGTAGTCCGGATGACATGGCCTCCATGACCACATTGACCATGCCTTCACGCTCGGACGGTAGAACGAACATGTCGGCTGCGCGGTACCAGTCCTCAATCTGTTGATTTTCAGCAACCAGGCGGAAGGAATCTTCGGGAAAACGGCGGAGTATCCCGCGTAGTTTTTCCTGATACAAGCGGAGATCATTCTGTGCGGAACTACTGATGACTGTTTGGCGGTCCCAGGCTCCGATGATGATCAGCAAAGGGCGCAGAGGGTGATGGTGCAGATGTTTCCAGGCCTGTAACAGAAGGTGCAATCCTTTGCGCGGCAGGATGTTCCCCACAAACAACACCACAAGACGTTCAGCGGGGATTCCGAGAGACTGACGCAGGGCACTTTTTTCCGCAAACGTCTCAGTCGGACGAAACCGCTGTGTGTTCACACCGCTGGGAATCACGCGGATTTTTCCAACAGGGATCCCCATGCGTTGATGCCAGTCTGCCATGGTCTTGGTGCTGGCGATGCATCGGTGAAATGGGAGATAATTCCACTGGTGCGACAAGCGCATCCGCAGCCGTTTTATGAACGGAGGAGGTGTGAACGGCTCGTCCACCATCGTGCCTGCGTGAATCATGAAAAACCCTTTCCGCCGCAGCCGCCACAGGGAAGAGGTAATGGCCCGACGTGCCAGGGTGGTCTGGACGATTTGAGCTTTGAAATCGGGGCAGGTCAAAAGATGCTCTTCCGCCAGATTGAAGAGGGTGCGGTCTTCATGTGCGCCAGAGCTACGGGTTTTCAGCCGCCAGATGGGAATGAGTCCGTCAATTTCCTCTCTTACTGGGACTGATGACGGTTCGTGGGAGGCAAAGACAGACAAGCGTACCCCTCTCTGCGTCAGGCCCGGAGCGTAACGACGGAAGCGCTCCGCCGCGCCGGCAAGCACCGGATGAAAATGTCGCATGATCAATGCGACAGAGATAGGTTCGTTTGAAAGCATGGGTTTGAGGTGGCGGTATATTTTGGTGGTGCTGACGCGTCATCCAATCGGTTCCCTAAAACTGCAAGAGTAGATATGGGCGCGAATGCTGGTCTTGTGGGGCATCATGCTTGCCTGAGCTTCCTTTTGTGCGAATCAATCACATGTTATTCAATTGGCGCAATCGCTTCCAACAGTCCTATAAAATGAACCGTTTGCGCACATGGGTTTACGGTCTGTTGCATCCCTGTGGAAATCCGCGAGTGGCCTTTATTTTTGGTTGTCAGCGCTCCGGCACCACCTTGCTGCGCAATTTCATCGGGCTGGACAGCCGTTTCAGGGATGTGGGCGAAGGCGACCCTCCTTATTTTCATCAGGAGACAGGAGAACGTTACCTGCGACTGATTGATGACGACGACGTTGAGGCATTGGTGCGCTCACAGCGAAGCCCTTGGGTTTTGCTCAAACCACTGCATGACAGCCAGCAGGCAGCCCGGCTTTTAAGGCGATTTAATAACTCCAGAGGAATCTGGATTTATCGTCATTATCTGCCGGTTATTCAGTCCCACCTCCGCTATTACAAGCATGACGCCCTCCACTATCTGGCGCCGCTGAGCATGCTTGATGAGTCGTCCTGGATTCTTAAGGGGCTTGGAAAAGAGGTTCTTCAGACAATTCAGGAATTGGTCGTGCATGCAGGGGGGCGTCCCGAGAACTTGTACGCGGTTTTTTGGTATGCCCGCAACGCGCAACTTTTTGTACAGCTCAAGGAGATGAGAATGCTGGTTTTGTCCTATGAAGAGCTGGTTCTTCAGCCTGCCAGATGCCTTCGGTTGCTAAGCACACACCTGGGGGAGGAACTTTCCCTCGCAGCCGCCGCAGTTCCGCATCAGTCATCATTGCATCCCAAGGAAATCACCCCACTTCATCCGCGTATCCAGGCATCCTGCGATCAAATGCTCAATGAGCTTCGTGCATTGGCCTCCCTGGATCAATAAGGAATACGCTAAAAGCGCTGAGTTACATAAAACAACAGAAGATGTTCAGTGAATGCTTCGGCATTGCGGTTGGAGTTACGGTCGATGTATTGATAGCCTGTGTAGGCGGTGGTTCTTGGGCCTCCCAAGGGCAGGGTGTAAATGGCCTTGTACACCCATTGGTCGATCTCCTGGCCGGTGGCATTGAAGTCGTAATGCTCGTTAATGGCTGAGAGGGATAGAAATGAGTTGCCAACAGACTTTCTGAGCCGGATGCCGGCATGATATTGCTCAGAATTACCGGCTCCAGACAGGGCACCATCTGCTTGGCTCATTCCAGCCACCGCTTGAATCACCGTGTTCGAGTCAATGAGGTAACTTAAACCATAGGTGACATAATCCATCAGGTAACGCTCTCCGAAGGTGGGGTCAGACACAGTGCGGCCGCCTCCGATGTATTGCTGAAACCGACTGCCAAGAGACTGTGCAAGCATCAACTCATAAAGACCTGTATTTTGATCGTTGGTGGTGCCTGTGGTCCACAACCATCCAAGATTGGCAGCATAACTTATTGTGGGTGTAATTGACCCCCAACTGCCAGCCTTCACCACATGATGTATGGATTGAAAATCGTTGAAAGTGCCAAATTCATAGCCGGCGTATGGTCGAAAATGGACATTTCCATAGGAATCAATGTAGGCTCCTCCTGACATAAAGTTGCCGAAACTGTTAAACCGGCTCGTTGCCCAAAAGTCATCGCGGCGAAACCAGTACAGATTGCGCACGGTTGGAGTGAGGAGTTTTCCAATGACAGCTCCAACTGAATTCGTGAACCACATGCGGTCCTGGTTGAAAAAACTACCCCCACGATTGGCAAAACGGGGGGATTGAAAGCGTTCATTGGCACCTGCCTCTCGGTCAACATACCCTCCACCAAACTGATAGCGTCCGACGCGATCTGTCGCAGATGCATCTGGCAAAGTAGCGGAAATTTGCCCCAGGTTCCACGGTGGCTCGTCGAATAAATATTCTGTCAAATCAGCCATTAGGGCCTCTGCGGTGAAGGAATCATAAATGACAAAATCCCAGCCGGCCAAGTTTCCCTTCGTTCCAATTACGAACGATCCACCTGGGTCAATGAATCCCAGTTGCCCAAGCCCAAAAGTCAAAAACGGGGATGGCAGGCCATAGCCCCACCTGTCCTCAAAAGGGAGATAATATCCACTGAGACGACCACCAAGAGAGAGAAAAGGGAGTTCAAGGTGAACACTTGTGGACAACGAAACCACAGAACTCCAACCACTGTCATCCCCAATGCCCAAAGGAGTGTTGAAATCCGTGTAAAAGGCACCAAGGCCACCCATAAAATCATACAAGACCAGAGGCCCCAGTCCCAGCTTGAAGCCCTCGCCTCTGGAAGGGTTAGTTTGGCGGTCTGTTTGCAGCCAGGGGCGGAAATTGATTCCAACAGACCCAAATCCAGAATCAAAATTGGCAGCGGAAAAAATCGAACCATTGTCAAACACAGCTGAGCCTGATGTCATGGAATGTAGCATGTTTGCGCGCGCACCTCCGCGTGTGCGCCGAAACCCTGGGAATTGAGGTCCCACAATCTGCCCACCCCCGCCCATTCGGTAGCCCCATGGAAGTTGATCATCAATGAAGGGGCCTCCTGCATCAGCAAATTGCGCATGGGAAGGCATCGCCAGCAATAGGCAGATGAGAATTAACGCGCTTCCGATCCATGCTCTGATCGTCAATTGTGGCCGATCCTCGGATTTGTAGATCGCTGATGTCATGGTGAGTTGTGATGAGGGGATGAATCAGGAGGCATCAGCCTCGCTGCGTGATCTGAGGAGCTCTTTGAAGGAGGAGTCAGCGGTGATGAGGCAGAAAACGGCATACATCAAGGCTCCAAGGAAGGGAATGGCAATCACCAGGGTCCAGGCGGCGCGCTTCACCCAGGATGTTTTTGAAAACCAGACATCCTGCAGGCAGGCCAGCATGACAAGAGCATAGAGAAACCAGCCTGCCCAGATAGCTTCAGGAATCAAATTTTGCGGCTGGAGCCTTAATAAATTATCAAGGAAGTGTCTCATCTGTCAACTGTACCAGTTTTTTCGAAAGAGAACCTGTGAGGAACGAAATTTCTGATTTGGGTTAGTGCGTTGCATCGGTACATGAGCCGCCACGCATTACAAGAGCAGCTTTGGAACCTTTTTTGAACAAATCTTGCGTTGTAAAAGCCCGGGAATTGCGATTGTTTGCCAAAACCCCAGAGCAATTTACGCCACCATGTCTCCCCCCCCTTCTTCCTTGCACCCAGAGAATGTGGAGATGAAGGCTGTGAACCTCCGTCAGGCATCCTTTTACGAGGGCATTCAAACTGCGGAGCAGCGCAGACGTGGTGTGGACGGTTACGCGGGCAATCAACAGGCCGGTTGGCTGACTCGTACGTGGGCAACCTTGAGGTCACACCGCAAAAAGCTGCTCAAGCAGCAAGGCGTGCGCGATGTGGTGGAAACCCGAGTTCGGGGCTGGCTGCAAGATTGCGCAGGCGGGGAGATCCTGGAGATTGGCTGTTTCAATGGTACAAGAAACACCTTATGGCTCATGGAGCACTGTTCTCACTATACAGGAATTGACTTAAGCCATTCGGCCATTGAGGTGCTGCGCGGCAAGGCGCAGAGCGCAGGTCTGGTAGGCAAAGTGACACTGGTCGCCGGGGATGTGCTGGATTTCGCGCCGCCGCGCAGGTTTGACCTGATCTATGCCCAGGGAGTGCTGCATCATTTTCAACATCCGGAGGTGCTTTTTGCCATGCTCGCCGAATTCGTCAAGCCTGGTGGTCGGCTGGTTTTTTCTGATCCGGCGGAATTGAACGGGGTGCTCAAGCTGGCTCGAAGGCTCTACCGGCCGTTCCAAACGGACCAGGCATGGGAATGGCCCTTCACCCGACGCACGGTGAACGCCATGTCCCGGCATTTTGAACTGCGTGAGGCCTTTGGATATGGACGTTTTTCCACCCTGCTGGTGCCATTGATCGCGTTTCCTGGCCTGGGGCTGTTGCTGAGCGGGGTCTATCAAAAGCTGTTGCGGGCAGAACTGGGAAGCAGCGGGGCTGATGTGGGAAAAGTTTGGAAAAACGCGGTGGTTCACGGGCTGGCCGTGGCAAAAGCGAGCGCTGATGTTGCGCCACCTGCTCCTGAGCCAATGACATGAGGTCCAAATCAGTGGAATCCAAGCTCACCCCCGAGCAATTGCACCGGCTGCACGCCTGGATTGAGCGCGTGCGGACCTATTGGCAGGCATTCCGCAAACTTTGCCTGGTTTGCTGCCTGGCGTACGCCCTTTTGTCTGTGCTGGCAATGGCCGTCATTCAGCAGCGTGCGGAGCATGTGACCGTCCTGGCGGTGGCCAGCTTTGCGCCTCCTCTGCTCTGGCTCGTTCCTGGCTTGTTGCTGCTTCCCCTGGCCTTCATGGTCCGGCGCGGGGCTGTGTTTGCCTTGTTGGGGGTGGCGGGCTGGTGGCTGCTGGCGTTTTCTGGCTGGGAACTGCCGAAGGGGTCGAGGAAGGCGGAAGCTTTGGAGCCTGCCGCGTTGAAGGTGATCACTTTCAACCGTGGTCAGGCCCAGCGGCACAGCCTTCGGCCATTTTTGGCGGAGGTGGGGCCTGATGTGGTGGCCTTGCAAGACGCCCGTGGTCGATCGGGGCACTACCGCGCCGATCCGGCCTACGCAGCGTTTCGTGATGTGCGTGAGGAGGGGGAGTTTGTGTTGCTCAGCCGACATCCGGTTTTGCAGCAAGAGGCTTTGAGCGGGCCAGATTTTCAAGATCTCGAGGGGCGTGGGGTGCCCTACGGAGCTAGGTGGATGATTGACTGGCAGGGGAGTTTGGTGGCAATTTACAATGTGCATTTTCCCAGCCCGCGGCGGCATCTCGGGAGCACCGGTGTCAGCCGCTTGCTGCCGCAACTGGCCGCGCTGGCCTTCGGGGATGACACCAAGACGGACGCCTACTGGCAGTGGCGTGTTGACCTGGCCAGAGACCTAGGTGCGAGACTTCAGAAGGAGCCTCTGCCTTGGATTCTGCTGGGAGACATGAACACCCCCCCCCGAGGGGTGATTTATTCCCTCCTGCTCTCAATGGGCGAGGATCTTCATGTGAGGGTTGGGGAAGGATTCGGCCATACCTTTCCAGGCGACACACGCAATCCCCTGGCCCTGGCCCGGCCCTGGCTGCGGATTGATTATGTGTTTGCAGACAGAAAATCCTGGGAGGCCCGGTGGGTCAGGCCCGAAGCAGGGGCGCGCTCACAGCACCTGCCTCTGGCTGCCGAGTTGGTCATGACCGCTCCTTAAATCCGCCGGAACGATGCAGTCTGGCTTGCTCGTAGGCTCGTTCGCCAGAACGAGAACACTGCGCAGTCTGGCGACTGCGCCTACATCTTCAGGTGCCCAACTTGCGGTTTTTAGCCTAGAAGGGGATGTGAGGCCCACCGAAATCACGGAATCTCACGAAATGATAAGGCTTTGAGGCACGGAGAGCATTTCACCTTTTGGGTAAGTGAAAAGAAACTGGCGCAACCTTCATTTTCAGCGCCTTCCTTGTATTCCGTGGGCAAACATTGTCGGATATAGGTTTAGCTCTCTTTTTGACTCCATCGCTCCGGCTCAGAGATGTTTCCAATTGATGAAAGCGCTGCGCCGCTTAGTGAAAGAGGCTTGGCTTTCCAAAGTGTGGAGCCGAGCATGCATGACCCGTGCGGGACAAACAACGACAGCAGGCGTTTACTTCCATTCCTTGGAGGGGTTTCGTGCCGTGGCTGTGATTCTGGTCTTGCTACAGCACCATACCCTGTTGTCAAAAACCTACCTCGGAGCTGAGTTTGCCTGGGGACTGTTCAGCCGGGGTCAGTTCAGGATGGATATTTTTTTCCTGCTGAGCGGGTTTTTCGCCGCATGGCGTGAACGGCACAAACAAGTCGCGGCACCATCAGGCGTGGAGTTTTTCGTTCGACGCATGTTCCGCCTTTTGCCGCTTCTGTGGATTTTGACCAGCGCCAAACTGATTTTAATTCTAATGACAGGGGAAGGTGGGCGTCACGATGATCTAGGCTGGTTCGACATCCTGCGCTCCTACACGATGCTGCCCGCCGCCGGCTATCCAGTGCTGCTTCCGGCATGGACGCTGAGCTTTGAGCTGGTGTTTTGCACCCTTTGGTCAGTGCTGCTCTATCTGCCCGTGCATGCGCGTCGGGGATTGCTGGTTGTTTGGGCGCTCTGGATTGCCTTCAATGCGTGGGGAGCGGGCAAGCCCTCTCCCGATCTGCCAGGATTCATTCTGCACCCGTATTTTCTCGATTTCATCGGGGGGGCCTTGCTGGGACAAGCCATTGGCGGTCCCAGCAGATGGCCTTGGAGTTCAAGAGGCATCATTCTTGGGGGCTGTGTGGTTTTAGCGGTGGGGCTGGCTTTTGATGGAGAATTGCAAAAGGCATCTGAGTTTGCGCGCCGCCTGGTTTGGGGCGGGGGCACGGGCCTTCTGCTGGCGGGTGTTCTGGGGTGGGAGGTGTCCGGACGGAAGCTCGTCATGCCTCCGTTTCTCCGATTCTCGGCGCGCGCCAGCTACAGCATTTATCTGAGCCATAGTTTGGTGTTGGTGGCCCTCCTGCCAAGCCTGCGTGGTCTGCTGCCAAAGTCCTCATCGGGGGTGCAGCTTGTGCTCTGGGCGGGGGCTATGACCGCCTATGGCGTCGGATTGCTAGTTTATTGGCTGGTGGAAAAACCGGTCATGCGTTGTTTGTCTGCTCACAGGCGCCGGGGCCTTCAGGCTAAAGAATTTAAAAACCAGCATTGAGAGGTAATTACGAAATTTCGCGAATCCTCGCCCTGGCGAACGAGCCTGCTTGGCGCACTGTGGGCGCATTCGCCAGAATGCCAAGGTTTGGGAATCTGCTCTTGATTACCGGCATTTTTCTGCTTCATGTTATGATGACATGAAAACCCTGACAAAACTCACGCTGTTGTTCCTCTTGTCCCAAACCGTCCTCCAAGCTGTGGACATGCCGCCACCAGGACGTTGGTCTGATCCTTACCAAGCTGGACACAAGCCGGAAATGGATGTGACGGGGCGCTACCGCATGGTTGACAACAGCATCCGTCGTGGTGAGGTGCCCGACATCCGTCCCGGTTTTGTTTATCGTTATGGTAATGCTTTCAAAGGCAAGGTTGACGGCAAACATTACTGGATGGTCCCAGTTCGCTACTACAAGTACGCTCCTTCAGCCAGCATTTACACCCAAGCCCGTGTGCTGGCCGAAGCCTACGCATGCGTGAATCACGGGCGGGTCGAAATGTGGGTGCCGAAGTATGTTCGCCGATTTGGCCTTTGATTGTGGCTATCAAGTGGCATTTTTGGTAACCAACCACGACATGGTGGTTGGCCTTTGCTCTTTAAAAGCTCTCATTTTTTTGGGCACAAGTAAGGTGACGCGCCTGCGGCAAAATCGTCAGGTTTGAATTGTTGCCGCCCCCTATCTTTGTAGCTCGATCCAGCTATTCATGAGCAGAGGTTATCATGCCTGTTTGTTCGTGTCTCTCACAGATCCCTCTTTGTCTGCTTCGTGTCCTGCCCCGCTGCGTCCTTTTGAGGCATTGGCCAAATCAACCTCAGGAGTGAGCAAGGCGCTCGTGCTTCGGGCATCTTGTGATCGCGAACGCCGCGAGTTTGACCTGGGAGTTTTGTGTTTTCCGTTCTTGGATGGACCGTAATGGTGGGAGGCGTAGTACTTTGGCTGGTAACGATAGTAGTAGTAGTAGTTATCGGGAGCGTTTAGGTCCACTCGGTTAAGAACAAATCCAAAGAATTTTGCCCCAGAGCTTGCAAGGGCCTGCACCGAGGATGATGCCTCATTGTAAGTCGAGTAGTTCGAGCGGATCACGAAAACAATGCCTTCAGAAAGTCTTTGCAGGGGGTAGCAGTCAGCAAGCCCGAGGACGGGAGGGGAATCGATGATGATGTGGTCAAAGCGTTCCTTGAGCTTTTCAATCAAAACGGCTGCTCGTTCGGTTTCAAGGAGTTCCGGGGCGTCGCTACGGGTTTCCCCGGTGGCAATGATGTGCAGGTTGGGACACATCTCATGCGCAGAAAGGAGAATGTTTTCCAGGCTTGTCGCTTGCTCGTTGTGAGTTAGGTAGTCGCTCAACCCCGGGCTGCGCTCAAATCCAAAGCTGCGGTGAATGCGCCCGCGTCGCAGATCTCCGTCGATCAGTACGGTTCTGGAGCTTGAATGGGCCATGGCCATCGCCAGACGCATGGAAATGGTGGTTTTGCCTTCTCGTGGGCGGGAGCTGGTAACCATGATCACCTTGGCGTCACGTGGGCCTGATGTGCCAAACAAGATGCCTGCTCGGACAATCCGGAATGCCTCGCTTCCATGGTAGCCTTCGCTCAGATCGTCGAGCGATTCGTCGTCCGTCACCACACCAAGAGCCGGAAGGCCGGTGACCTGCTCTAGTTCATCCACCCGCGAACTCCCACTGCGCACGCGTTCCATCAGCAGGGGTATGCCAATGGCCATGCACAGTCCGAAGGCCAGCGAGGCCATCACCCCTTGTTTTTTTGAAGGAGACATGGGGTCCACTAGCCGGCTTTCAACGGTTTCAAGGTATTCCACGGAAAAGCGGTCCTGGTTCATGGTGTAGGCGGCTTCTCCGATCCGCTTTTGCAATTCCATGGCACCTTGATGAGCTGGCAGGTCACTAGCAAAAAAGAGATCCCGCTCTCTTTCAAACGCATCAAATTCGCGCTGGAAACGGGCCAGCTCCGGGAGCTGGGCCATGAGATCCTTCTCCTGAGTGCGCAGACGCTCGGTTTCAAGGGCGAATCGGTTTTGCAGGATGGTCAGCTCTCCCTCCAATCTTGCCTCGAACGCCTGAATTTCCCGATCAATAGTGACCACCTGGGGATGACCGGTCAGGAAACGTTCCAGAAGGTTGCCGCGCTTGATCATCAGCTCGCGCTGTTGTGCCAGTATGCCCCGCCAGTTGTCTGATCTGTCCACAAGTGAGGGCACCACCACGAGGGTGGCAGGGCGCTGGGCGTCGGAGGGTGAGGCCGGGGCGGGTGATGCCCGGCCGGTGAGAGACGGGGGCGCGATGCCAGGAGCGTTGTTCACCATGGTGCCGATGGCCGGAAATTCTTCCTCAAAACGAGAGAGAACGGACAGCCGTTCCTCCGCGTTGAGCGCCGTGTTCTTGAGGGTTTTCTCCACGGTGGCCCGCGCTTTCAACAATTCGCGGATGCGCAGGATGTCGGCTGGCAACTGATCCAGCTCCCGCTTCTCAATGAACAGCTCCACGGCGTTGTGGCTTTGGGAGAAGTTGAAGGCGTTTTGCGCCTGGGAATCGCTGAGTTTTTTCAGATTTTCAACCTCCTCCGTGAAGACCGTGTTGAGCAGGTTTCGCCTGCCCTCGCGCACCTGCTTCACATAATCGTTGTAGCCATCCACCATGGCCTTTGGCCAGATTTCGGCGATTGCCGGGTAGTAGGACCAGGTTTCCAGAATCATGGTGCCGGAGTCAAAACCTCGCATGCGAAGTTTTTGAAGGTACTTGTCGGTCAGCGTTTCATAATTCGTGTAGCCTTTGGTCAGCCCCAGGCGGGTGGCGGTGTGTTCCTGCACGGCTCGATGCGTGAAAATTCGCCCAAAATACTTCATATGAACATCAAACTCCTCTGAGGATTTGATGGGGAGTCCCAGGGTATGCACCTTTACCAAGGCGCGCGTGTAATAAATTGAACGGCTGTACACATAATACACCAGGCCAGCGGCCAGGCCCAAGACCATCAGCAGATACATGAGCTTGAGATGGCGCAGAAAGCTGAGGGCCACCGCCACCATTTTCTGCCACCGAGCCCCGAAGTTTTCTTTTTGATTCGCTGATTTCATGAAGAACTGGCGTTTGCAGGAGTGGACGAGAAACTTGAGTCAGCTGTTTAGATGCCGGGGATTCGCGGAGTCTCAGAAACCAAATCCGAGCGTCTTTTGAGGAACTTTGATGATGTCGCCCGACTGCAGCTCGACATCGTTGGCATGGCCTTCTTCCACCGCGTTCAGGTCCACAGGAATGGTGAAATTGCCCTGATCCACGGTCTTTCTGACGATGGACACTTTCTTTTTGTTGGCAAAGGAGGTGAAACCGCCCGCATGCACCACGGCGTCCAGGCAGGTGATGCGGCGCCCTCGCACACTGGGTATTTCCATGAGGCCTTGCTTGGCCACCTGACCATGGATGTAAACAGCGACCCGGGGGCGTCCTGTGTCATCCACGCCATCGCCAAAGACCATGGTGGTGTCCACGATGACAGTGGCTTCCTTCAATTGGGTTTTTTGAAGCCGGCTTTTGATGTCCGCCTCGATCTCCTTGGTTGTCTTGCCTGCGGCAGCAATTCTGCCGAGCCTGGAAATGATCACATCTCCAGTCTGACGCACCGGATACCTGCCGTCCAGCGTGGGATCCTCCAAGACATACAGCTCGAGAGTGTCACCTGGACGGAAGGTGAAGCCTGGGCCTGAGTCCCGGGCCGTGCCCGACTGGCTTCTCCAAGGCTGGTCAGCGATGCCGTCTGTGACTGGATTCGAATCTGCGCATGCGGACAGAGCGAAACAAAGGGCTAAAAGCGCGAAGTTGCGGAGGCGGCGAAGGGGCATAAATATTTTGCAGTGCTCGAATGAGAGTTCATCATCACCTTGTGCGCAACATTTGCAATCATGAGTTGTTTTCTCTTGCTGTGCTATGAATGTCCAGGGTGAAAACGCAGGTTTTGGCGTGATGTCATGATCACCGGCTGCATTTTGGCTGGTGTTTTGCCAAATCTGCTCATGTGCTGAAATGATATTGACAGCGCGCAGGTTCTTGGCAATGACTGCGTGCGTTTAATTTTTTCTAAACGATGGCATCAGCACCCCATTCCTCCAGCTCTCACAGGGGCAGGTCATGGTCGCGCGAGCAAAAGCGCTTCATCCAGGCCGCAGGAAGCACGTCGCATGGATTCGGTCTGGGCCGTCTGGTAGGCAGGATTTACGCCCTGCTCCTTCTTGAATCAGGGCCGATGTGCCTGGACGAAATCATGACCAGGCTGTCCATCAGCAAGGCCAGTGCCAGCATCACATTGCGGCGGCTAGCGGCCTGGAAATTGGTGCGGCGCATGGCGGAAGAGAAGGGGCGGCGTGATTTTTACCAGATCGAAGGTGACTTCATGAAGGTGCTTCGCGAGGGGCTGCTGCCTCTCGCCACCAGCAAACTGGCCAGCGCGGGCCAGATGCTGGAGGGCATGCTGGGTTCCATGCCCGATCCTCCCCCTGCCGACATTTCTGCTGGGCGTGTTCGTCAGCGGCTCCAAGAAGTCAAGGCGCTTCAGGAAAAGCTCTCCCTCGTTCTGCAAAGCGGTTTCCTCCCCCGATTTTTGCAGTGAAATTTGCCCTGGGTTTGAAAGCCAGGAGTTCCATTCACGAAAACCTGCCCCAGTCACCCTCACGGTGACCAAGGGCGGCAGCTTGTCGGCTTTAATCTTTGACCTGCTTTAAAAATGTGCATGAAAGGCATTCTTCTTGCTGGTGGTTGTGGAACAAGGCTTGCGCCCATCACCAGGGCGATCAGCAAGCAGCTCCTGCCCGTCTATGACAAACCAATGGTCTATTATCCCATGTCGGTTTTGATGTTGGCCGGAATCCGAGACATTCTGCTTATTTCGACACCTGACGACTTGCCTCTTTATCGCAGACTGCTGGGTGACGGCTCAAAATTTGGAGTTCGCTTGTCATATGCTGAGCAGTCTCGACCTGAAGGTTTGGCCCAGGCATTTCTCATTGGAGAGGAGTTCATTGCGGGCGCCCCTTGTGCCATGATCCTGGGGGACAATCTCTTTTATGGCCAGGGATTTTCCCCCAAGTTGCAGCTCGCCGCCCGCAGGCCGGGGGCCACTGTCTTTGGTTATCAGGTCAATGACCCCGAACGTTTTGGTGTTGTCGAGTTTGGCGATGATGGCCGGGCAGTCTCCATTGAGGAGAAACCGCGGCATCCACGCTCAAACTTTGCCGTGACCGGGCTTTATTTCTACGATGCGCAGGTGGTGGACATCGCCAAAAAAATCCAACCATCCGCGCGTGGTGAGCTGGAGATCACTTCAATCAATCAGGAATATCTTGCACGGGGAGAACTATTCGTGGAGCAACTAGGGCGTGGGCACACCTGGCTTGACACGGGGACTCACGATTCGCTTCTCGAGGCATCCCAGTTCATTCGCACCATCCAGCACCACCAAGGCTATTTGGTCGCCTGCCTTGAAGAGATTGCGTTCCAGGCTGGCTGGATAAATCGCCAGGAACTTCAAGCCGCCATCAAGGGTATGGGAACGAATGCCTACGCGGCTTATCTTTCCAGGCTGCTGCCCATCTCCTGATCTTCATGGCAATGATTTCTGAAAATCCTTCCTCTTTTGTCACCTGTTATTCTTCCGCGCCGGCATCGCGGCATCTGCTTTCAGCCGTCTGGAGCGCCATGTTGGACTTGTGGGCGCATCGGGAGATGACCTGGATACTCTTCTGCCGGGATTTGAAAGCCTCATTTCGTGGCAGCTTTCTGGGCTATGTCTGGCTCTTTTTGCCCCCGCTTGCCACCACGCTGGTATGGATCGTGTTGAACAAGTCAAACGTCGTTTCTTTTGCGGACCCGAGCATCCCATACCCCCTCTTTGTGCTGGTTGGCACAGTGATCTGGTCTGCCTTCACCCGGGCTGCCATGCTGCCTCTACAGACATTCCAGACTTCAAAGGCGGTTTTCTCCAAGATCAAAGTGCCTGTGTCCGCCTTTCTCCTGGTGGCTCCGCTGAGGGCCTTGTTTGACTCCTTCCTCTACCTGCTGACTGCCGCCTTGGTGATTCCGTTCTTTGACGTCTCGCTTTCTCCTGCGCTTCTGCTGTTTCCCTTTATTCTGGTGGTCACGGTCCTGCTTGGTTTCGCCCTCTCACTGCTGCTGCTGCCCGCCAGCGCCCTCTACTCGGACGTGCAGCAGGCCATGGTCTTGCTCTTCTCCGTGGCCATCTATCTGGCGCCGGTGGTCTATCCAGCACCTAAGTCAGGTCTCTTCGCCAGCTTCGTGGCATTGAACCCGGTGACGACGTTGATTGTGTCAGCTCGGGAGAGTCTCTTTGTTGGGCTTCCCGCAGCCTGGCCGGCTCTTTTGCTCACCGCGTTGTTCTCGTGTCTTTTCATCATCTTTGCCCTTGCTGGGATGCGCATCGCCATGCCTCACCTGACCGCCCGCATGGGCATGTGAGTCTTGCCTTTTTTGCCGCACTGATCACAAAGTGAACAATCCTCCCCCAGCAGACAAGGAAGTGCTCATCCGCTGCCAAGAGGTGGGCAAGCGCTTCTGCCGTGATCTGAAGCGTTCTCTTTGGTACGGTGTGCAGGACATGACACGCGACTTCCTAGGGATTGAGGCTCGGGCAGATGCCGCTAGGCCAGAGCGCCCCAGCCTCCGCCCAAAGGAGTTTTGGGCAGTTGAAGGAATCTCCTTCGAGGTTCGTCGCGGTCAGTGCCTTGGCCTCATTGGGAAAAATGGCGCGGGGAAGACCACGATTCTCAAAATGCTTTCAGGACTCATCAAACCTGACAGTGGCAGCATTGAATTAAAGGGCAGGGTTGGTGGCTTGATCGCCTTGGGAGCCGGTTTTAATCCCCTCTTGACAGGACGTGAAAACACCTATGTGAACGGTGCCATCCTGGGCTTCTCCCGCAGGCAGATTAGCGACAAGATGGACGAGATCGAAGCATTTGCGGAGATTGGCGACTTTATGGACGCTCCAGTTCAAGGCTACAGTTCCGGCATGTCCGTTCGCCTTGGCTTTGCCATTGCTGCCATCCTGACAAAGCCGGATGTTTTGCTTTTAGATGAGGTCCTGGCCGTTGGAGACATGGGCTTCACCATCAAGTGCCTCAATGCCGTCAGGGAGATGGCTTCGCGTTCTGCCGTCATCTTTGTCTCTCACAACATGCAGTTTGTATCGACTTTCTGCACCGATGTCATGATGCTCCGTCACGGACGCGTGCATACGCTGACATCAGATCTTGGAAAAGGGGTCAGAGCATATCTAGACTGCTTTGAATCCAGAAGTTCCGTTTCTGGAACAGGTGAGGCACGGCTGCTTGCTGCCAGCTTGCATGTCCCTGCTTGTTTGACCCAGACTGGAGATGTTCTTGACGTGCTTCAAGGAAGTGACGCCGACTTTTCTGTTCAAATCGAGGTGGCGGTCAGCAAACATCCGATCGAGATCCAGCTTTACATCATGGACCAGGCATCAACTCCAGTCATTTGCTACCCTGGAATTGCGCCAGAGCGTGATCACTTCCAAAGTGATAAAAATTCGATCTCAATGAACCTGCCGATTGGGCGCCTGGACCTGAACGCGGGTCGGTATTCTTGGGTGGTCGCCATCAAAAGCTTGAAAGATGGTGTCTGTCTTTGCCGGTCTGAGGGGGTCGCTCCTTTTCACATTGTGGCCAGCCAAGTGCACTGGGGTGCAGTGGTGCGGCACATCACCCCGACCTGAAAGTGTTGCATATGGAATTTGTAGAAAAGCTTTCTGCACGGATATTTGACTCGTTGTTTGAGTGTCATGAAGACAACTACGATGAGGCGAGGTTTGGCAAGCCTCAGCAAACAACAGAAGGGGCTCTCCGTGAATCGGTCAAACGTCTGTTCCGCCGGGCTGGATTCTACCGGAAGGAAGATGTTTGGAATGCCTATAATCGAAGAAAATGGGATAAATGGCAGCCTCATTTTTCTGAGTTGGACTGGCTTTACCAAAAACTAGAAGACGCCTCCTCCAAGAACTTGCTGATAGATCTAGTGGCTTACCATATCATGGGTGCCCGGCACATCAGGCTTCCTCTCTCAAAGCCGGAATACTGGGATGAACGAAGAAAACTTCGCGAGCTGGAGGAGAAAAATGGGGCGGCATCAATTGATGGTGGTGGTTTTGAACTGGTGTTACAAGATCTTCAAAAGATCGGCTATCCCTTGAAGATCTATCTCAATTCAGAGGGTGCATTGATGGCGTTCGTGCTTGAGCAATATGCGTGTCCAGCTCTTGGCATCAAAGCCAGGCCGGGAGATACGGTCATTGACGCGGGAGCGTGTTGGGGGGACACAGCGCTTTATTTCGCTCACAGGGTGGGGGATGCCGGCGAGGTGTATTGTTTTGAGTTTGTGCCTGAAAACCTTTCTGTGCTGAGGAAAAACCTCGAACTGAATCCTGGTCTTATGAAGCGGGTTCATGTGATCCCCTCCCCAGTATGGAGTTCAACGGGCGTGAAAATGAACCATTCAAGCACCGGGCCTGGCGCAAGGGCGATCCCGGGACAAGACCTTGCCGACTGCTCTCCGGCTTCGTTGTCGATTGATGACCTGGTCAGATCCCATCATTTGAAGAGAGTTGATTTGATCAAGATGGACATTGAGGGCGCGGAGTATGAGGCCTTGAAGGGAGCCAGTGAGACTCTGAAAAATTACAAGCCCGATCTGGCGCTTTGCGTTTATCACTCGAGAGAAGATTTCACCAGGCTTGCTCGTTTTGTAGATGCATTGGGGCTCGGATACCGGTTCAGCCTGGGCCACCACACGATTCATGGCGAGGAAACCGTGATCTATGCCTCGGCCAGGAGTGTCTGATCATGAAGGTTGCCATCATGCAGCCCTACTTTCTGCCCTACATCGGCTACTGGCAGTTGATGGCGGCTGTTGATGTTTTTGTTGTTTACGACAACATCAAATACACCAAGAAAGGCTGGATCAACCGGAACCGCTTTCTAAAAAATGGCACCGACGCCATCTTTTCGCTCCCGCTGAAGAAGGATTCTGACCACCTAAATATTGTGGATCGTGAGCTGGCGGTCGATTTTTCACCCGACAAACTGCTGAATCAGTTTTGTGGCGCTTATGCACGTGCTCCGAATTTTAAGGACACCATTTCCCTAATGGAGCGCATCCTGCGATTTGAGGAGCGCAATCTGTTCCGTTACATTTATCACTCCATCTTGTGCATCCACGAGCACTTGGGCATGGGGACTCGTGTCGTTGTATCGTCCCATGTGCCAATCGACCATGATCTTAAGGCGCAGGACAAGGTGCTAACTCTATGCACGGCCCTGGGCGCGGACACTTACATCAACCCAATTGGTGGAGTGGACCTGTATTCGAAGGAGGAATTCAGCGGCCGGGGAGTGAAGCTTCAGTTTCTCAAGTCTCGTCCTTGTATTTATCCGCAGTGGAAAGATTTCGTGCCGTGGCTTTCCATCATTGATGTGCTCATGTTCAACACTCCGCAGGAGTGTGTGCAAAAAATGCTCGGTGAATACGACTATTGTTAAATGAACATGTTTAGCTGGCGCAAGCTGGGAAAGGTTTTTGACCCAGCCACCGTGACGGATCGGCCTTGGATGTGCGAGTTTGCCCAGGCGCCTGCCACGCTCATCTTTGATGACTTTGTCAGGGTTTACTTCTCCTGCCGACCTCCCGCGGATTCCCAGGGCCGCTACATGAGCCGCTCCGCCTTTGTAGATCTGGACAGGAAGGATCTGTTTCAAGTTCGCAGGGTTGCCAGCCAGCCCATTCTAGAACTCGGGAGGTTGGGAGATTTTGACGAATTCGGCACCTACCCCGTTTCGGTAACCCGGGAAGAAGGGCTGGTACACGCGTTCTACGCCGGGTGGACGCGGTGTGAGTCTGTGCCCTTTAACGTCGCCATAGGCCGTGGAGTGAGCAGGGACGGGGGGGAGACCTTTGAGAAGTCTGGCCACGGGCCGTTACTAAGTTATTCGTTGAACGAGCCATTCATCCTCAGCGGCCCGAAAATCCGTCGGTTTAACGGACACTGGCAGCTGTTCTACATTGCGGGGAGGAAGTGGAAGGTAGTCGACGGTCGGCCTGAACCTGTCTACAAAATCAGGATGGCCACCTCGCTGGACGGGCTTCAGTGGCAGAAACTCGACCGCGATCTCATCGAAAGCAGGATTGAAGAAGACGAAGCGCAGGCGAGCCCGGACGTGTTCTATGCCAATGGAACTTATCATATGTTTTTCTGCTATCGTAGGAGCTCCCATTACCGTGGCAGGGAAAACGGATACCGCATTGGCTATGCGCATAGCGCCAACCTCACGGACTGGACGCGTGATGACGCCCGCGTCGGCATCACCGTGTCAGAGAGCGGATGGGATGCAGAGATGGTCAGTTATCCGCACGTTTTTGAGTTGGATGGGAAAACTTACATGTTTTACCTTGGAAACCAAGTCGGCCGCCATGGTTTTGGCGCGGCCTTGCTTGAGGGGGAGCTGACCTAGACCATGAAGTGGCGCAAACTTGGTAAAGTCTTTGACCTTGCGCAGCATGTGCCCCCGGCTGGCTGGGCGGGTTTTTCCCAGTCTCCGCAGGCACTGGTCATGAATGATCGCGTGCGGGTTTATTTCTCCACGCGTCAGCGTGAAGCTGGTAGCGGCAAGTTTCTAAGCCATGTCGCCTATGTTGACATGTCGAAGGACCTTGGTCACGTGATGGACATCCGCTGGGGCGGTGTTATTTCCTTTGGAGAGCTCGGCTGCTATGATGAGCACGGCATTTTTCCAATTAACGTTCTCAGGCACAACGGCGTGGTTTATGGGTACATTTGTGGCTGGAGTAGGCGGGTTTCTGTCTCGGTTGAGACCGGGGTTGGGCTGGCCATCAGCCGTGATGAAGGCGCTACGTTTCAGCGTTTGGGCGGTGGTCCCGTCCTGAGTGCCTCACTTCATGAGCCGTGCCTTGTCGGTGATGGTTTTGTCCGTGTCATCGGGGGCATATTCCACATGTGGTACATTTTTGGCACGCGGTGGAACCAATACGCCCCAGACGTCCCGCCGGACCGAACTTATAAAATAGGTCATGCAACTTCCGTGGACGGAGTGAACTGGACGAAAGAGGAAGGCAGACGCATAATTAGTGACAGGCTTGGTCCGGATGAGAGCCAAGCTCTTCCAACGGTTTTCTCGCTGAATAATCTGTATCATATGGTTTTCTGCTTTCGAGAGTCGTTCGACTTCCGCAGCGGGCAGGGACGTGGTTACCGGATCGGTCACGCCTGGTCTGATGATTTAAGCAACTGGGTTCGGGACGACGATAATCTGCGCTTAGAACCCGGCATTCAGGGGGAGTGGGATGCCGACATGCAGTGCTACCCGCATGTTTTTGAATGTGACGGACGGTTGTTTCTTCTCTACAACGGAAATCAGTTTGGCCTTCATGGCTTCGGTGCCGCAGTTCTTGAACCATGAAACCTCGGGTAGAGTTTAAAAGAGATAGTGCCAGTGCCAGTGTAATGGCCCGCCATTTCCGAAATTGTGATGAAGATTATCAGCCAAGGCTGAGTTCCAGGGTTGATGTGGATTCTTATGCCTGCAAGCTGGCCCAGTGCGCCAGCCTTTTTGAGGCTTGGGTTGGGGATGATCTCGTCGGGCTTGTGGCCGTCTACTATGATCGGGCGTTGCTGAAGGCATTCGTCAGCAATGTAAGTGTGGTGGCCGCCCACAGGTCCTGCGGCATCGCCTCCTGCCTGCTTGAGAGTAGCGTCGCGCGGGCGCGGGAGCTGGCACTTGATAGCGTGGAACTGGAGGTCAGCCCGGCGAATCTTGCTGCCCATTCTCTTTATCGACGCCATGGGTTCCAGCCGGCTGCGGAGGGGGGCGGCCTGCGGCTGGTTTTGAAGCTCTCCGGGACCGCGCCGACCACAGATCCTTCTATGCCAAACAACACCCGTGACTATAACGCTGAGTTCAAGGACAACAGCGAACGAAAGTATGCATATAACTTCGACTTTGATGTGATGCATCGCTACATGGTGCGCTCATTCGAGACCTTCTTTCGCCCGGGCAGCCTTTTGGAACTCGGTAGCTTTAAGGGGGACTTCACCTCCCGCCTTCTTCGGCATTTTCAGGACATCACCTGTGTGGAGGTCGCCGAGGAGGCCCTGGAGGAGGCGAAGGCTAGATTGGGCGGACACGTAAAGTTTGTGCAGGGATCTTTTGAGACAGTGGCGCTGCCGCAAAGGTATGACACCATTGTAATGACCCATGTGCTGGAGCATGTGGACGAACCGTGCCGCGTTCTTCGCCGCGTTAATGACGAATGGCTGGCAGACGGAGGAAGGTTTCTTCTGGTCTGCCCGAACGCCAATGCGCCATCACGGCAAATAGCGGTGAAGATGGGCCTCATCTCACACAACAGTGCGGTGACTCCGGCGGAGGCTGCCCACGGCCATCACCGCACCTACACGATGGACACTTTGGAACAAGACGCCGCTGCCGCTGGGCTGAAGGTGGTGCATCGTAGCGGGATCTTCTTCAAGGCCCTGGCTAACTTTCAGTGGGACCTGCTGCTTAAGACAGACATCATCTCTGAAGGCTATCTGGAAGGCTGCTATGCCCTAGGCCAGCTCTATCCCGACTTGTGCGCCAGCATCTTCTTGGTGTGTGAACGTGGTCATCCGGTTCGTTGATCCATGAGCAATCCACCAAGAGAACCGCTTGTGGTCGGTCGCCCTAATCTGGGGCAAAGGAACAAGTTCCTCGCACGCGTTGAGGACATCTTGGACAGGCGCTGGTTGTCCAACAATGGCAGATACGTGCAGGAGTTTGAAGCTCGTGTGGCAGATATTGTTGGCGTCAAGCATTGCGTGGCAGTGTGCAACGCCACCGTGGGTCTCGAGCTTGCTGTCCGTGCCCTCGAGCTTGCTGGGGAGGTGATCGTGCCATCCCACACATTCATTGCCACGGTGCATTGTCTGCATTCCCAGCAGATCGTGCCGGTCTTTTGCGATGTGGACCCACTGACACACAATATTGACCCTGTTGCGGCTGAAAAGTTGATTACTCCCCGGACAACCGCGATTCTCAGCACCCACCTGTGGGGCCGTGGAGCTGCCGTCGACGCATTGCAGGATATTGCTGACCGTCATGGGCTGAAGCTTCTGTATGACGCCGCACACGCCTTCGGATGTTCTGCGGGTGGCAGAATGATCGGAGGTTTTGGAGATGCCGAGGTCTTCAGTTTCCATGCAACGAAGTTCATCAACTGCCTCGAAGGCGGGGTAATCACCACGAACAGGGACGAGATTGCGGCACGGTTGCGCAGGATGAAAAACTTCGGCTTTGTCGATTATGACAAGGTCGTTTGTGCGGGCACCAACGGCAAGATGAACGAAGTCTCCGCCGCCATGGGGTTGACCAATCTGGAAAGCATGGATGAGTTTATTGCCATCAACCGGGCGCACTACGATAACTACCGCCAAAAGCTGGATGTGCTCCCGGGCATCACGGTTATGCCTTATAGCGAATCAGAGCGCTGCAACTTCCAGTATGTCGTGGTAGAGGTGGACGAGGCCCAGGCTGGCGTGAGCCGGGATTTGCTTGTCGAGCGTCTTCATGAGCAACGCATCATTGCAAGGCGCTACTTCTACCCGGGTTGCCATCGAATGGAGCCATATTGCTCCACAGCATCGGGTTTTAAGGTGAGCCTGCCTGTTACTGAGTATTTGTGTGGAAGATTGATGTGTTTGCCTACCGGGACGGGCATCTCCGATGAAGATGTTGGTTATGTTTGTGAGGCTATCAGAAAAACTGTGAAATGATGCGATACGAGGTGACAGGCCAGGCTCTGCAAATTTCGCACCAGCACATTAAGGTTGGTGCATTTGATCAATTGGTTGGTCGTCCGTTGGTGAGTGTCTCTGTTGCAGTCTATAATCATAAAAACTTTCTAAAGAAGTGCCTGGACTCCATCTTGTGCCAAGAAACTGATTTTGAGTTTGAAGTCGTTGTTGCGGACGATTGTTCTGATGATGGGACCCGTGACCTGTTGCTTGACTATCAGAAGCTCAATCCCTCAAGAATCGTGGCCTGTCTTGCGGATAAAAATCTATGGAAGGTTGGGAGGCATGTGGGTCTTACGCCGTGGTATGCAACAAGGCAGAGTCGTGGACGCTACCTTATGTTCCTCAATGGGGATGATTATCTCGCTTCGCCGTCATATCTTCAAAAGGCAATCGGCTTCTTGGAAGGTTGCCCTGACTATAATCTTCACTTTTGCAATGCCTTGTATGAGGCCGCGAGTCATCACACTGATGGTTCTTTGTACATCAAGAATGAGCCTTGTGACAGGGATTTCACCTTTGAGGAGCTTGCTGAAAAGTTTGTGCCCCCCACGGCAGGCCTGATCATACGCCTCCCGAATCGAGATTTTTTCGACTACGCATGGTGCACCACGAGCAAAGTTCAATTGATTGGCTGGTGCCTTACTGCCCTTGCAGATGGGAAGGCGCGATTCAGTGCGGATGCTGCATCGGTGTATCGGGTCCATGAGCTTGGAGTAGCGACCACTGAGATGCACACCGGGAGCCACGTGGATGATCTGATTGCTGAATTCGGAATGCTTTACGGCATGCTCGATGAGCAGTTTGGTTTTCGCAGACATGATGCCCTCATGAATGGCTTGCGATCGAACGTGCGACGATTGATTGAGAGTCACCTGCGTCACTCCACTTCTCGTATTCTTGAAGAATCTTCCTTCAAACAACTCATCCAGGCCCTTTGGGGAAAGTTATGTCGCACCGTTGTGCGCAAACCTTGAGGCTGACACTTTCCCCATGAGAATGCATTTATACCGGCGTCTCTTTGCTGCAAACCGTTGGCTTTTCCGGCGAGCACTAAACGGGCTGGGTTTTGACAACTGGAGGTCTTTGGATGCTTCCGGGGAGGCCTGGGTGGTGCGGGAGGTGCTGAGGCGTGTTTGGGGGGCGGCCTTGGCCAAGCCGGTGTGCCTGGATGTCGGGGCGCACACGGGGGAGTACGCGGAGCTGCTGCTGTCTCAGTTTCCGCAAGCACAGGTGCATGCGTTTGAGCCGCACCCGGTGACGCATGGATTGCTGCGCCGGGCGGTGGGGGATCGGGTGTCCTGCCATGCGGAGGCGCTCGGTGCCGAGGCGGGTGAGTTTGAATTGTTTGACCGGAAGAAGTGCGATGGCTCGGTGCGCGCTTCACTGTCGCGCGCAGCATTGGAGTCGGTGCAGCAGGAGGAACTGGTGGCACATCGGGTGCAGGTTTCGACGGTGGATCGTTTTCTGGCGGAGCAGGGGATGGAGCGGGTGGACCTGCTGAAGATCGACACGGAGGGTTTTGAAATGGACGTGCTCAACGGAGCGGCCCAGGCGCTGAGCGAGGGACGCGTGCGGGTGATTCAGTTTGAGTTCAATCAACTGCACATCGGCCGCCGTCAGTTTCTGGCGGATTTCATGGCGCGGCTGCCGGACCACCGGCTTTACCGCATTCTGCCAGATGGTTTGATTTCTCTGGCGAAGCTGCATCCGTTTGAGCGGGAGATCTTCGCGTTCCAAAACATTCTGGCGGTGCCGGCGGAGACGCCGGATCTTTGGCCTTGAGTCCAGATTGAAAGGTTCATTCATTCATCATCACCAATGATCGCCGTCACTGGAGCAAAAGGGTTTCTGGGCAGCCACATGGTCCCTTTTTTGGAGGGGCAGGGACATCAAGTCCGACGGGTGACCGCCAATCTCTGCGATCCACGAAACGTGGAGGAGCAACTGGAGGGATGTGAATGCGTGGTGCATCTGGCCGCCCGGATGGGGGGCATCGGCTTTCATTCCACGTCGCCGTTTCAACCGGCCCTCAACAACATGCAACTGGACATGAACGTGCTTTCCTGGTGCTCCAAAAATAAGACGCGTCTTTTGTATGCCTCGTCCGCCTGCGCGCTGCCAGTATATGCGATGAATGAAGGGAAGGCCTTGAGTGAAGACATGCTGTCCTGGCCGGCGGATCCGGATCAGATGTATGGTCTGGAGAAGTATTTCGTGACCCGTCTGGCAGAACATGCGGACTTTGATCTGCGGGTGGTGCTGCTGCACACGATTTACGGAGAAGGGCAGGAGTATGCGACGAACAAGGCGAAGTTTCCGCCGGCGATCTGCCACAAGTTTGCCAAACCTGGCAGCTTTGAAGTGTGGGGAGATGGCAGCCAGACGCGCACCTTTCTCCATGTGGATGACGCCATGCGCATGATGAATGCGGTGCTCTGCGCGGAGTCGTATGCAGGGCCGGTGAACATCTCCAGCCCTGACGAGGTTTCAGTCAGTCAGGTGGTGGAAATCCTTGCCGAGCACACCGGACGTCAGGACTACCGATATGTGACGGATGCACCGGTGGGGCCGTCCAGACGTGGCGTGGACATGCGGCTGTTCTATGAGCGCTACGCGGAACGTCCGACGGTGGGGCTCAAGGAGGGGATGCTGCGGCTGTTCAACTGGATTCAAGCCGACATGAGCGGAGTAAAGCTGCCAAATGAAGTCATGGCTCAATGATCATCCTGCTCAATCACGGCAACAGGCGCTACCTGTGCAACCAGCTCTTTCCGCTGGCAAACATCATGGTGCTGGGACTGGAGACGCGTCAGCGTGTGATGTTTCCGTCGTTCATCCCGTACGCGGGCAGCTTTGTGGGCTCCGCCTCCGGGGCATCCCCCAGCTTTAGCCTGGAGCGCAAGGGGGGGGGACCAGCCGCGAGCCAGGCCTTGAGGCAAAACATCTGGCGGTTGGCGTGGCTGATGGCCCGGCTGGGGAAAATGTGCGGCGTGGTGAGGTTTCGGCCATGGGAGATTGACCGGTATCTGAACCTGTCGGCACCGGAAACCAGGAACGCCGTGAAAGCCGGGGCTCGTCAGGTGCTGCGCGGCTTTTACTGTATCCACGATGAGGCACTGACCGCTTACGGGGACCGCGTCCGGGAGTATTTCAAACTGGTGCCACCGCTGGCCGCCGAGGTGGATGCGTGCACGACGCAGGCCCGGCTTGGGGCCGATGTGCTCATCGGGGTGCACTTGCGAATGGGGGACTACCGGGATTTTCTCGGCGGGGCCCTGTTTTATGAAGGCACCGAATATCGAAAGGTGATGGAAAGTGCCGCCTCGTTGTTCTCCGGAAGCAAGGTGAGGTTCATGATTTGCTCCAATGAATCGCAGCCCCCGGAACTCTTCCACGGGCTCGATGTGTGTCGTGGGCCAGGCGGGGCGGTGACAGACCTTTATGCGCTTGCTGGTTGCGACTATGTCATCGGCGCTCCGAGCACTTATTCCGCATGGGCCTCGTTTTACGGCAGGACACCTCGCTTTGTGCTGCCAGAGCGAACGGTTGAAGAGCGGCAGGCCGGTGTGGTGCCTGCACCTCGCTTGAGTGATTTCAAGGTCCACGAGTGGGGATACGGGGCCTATGAAAGTCCTTCCACCACGGCTGAACTCAGGCTGCAGCCATTCGCGCCAGCCAGCACCGATACTCTCTCATGATCAACACCATCCTTCATCGTTTCGGACTGCATCTTGGCAGGGACCACTATCGAAAACAGCTGGCGATGTATGACGCCGCCCAGCGTTACGCCCCGTCGTCTATTTTGGGGATCATCGTGGAAGCGGCGGTCGCCGCCGGTCATCAGTTGTGCTTCGCGCAAGTGGGTGCGAACGACGGTGTAGAGGCTGACCCGTTGCATGCGATGAGGATGAAGCACAAGCTGCCGGGTGTGTTTGTGGAGCCTGTGCCGGCCACTTACAAGCGGCTGGTGAAGAACTTTGAGGGCGTGTCCGGCCTTCATTTCGAACAAGTGGCCGTGGCGCCTGAGCCTGGAACGCTGACCTTGCACTGCCTGCTGGATCCGACCGATGAGAGCCTGCAACTTGCCAACGGCATATCCAGCGATCGCGCCTGGGTGCAGCACCAGTGGGACAAACTGAGGAAATCTGATCCTGGACTTGCCGGACGCTTGCATCTTCAAACCATCCACGTGCCATGCATGACCTTGCAGGACTTGTTCAGCAAGTATTCCGAGCCCGCCATCAACGTGCTGCTGATTGATGTGGAAGGCCTGGATTGCAGGCTGGTGGCAGCCACCGACTGGAATGTCGTCCGGCCGGCCATCGTGCACTTCGAGCATGCCAATGTGGATCCAGAGGAGCAGCGTGCGGCCTTTGAAAAACTGGGCAGCCAGGGATACCGGTTGCTGCTGCAGTCGCGAGACTGTCTGGCAATCCTTCCGGAGTTTTTTCCTGATCAGCTCTTTACCGACCCTTGGTCGAAGAGTCAGGCCGGCCGGTAAACGTCGCCCATGGTTTTGGAGATCGCTGCTTCGTGCGTGTGCATGTCATGAGAATCTCGGTCGTCATTCCCGCCTACAATCGGGAGAAGCTGGTGGTGGCCACTCTCGAGAGTGTGCTGAGGCAGACGCTGCGCCCGATCGAAACCCTGGTGGTGGACGATGCTTCCACAGATGCCACCACGGCGGAGGTGGAGAAGTTCTCCCAGTTGCACCCTGATGCAGGCGTGCGCCTCGTCCGCCAGCCTGTGAATGCCGGGGTGAGTGCTGCCAGGAACCGGGGCATCCGGGAGGCTCAAGGCGAATGGATTGCCTTTCTGGATTCGGATGACCTGTGGGAACCGACGCATCTGGAGCAACTGGTGGCGCATGCTGGAGACGCTGATGTCGTTTTTTCGCGGGCGCGGGGATTCTCCGACGGGGGCCCGCAGGCCGGGGCGAAGACCTGGACCTCGCGTTTCGCGAATGCCGACGAGGTGATCGCTGAGATGATCGGAGCCTGCCACATCTTGCCGTCTGCCAGCATGGTGCGGAAGGAGTCGTTGCTCGCTGCGGGCGGGTTTGATGAGGACCGGGAGATCCAGCATGCGGAGGACTGGGATTTGTGGTTGAAGCTCATTGACGCCAGGGCCCGCTTTGCCCTCTGCCCCGAGTATACCTGCCTCTATCGTCAGCATCCGGATTCGGCCTGCCAGAAGAAAGCGCGCCTTTACCGGGCGGTGACATGCTGTCTGGCGAAGCACGAGAAGGCAGCGCAAACGACGCGAATGGCATGGCGGAAGAGTTTTGCCTACTATCAAGGGAAACTGGCACGCGCATGTCTGGAGGAGGAGGTGCCGGGGGCGGTCACGGCCGCATGGCGGGCGCTCCTTGCCGCTCCCACGTCACTGAACTATGGCGGCGGTTTCATGGCTGCCGTGCTTGCGCGGGGGCTGCCCATGGCGCGGCCGTTTGCGCGGCGTTTTGCCCGGAGGTTTTTATAGGCTGAGATGACTTTTGCCGGATGAGGGTGCTGTTTGTCAGTGCGAACAAGGGGGGCGGAGGCAGCGAGGAATTGTGGGTGCAAACGGCTGGCGTGCTAGTTCGCCGAGGGCATCAAGTGCACGCGGCCACGACCTGGTCCGCACGTGCGTCAGGCCGGCGCCGACAGTTGCTCGACAGCGGGGTGCCGCACCATGGACTGATGGAGCCCACGTGGAGGAGGCTGGCGCGGCGTCTTCGAATCGCGTCCCACTTCGAGGGCGATGCCTGGGCACTGCGTCGTTTGATCGAAAAAAAGCGGCCTGAAGTGGTGGTGATGAATTCGGGCACGTCTCTCGACGGCATCGGCCTTCTGGAGGCTTTGAAGAGCGCCTGCGTCCCGTATGGAGTGGTCACCCATCTTGTCTCGAGTGACAACTGGCCGGATGACAACACCGCCTTGCGTCTGCACGCACTTTTTTCTGCCGCCGTGAACGCCTGTTTCGTGTCCGAGCATAACCGGCGCTTGTTTGAAACCCAGACTGGGCGTGAACTTGCGAACGCGGTGATCGTTAGAAACCCTTATCTGGTCTCCTGGGAGCAGCCTCTCCCATGGCCGGGTTCAGATCCTGGTAAACCATTTCGCTTGGCCCTGCCTGCAAGGCTTTATCCCAAAACCAAGGGGCATGACATATTAATCGAGGTTCTTTCCATGGATGTATGGCGTCAGCGACCTGTAGGCGTGACGTTTTTTGGTGAAGGTCCCTGCCGGGGAGCTTTGGAAGCTTTCGTCCGGCGGCTTGGACTGGAGCGCGTTTCTTTTGCCGGTCAGGTCAGCGACATTGAGGCTGTGTGGAGATCCCATCACGCTCTGATTTTGCCCTCACGGCACGAGGGGCTACCCATTTGTCTTGTCGAGGCGATGATGGCCGGCAGGCCCGTGATCGTGAATCCTGCGGGAGGCTCTGGTGAACTCGTGACCGATGGTGTGGACGGTTTTGTGGCTGACTCATGTGATGCCCGCGGGCTCGCCCACGCCATGGAGCGGGCCTGGGAACGGCGGCATGACTGGGCTGACATGGGCCTCGCCGCCGCCCGGTCGATTCGTCAAAACGTGCCAATTGACCCTGCGGCCGTCTTTGCAGAACGCATTTTGAAGTGGGTTCGTTGAGAAAGAAGCAGACAAATCACCTTTGAAAACAATCAGCCTCGCGCCGAAGGGCGCGGGGCTTTTTTATGGGGCATTCACCGCGTCAGGAACGGAAGGCACCACAGTCTGCTTAACAGCGGCTTGTTTGAGCCCTCCTCCCAGGACCACCCGGATGGTGTCGAGTAGGATCAAGAAGTCGAAGATGACCCCCGCATGCTTCAAGTAGTAGAGGTCATACTCCAGTTTTCGTGAGGCGTCTTCGACCGAGGAGCCGTACGGGTAGCACACTTGCGCCCAGCCTGTCAGCCCCGGGTGAATCATGTGCCGTTCATTGTAAAAAGGGATTTCTTTGGCCAGCATCGAGACAAATTCCGGGCGCTCCGGCCTTGGTCCAACGAAGGACATCTCCCCTTTCAGCACGTTGATCAGTTGGGGAATTTCATCGATGCGGTACTTGCGCAGCAGCGCGCCGCCCGGGAAGACTCTTGGATCCCTTCCCGCAGTGGACCAGACCGGCCCGGTGCTTTCCGCGTCGGTGCGCATGCTGCGTAGCTTGTAGATCGAGAAAATCTTGCCGAAGCGGCCGACGCGTTGCTGGTGGAAGAAGACAGGCCCACCCGGAGAGAATGCTTTCACAATCAGAATGCCCAGCAGCAGCACTGGTGATAGCACCATAAGCAGGATGAGCGAGGTGAGAATGTCGAACAGGCGCTTCAGCTTGCTGAAATAAAGGTTTCGCGAAGGGTTCTCCGAATGGATTAACCAGTTGAGGCTGATCAAGCGCAGCGGTACACGACTTGAGGCGGTCTCATACAGCGAAAGCAGAGACGAACAATTGAACCCCAGATAACGCAGCTGCCGCACTTGAGAACGGATGCTATCGATGTTCATGCTCTGCTCGCAGAACAGAATGCGGTCAATTTTGTGTCGCCGGATTATTTTGCGCAGGTGACGCAGCGAGCCGAGGCGGTTTGGGTGTTCACATTCCTGATCGTGGGCGGTGATGTAACCAACAATATGAACTCCGTGGGGCTTCGTGGTCAGGAGGAGCTCATATTCCTCCTGCTGTTCAGGGCTGTCCAAGATCATGGCGACCCGCATGGGCGCGATACTGGTCTTGTGGAAGAGAAGCCAATGATTGAGAACCAGCAGAGGATAGGAAAACGCGAAGCCAAGCGCCATGAAGCCGCGGCCTACCCGCTGGTCAAAGCTCAGATAGCCTACCACGGTCACTGCCAGAAGGGCTAGCGCAAAACCAGAGGTCAGCAGGATTAGATGGTATGTGAACGACTTGGAGCGGTGCGACTCCAGCGAATACAAGCCGAGAATGTAGAATGACGAAGAGAGCACGAAGGCGCCTATCGTGATCGGCAGAACGTAGTCATCCATGCGGAAGAGCATCGAAAACCGAGCGTAGTTTGCCAGGATATAGGACGATGCGAACAGGAGAGCGTCGCGAACCGCGCGTATCGCAATTTTGACCCAGTGGGCTTGTCCCGTGTGGTGCATTAGGGGCAGGTGCGTTATGATGCTATTGCTGCGCTTTTTTGAGCACATGTAAGCCAAGCATGCCGAAGGTGATCATAATTGGAATAACGGTGGCATGAGATAACGGCAGCAGGTGATGTGCCAGATTCAAGTTGCTGAACCTGGAAAGCGACCAGGCAACAACAACATAACCGGAAAGAAGAAAGGTGGCGACCAGCGCCGAGAGCAGAGTGAAGAAGAGCACACCCTCATCCAGGTGAATGAGCTTGTTGGTGATCTTCAGTTTGCGGTCCTCACTGCCGAGGTGGAGGACGCAGCTGAATAGATAGATCTGCGCTCCCACGACGGCACCGAGCAGCAGCAGCGCCTGGCTGTGAAGGTCGAAAATGTTGAAGGTCTCAAGGATCCTCGTTGGCCCCATGACGAACGCTACCGCCTGCAGCAGGGTCGCAACCACTAGGCCGAGAAGCCCCGAAAGCTCGAACAATCGAGGCTTCTCAGAGAGGATGAACAGAAGATGCCGCATGCCGTCGCGCCAAGTTCGCAGGTGTGCCACACGTCCGGGGGGGCCGCAGCGCAAGCCCGAGGAGATTTCGACTACAACGGCCTTCGCTTTCAGGGCTTTAATTAGCAGCTCCGAGGCGAATTCCATGCCATTGGAGCGAATCTGCCATGAGTCGAAAGCGGCCTTGCGAACACATCGAAAGCCGGAATTACAGTCCGTCAGCCTGCCGTCAAACAAACAATTGATCAGCCATGTGAGCACGGGTGTTCCAAGCCAGCGATGCAAGAGTGGCATGGCGCCCGCCTCGATCTTTCCATCAATTCTGGAGGCGATCGTCATGTCCGCATTCGTGTCCAAGGCGCGTTGATAGAGGCGGCCGGCGTCTGAATAAAGATAGGTATTATCGCAATCTGCAAACATAACGTGTTCCCCGTATGCTGCCTCGATGCCTCCCCGCAAGGCAGCTCCATAGCCTCGCTCAGGCACAGCTACTACGCGGCACCCGAGGCGAGTCGCGATTTCACGGGAATGATCAGTGCTGCCATTATCGGCTACAACTATCTCATAATTGATATTTTTCTGATCCAGACCCTGCCTCACTTGGCATACGCAAGTTTCGATTGTTTTTTCCTCGTTCAGGCAAGGGAAGACGAAACTTAGTCGGGGGCAGTTCTCAGTAAATGTGTTTACCATCGTCCTCTGCACGTAAAGCAACTGAAATTAGAATGCAAATGTTACATGCGTCCATACCCGAGCTGGCTGGAGGCGGCACGCGGATCAAAATCTTTCAAACCATGGTCATTAGCGTGTCGGTGATCTCCTCCACGATTGGTGCGGAAGGCCTTCGGGTGCCGCATGGCGAGGAAATCGAGATAGCTTTGCCAAGGCCACGCTGAAGTTGCTTTCCGATGCCGTTGCGGCTTCACGAATGGCATCGAATGCCCGCGAGCTGATGGAGCAGCGCTTTAGCTGGCGCTTCGCGGCATCGAAGTTCGTCGAGCTGTGCCAGCTGGCGATGGATCACCAGCAGAGGCCTTCGTAACGGCAGGGCAGGGACTTCAGCGGTGCCCAGCCATTCACATCGATGATGATCTGTTCGGCACGCACGCAGGCCTGGAAGACCTCGACGGGCACGCACTTCTGCGAGACGACGAGCACCTCCGCGGCCTCGATGACCTCTTTGGCATCCTGTTTGAGCAACTGGGCCAGGTGCGGCATGCGGGCCTGGATCTGCTGCTCATTCGAGCCGATGAGGCGGGAGAGATTGATCTGCGGATCGTAGATGCTGACGGAGTGACCGCGGCCGATGAGCGTCTCCGCCGCGGCCACGAGCGGGCTGCCGCGGAGGTCATCCGTGTCCGCCTTGAAGGCGAGGCCGATGAAGCCGATGCGGCGCTTGCCGCTCTTTTCGATGAGTTGCACAAACTGCTGCTGGTGCGCGTCGTTCGTGGCCTGGGTGTTTTCGAGCAGCGGGAGGTTGATTCCCTGCTGGCGGGCAAAGGACCGCAGCGCGGAGACATCTTTTGGCAGGCAGGAGCCGCCGAAAGGCGTGCCGGGGCGCATGTAATAGCGGGAGATGTTCAGCCGCGTGTCCTGGCAGACGACATCCATGACGCGGAGAGCATCCTCGTTGAGGTGCTTGGCGAGGCGGCCGATCTCATTGGCAAAGCCGACCTTCAAGGCGTGGAAGTAATTACAGGAGTATTTGATCATCTCAGCGCCTTCCCAGCGCAGCACGGCTGGCGTGCCGCCGAAGAGGCCCATGACCTCGTCGCTCGCGGGAGCATTGCCATCCTCCGTGCCGACGACGGTCAGCGAGGGCTCGCGGAAGTCCGCTACGGCCGTGCCTTCGCGCAGGAACTCGGGGCAGTAGAAGACCTGGAGGCTGCCGTTTTGCAAAAGGTCAGCAAACTGCTCCGCCACCATCTTTCGCGTGCTGCCGGGCAGCATGGTGCTGCGGAAGATGACGATGTGCTTCTTCCCCTGCTGGCGCAGCGCCGCGGCGATCTGCTGCGTGACGTGCGTGACATAGCCGAGATCGAGGCTGCCAGAGGGAAGCGATGGCGTGCCCACACAGATGATGCTGATCGAGGAGGCGGCGACGGCTTCCGCGGCATCGGTGGTGGCTCGCAGGCGGCCTTCACGGCAGGCGCTCTGCAGCATGTCATCGAGCTCCGGCTCGACGATGGGCGAGCGGCCTTCATTGAAGGCACGCACCTTGGGCTCATGCACATCGACGCCGATGATTTGATGCCCGATTTGAGAGAGGCAGCCGGAGGTGACGGCGCCCACATAGCCAAGTCCGAATACTGAAATGGTCATGAGAAATGCAAATGCTAAAAAATTCACGTATCTCAAAGTTTCCTCTGGGCAACAAAAGAAAAATGAGGAGAGGCAAGAATGGCGGGATTCTGGGCTTACATGACCCCGACTGCGTTTCGAAACCTGCCACCGCCGCTCGCTGCCTGCACCTTTTGGACGAATGCAGGTTGCGGCACAGTGAGAAACGTTATGTCATCGCATGACGCAACCGTCTGCGCCTTCAATCTCGCACCTGCACATAATCAGGGTCCGCTTTGCGTCTCAGCACCCTGGACACAGCAGATTTTGGATCTGTGATGCGCCCGCGTTTTGCATCGAAGGTTTTGTGAACTGCATGCACCCCCGGACACCTCCAGGGCTGGTTGAAGGCGTGATAGAGGCATGACATGACGAGATATGACTTCCAATCTTCCTTTCCCTGCCGATTCCTGCCAAAACGCCGAAACTCAAATCGGCAATGTGAGTGCTGATTCGGTTGTTGAGTCACAAAAAGCCTGCCTGTGCATTTTCTGTGCACTTTTTCGAGGCTGAGCAAAGGGTTCCAGTTTTGGCAGGTTCAGCTTCCTGCAATTCCCCGCCTTTCCGCGTTATAAGATCTTGAAGAGCCGGGGATTCGCCCGGCTTGATTTCATCCTCATGTCCCATGCCACGGCGAACCCATTATTCGCCCTGCATCGACCGGATGATTGTCTGCGCGTTGTATCATGAAGGCCGGCGCATTCGTCGGCCCATGACACGCCTGGCCAACGAACTGCTCACCCAGGCCCTGCGCAACACGCCGGGCTGG